>ERZ1292629.62-Hain-H43-01um-R1-62-length-109224-cov-27_pt1 | contig 109224 bp, 112 predicted proteins | sample MGYA00564399_ERZ1292629 | MGnify/ENA primary metagenome ERZ1292629 (study PRJEB36523, sample SAMEA6512636) | groundwater metagenome | collected 2019-01-08 | study: AquaDiva: Metagenomics assemblies of 32 groundwater samples | reverse complement strand
CTACTAATTTTACGATGGAAGGCAGAAGTCCTTTTACTTGGACGAGTGCAGGGCAGACATGGACAAATGGATTAGCAATTTCTATGGTTGGCGGTACATTAACATTACAGGATTCTCTTATTTCTAGTGATACTAGCCAGAGTATCAATTTGACGAATGGAACATTTAACGCAAATAATTTCAATGTTACTACTGCGAATATGAGGATAAATGGTTCTTTGACCAGAACTTTAACTATGGGTTCTGGCACATGGACTATAACAGGTAATGGCAGCAATTATTGGAACGCAGGTACGGTAACTAATTTAACTTTTAACCCTAACACTTCCACTATTGTTCTTTCCAACACTACCACTGCATCTAAAACATTTACTGGAGGCGGTCTCACCTACAACAATGTCACATTCTCGGGGGATAATATTACGGTGACGGGGAATAATACCTTTAACACTATTGCGCTTAATAACGCGGGGTTGGGCATAGGGTTGAGACTTACAGCGGGGACTACTCAAAATGTTAATAATTTTACTTCAAACGGTTCGGTCGGCTCATTGACGGCGGCTTCTTCCACTTCGGCGTCAGTGGCGACAATTCATAAATTTGGAGGGGGAACAATTTGTCTGGATTATGTGAATATTGATTATATCGTCGGTTCGCCGGCCAATACCTGGTATATGGGAGCTAACTCTACCGACGGCGGACATAACACCCAACTGATTTTTACGGGATGTCCGGGAGCGCCAACCCCAAATACAGGAGCGAGGACGACATCAGGCCCGGCCAATGAAAAAGTCTGGGGGGGTTTCAAAATCCGCGGGGGAGTGAAGTTTAGGTAAAATTAAGAAAATTTTTAATTTTGTAATTTTTAATTTTAATTATTATTAATAACATTAAAAATATGGAAGAGATACGCTTTAATCAACCTCCTCGTGAAGTTCCTGTGGAGGAAGATAATAACAAGAAAAAAAGAAACTTCAATCCTTTGCTTAAAAAGACATTGAAAATGCTTGCTGTAATAGCGATTTTGGGCGCCGTTATTCTTTTGGCCTTTTTTGGCAAGGAAGCTTTGGGGGGAATATTCAAGAGCAAAAGCGAAAATTACAGCGCCGTCTTTTTGACCAACGGGCAGGTTTACTTTGGCAAGATGGTTAAAAATAATGAAAAAGAAATAACGCTCAATAATGTGTTTTATATCCAAATTAATGAAAATGCCGGCAAAGAGGAAATAGCCAATGCTATTAACCAAGCCCGCTTCAATCTTGTCAAGCTGGGCAACGAATTGCACGGCCCGACGGACGAATTATTTATCAACAAATCGCAGGTTGTGTTTTATGAAAAATTGAGAGATGATAGTAAGGTAGTAGAGTCCATTAAAAATTATAAGCAGTAGAAGAATCTCGTTAATTGCGAGATTTTTTGATATGGCAACTTTCTTGAAAAGAAATGCTGTAAACTATTTTGTTTTTTTAGCAAGAAGAACCAGAAGGATAATAGCAATGGCGAGCAACGCTCCGAGAATATAAATATTGATCATAAAGTTATAAATAATAGACATGATAATTATGACTTGGTTAATATTAAACAAATTGCCCAAAACACGAAAGAAAGTATTAATCCGGATATAACCACCGTCCAGTTAAATTTATCTGCAAATAACGGACCAATAAAAACAGAAGCAAAAAATATTTGTCCTATATCCGAGGAAATATCAGAAAGTTTAGAAAATCTAGAATCTGACAATTTTAGAAAACTAAATTCCATATAGCGTATATAATACAGCTTAAACAAAAAGTTATCAACAGATATTAATGCAAAATTGTTGAAAATAGGCAATAATTTAACCGTTAGAGTGTTGTTAGTTTATAAGTAATAACCCTGTTTGATTGCCCTTCGCGTCTGACGCGATTGAGGCGAGGATGCAAAAATTAGAAGTTTTGCAGAAGGGGTAATAATATGGAGCAAGATAATGTTCAGGCCCAAAGTGGTTCGGTTAATGCGCTAGTTAAAAAACTGGGAGTTATTCTTTCGTTTTTCGTTTTTTTAATACCAATATTTTTCGTACCAGTAATTGGAGTCAGTTTATTTGTCGCTAAAATAACATTGCTGGCCACGGGCTTGGTGGCCATTTTTGCCGTCTTTTTGTCATCGGCGCTTTCCACCGGTGTCATTGAAATGCCCAAAGCTAAATATCTGATACCCATGGGCGTTTTTGCGGTGGTGGCTTTAATTTCTTCGGCTCTTTCCGGAGCTATCGGTTATTCTATGGCTGGATTAATGTTTGATCTCGGCACGGCCGGTTCTTTGGTGATGTTGGTTTTTTCTTTGTTTATAACCATAATGGCAATCAAAAGTATAGGCACGGTCAATAAAGTTATTTACGCTTTTATTTATTCCACTATTGCTTTGGCGGCCCACACCATTATTGGAACCTTTGGGATTTCTTTAATACCGGCTGCGGCGGCTGCCAAAATACCGCTTTTGCTTGCCGGCGGAGTGATTGATACGGCTATCATTTTTGGGGTGGACGTCATTCTTTCTCTTTGCGCCATCAATATGACCGAAATATCAAAAAGAATGAAAATCATTTTGTCTGTTCTAATGGCTTACTCGGTGTTGTTTATAGGAGCGGCCAGTTTTATGCCGGTGATTATTATTCTTGGAATTATTTCTCTGGTTTTCTTCGTTTATATTTTGTCTTGGTCAGTTGGCCAAGAGGAGTCACCCTCTAAAATTTCTCTTTCGTCCCTCATTGTTTTAGTTGTTATGGTTGTTCTGGTTCTTGGCGGCGCCGGAATCGGGGGTTATCTTTCAAAAGCAATGAAAATGCAGACTACGGAAGTAAGACCTAATTTTCAAACCACCATGAATTTAACAGTGGCTTCTTGGCAAAAGAATTTTGCTTTTGGCATCGGCCCTAATCGTTTCTCAGAGTTTTGGGCGTTGCGCAAGCCGGCGGAAATAAATCAAACCCAGTTTTGGAATACTGATTTTTACTCCGGCTCCGGTTTTATACCGACCATTGGCATCACGACCGGTTTGCTCGGGCTTCTTTCTCTTTTGGCTTTCATTGTTTTGTATGCTATGAGCGGTGTCAAAGCCATATTCGCCCAGGCCAACTCCGGCCGTTCCAGATATCTGTCCACCGCTTCTTTCTTGGTCTCGCTTTATTTGTGGATTATGCTTTTCCTTTACTCTCCGAGCATAACCGTTTTGGCTTTGGCTTTTATTTTTACGGGACTATTTACGGCCACGCTGGTTTCTCAGGGCATAACGGGCCTTTGGAAAATAAATATTTTTTCCAATCCCAAGACCAATTTTCTTTCTGTTCTTTCCATTGTGATACTCCTTATTATGTCGGTGGCTGGCGGTTATTTCGTTTGGGAAAGGGCAGTGGCTTTGGTGATTTTTGAAAAAGGAATGGCAGAATATCAAAAAACGGGCAACATAACTTTGGCCAGAGAAGCGGCCGCCAAATCAATCGGTATGGCGCCAAGCGATACTTACTGGCGCGGTTTGGCCGATATTTCCCTGGCTGATTTGGGCCGAGTGCTGGGCAGTATTACTAATCAAAATCAAATTACAGATTCTGTAAAAGTTGAAGCTCAAGGGCTTATTGCCAATGCCGTTGATTCGGCCAAAAAAGCCACTGAGAGCGATAGCGGCAATTTTTCAAATTGGTTTGCTCTCGGCCGAGTTTACGAGGTCTTGGCTTCCAACGGCATTGGCGGTTCTTTGGAAAATGCTCGCAACGCTTACACTGAAGCGGCTCTGCTCTCACCAAGCAATCCTTCGGTGCCACTGGCTCTGGCTCGGCTGGACGCTCTTTCCGGCAATACGGCTGGCGCCAGGGAAAATATAAACAAAGCTTTGGCGCTTAAAAATAATTACACTGACGCCTATTACACTTTGGCCCAACTGGAAGCGGCCTCTAATAATATTCAAGGAGCTATCAAGTCGGTGGAGGCGGCCGCTTTTATGGACCCCCAAAATGCCAGTTTGTATTTCCAGCTCGGGCTTCTGAAATACAATGTCAAAAATTATGGCGGGGCGGCCGGCGCCTTTGAACGGGCCATAGTTATTATTCCGGATTATGCCAACGCCAGATATTTTCTCGGTCTCTCTTATGAAAAATTAAACAGGGACGCCGACGCCATTCTCCAATTTGAAGCCATCCAAAAAACAAATCCCGACAACAGCGAAGTCAAACTTATCCTGTCAAACCTGAAAGCCGGCCGAGACCCGTTCGCCAACGCCAAGCCGCCGGTGGACAGCAAGCCGGAAAAGAGGCAAGAACCGCCGATTGAGGAATAAACGGCGCCAAAGTAGGGGATTCAGGTCTGATAAAATAGAAATATGCAAAAAAATCATGTCAAGACAAAATGTGAGTAAAACCCCCACCCCTCGCTTCGCGTGGCCCTCCCTTGGTCAAGGGGAGGGTGCCTGAAAGGCGGGTGGGGTGTTCTATTTCTCTTATTTTTTCTCCTCTCTCCCATCACTTCCCATGCCGCCGTTCTTTCCAAAGCCCCCAACAACCTCGGCCTTGTCGGCTACCGGAAATTTGACGAAGGCGTTGGCGCAAAAGCGGGCGACTCTTCCGGCCGCGGCAACACCGGCACTGAAAAAAATGCTAAAATAACAGAATGACCACCTCGGATTTTATTGAAAAACAAAAGAAATTGTACAAGAGTTTGAGACCCTGTTTTTGCTCGGCTATTCAGGAAACGGTTCACTTTACTTCGGACGGACTGAATCATTTGTTATACGACAGGCATCGCCCAAGAAATATAAGAGAAAAGCATTACAGATCGGCTTTAATTGGTTATATAACAACAGCTGTAACTAAAGCAACAAAAGCCACCCAAGAAATTTATACAAATCCGCCATGCCGACTTTGGATTTTGGATTGGGTTGAGATAAAAGACGACAAGGGGCAGAAACAACATATAAAAGTTATTTTGAAAAAGAAAGGGAACGGCAACGTTCATTTTTGGAGTGTTATGCAAAGGAGAAGAAGAAATGGGAATAATAATACGAGAACGAAAAAACCCAAGCCATAGCTTGGATCATTTCGAAGTGCCTGCCTGCCAGCTTAAGAATTCATTAGCCGGGGAGGGACTTTCGCCCCGACAGGCACACTGATAGTATATACCTAAGATTAAAAAAGTCAAATGCAAAATGTGAATAAAAAAACAACCTCATCCCGAACCCCTCTCCTGCGACTAGGAGAGGGGCCGAGCGTAGCGAGAGGGGGTGAGGTTATTCTATTATTTGCTTTTCTTCTTCTCTTTTTTCTCCTCCCCCTTACCTCCCACGCCGCCACGCTTTCCAAAGCCCCCAACAACCTCGGTCTAGTGGGCTATTGGTCTTTTAATGAAGGCGTTGGCACAAAAGCGGGGGACTCAAATATGGTAGAATAAAAGTATGGAAAAAGATTTTGATAAATGGAATAAAATAAAAAAAGAGACACAGAATAAAGATATTATTCCTCTGTTTTCGGAATGTGAAGTGTGGTGGTGCTCTCTTGGTGTTAATATTGGCAGTGAAGAAGACGGTAAGGGCGAAAATTATTTACGACCAGTTTTGATTTTAAGAAAATTTAACAAAAGTGTGTTTTACGGATTACCCATAACTTCAAAACCAAAAGATGACCAATTTCATATTTCTATAAATACAGGAGATATTTCAGGGTCTTTGATTTTGTCTCAGATGCGTCTTATTGATGCAAAAAGATTAAGTCATCTTGCTGTTAAAATAACAACTAATGAGTTAAAAGAAATAAGGAAAAAACTCAAGGAGCTGTTCCCTTGAGTTTTTTCAGTTTTTACCTCCGCTTTCGCGGAGTCGTGCCTAATGGCAATTTGTAGCTCAAGTATATCAAACCCAAATGAAAAGTCAAATGCAAAATGTGAACAGTAAATAATGCAAAATTAAAAAATCAAAATGCAAAATCACAATTCAAAATTCAAAATTTTACATTTTACAATGTCATTTTTCATTTTGATATTTGCATTTTTAATTATGCCCACAATCTCCCACGCCGCCGTTCTCTCCCGCGCCCCCAACAACCTCGGACTCGTGGGTTACTGGTCTTTTAACGAAGGCGTTGGCACAAAAGCGGGGGACTCTTCTGGCCGTGGCAACACCGGCACCATATCCAGCGCCACTTGGACCTCTGGCAAACTCGGCAAGGCGCTCTCGTTTAATGGTGCAAGTGATAAAATTGCTCTCCCAAATTCTTTCGGAAGTTTCGGAACTACAAATGATTTCTCAATTTCAGTTTGGTTTAAAGATTCAAACACTATTGATAACACAGATTGTATTTTTTCAAAATACACAGGTGGTTTTAATTGGTGGTGTTTTGGACTTCGGGATGGACATAAATTAGGTTTTTTTGGTGATCCTTTTACAGGTGTGTCAACAACTCAAACCTATAACGATAATAAGTGGCATCACGCAGTCGGAGTTAGGTCTAGTCTGGGTACGACTATGACAGTATTTGTTGATGGTGTACAAGTCAAGCAAAGTACAGGATTGACAGTTAGAGATTTGAGTCTTAATAATGGTACATCAATAGGCGAATATGCTGGAGGTGCACATTTTTTTCTTGGCTCCCTTGACGATGTCCGCATATACAACCGCGCTTTGACGCCGAGTGAAGTGGCTAAACTTTATAAAGCGGGGGAGGCGAAAGTCAACGCCAGCTCGGCTGATTTGGACAATGGGGGGACATTGGAAAGCGGATTGGTTGGACTTTGGACCTTTGACGGCAAAGATATTACAGACAAAATTTATGATCGCTCGCCGGTTGGCACCAACCACGGCTACTTTATTGGTGGCGCCACCTCCACCGCCAAAACCATCGGCAAACTCGGCCAGGGGCTGAAGTTTGATGGGAGTAACGATTATGTCAATTTAGCCTCCCCCGCTATTTTTGACAATATTTCTCCGCTGACGATAAGCGCATGGGTGCGTCCAAAAAGCACTGGGAAAAATTTTCGCGGTACGATTATAGGGAACCTCGGACATTTATTTAACGATGCCGGGTGGATGTTTTGTATTGACGCTAACGCGAATCACCCAAAAGCTTATAGTTTTATTGTTGATTATGACACGAATAATTTGCAACATACTACCGCGGATAATACTGTGACTATGGGCGCGTGGCAGTATGTGGCTGTAACCTGGGATGGCTCAACAACAGCGACAAACGCCAAAATCTACATCAATGGAACCGAATCGGCCTACGACCCGACATATGGCGGTCAAACGGATGGGTCTACCGATCGAGTTGACGATACCGGCAAAAACGTGCATATCGGCGATTGTTCAAACACGAATTGCATATTTGATGGCCTCATTGACGATGTTCGCATCTACAACCGCGCTTTGTCGGCAAGCGAAGTTTTGGCTCTTTACAAAAGCGGGGCGGCGAAGATTAACGCCAGCTCGGCTGATTTGGACAACGGGAGCACGCTGGAACAAGGCTTGGTGGGGCTTTGGACCTTTGACGGCAAAGACACCAACTGGACAAGCCAAACTACCGGCACCGTTACCGATCGCTCGCCAGTCGGCACCAACACCGGCACCCTCACCAGTATGTCCCGCTCTTCCTCTCCCACCATAGGCAAAATCGGACAAGGGCTGAAGTTTGATGGGGTGGATGACAAAGTTACTACGGCTTCTTCTAATACTGTCAACGGTCTTTCTATAGGTGCTTGGATTTATCCTAAAAGTTTTCCAACTACTGGAGCAGTAAAAAGAATAGTCACAAAATTTAATGGTAGTGGCTCAACAGATGGGTCGTGGGTGTTGGACTTATTGGATAGTAATGGAAAGTTGCGGTTTTTATTTTCCAATGGTGGCTTTACTGGAAATAATTTTAATGATGGGGGAGGAAATATATTACTCAACAAATGGAACTATGTGACAGTTACCTGGGACGGCACAAGTAAAGCTCACAAAATTTATGTTAATGGTGTTGTTAAGGCTAATAATACTGCACAAGATTCAACTATTCCAGAGCTTGTTCAACAAATTACTATTGGAGAAGATACTCCAGTTGGCGACCTTGGAGAATATTTTAACGGCTCCATCGACGATGTCCGCATATATAACAGGGCGTTAAGCGCCAGCGAAGTGTTGCAGTTGTATAGGATGGGCAAATAACTCCTTAAATTCCTCTTACTTTAAGAGGAAACTTATTGAAGTTTTTACCCCTCTTGTTATAAGCCTGCCCCGTTGAGAGCTTGCTCTTCTTCGGGGAGGGGGCGGGGGGCGTTATTTGATTTTTGTGCTATAATAGTTGCATGACCGATACATTAGAAAATATAGCAATAAATATACGGCCGATTTTTGAGAAATATGGCATTAAATATGCAGGTATTTTCGGCTCGTATGCCAGAGGCGAGGCCAGACCGGATAGCGATGTGGACATTCTAGTTTCTTTTGGCGACCAGATATTTACACTGCTTGATCTATTCAGTTTCAAAGAAGAAATATCAGAGCGGCTTAAAAAGCCGGTGGACATTGTGTCTGATCGGGCCATAGTTCCTTATTTCAAAGAATACATTTATAGGGATTTGAAGCCAATTTATGAACAAAGATAATACAGCATATCTTCACTTGATGATGGATTCTTTTGCGAAGATCCAAGATTATATCAAGGATATGTCTTATGAAAAATTTTTGGCTGACAGCAAAACTCAAAGCGCTGTTATTATGCAACTGCAAGTGATTGGCGAGCTTGCCAAGAAAATGCCGGAAGAAATTAAAGAGTCAGTTGGTATTCCTTGGAAACAAATTATCGGAATGAGAGATATGGTGTCTCATGATTATTTTAATTTGGATATAAAAACCGTATGGGACACGGCTACAAAAAGCGTGCCAGAAGCAAAACAAGAAATAGAAAAATATTTAATGTAATTTTCGCAGCTCCTCCATGACGAAATTCGCGTCTACCCCAGTAGCAGAGCAAAGCTCGCTACAGGGCGGGCAACCGCGCTTTGTCCGCAAGCGAGGTGAAGCAGTTGTATAGGATGGGGAGATGACTTTTTACTTGATTTTTTTATCTAAATTTGATAATATGTTTATATGAATAAAAAAATAATAAATAATAATTTTACTTTTTCGGTTATTGTAGATAAAGACAAAGACGGCTATGTCGCTGAATGCCGCGAATTGCAAGGGTGTTATGCGGAAGGAAAAACATATGAAGAAGTAATAAAAAGTATTAAAGAAGTTATTGAACTTCATATTGAAGATCGTATTAAACGAGGCGATCTGGATATTTCTTTTTCTGGAGAAAGCAGAGTTTCTCTCACCACTTTTTCATTATCTATTCCGGAATATGCCTAAACAAAAACCTCAGAATGCAAAAGAATTAATTTCTCTATCAGAAAAAGCCGGTTTTGTGTTTTCAAGGCAAAAAGGTTCTCATATGATTTTTTATCACAAAAAAGGCGTTCGGCTTACTATTCCAAATCATGGTTCCAAAAAACTGCATCCCAAAATAATAAAAAACATTTTAGAGGACATAGAGAGATCCAAATAAAGTTTTAACGAACTTGACGACGTCCGCATCTACCCCAGTAGCAAAGCAAAGCTCGCTACAGGGCGGGCAACCGCGCTTTGTCCGCAAGTGAGGTTAAGCAATTATACAACATGGGAAGGTAGACCTTGTTTATTTAGTATAATTTGTTATCATTGGAGTATGCCTATTGATTGGACAAAAATATATAAAAAATACAAAGGTCTTTGGGTCGCCCTCAAGGATGATTATGTGACGGTTATAGTTTCAGGCAAGACGGCTGAAGATATTCTCAAAATATCCAGAGAAAAAGGTTTTAATAATCCTTTTATCACAAAAGTGCCGGAGCAGATATTGCCTTTTGTGGGCGATTCAAAAAAACGCTAGACCCAAAATGAAATTCCCGTACACTAAGTTAATAACGGGAGTGCATCGTCCAATACTGCCATTTTTGATTTATTATAAAAATGAAATGCCTCTAAAATATTTCGGCCTGGTTGATTCCGGAGCGGACAAAACCTATTTTGGCGCGGAACTGGCAAATATATTGGGAATAAAAAATTTAGAAAATGGCAAACCGGAACATGTGGCTGGTGTGAATGGAATATCCAATGCTTTTTTCCATCCGATCACCATCAATATCGGAGGGTATAATTTCAATATAGAAGCGGGATTTGTGAAAGATTCAAACCTGATTTCCTTGGGTTATGGCCTTTTGGGCCAAATTGGCTTATTTGGTAATTTTGATATTAAATTCAGCTTTAGAAAACTGGAAATGGAGCTTACTCCCATTGATCTGATATTTAGTAAAAAGAGAAATTAACGCCGTCCGCATCTACCCCAGTAGCAAAGCAAAGCTCGCTACAGGGCGGGCAACCGCGCTTTGTCGGCAAGCGAAGTTAAGCAACTTTATTTGATTGGGAAGTAATAAGGAATTTTAATTTTTAATAATATAATTTCATAATTATGAAGAAAATCTTACTAATCATTTTAATTTTGGGACTGGCAGGAACAGGGTATTTTTTGGCTAAAAACAACAAAACAACTCAAAATATTAAAGAACAAAAATATTCTCACGAAAATCCCGCTTTTTCTTTTTCATATACTGGCGATTATAAAATTTCCAGCATTGCGGACGAATCCGGCGAAGCGATATTGGTTCAAAGCGAGGAATTCCAGATGCAGATTTACACGGCTCCTTTTGACGAGGACATTGTTTTGACGGAAGAAAGAATAAAGCAAGATGTGCCGGATATGGCCATGGAAAATACAAATGTTTTTTCTCTAGATGACGTTAATGGGGTTGTCTTTGAAAGCGAAGGTATGCAAAATGTTTGGGTGGTGAATGATGGGTTTTTGTATCAAATTTCAACTTATTTGAACCAGAAAGAGGAAATGCAGAAGATTTTGGATAAATGGGAATGGTGAAAACCTCATCCGCCTTTCAGGCACCTTCCCCTTGATCAGGGGAAGGAAGACAAAAAAGTAAATTGTTTGTTTTTTCCCTCCCCTGAGCAAGGGGAGGGCGGGGTGGGGTTTTGTGATATTATAATCATAATGGTCCGTCGAACCTTAAAAGCTATTACTGCCAAAATCGGCGGCTTGCATGAGGCCGCTTTTTGGCTGGCTGGATTTTCGGTGCTATCTCAAATATTGGCTTTTTTGAGGGATCGTCTTTTAGCGCATTACTTTGGCGCCGGTCAAGCTTTGGATATTTATTACACCGCTTTCCGAATTCCTGATTTTATTTTTGTGACCGTCGGTTCTTTGGTTTCTATTTCCGTTTTGGTGCCTATGTTTTCAAAAAAGGCGATTGGCAATGACGGCGAAGTTAAATCTTATGTAAATTCTATTTTTACCAGTTTTTCTATTTTGATCATTGTCAGTTGCATTTTAGCTTTTGTATTTATGCCCCAACTGGCCTCTTTTTTGTTTAGAGGATTTTCGGCGGAAGCTTTGGTTCAAGTCATAAAATTTTCCAGAATTTTGCTTTTATCGCCATTACTTTTAGGGTTTTCAAATTTTTTAGGCAGTATTGTCCAATATGAAAAAAGATTTTTGCTTTATTCTTTGAGTCCTCTTTTTTACAACGGCGGCATTATTGCCGGCACCGCTTTGGGGGCCAATAATTTTGGAGTGATAGCGGTGGTGTTAGGAGTGGTGCTGGGGGCTTTGCTTCATTTTGCCGTGCCGGCGGCATATTTATTTTTTTCCGGCAACACGCCAAAATTTAAAGCCAAAATAAATTTTAAGGAAGTCAAAGAAACCGCTCTCATTTCCATTCCGAGAGCTTTGGCTCTGTCTGTTACCCAGATAATAAGCATTGTTTTTACGGCGGTGGCTTCCTTCTTTGGAGTCGGCGCTGTTGCTGTCTTCAACCTGGCTTTCAATCTGCAATCAGTGCCCCTTTCCATTGTTGGCGCCAGTTACTCTTTGGCCGCTTTTCCAACTATCTCTGAACATTTTGCCAGAAAAAACATCCAGGAATGCGGCCGGCAGATAGGCGAATCGTTGCGGTATATAATTTTTTGGACTCTGCCCCTTTCGGCCCTTTTTATTATTTTGAGGGCCCATGTGGTGAGAGTGGTTTTGGGTTCGGGCGCTTTTGATTGGACGGACACCAAATTAACGGCCGCGGTCTTGTCTCTCTTCGCTCTTTCTTTTGTTTTCCAAAACGCCCAGCTTTTTTTGACTCGGGCACACTACGCTCTGGGCAAGACTAAAATACCGCTTCTTCTGGGAATGTTTGGAGCTTTGATTACTACTATCATGGCCGCCCTTTTTTATTTTGATTTTTTGTCTTCAGTTATGGAATGGTTTGAAAGAATTCTTGAAATAGGGGATATGGCTGGAGCAAAAATAATAATTTTGCCCCTTTCTTTTTCTTTTGGTTCATTGTTTACAGCCATTGGCCTCTGGTTTTCTTTGAACAGAGAAACAAAAATTATCGCCCAAAAAGGTCTCGGCAGAGCAATTTTGGAAGCTCTCACCGCTTCCTTTATAATCGGCCTAGCCACATTTTATGCGTTAAGGGTTTTTGATCGTTTTTTTATACTTGACTCCTTTATAAATGTGCTCGGGCATGCTTTGATTTCGGGTATTACCGGCATTGTTTGCGGAATCGCGTTTTTGATATTAATTAAAAATAAAGAAATAATCTCTCTATTTCCTAAGGTGGCACCTTAGGAAATGTGATACTATTTTAATCATTATATGGCAAATAGAATAGAACCACTTGTTGTTGGCGAGTATTATCACATTTATAATCGTGGCAACACTAAACAAAATATTTTTACTGATGATAAAGACAGAGATAGATTTGCGAAACTCCTCTATCTTTGCAATTCTCTAGAAAATATTAAGTTTAAGGAATACATAGTAGATAGAAAAATTGATGCCTGGGATTTTGATAAAGGCGAGCCGATAGTTTCAATTGGCGCTTGGGTATTGATGCCAAATCATTTTCATATTTATATAACTCCAAACAAAGAAAGTGCTATAGAAAACCAAATTTCTTTTTTTATAAAAAAATTATGCACCGCTTATTCAATGTATTTCAACAAAAAACACAAGCGAACTGGCAAACTTTTTGAAGGACATTTTAAGTCAGCTCATATAGATAGTGATCGATATGCAAAATATATTTTCTCTTATATTCATCTGAACCCTATAAAATTGATTGATCCGCTTTGGAAAGATGGGGGACTTCAACATATTAAAAATGCCACTGTTTTTTTGGATAAATATAAATGGAGTAGTTATCAAGATTATCGAAATAAAAAGAGATCAGAAATTAAAATAATTTCGCCAGAAAATTTCCCAGATTATTTTTCTAGTCGGAAAATTTTTGACAAAGAAATTTTTGAATGGCTCACTTACAGGAACTCGTTTTTAAATCCTAAGGTGGCACCTTAGGAAATGTCTTTGTATCATGTTATAATTAAATTATTATTAAATTAACTGTAAATACATTATGTCTAAAAATATACAATTAAAACTTGCCAAAATAAAATATAGCGGAGATTCCGTTGGTGATGATATTCGTATTGAGATTGAACATCCGGGCGGTCTCTGGTTTTTGGATAAACAAATTAAAAATAAAAATGATGTTAATTTTGAAAAAATAATTTACCAATTTACAACTGCTCAAAATATATCGAACATTCCGTTAAACATAAAAATAATAGAAAAAGATCTTATATTCAATGATGTTGGCAGTATAAAAATTGATTTAGCTGTAGATTTAAATAATCCTAAACTTCAAACAAGCACTCACGAGATCATTGTAAAAGAATTGCGGGGTGTTATGCCTGGCTCCAAAAAAGCGATTTTTGATGTAATTCTAGAGGTTTTGGTGTTAGATGCAATAAAATCTGTACCAGATGATGACAAAGGTAATGGTTGGCTTAAAATTAGATTAGAAGATAATAAATCCATAGAATCATTACTCGCGTTTCTAAAAGTTAAAACAGAATATACTGATACCAAACGAGAATATTTCACTATTTTAGAAGGACCATATTCTGGCCAATTAGCATCTGTTGCGCTGGGGGCGAATGGTCTTTCTCAATTCATTTCTGGAGTTGAATATAATCCAATGGTCCGTGTGATTTATTCTGCATCTAAAAAAATACTCACATTAAACGGAAAGAAATACCAAACAATTGATTACCCAAATGCTATGTGGAAAAAAGGAATATATGACATTGAAATACCAGATTATCCACACGAAGGTGGTAGACACTATTTAAATCAATCTAAAAGAGCAATGACATGGTTCCGTATAGGACACAATGGTGAAAGATATTTACATGTTGGTAGTAGATCGCTTGGTTGCATGACAGTTATAGAAACTAATCGCTGGATGGAAATTTATAATGAATTAATTAAAGCGCGAAAAGGCGATTCATTAAGTGTGGGTGTGCTTGAAGTGATTGATTAAAATCCTAAGGTGGCACCTTAGGATTAATATTAAAAAGATGTTAAAAAATTTTAATAAAAAAAAGATTTTGTTTGTTATTTTCCTAATATTTTTGTTTATTTTTGTAATAATAGTATTACAAAAATATCCCTTCGGAGTTAAACAATATAAAACTATAAAACTTGGAATGCAGGCTACGCAAAATGCCGGTACCCCAACATACTGGGCCCCGCCGGATGATGTGGTGCCGAGTTCTGATTTTTATGTTTATTCTATTGGTGATGAGAGCATGTGTATTGGGGCAAATTGTGGTATGGGAGGATATTTTGTTGAATGCATTGGTGGTTATCTTGCGGGGGAAAAAATTATAACAGAAGAATTTGATTATGGTCTACGAGATGTGGGGGTAGATATGAATAGATTAAAAATTATTACCATTGCCGACAAAGATGGAAAAATTGTAGGCATTTATCCTGGCGCTCGCATCAGAAATCTACCTTACCTTATGCGTAATCATAAAGATCTTGTTTTGGGAGACAGGTTCAAAGTGTGTTCAGATTTGTTACCACGAAGATGGAAATAAACATTTCCTAAGGTGGTACCTTAGGATTAACTATATGAACAATATCCGAAATTTTTGCATTATAGCCCACATTGACCATGGCAAGTCCACTTTGGCGGACCGTATGCTTGAGCTTACTCACACTATAGAAGCACGCAAGATGAAAGAGCAAGCATTGGATAATATGGAACTGGAACGCGAGAGAGGCATTACAATTAAAATGACGCCAGTCAGAATGCTCTGGTCTCCTGATTTGAAAATTTCAGATTCAGAATACATTCTGAATCTGATTGATACTCCCGGCCATATTGATTTTTCTTATGAAGTTTCTCGGGCCTTGAGCGCTGTTGAAGGCGCGATTCTTTTAGTTGACGCCACTCAAGGCATCCAAGCCCAGACTTTGACGGTGCTGGAAATGGCAAAATCGCACGGACTGGCCATTATTCCCGCCATCAGCAAAATTGATTCGCCTTTGGCTTTGAAAGAAGATGTCAAGAAAGAAATCGCCGGCGTTCTGGGATGCTCCGAAGATGAAATTATAGAAACTTCCGGCAAAACGGGGGAGGGGGTGGAAAAACTTTTGGAAACTATTGCGCAAAAAATTCCAGCTCCCAAGCTTGCCAAGGGGAACCCTTTGCAAGCTCCACTCCAAGCTCTAGTCTTTGATTTCAAATATTCCACTCACAGGGGTATTGTGGTTTTTGTCAGAATAGTGAATGGGGAAGTAAAAGCCAGAGAAAATTTAATTTTTAAAATAGCCGGCCAAAAATTTACGGCTTTGGAAACAGGCATTTTTCATCCCGAAGAAAGACCGACTGAAAATCTTTCAGCTGGGGAGATTGGCTATATTGTGACCGGTATCAAAACTCCCGGCGTCGTTTCGGTTGGAGATACCATATGTAAAGAAAAGGAGGCCGCTTTCGCCCTATCGGGCTACAGCGTGCCGAAGCCGGTGGTCTGGGCTTCGGTTTTTCCGGAAGACCAGAGCGACCTGCTTCTGCTTAAACAATCGCTGGCCAAATTAAAACTGACCGACTCTTCCCTCTATTATGAAGAAGAATCGTCCGGCGTTTTGGGCAAAGGCTTTCGCTGCGGTTTTTTGGGTATGCTTCATCTTGAAATTATAACCGAAAGACTAAAAAGGGAATTTAATCTCGCTTTGGTCATCACCCAGCCGTCTATTACTTATGAAGTGTGGTATAAGAACCCTTCGACAAGCTCAGGGCACGCTAAAAGCGTGAAAATTTATTCACCGGCTTTCTTTCCGGAAGACGGGCTAATAGAAAAAGTGACGGAACCATGGGTTAATGTCCGCATCATCACTCCTTCCCAATATACCAGCGCTCTTTTTTCTCTGTTTTACGAATATGAGGCGGAAATAAATTCAACGGAAAATTTCGGTTCAAATCATTCAAAAATAGATGTCCTGATGCCGTTGCGGGAGCTAATGCGCGGTTTTTTTGACAAACTCAAAAGCGTTTCTCAGGGATACGCCTCCCTTTCCTATGAAATAGCTGGCAGCCGAGAAGCTCAAGTGACCAAATTAAGCGTCCTAATCAATGGCGAAGAAGAACCGGCTCTGACTAAGGTGGTTTCCAAAAGAATTGCCGAGCAGGAAGCCGAATTAATAGCAGATAAACTCAAAAATCTTTTGCCGCGCCAAATGTTTGAACTTAAAATTCAAGCTAAGGTACAGGGCCGAATAATAGCTTCGCGCACCATTTCAGCTTATCGAAAAGATGTTACCCAGCATATGTACGGCGGTGATATTACCCGCAAAATGAAATTGCGCGAGAAACAGAAAAAAGGCAAGAAGAAAATGAAAGCCAGAGGCAGAATAAAAATTCCTCAGGATGTTTTCATAAAAATAATGAAGCCGGATTAAAAGTCAAAGGGCACCTTCTGGGACCGGGGCATTTTGAAGGTGCCCTTTGACTTTTAATAAATTGGCATATACATAAGCACCATGCCCAAAATCAGGAATATGGCGATTATAAACCAAGCTACTTTTATGATTTTTCTGGCTTTTGGACTCCAAAGCATACTAAAATATTAGCATTATGCGCGACAATAAACTATACCCGCTTTTTGATGATAGTTCTATTATACTCGTCTTCTAAAAAGTATCCTTCTTTTTCAATTTCTTCTCCTAATTCATTGCTTTTTTGCCAGTCTTTTCGTCGGCGGGCTTCATCCCTTTCTTTTTTTAGTTCCATAACTTCTACCGGTATTTCATCTTTGTCTTTTTCCACCTGTTTGTCGGGCAAGTTTTCCGCCTCCGAAGATTTTAATCCCAAAACTTTATCAAAATCCAAAAGCAGTTCTAATTTTGCCTTTGCGTTTACTTCTTTTGATTTTATAATCTGCCAGACGGTACCAATCGATTTGGCTATGTTTAAATCATTCATTTTTTTGATCTTTCGGACTCCAAAGCATGCTACAATTATAGCATATAATTGTATAAATATATAAGTATATTAGCATGAGTCTCAGAGGTGTAAAAAACAAAGAGAGAGGCAAGTGGAAAAAATTAGCGGTTTTTTTGGCGTTATTGATTATTTTTGGAGTTCTTTTAAATTCAATGATGGGCGTTTATAAAAAGAAAAAGGTGGCGCAGGAAGCTTTAGTTCGAATGGAAAAAGAAGCGGCGGAACTTCAAGATAGGGAAAAATTTTTAGAGACATCGCTGGAAAAATTAGCCACCCAAGAAGGCTTAGAATTTGAAATACGCAAAAAATTAAATATGGCTCAAATAGGGGAGAGTGTTGCCATCATCGTAGGAGAAGAACAACCTGTCCCCACTCCCAATATAATAATTTCTTCTTGGCAAAAATTAAAAGATTTTTTTATAAAATTGTTTGAACAATAGCGAGATTAGTTTAATGGCAAAATGGGTGCTTCCCAAGCATCAGACGCGAGTCCGATTCTCGCATCTCGCACCACTTCGCTCTCTGTTGCACGAGAGCTTCGCGGCGCAGGCACCACACTGATTAGATTAAAGAAGATAATTTCTTTCTTATAATGCTTTCATTTTCTTTATCCTCCAAAATATAACCCTCCCTCTCAATTTCCTTTCTAAGTTCGTCGCTTTTCTGCCAGTTTTTTTGCTGGCGGGCCATATCTCTTTCTTTTTTTAATTCCATGACTTCTTCGGGGATTTCTATTTCTTCTTGCTCGCCGAGCTTCAAACCCAGCACTTTATCAAAGTCTAGTATTATTTCTCTTTTTTCTTTTTGAGGTAATATTCCTTTTGCAATTTCCCATACAAATGAAATTGCAAAGGGTGTGTCAAGATCATCATTTATATATTTTAAAAGATTTTTTTTATTTTCTTCAACAATTTTTTTTACAATATCAGGATCCATTCTTTTCTCGTCCGGGGCATTTATTTTCTGCCTTAATCTTTTTAGCGCGGTTTGCGCGCCTTCCAATGCCTCCCAAGTGAAATTCAGAGTAGTGTCATAATGCGCACTGAGGACAAAGTATCGATAGGCTAGGGGGTCTATATTTCTGTTTCTGATATCCTCCAACGTGAAAACATTGTTCAGCGACTTTGACATTTTTTTGCCCTCAACCGTTATAAACCCCCCATGCATCCAGTAGTGAACAAATGGTTTGTCTGTAACAGCTTCAGATTGGGCTATCTCATTAGTATGATGCGGAAAAATCAGATCTAAACCGCCGATGTGAACATCAATCGTGGGCCCCAGATTTTTCATAGACATTGCTGAACACTCTATATGCCAGCCCGGCCGGCCTTTTCCAAAAGGAGCCTCATAGAACACATTTCCATCGTCTTCTGTGTAAAATTTCCACAATGAAAAATCTCTAGGGTTCGCCTTGTCATATTCATCGTTGGATATTCGTTCTTTTGTCGCGCTTTCCAGATCCAGCCTTGCCAGAGTTCCATATCCGGCTGATTTTGTTATATCAAAATAAACGCCATCAGATGTTTTATAGGCAACACCTTTCTCTAAAAGTTTTTCAATCAGACCGATCATGTCGGTAATGCTCTCTGTGGCTCTCGGTGTTTTATTTGCGGGGAGAATATTCAAAAGTTGCATGTCTTTGAAAAACAAATCCTCATATTTTTTTGTTATCGTCCTCAAGCTGACTTTTTCCTGACTGCTCCTTTTGATGGTTTTATCGTCAACATCAGTGATATTCATAACCTGATTTACGGCATAGCCGTTGTACTCAAACATCCGCCTCAAAATATCGCCAAAAATAAATGTCCGGAAATTTCCTATATGAGCATAGTCATAAACGGTCGGCCCGCAGGAATAAATGCCAACCTCATTTTTTTTGAGGGGTTTAAAAATTTCTTTTTTTCCGGTCAGAGTGTTATGTAAATAAATATCCATATCACACCCACTTCTTAAATTTGGCATAAATAATCGTTGTCAGCATCACTGCGCCCATTATAGCCAAAATAATCCAAAAAGCATTAGGATTGTCTGCCAAAGGAAAAAAACGGATGCTCAAGCCAAAAAGCTGGCCGATAATAGTCAAAGGCAATATGACAAAACCTACAATTGTCAATTGCTTCATTATTTCGTTTTGCTTGGTTGAAAGCATTGAGTTGTTAGTCTCTCTAAGCTCCATGGCTAGGTCTATTTGATTATTAATGGTTCTCATAATGCGGCGCCATTCTTCCATTAAAGTTTTGGCCTGCAAGCTAAATTCCTGGCCAAACTTTGCAGCGCCGGTTTCCCGAAGAAATTCAAAAACATTGCCATGGGGGTCTATGATTCTTCTGAAATTAAGAAGATTTCGGTCGACATTGGAGATGGCAAAAACCATGGCTTTTTCCCGGCCTTCAAAAATATTCTTCTCTATCTCTTCCATCCAATCTTCCATATAAGCCAGTTCGTCTGTCATGGACTTATAAATTTCTTTCATCATCCTGAAAAATATATGGGAATTTTCACCTTTATTCAATATCTCGTTCACTTCAATTTGCTTAGCCAAATAATGGAGGGCGTCAATAGAATCATATCTGGCGGTGATGAGGCCGTTTTCTGATATTATAAAATCCACTTCCTGAACGCCATCAACAGTGTGGGAATGTTTAAAAGCCGGTATATGCAAAACAGCGTAGATTATTTTGTCTTTTTCTTGGGCGTGCTGGGCGGGAGTCGGCGCCAGCAAATCTTTAGCGACGATAGGGTCTATATTTTGAGTCAGCACCAAGGAGTCCACTTCTTCTTTGGTGGGGGAATTTAAATCGATCCAAGTTTGGTCCATAAATGCGCGAGTGGTAATCATATGATATATTATATAAAAAATGACAAAAGAAAGATATATCCAAATCTTAATATCAATATTCATCGCTGGAGTTTTATTCACCACAGGTTTTTATACTGGGAAAGATTCTCAAAATGATGTCCCTGCCCAGTTTCTAAATGCCACCAGCACCAGAAATGTAGACATGTCTGTCTTTTGGAAAGCTTGGCAATTGCTTGATGATAAATTTGCTCCAGCTTCTTCTACCACTCCTCCCGTAAGCGACGAAGATAAACTTTGGGGTTCGGTCGCCGGCTTGGCCAGCGCCTATAAAGATCCTTACACCGCTTTTTTTCCTCCGGTTGAATCCAAGGTTTTTGAAGAAGAAATAAGCGGCAGTTTTGGCGGGGTGGGCATGGAGATAGCGATCCAAGAAGGTTCTCTGACCATAGTGGCTCCCCTGAAAGGCACTCCGGCAGAGAAGGCCGGTGTCTTAGCCGGCGATAAAATAATTATGATTGGCGATAAATCAGCCGAAAAAATGGCCACTGATGAAGCCATAAAAATGATAAGAGGCGAAGTCGGAACTTCTATTGTCATAACTTTTGGCAGAAAAGGAGTAAAAGAGCCATTGGTAAAAACTTTGGTCAGGGCCAATATAGAAATACCTACTATTAGTGCCAAACTTTTGCCCGAAAATGTTTTTGTGATAGAGCTTTACAGTTTTTCGGCAATTTCTCCAAATCTCTTTCGTGGGGCTTTGCGGGAATTTGTAGAATCCGGCTCTGATAAGCTGATACTGGATTTGCGCAACAATCCGGGCGGCTACTTGGAAGCGGCTCTCGATATGGCCAGCTGGTTTTTGCCGACCGGCAAAGTGGTGGTCACTGAAGATTTTGGGGAAAAAAGAGGGCCAAAAATATACCGAAGCAAAGGCTATGACATTTTTACGGACAGACTAAAATTTGTCATTCTGGTAAATGAGGGTTCGGCTTCAGCTTCTGAAATTCTGGCTGGCGCCTTGAAGGAATATAATAAAGCCACTCTCATTGGCAATAAAACTTTTGGCAAGGGTTCGGTCCAAGAACTGGTTCCAGTCACTTCAGATACCTCTCTTAAAATAACAGTGGCCCATTGGCTGACTCCACTCGGCAAGTCAATTTCTAATGGCGGTTTGGTTCCTGATATGGAAGTTAAACTTACTCCGGAAAATACCAAAGAAAGCCGTGATCCGATTTTGGAAAAAGCGGTGGAATATTTGTTAAAAAAATGAGAGTCATATTAAAACAGGACATAAAAGGAGTAGGCAGGAAATATGAAATTAAAAATGTGGCGGATGGATACGCCAATAACTTTTTGATACCCAAAAGACTGGTTGAATATGCCAGTCCGGAAGCAGTCAGGAAAGCGGAGATTTTAAAATCAACAAACGATGCCGAAAAAGAAATCAGAGAGAAACTGACAGAGAAACAGATTGAAATGTTAAAAGAAGTAAAAATAACCATAAAGAAAAAAACCAATGAAAAAGGCCATCTATTTGAAAAGATTCATCCCGAAGAAATAACCGAGGCATTAAAAGAACAAGTCAAAATAGAAATTAATCCGGAGTTTTTAATAATTGAAAAACCGATTAAAGAAATAGGAGAGCACACTGTTATTGCTCAAGTTGGAAAAAATAGGGGAGAGTTTAAACTACATTTGCTACCTTTTTGATGATGATGGAGCCGTCAAAGTGCACTTTTCTTTTGGAATTCATTTTGACTTTACCGTTTTTCAAAGCGAAAAGAGTGTAGTCTTTGCCCACGCCAACATTGAGACCTGGTAGTATATTGGAACCTCTCTGGCGCACCAAAATAGAACCTGTCAAACAGGAACTGCCATCCGAGAGCTTAACTCCCAAATATTGCGGGCCTGAATCCCTTCCGTTTTTAGTTGTGCCGGCGGCTTTTTTATGTGCCATATAAAGAGTATAATAGATAATAATCAAAAATGCAAGAGAGATTAAACAACTTTTTAAACGGGCCTTATTTTGTACCCATTATCATTATTTTAATAGCAGTAATAGCTTTTTGTTTGGGCAGAATTTCGGGGTTACAGGAGAAGAGAGAACCGGTGAGGGTGTTAGATAACTCAAATAACTCACCCTCAACCTCTGTAAATAACCCCCCTAACCCCCCTTATATTAAGGGGGGAACCGAAGCGAACAATGTTTCTGTTGGAGAAGTTAAGGGAGTAAGTACAGATTCTTCTGGTTCCGTAGTAGCGTCAAAAAACGGCACCAAGTATCATTACCCATGGTGCGCTGGCGCCAAACAAATTTCACAAAAAAATATTATCACTTTCAATTCCATTGATGAAGCCAAAAAAGCTGGCTATAGTCCGGCAAGTAATTGCAAGGGGTTAAAATAAAACCACAAAATCTGTTATAATGACGGCTTCTTATGGAAAAACAGCGCAAAAAATTTGACGATTTTTTAATCTCGCTTAAATTGGGATTTTTTTTGGCTGTCCGGCAGATTAGGCGATCAAATAAAGCCACCACCGCTCTTATTATTTTTGTCATGATGCTCACTTTTTTAAACTTGGTGGTGGTGAGAGGAGTGCTGGTCGGGCTTATCCAAAGCACCGTTGATGTTTATAAGCAGAGATATATTGGCGATATTTTTGTTTCAACTCTTATAAAAAAAGATTACATTGAAAACACTCCCAACATCGTTGAAATAATAAAAAATTTGCCGTGGGTGAAGAGCTATTCAGTCAGGTATACCAAAGGAGGCACAATCGAGGGTACTTATAAAGATAGAATAAGTTATACTGAAAAGGCTAATCAGGCAAATGGCACTATTGCGGGTATTAACCCAGTCATGGAAAATAGCGTGACTGGTCTTTCTTCAAAAATAATAAAAGGTTCGTATTTAAATGGAGACGATACGGAATCGGTTGTTATCGGCGCCTATCTTTTGAAGGAATATTTTCCGGTGGAATCAGCCGCCTTCCAGATGTTGGCCAATGTCGGGGTTGGCTCTAAAGTCCGGGTGTCAGTCGGTGGCAATGTCAAGGAATTTACAATAAAGGGTATAATTAGAACGAAAGTGGATGAGGTTGATATGAGGGTTTTTATGCTTGACACCACCTTGAGAAATTTGATTGGTCGGACAGATTATAATGCCAATGAAATTGCCATTACCATAATACCCGGGATAGACCCTTTAATTGTCAAAAATGCGCTGGTCTCAAACGGAGTGGACAAAACTGCCAGAGTGCAGACCTTTGAAGAAGGTTTGCCTAAATTTGTTACCGACATGAAAAACACTTTTGCTCTACTTGGAGATATTGTTGGGTCAATCGGTTTGGTGGTGGCCTCCATAACTATTTTCATAGTTATTTTTGTCAATGCCATAACTCGCAAAAAATTTATAGGCATACTAAAAGGCATAGGCATAAGTTCCCAGGCCATTGAAATCGCCTACGTTTTCCAGTCTCTTTTTTATGCTATTTTAGGTATAGGCGTTGGACTTTTAATTCTTTACGGATTTTTGGTGCCTTTTATTGCTGCCCATCCGATAAAATTTCCGTTCAGCGATGGTATTTTGGTGGCCGAATTATCAGCCACTTTCTTGCGCGTCTTCTTGCTCATGTTAGCGACATTAATTGCCGGCTATGTGCCCGCTAGAATTGTGGTTAATAAAAATACATTGGATTCAATACTCGGGAGATAAAAATATGAATTTCATAGAGGTAAAAAATTTGACAAAATCATTTAAAACCGGGGACAAGGAGCTGGTGGTTTTGAATAATATGTCCTTTAATGTTGAGGGGGGGGATTTCTTTTCTATTACCGGTCGGTCCGGTTCGGGCAAGTCAACTCTACTTTATCAGCTCGGTCTTTTGGACCATCCTAATTCTGGAGAAATAATAATAGATGGTATTAATGTTACTTCTCTTTCTCATGAAGAAAGAACAAAATATCGCCTGAAAGAATTGGGTTATGTTTTTCAGGATTACGCTTTAGTGCCGGAGCTGACGGCCATTGAAAATACGGTTATACCTCTTTTGATGCAAGGATTGAAGAAAAAGGAAGCTTATCAAAAAGCCGAAAATGCCCTGCAGAAAATTGGCATGGGCGAACGGCTTCACAATCTGCCAAACCAGCTTTCCGGCGGAGAACAGCAAAGGGTTTCCATCGCCAGAGCCATCGCCCACGACCCTAAAATAATTTTTGCCGACGAACCGACTGCCAATCTTGATTCGGAAACCGCCGATACTGTGATGAAAGCTTTTTTGGAATTGAATGCTCATGGCCAGACCATTGTGATGGTTACCCACGAGCCGGAATATGTAAAATTAACCCGCAGGACCATCAAACTTGGCGACGGCAAGATACTAGCCGATGGCAATCCAGAAAATGTTATTTAAAAAATTTGTTATAATAAAAATCGTATGTTTTCCTTTTTTTCAAAAAAAATTCTTATATACGTCGGCATAGGTCTGGCGGTAATTATTGCGATAATTATTAAATTTAGCGATGGCAACGGCAAACAAACAGCTGTCATCGTTTGGGCAGATATAGTTCAGGAAGTGGCCGCCACCGGCAAGGCCAAGCCGAACCAAAGCGTCAACCTCGGCTTTGACAAGTCCGGCAGAGTCGGAAATGTTTATGCTGATGTTGGAGAATCTGTAAAAGGGGGGCAGATTATCGCTACTCTGGAATCGGCAGAAATTTCTGCCGACTTGGCTAAAGCTGAAGCATTGCTTCAAGAAAAAAATATAAAACTGAGGGAAATAAAAAGCACCGCTCCCATTACATATAACGATGCTTCCAAAAATCTGGATGCTACTGTCAAAGAGGGGTTTGCTGACGCCGACAATGCCATCAGAAATAAAACTGACCAATTTTTCAAAACTCCGGCCACCAATCCGCAGTTTGAAATTTCCATCACTTCGGGCAATTTTATCCATTATTTTAATGTGCCGAATGATATTAGGATGGAAATAAACAATGAGAGAAAAAAGGTGGAGGAAATTTTGACCGATTGGCAGAAAGGGACTTTAAACATCAGTTCATCCAACTTGGTTTCAGAAGCCGACAAAGCTATAGCCAACCTAAACGCCATTTCTTTGTTTTTGGATAAAATGGCCGGAGCGGTCAACACTTTCACTTCGGCTGATTATGCTTATGACACCGCTGTCAGCAATTACAAGGTGGCTATTTCTGGAGCCAGAAGCGATGTTTCCGGAGCTATTTCAGCCATTGTCACCGCTAAAGACAAGTTCAATTCAGCGCCGACTTTAGGTGAGGCCGGCCAATTTGAAAATGTGCTCACCCAAGAAGCCGTGGTCTCTCAAGCCGAAGCCACCGTGGCTTCCCTGAAAGCTTCTTTAAGCAAGTCTGCTATCAGAGCGCCTTTTGACGGAGTGGTCACTTTACAGGATGCCAAAGTGGGCGGAGCGGTTTCAGCCGGAGCCACTCTAGTATCAATTATAAGCCAGAATAAAATGTATATTGAAGCCGATATTTCTGAAATTCACATCGGAAAGATAGCGGTGGCTAATCCGGTCTCGGTTACTTTTGACGCCTTTCAGGCGGAAGAATTTTCCGGCCAGATTTCCTTTATAGAGCCGGGCGATGTAATTATTGACGGAATAGTCAATTATAAAATTAGAGTAAGCTTGGCAAATGCCGACCCGAGGATAAAAAGCGGTTTGACTGCCAATCTCAAAATCCAGACTGCCAAAAAAGAGAATGTTTTAGCGGTGCCGCTTTACGCGGTTTTTGAAGAGAACGGCCAAAATTTTGTCAATAAAATAGTGGGCAAAAATACGCAAAAAATTCCTGTCACTTTGGGCCTCTCCGGCAACAACGGCTTGGCCGAAATCCTCAGCGGCCTAGCGGCAGGGGATAAGCTGGAGTTTTAAATCTTATGCAAGTATTAGCCATCAAAACTCCTATTTTTAAAGAAAGGGATAATCTTGTATATTTTGTTAATAATCAAGTTTCTTCTCTTAAGGAACGCGATATTGTGGTTATTACTTCTAAAATTGTGGCGCTGTCACAAAGCAGAGTTGGAGAACTTAAAGACAAAGAAAAATTAATTAAACAAAATTCTCAAAAAATTATTGAGACTCCTTGGGCATCACTTACTTTTGTTGATAGTGAATGGTGTATTAATGCTGGAATTGACGAATCAAATGCAAAAAATAAAATTATCCTTTTGCCAAAAAATCCTCTTAGAGTTGCCGAAGAAATTCAAAAAAATCTCAAAAAACGCTTTTCTCTCAAACATCTTGGCGTCATTATCACAGACACAAAAAGTATGCCTCTTCGTGTTGGAACTATCGGCAAACCAATTGCTCATGTAGGTTTTAAACCTCTTAAAAGTTATATCGGGAAGAAAGATTTATTCGGCCGAAAAAGCCGTCTTACAAAAAGCAATGTTGCTGACGCTTTGGCCGCTAGCGCGGTGCTTGTTATGGGAGAAGGGGACGAGCAAATTCCTATTGTTATAATCAAAAATGCTCCAGTAGAATTCACAGATAAAAAATTTTCTAAAAAATACATAAAACTAGAACACCCGCCGGAAACGGACATTTATGCAAGAGTGTATAAAAAAATACTGGAGTAGGAGACTCCAGCATTACCTCTCTATGCTTTTAAGCACTTCAAGATACAAATTCTCAACGATTTTCTCCTGTGCCTTGCCAGATCTTGCATAATGATCAAGGCCGGGCGCGGAATTAATCTCAAGAACCCAATAAGTCGCAGGTTTTTGGCTGATATCGCCATCAACCATAAGATCAACTCCACAAAGACGAAGCCCCATGTCTTTGGTCAGTTTTACGGCAATCTTTCCAAATTCAGGATGAATCTTCTTTGTGACATCCATCGAATCCCCACCAGTAGAGAGATTGGCATTGTCAAGGAGAAAAACTCGCTGCCCCTTGGCTAAAACAGAGCGAAAGTCTAACCTTTGATGTTTCAATTTCTCTGCCATACGAGGATCGCTAACCTTGATGCGAGTATCGCGACTTGAAGCAATAAATTCTCGTTGCTTCTTTTTGAGCAAATTCTCAATCGTTGATTTTCCATCACCAACAACATTGAGTGGTATCCGCTCATAAGCCGAGATCACTTCTTTATCAAGAACAACTATCCGGTAATCCTTGCCATGCACCGGCCGTTGAATCAGAGCGATGCGATCAATCTCAAACACGGCACGCATAGCTCGGTAGAATTCCCTCTTGTTGTAAACAAGAGCAACCGCCACCCCCTGACTGCCACTGTTTGGTTTTACAACAACTGGTAAACCCAAATTTCTGGCATACCGATAAGCGGCATGAATGTTGCGATGAGGCGAGCCGATAGCTTTGCCCCACCGATCCGAGAAAAATGTCTTACTGCCCGGAATAGTAGGATAACCCATACTTTTCATAAAAAAGTTGGCGTAGTCTTTGTCCTTGGCTATTTCCGAAGCGCCCACTGGATTTAGATCTACAGTGTTATACCTAAAGTACGAATGGTGGCCACTTTTAAAGGTGATCTGTCCGACAATTTGCCATTCAGGCTCTAGGATAATGCTGGCGCCAATGCGAGACGCTATTTTTTGCAACATCCGTCCGAGTATTAATGACTCTTTTTTTTTGTTTTTCTTCATTGATTTTGGAACCTTTCTGATTCTTAAGTTAATATATTTATACCATTTTGTCAAATGAAATGCAAAAAAGTTTTAAATTGAATAAGTGAAAGAAAAATAAGTAATAAAAAACGCCGAATTTCAATATCTGTGGATAACTGGCATCTAAAAAAAGTGGTTGTGATATAATAGTTCAATAAGTTCACTATAAATAAAAATATGGAAGAAAATACGGAAACTAAAACAAAAAAATATTGGTATTACTTGGTTGCTGTTTTGATTTTGGCGGCGCTGGTTTTCGGCTTTTATTATTTCCAAAAAATCCAAAAGAAAAACGATTTATTGAACCAGCTTCCCGATTATCTTTTGCCTCAAGACGGCAAAGCTCAAGTGTTTAAGCCGGAAAGCGCCGCCGGATATTATCTGCTCAAAAATCAGAATTTGGATGAGGATGGCATTACCTACCAAATAAGCAAGAGCTTGAACGAAGCCGCCAAACAGGTCTGGGAGGAATTGCGAAATGACGGCTGGATAGCTATCGGCGGCTCTAATCAAGGCGACGGATTTAAAACTTATAAAGTGGCCAAGGAAGGGCAGGGGAACCTATTTATAAAATTGGAAAAAATTGGCGAAAATCTGACTCAGGTAAAAATCATCGGTGCCGAGGTTAAAAAATAAAATTAAATCTAAATCTTTTCCAGCCACCTCTTCAAATAATTTTATGTTTTTTTCTAAAGTTAAGAGATGAGTGTCTTCATGTTCTCCCACTACCTTATCTTTCTCATTATAAACCGCATGCACCTCGAATTCTTTGTAAATTGACTGTCCATACCACCCATCACCCATAAGTTCCGCTTTTTTGTCTTGTGATGGATAAAAATAGTATTTAATTTTTTGTTCGGGGTCTTTTAGTTCTAAAGTTTGAGTAATTTTTACATATGCAAACTCCTGTCTGTTTTTAATTTCCTCGATTTCTTTATTGGCCAAAGATTCAGCTTCCACGTGAAAAATATAATGATCTGACTCATATATTTTCCATGGATAATCTCTGAATTTAGTTATATAAAATGGGATATTTTGCTCATATTCCATATGTTTATATTATAGAAGAAGGGGCAACATTTGTCGCCCCTCTTAATCATCTTGCGATCCGTATGACAGTTTGAGCAAACCATCATTTAAATCGTGCAAAAGAACTTTCTTGCAGTGCTGTTTTGAAAAGCTCTCTGTAGAACCTCCGTACTCAACTGCACCCCTTAAACTGCAGCTTTCCTCTTGCTTTTTTGCGCTTATATATCGCACTGTGCCAGGATTTTATCTAAATAATTCTTGTCTATTTTATGGCCAGCTTTCGGTATCACTATAATTTTGGCTCTGTTTTTGACCGTTTTTAAAAGTCTTCTAGTATCTTTAATTACCCATTTTTCTTTTTCTCCTATCAAAAAAATTATTTTATCAGCCTTTACTTTTTTCAAACTTTCCACTCCCGGAGTCATTGAACACAATATAAGAGTTTTTATTTTATGTTTCTCCGCATGCATCAGAGCTATATCACAACCCAAAGAAAACCCGACCAAAATATCTGGTTTACCCAATCTTAATTTTGAAAGGCTTCCCTTATTCCAGTCTATATCGAGCACGTTGAAATACTTAAAAAGAGATTTGTACTGTGATCTATCGCCCAAACCATGTAAAAATTTAATTTTAGCCATATTTTTTAAAACATTAATATTTTTTCTTTTTGTTTCTATAGTAGTAATTTGGGGGAGCAACTTGTGTCACTCCCCCCTGTTGGGCGCGGGTTTAATCAAATATCTGGAACGAGAATATATTTTCCCCCATACACTTCCTCCTTTCCTCAAGGGATGCCTAGCTAGACCATCCCTATCCAAAGTATAGATTTGAACCTGTCTGCCATCAATGATATTCCTTGATTTATTTTTGTCAAGAAAATGGCGAATTATTCACTGACTTTTTATTTATTTTTTTATGATATAGTTTTAGCATGAAAGCTGAAGAAAAAAATTTTGATAAATGGAATAATATTAAAAAAATTACTGATAAGTTAGAAACAAAAATAAAGATACGCACAGGAGAAATTCGCTGGTGTAGATTTGGGGTTAATGTTGGAAAAGAAATAATCGGGAAAGATAGTACTTTTCATAGACCGGTATTAATTTTGAAAAAATTTTCAGGAGATGTTTTCTTCGGATTGCCCCTAACAACAAAATTTCATAAGGGTGATTGGTATTATCAGATTGTTCATGATAATACAGCCCAAACAATTATTTTAAATCAGGGCAGAGTTTTGGATAGAAAAAGACTTGAAGAAAAATTATTTGAAATATCAGAAATTGAACTTCAAAATATAAAGAAATCTTTTTGCGAACTCATTAAGAAATTTTAATTTGAGTACTTATCTTAAAAATACCAAAGGCCGTTTTTCAACGGCCCTTGAATGGGTTACCCCAACTTATGCTATAAGTATATACAAAACAAAAAATCTGTCAAGTACGGTTTTGTTATTTATCCCCATCTGTGGATAACCGATATAATAGGAAAAATGGTTGTTGATAAAACAAATAAAATTTTTTGCAATAAAAAGAACAACGGAATCCAATTATTTTTGGATTCCGCTGAAATAGACCGGAGACGGGGCTGATTCGCGCCCATTGACGGTCAAAATAACATTTGTTAATTCTAGTTGACCAGGTTCTTCCGAATTCATCGGAACTCGGAAGTTTATCTGATAAACCAGAAGTCCGGGAGCAAGCCCGGCAAAAAGAACTTCTGCCGGCTGTCCGCCGAATCTGACAAAGACTTCGGGGACAGCGTAACAAAGCTGGTCTAGTGGAGCTGGCTGGCCAGCGGGGATACCGCAGGTTGAGGCCAGTCCGGTGGCGTAGGCGAAATAGGTCTCGCCTTTTTGCAGAGGATTGTCTCTTGAACCTGCCAGCTGGTAGCTGGAGTCAAAATACATTCCTTGGTCCCTTGACACCGCAAACAGCGCCGGAGCAAAATCAGAAATCAGGACAGCAACTTCATCACTGAAAATGTTGTCTCTAATCACTCGAATCTTGCGCATTCCCGGCTGAATGGTGCTCGGAATCTGGAAATTAATCTGACCCTCGCTGACAAAAAGCAGGGGACAAGCCAAACCGTCAATCTGGACTTGCACTCCTCCCAAAGTGATGGGCAGGGGAGTCATACCGGTCTGGGTGGTCTGCGTTGCCAAACCCTTGCCAAAAATAGTGGCCAGGACTCCGGGAGAAAGTTCAGGTCCAAACGACGCTGAATTGACAACCCCTTCAGTCTTGAAAGAAGGCTTTAGAGGCAGAACCGTGATGGTCACGGATTTGGCGATAGTCGGACCTCCGACCCATTCAACTCGAAGCGTGTAAGTGGTTGTAACTTTGGGGTACACAACAACTTTGGCACCTGAGCTGAAACTGTTGCTCATTCCAACCACTGGATCCAACATCCAGCTCTTGAACTGGCCTTTAATCTCAAATGAGACCTCGGCCTGCTGGCCCGGTTCAAGAATGGTGGGGTTGGCGGAAATTGCAATAACCGGCTCTTTGGTGATGAGGAAATTATTCATTTTCATGGTAATTCCTCCTTCAAGCTGAGTAACTGCAATAGTGTTGCTACTTTGAACAACGCTTATGGGCGAGCCGTAGGGAGCTTCGCCCGGTCCTTTGACCAACTCCGGCGTGGCGCTTCTGAAAGCAAGCTTGAAAACTGCGTTGCCCTTGTCCGTCTCGGCGACGAAGAAAATCGTCTCGTCGTCCAAAACTTTCAAGGACAAGATTTTCACCAGCTTGAATCCGGCAAAGTTGTTGCCGACCATCAAAGGCACTTCGTACCCCGGCTCAAACTCTGAAAAGCGGCTGAGCTTCAATGTCCCGTTTTCAGTGTAGGCCAAGACGGTGCCAGACGGATTGCAACCCGAGGTATTAATCTCAAATTGCCCGTCTTTAACGATTGTCCATTTGCTGACTCTGTTGTGGTACACCAGCCCGCTTCTTTTGCTTTTGGTGTTGGTCACTGGGACCCAAAAACCAGTAGCGCTTGCGCAACAACCTAGGTCCAGAGCATCAAATTGAGAAACAGATGGTTCTTTCGTATCAGCCAAAAGAGTGAAAGGTTGAGAATATGGTTGACTCAACTCAACAATTCTGAACCAACGGTCTTCTTTTTGAAAAAGAGAAGAATCGCTAATAGTAGAAAGCATAAACATTCTATTAGCTGATCTCTCGAGAATTCCCCCATCCACGAACAGCTTTCTAACTTTGTTTAGCTGTCCGATTGGCTTGAGTTCAATCGGCTGATTCGGACCGATAATCTCTCTAGTTCCTGAAAACAAACTTCGCAATTCATACCCAGTTGGAACTTGGGCCGAATATGCCAGAACCAAAGGCGGTTCTGTCCCGAAGCAAAGCAGTTTTAGGCGGTCCATCTCTTCGTTTTGCCAGACTCTCTGGCTGGAAACGAACTTCGCTCCGTTTAACTGTTTTTCCTCGAGGAGCAGGGTCTGAACGCCTGCCTGCCAGTATTTAATTGTTGGATCAACGGAATTTTCAATTCCGCAAAATCCACCTTGATATCCTGCCAAAGAAACCCAGGCAGGCAGATCAATTACAGTATAACCCCGCTCCGCCGGTCCTCCGGTTTGAGCGAAAAGCGATACCGCAGAAATCAGCGACAAAATAATCATTCTCATGTTCCTCATTTGGAACCCCCTTTTTTCCTTTCTTGAGACCCTTCTTGTCAAAGGGCTATTCTGTGTTATATTCTAATTTATTAAAATGACTTTGTCAAGCAAGTTATCCACAGCCCCTCTTGATTTTTTGTTTTTAATAAAAATGCCAAAAATTAAGAGCAAGCGCGAATTATCTCAAGAATTTTATTTCGGTAATTCTTATCTATCTTATGATCTGCCCCGGGAACTACAACAATTCTCCGTTTACACTTAAGAGTTTTGGTTAACCGAAGATTATTCTTATATGCCCATTTTTCTTTTTCCCCAACTATAAAAATAATTTCTTTGGCTTTTAATGTTTCTAAAGTTTCAATACATGGAGTCAACGAACATAAAATAACAGTATCTATTTTGTGATTTTCTGCGTATTCACAGGCCAAAGCCGCTCCCATTGAAAAACCAATGAGAATATCTATTTTACCCTTTAGTAATCTGATTTTATTCCAATCAATATCATATACTTTCATGTATTTTGAAAGACGATCGTAGTTTCTGGCTCTTTCGCCAAGTCCTGGAATAAAAACTATTTTTTTGTTTTTTGAATTATTCATAAATGGTAATGGGGAAGAGTCCGCGTGGTTCTCTCCCCCATTTCATTTAATATACTCTTTGGATTATCATTGTCAAGAAAAAATGGCGAGTTATTCATTGACTTTTTTGTTTTTAATAAAAATGCTAAATGTGTCAGTAAATCTGATTATTTTTTTGGTTATACAACAAACAAAATCTTGAGAAAAGAAAATATTCTAAAATTTTTTAGAGATAAAAAATAAGAAGGCCCCCCAAACTGCGAGGGGCCTATGTTGAACCAGTTTTAAAGAGCTGGTAACGCTGTACTCGAGGCAGAACTGCGCCAGTAAAATGTCAAAACGGTACGGTCTCCATTTCTCTTGGGGGGTGAGCTAATGTCTCTGCAATGGCGCGCGAAATTGGCAGTCCCGCTAAATCCTCAATCCACCCCCACTGCCCCCCAGGATTAACTTCAAGAAACACATACTCTTCCTTAGGCGTAAGGATCATGTCAATAGCGCCAAAACTTAATTTCCAGAACCGCATAAGAGCTTGTAGTTTTTCTTTAATGCTTTCAGGCAAAATGAAAGCCTCATGCTGGACATTCTGGAAATCGTAATTTCGCCAATCATGCTTTGTTTTCTCGCTATCTTGAGAGTGTATCGCACAGGCAAATATTTTATGCCCAGCAATTGTGATTCTTAATTCAATCTTTTTGGCTATGTATCTTTGAGCGAAGACGGGAGCAAGTGCAATGGTGCCTCGTTGCTTTAGCAGTTCGCCGTAAGTAATGCGTCGTGTGAACAGACTTAAAGCTTTTCTCGAGATGTATTCTCGAAATATGCGTCCTCTGATGCTTTTTATAGCAAGTTCTCCGCCACAATGTTCGCAAAAAGACAGAAGTTCGTCAGGATCATTCGTTACAACAGTTTCTGGAATCTGCAACCCGAGCTGTATCGCGGTCTTTAATTGATACAACTTATTATGCTCCAGCAATTTCATGCTTACAAGAGGATGATTCATCCAGAAGCAGTCAATACTTGTGTAGAGAGAATACAATGCGGCGCGGGATTCGCTCTGTACGAAATCAATTTGCCACTGTGGCAAATTGATTTTTGCCTGAGGAATTTCCGGTTTTCGCATCCACACACTTTTTACATCTTCCCATCCGATTTTATCTTGTAGAGATGCATCTTTCAAAAAACCGCCAATTGATTTTGAATTTCCCCGCAAATGAATGTTCAGAATTTTTTTCTCTGGGAAAAGGGCTGTGTCAAAAACGACAAATTCTTCTCCCATATCTCTCAAATAGCGAGTTACAGCGTCAATATTTCGCTTTTCCCGAACACATCCCACAATCAGAATCTTCTTCTTGGTTGTCATAACCATGCTCCTTTCCTTGTTTTTCTCTTTGAATTTTCAAAGTTTCCGTATATAATATACATAATCCGTAAAATTATGTCAACCAAATTTAAAAAAATACCAATACCTCCCGGTATAAGAAAAAAAGCATCTATTGCTGTTTCGCATGCTCTAAAGAATATGAAATATGGAAGTGGAATTAATCAGTTGGAAAAATATCGTAAATCGTATTCATTTGACGATAAACTCTTGTATGCCCTAGGCTTAATTTATGACCACAGAGGCATGCAGATTTCTGGTCACCTTTATTCTCAAAAACCTCGAGTATCACCGCAACGAAAGAAGAAATCTGACTATTGTTTTGGAATGGCGGGAAAAATTTTTCACGATATTTTAAGTCGTGATCCTAAAAACACAAATGCTCTATTTCGTCTTGGTGTTTTATTTGAACTCAAGAAGCGATATAAACAAGCATTAAAATTTAAGTTAAAGGCATATAGAATTGGAACAAAAGATAAAGAGAAAAGAATTCCTCTTCTTATAGGTTTTACGTATCTTAAAATGGGGAAAAAGCGAGAAGCTGAAAAATGGATTAAAAGAGAGCTTGAACTTTTAGGAAAAGAGGAAGTCTCGGCAAATTTAAATATTCTTCTATTCTTTTTTCTCACCAAAGAATATAAAAAAGCTTTGCCGTATGCTTTAAAAGCGGAAAAAATCCTAAAATCTCAAAGAAAAACAATGGGAAAAGAAATTCAAGTATTATGGCGAAAAAGGATACAAAAAACAAAAAGAATGGCCAACCCGTAGATTGGCCATAAGTTTCCCGTAGTCACGACACCGTATCAAGTATCGCATGAATCGGCACCTTCAAGAGGTCCCGTTGACCACGTGTCAGTCGCACAGATTCCGGGTGGAATGGGATCAGTAGGCTCCAAGAAATTCAGCAGTAACGGTGGATGTTGATTGATTTCTTTCTCCACCGTGATTGTTTGCTCGTCTTCAGCGATTGCGTTCATTGCTCCTCCTTTCCTCAAGGAAAGCTCTGCAGTTGCTCTCCTATCCAAAGTACAGATTTGAACCTGTCTGCTTTTAATAATATTCCTTAAGTTGTTTTTGTCAATTCCAAAAACTTCCTTTTTTGCATCTGTGGATAACTGGCATATAAAAAAGGTGGTTGTGATACAATAGTTCAACAAGCTCACTATAAATAAACAAAATATCTCTAATGGCAAAAAAATACAAAAAAATAAAGTTTTTTTATTTAGTAGCGTCACTTTTTTTGGTTTTTTCTTTGCCTTTAATTTCCGAAGCTTCTACGGCCCAACAATCAAACCAACAAGATTTTTTCGCTACATACAGCACTGCGGTTTCGGCTGATGGCGCTGCGGTAACTGGGGCCATCAGCACTACGGGTATGCAAGTTGGCATTCAAGAAAATACAGTTAATGTTACGGCTGGGGCAACAATCAATTATGGCTCGCCTGTTATTTTAAATTCTTCCAATTCGGCTGGCAGTATAAACTTAAACGAAACCATAAATGCCGGCAATCTCGCCAGTAGCCAAGCTGGCCAAACCATAGCTCCTCAAAATCTGCTGGTCATAAATAACTTAAACACCAGCAATCCAAATGCAGTAACCGCCTCTAATGGTCAAGTCTTAACGAGTATTACCATTACTTCTGGCAGTATTGTGAGCACCCAAAATGTAGTTTTTGTGAATGGAGTGGCTCAAATGACTTTGCCCGTGCGTTCGGGAAATCTCACCATCACTTACAATTTTGAAACCGGTGGAGGCGGGGGCGGGGGAGGAGCAACTCCGGTAACCCAATTTGCCGGCAGTTTGACAGTAGCCCCTAAAATAGCAGGCGCGCCTTTTGGCATTGCTTCTTTTGCTGATTACACGGTCACTTTTAAATCTTACAGCGATTATAGCGGACCGGTTATTATTTCTCTTGAAGGCGCCTGTCCGGTTACTTCCTGTGTTTTTACGACCGGCACCAGCGGCACCATCATCCAATATGGCACCACTTTTGCCGCCACTTTGCGCCTTTCAAGTTCTGCCGCTTTTGCTCAAGGCCAATATGAATTTAAAGTTAACGCTTCGCCGACTGGCGGGGCGGGGGACTCCGACAGAGTGATTCAAAACGGATTTTATTATGTTTATAAAGACACTCCTGCCAACGCTTATAACAAAGCTCAATATGTAAGCTACGCCAACCTGCCGGCCGGCAATACTATGCAGCCCGGAGAAACGCGCCAAGTTACCGTAACCATGAAAAATGTTGGCACCACTGATTGGACTTTGAATACAGGCGGAGCAACCTGTTCTTCTGTTCCCAAAAACAACGGCTATTACCTGCATCCTCAAAATAATGTTCCCACTTGGGGCGTGGACAAAGTGGCTCTAAATAGCGACTCCACCAATGGCATAGTGGCGAATTTGCCCGCTGGCAGATATGTCAGGATTAGCGGGCTAGGAAACAGTTTCTCTTCCGGCACCGGTTATTTGGGAGTATTTGAAATTCAGGCTTTTGATTCAAACGGTATTATCCATCATACTCAAACCATTACCCAGTCTTCAGCATTTTCGCCGTGGGGCGGGACGACTTTGCTGGGAGCCGCTGATTCTAATACTGCTACCGGCTTTGTTCCTTACAACGGTTCTTCAAACCAATGGATTCAGATTGATTATGGAAGTTCAAAAAATTTTACAGAAATTAAAGTTTTGCCGGCCGTGCAGGGGGCCTGGAATGATGACCCAATGCAAGTGCAAATAAGCAGTGACGGAGTGAATTTTACCACTGTGGCTACTTTTATTTCTGACCAAAACAACGCTTGGTTTAGCACTAAAAAAGCGGTTGGCGGCGGTTTGCCTTATTATAAATATTTATCATTTGACGTTACGGGCTTTGGCAACGCGCCTTGGTGGCGCTATAACAGAATTGCCGAAGTTGAGATTTTTGACCAAAATAACAACCCTGCTCTAATCCAGTCAGTAAGCGCCGACATAAACCCGGCGTTGGCTAATTTGGCTGTTGATGGGGACGTGAATACTTATTGGGGAGGAACTGCTGACGGCAGCGGCGGCAATTATTATGCGACCTTTGCCGCTCCTGTTAGTTTATCTCGCATCAAATTGACAGCCCCTTCAAACGGTTTTTCTGATTACGATAATCAATTGATTAAAATTTATGGAAGCAACGACGGCGGCAATTGGACCGAAATCTCTTTTCGGCCAAATCCCACTCTTCCTGTAGATGAAACCAGCTTTGTCCCTCAAGTAAATAAAAGAAACATAAAATTCACTTTCAATATTACCGCTCCGGTTCAGGCCGGCACTTATCCTTTCCAGTGGCGAATGAATCAGGAATGCGTGGAAAGTTTTGATGATTCCAGTCCTTTGGTTAATATAACCGTGCCAGCCGGAGTGGGGCCGGAAATTAAAAGCTTTACAGTGCATACTCCCGATACAGTGGCTGATATTACTGGCTCCAGCGGCGGTAATGGATTTTTGAAAAATCAAAAATACTGGTTGAAATGGGAAACTCTAAATACGACATCCTGCACTGCCAGTGGCGGCACTTGGAACGGCAGCGGGATGAAAAGCGCGACAGGTTCCGGTTCGGAAAATCGCAGCGCCGATTCAGCCGCCATAGGGCTTAAAACCTACGAACTTAGCTGTTCAAACGGCAGTTTGACTGTTAAAAAGACGGTAAATGTGCAAATTAATGACCCGCCGCCAAATTGCAACCCGGCTTTAATTGGAATCAACCAAATGAAAGGATGTGTTTATAAATGGGATAATACATTGGGAGGCGGGGCGATGCCCGCGTCTCCCAATGTGCCCATAAGCGGTTCGGGTTGGGTATTGTTTAATAACGCTCCTTTATACGGAACTCCATTGGCTGACCCGGTACAAGCCAACGCCACTTATTTGGATTTCTCATGGCCAGACTTGACCGGACCAGTGGCTGGAATAGATAATTATTTCAAAGTCACCTGGAATGGAGAATTTAATTTCGGTTCCGCCAATTACACTTTCACCAGCGGGTCAAATGACGGACGAATACTTTATGCTTCCAGTTTACCACTTCCAATAGTTAGCAATAAATGGTCTGACCAGCCTTATGCCCCGATTGCCGCCACACCCACGGCTCTTTCCGGACAGAAAATTTTAACTTTCTCTATGTATGACAGAACTGGTGATTCCGCCGCTTCCTTAAGCTCCATAAATTCAGGCGGAGGGTTGGGTGAAATAAGGGGTAAAATCTTAAAAGACGATAACGGCAATGGATTAAAAGACGGTAGTGAAGTTTATATTCGCGACCCCGATTATCTCTCAAGTTGTCCTAACCCCAATTCTCCTCTGTCTGGAATAACCCTCAATTATACAGGTCCAAAAAACGGTTCCGCTCATATTGATTTTTGTGCCGCTCCTCCTCTTGGTACCGGCGATCCAATTTATGTTGTTCCCAATCTGCCCGCAGGCGATTATAATTTTTCAATGACTGTACCAAGCGGCTGGGAAGCAACAAGAGGAACAGGCTTTGACCCTATGACAAATCCAGTCTTTCCCCAATGGACAATAGGCTTTCAACCGCTAACTGCCACTCCCTGCGCTTCCAATTCTTCTTGCAGCAATGTGCCGGTATATGCGAGCGGTTATACTCTTGTGTACTTTTCCATGCGGCCAACTAGTGGCACTCCGACCGTCACTTTAACCGCCCCGGCTTCAGCGGAGAAGAACGCCAATTTTGCGGTTTCTTGGACTTCAACCGGGGCTAATCAAGTGGCGATGGCGCCACCGGCTAATTGTTCTTTTTCTCCCGCCATTGCGTCCAGCGAAGTTCCCAATGGTTTTCGCTCTAATGTCTCTTGTTCAACAACCGGCAGCAAAACTTTTCAAATCACAGTTTCTAATGCCCTAGGCCAGCAAAATACGGCTACTAAAGTAGTAAACATTACTGTCGCCAACAAAGACCTGACCGTTATCAAATCAGGACAGGGAAAGGTCACCAGCAGTCCGGCTGGCATAAATTGCGGAACAGGATGCCAGAGCCAGACAGCCAGTTTTGCGTCGGATGCAACAGTAAGTCTTACAGTTGTGCCAAGCTCCGGCAGAATATTTACTGGTTGGGGGGGCGACTGTCTCTCATTTGGCAAGGCGGCAAATTGCAGTTTAATAATGAATTCTTCTAAGAGCGTTATTGCCAATTTTATGGTAAACCCGAATTACAAGGAGTTTTAAGCGTCAAAATTTGAACACACTTTCCTATTGACATCAAGGGTGAAAGATGCTAGACTATACACGAATCCAGTTAATGCTGGATTTTTCGTTTATAATTAAACCAATGGCTTATTTTTCAAACCACTGCTTTAGGGTTTATGTTAATGGCTTCAAATATAGCTAATCTCGGCAACGGGGTATCATCGTTTATCATACCGCCTGTTGCGGCTTCTGAAGTTGTTGTTTCGGTTTCTCAAACAGAATATGAGGAAAGCGCCGACGAGAAAGCCGGGAAGGAAAAGATGACGGCGGAAGAATATGTCAGGAATTATTTCTCTGACATACCGATTATGGTTGAAATCGCCAAATGCGAGTCTCGTTTTCGCCATAATAACAGCAATGGCATTGCGCTGCGCGGAGAAAAAAATAATCTTGATAGGGGAGTGATGCAGATTAATGAATACTTCCATAATGAGGATTCTAATAAGCTCGGCTATGACATTCTTACTATAGAAGGGAACACCTCCTACGCCAGGCGCCTTTTTGAAAAGTATGGGATCAAGCCCTGGAGGTCCTCTTTTAAATGTTGGAGTCGCACCATCGCTTACTCCGAGTATGAATTGGCCAAAGAATTGGCGATGAAATGGTAAATTAAAAAATAAAATCTCCCTCGCCTTTAAATAGGGAAGCGGTTTTTTCTTTATATTTGATATCTGTGGATAACTTTTTGTATTTTCTAGTTTTATTCTAGTATAATACTCTTATGCTTACTAGAAAACAAAAAAAGTTTCTGGACTATGTTCAAGAATATACTCAAAAAAGGGGGATTAGCCCTTCGCATGATGAAATTAGAAAACACCTAAAACTTTCCTCTGTTTCTACGATTAATCACTATATGAAAATTCTACAAAGGAAAGGTTATATTAAACGAGAAAAAAATACTGCTCGGTCGGTTGAGATTAAAAAAAAGGAAAGTCCAATAAATATTCCATTTAGAGGGTATATCGCGGCTGGTCAGCCAATCGAGGCGGTTGAAGAATTTGAAACGATTACTGTCCCAAGCAATCTTGTGTCCACTGGAGAACATTTTGCATTAGGTGTTAAGGGAAACAGCATGATTGATGAGGGTATTTTTGATGGAGATATTGTTATAATTAAAAAACAAAACACCGTCGAAAACGGGGAAACAGCAGTTGCTTTGATAAACGGAAATGAGGTTACACTTAAAAAAATTTATAAAGAAAAAAACAGAATTCGTTTGCAACCTGCAAATCCGAATTTAAGGCCGCTTTTTGTTAAAAGCGTGGTTATTCAGGGTAGAGTGATTAGTACCTTTAGAAATTTTGAGGAACAAGAAAAAAAAGAAGGCAAAATTAAATTAAATAATATATATAATGAAAACTGTTTGGATACTATGGCAAAAATGCCAGATAATTTTATTGATATAACAGTAACCTCGCCTCCATATGACGACATGCGAAAGTACGGGGGTAATACATTCGGTGAATTTGGATCTATAGCAAAAGAACTATATCGTATTACTAAAAAGGGTGGTATTGTCGTGTGGGTAGTTGGAGACCAGACAATTATGGGTAATGAAACGGGGACATCTTTAAAGCAAGCTCTATATTTCAAAGAGATAGGTTTTAATCTTTTTGACACGATGATATATCTTAAAACACCAAGAGGAGCAGTTGGCAATAATAATACATACTGGCAAACATTTGAATATATGTTTGTTTTAAGTAAGGACAAACCCAAAACAATAAATCTTATAAGAGATAGAGAAAATAAAGAAGCACGAAGTGGTGATACGGGTACAAAACGATTGTATGATGGTTCATTGTTTCAACAAAAACGGAGCGGTTATTCTAAATATGGCAGAAGAACAAATGTGTGGGAGTACTTAGTAGGAAAAGGACATTCTGCAAGTGACAAAGTTGCCTATGAACACCCAGCAGTATTTCCTGAGAAATTGGCACAAGACCATATAATATCTTGGAGCAACGAAGAAGATATAGTATATGATCCATTTATGGGGAGTGGCACAACTGCAAAGATGGCCATTCTTAATAAAAGAAAATATATAGGTAGTGAATTGTCTCGTGAGTATTGCGAAATAGCACAAAAAAGGATAAGATATTTGTAATGAAATGCACTGAATGTAGTCGCAATAAAGCAATACACGAAGAGTTTTGTGATTCGTGTTATAACGAAACAAAAATATGCCGTAGATGCCAACAACGGAAAAGTATTTTTGAGTTTGAAAAGAATCAAAAAAGTATCGCCGGTAAAGTATCCAGAAGAGGAGAATGCCAAGATTGCCGTAAATGGAAAAAACCTATACCAAATGATGGATGAAGATGTTAATATATTAAAAAGGGCAATAAAATGGGTACAGGGTGTTTTGCATGTTTTATTATTTTAGTGTTCAAAAATTTTTGATTTAATGAGATGCTCACAAAACTGCCGAATATAGTGATGGGGGATAGGAGGTTTTATAGCACCTTTTTTGGGTTATCAATCTAACCCCAGTTTACTTATAATTCCTAGTAGTTGGTTTTGTAAGTAAATTGTTGTGCATACATAATAAGATGGTGGAAAGAATCCTTTGGAAACCAGGACAATTCGATGACTGTATTCTTGGGGAATGGGATGATAGGAACGTCGCACAATATACCTTTGGGGTAGTTATTAAATAAGGGGCGTCTTTGGCGCTTCCCTATCCTTTGCTAAAAATATTTTTTATAAAATTCAAACAATAATTCCAGATTTTGATTATCACATCGCTGTATTTCTGCCAGCCTTTGGCTCCTAAACTGTAAATTTGATCCAAAAACTCCCTAAACTTTCCCTGAGTCAAAAAGCCGACTACATCGATGTTGTAGATGTATTTGAGCAAAACCAGAGCCCCGACTATTATAATGATAATTTTTATAAATCCCCCCTTTTGATTTCTATTTTTCATGTTTTTATTTATTAAAAATATTTAAAAATATAATAATGGGTCCAAATAAGCATTAATGCTGGCCACCGGTATGCTCACATTTTTGCAATTTATGCTTGAAGAAAATTTTTGTATTTCAACTCCTTGGCTGGCATAGACAGTGACATGAAGATGCGGCCCGGTGGAATAGCCGGTCTGGCCGCTGTAGCCGATTATTTCTCCGGTTGCGATACTCTGGCCAGCCGATGCTTTTATCAAATCCAGATGGGCGTAGAGAGTAGAGAGTCCGTTTGGATGTTTTATAAGAATCCATTTGCCGTACGAATAGCAGCCCCTTTGCTCGTCGGTGTTGCCAATGCCGGCCACTACGCCGCTAAGAGCCGCCTTGACGAGAGTGCCGCGGCTGGCCCTGAAATCCACTCCATTATGGGTGCCGGAGACATAAAGTCGCTTTGAATCAATGGTTTTGCCAAAGGGCTGGGTTATGAATATATTATCTAGAGGCCAGAAAAGAATGCCTTTGCCGGAGGCCGGAAAACTATTGGGGTCAATGGCCCTTTTGAGCTGGGACTCAAAATAAAAAAGCTCTCTTTCAAACCTCTCTTTTTCCGTCTGTCTTTCGGCTAATATTTTTTTGTATTCCGTTTCTTTGTTTTTGGTGGCGGCCAGCAGATTGTTCTTTTCTTTCTTGTTTATGACCAATATCTGATTTTGGTCCCCAAGCTCCATTTTGAGGGACAGAAGCTTCTTCTTTTCTTTTTCAGTGTTTGATTTTTTGTCAGATAATTCGTCTTTATAAATTTCCAGTTCCTTTGATTGCTCCCTTACTTTTTGCTGAAATTGGCCGGCCGATTGGTATTCATCAAAAACATCAGCTAGACTTTTGTCAGTCAGAAAGCTCTCTATCAGCGTTTCCGCGTCTTTTTGGTTTATATCATTCAAGGTCTTTGAAATAACCTGAACATTAAAAGCTATCTTTTCTTCGATATCCCCTATTTCACCATTAAGGTTTTCAATAGTCAAGTTAGTTTTTTGGACATTAGTTTCAGTTTTTTTTATTTCCGCAGCCATTTTTTTTTGGTTTATATCCAGCGCTTTAACCGCATTTTGCAGGCTTTTAGCTTCACCGCCCACTACCTCTATCTGTTTTTCATAAACCTTTATTTCCTCTTCCAGCTGCTTTATTCTATCATTGTGATTAGCTATATTTTGCTTTATTTCGTCAATAGATTGAGCATTAGCATGAAAACCCATAAGTCCCATAAGTCCTATAAGCCCTATACGACCAACAAGATTTATTATTTTTTTATAATAATTGGATGGCATTTTGAATTCTTTTTATTGTTTCCTCAACGCCAAGTACTTCTATGAGTGTAAACGGGTCCGGTGATTTTTCCCTGCCCGACAGGGCATAGCGCAAAGGCCAAAGCGCCTCCCCCTTCCCTATTTGTTCTGCATATTGCATTATTTTTTCTTTATTGTCTGATATTTCTGAAATTTTTTCTAAATGTTTTTTGGCTTCCTCTTTGCTTTCCCCTTTCCATAAAATTTTTTCTTTATCCAATTTCGGCTTATTAAAAAAATAATCCAGTTCCCCGCTTTCAATGAACATATCAACATCAAAAATAACCTCTGTTCTTTCAAATATTATTTCTATTAATTTGGGATGAATCATGCGATCTCCAAATTTTTCTTTTAATTTTTGATTAATTATTTCCTCAGTATTATTTTTTTGTAATTTTATATACTCCTTATTTATCCAACGAAGTTTTTCTATATTGAATATTCCTCCTTTTTTCTGGACCTTTTTTATGTCAAAAGCTTTAATCAGTTCTGCTATGCTAAAAATTTCTTGGTCTGTCCCCGGATTCCAGCCAATCATAGCTAAAAAGTTTATGACTGCTTCCGGCAAATAACCCTTTTCCTTGTAATACGATACCGAAACCTGCTCGCCGTGTTTTCTTTTTGAAAGTTTTGTTTTGTCCGATGCTAGAATCATCGGCAGATGCGCGTAAATTGGTCTGGGCATAGCCATGGCTTCCTGGATAAGAATTTGCCTCGGAGTGTTGGAAATGCCGTCGTCGCCCCTGATGACATGAGTTATCCCCATTTCAAAGTCGTCTATTACCACTGCCAAATGATATATCGGCTCGTTCAAACTTTTGGCAATGACAAAATCTTTAAGCTCTGTTGTGTCAAACTCAATCTCTCCACGTATTAAATCATCAAATTTTATTTTTTTGTTTGGATTTTTAAATCTGATGACTTTGTTCCTTTGGCCACTTTCCACAATTTCTTCTTTAGATAAATAAGCTTTGCCTTCATCTATTAATTTATTTAAATATTTTTTGTAAATTTCAGTTCGCTCGGATTGTTTGATTGGCGAAAGAGAATCAGGCTCAATGCCAAGCCATTTTAAATTTTCTATAATATCATCCTCATATTCCTTTTTAGACCTTTCTTTATCAGTATCTTCCAATCTGAAAACGATTTGTCCGCCGTTTTGTTTGGCAAAAAGATAATTAAAAAGAAAAGTCCTGGCATTGCCCATATGCAACATCCCCGTCGGCGACGGCGGGTATCGTACTATTACTTTTTGAGTCTCTGACATAAGCATATTATAACATATCACCCACCCCGCCTTCTTCTTGTCCTAACCCCCTAAATCCCCCTTAATTTAAGGGGGAATTTTTGGAATGAAAATGCGAAGCATTTTCATTCTTAAAATAAGAAAACAAAGTTTTCCAAAAATCTCCTCTTAAATTAAGAGGAGTTTGAGGAGTTATTTTTTTATTTTTTCCAACACTGTTTCCACATTATTTTCAACCTCGTCATTCCAAAATCTTATAATTTTAATATTTGAAGCTTGCAAAATTTTTTCTCTGTCTCTGTCGTACAAAACTGCTCCGCCTTCCATGTGTTTATCACCATCAAGTTCAATTCCAAGCCTTAATTTTGGGCAATAAAAATCCAAAATATATGGACCGATACTGAATTGGCGGTAAAATTTTAATCCACAAAATCTTTTGCCACGAAGACACTCCCACAATTTTTTCTCCACATCGGTTTGGTTTTTTCTCAGTTCTCTCCTGCGGTCTATGAGTGGTTTGTTGTTAAAAAGATATTTGTACATAAATATATTATAACCTAGCATTTTTCCACAAATCCCCCTTAAATTAAGGGGGATTTAGGGGGTTAGGTTTTGAGTCTGAAGTAAGTTACTCCAACTTCTCATGCGACAGCGCGATAGAAAGCAGTTCGCGGGCGATTTGGTCGGCGGCATGGGGTTTAAAAAAGTTTTTGGCGCCTTCTTTCATTTTGCCGCTTATTTCTTTGCTTTCTATTATTCTTCTTATTTCCGCCAAAAATATATGAGCCTTTAAGTTTTCTTCCTGCAAAACGGAACAGGCGCCGGTTTTGGCATAAGCAAAGGCGTTTTTGACTTGGTGATTTTCGTTTGAATCGGCAATAGGAATAATGATGGAAGGTTTTTGCCAAGAAGCTATTTCAAATATGGTTGAACCGCCTCTGCTTATAACAACATTTGCAATCCCGGCGGCCATCCTCATTTCTAAGCTGTTCAGGTATCCAAAAGGCCTATACCTATTTTTGTTTGGATTTTCCAGAAGAATAGCGGCAGCCGATTCTTTGATTACTTCAATATTGGCTTGCCCGGTCTGGTGCAAAATCTGAAAATTTTTAACCAGGTCTGGCAGCACATCCAAAATAGCATTGTTTATAATCTCGGCTCCTTGGGAACCGCCCATGACAAATATGGTCGGCAGGCTTTCGTCAAAACTAAAAAATTCTCCGGCGCCGTTTGTAATGGGTGTTAATCGTTCTTCTAAAACCGGCTGGCCCGTGTAAGCCACTTTCTCCTCTTTGAAATAAATAGAGGCTTCTTTGTATGAGATTGCTATACGAACGGCAAATTTTCCAGCCCACCTATTGACTCGGCCGGGGGCGGAATCAGATTCATGGATAAAAACTGGTATACGCAAAAGACGCGCCGCCAGCATCGCCGGAAAACTGCCATAGCCCCCTTTGCTAAACACCACATCTGGATAAATGTCAAATACATCTAAAAGAGCCCCAAGCGTTCCCCAGGCGATTTTGAACAAGTCTATAAAATTGAGCAGAGAAAAATACCGGCGCATCTTGCCGGTGGTTATTTTTTTGTATTGAATATTATGGTCATAGAGAAGCCCCTGATTGTATGGCGTCGGCGCGAAAAAATACATCTCCGGAGTGATCAGTTTTTTTTCTTTTGCAATTTTTTGGATTGATTCGGTGATGGCTATAATCGGATAAAAATGCCCGCCCGAACCTCCGCCTGTAAAAATAATTTTCATATTTATTTTTTTGAACCTCTTGATATATTCATAATAATTCCGGCTTCAATTAGGGTTATAAATAACGCAGTGCCGCCGTGGCTGACAAAGGGCAAGGGTATTCCGGTCAGCGGCAAAACTCCAAGCATACCGCCTATATTTACAAATGCTTGAGACACTATAAGTATAACAATTCCCAGAGCCAGCAGTCTACCGAAGTCATCCGATGATTTTAAAGCGATTTTCAAGCCTTCCAAACCGAACATGACAAAAATAGTGATAATGACAAAAGCGCCAACAAATCCGAATTCTTCAGCCGCCACAGCGAAAACGGAATCCCCTATTGGTTCCGGTAAATAATAAAATTTTTGAATGCTTTGACCGAATCCCCTACCCCAAACTTGCCCCGAACCCACCGCAATAAGCGATTGATTGAGCTGGTAGCCGCTGGTCTGGATGTTTATGGATGGATTCAGCATTACCTCAATTCTTTGTTTTATATAAGGTCTGGTCAAAGCCAAAACGGCCAAAATAGCCACGCCTGCCAATAATATTACAAAGATGTGCCTCAATTTAGCTCCAGCGGCAAAATACATTGAAAGAGCGGCGGCAACAATAACCACAAAAGTGTCAGTGTCCGGCTGGGCCAGTAATATGGTTCCAAGTATTCCGGCAAATATTACAAAGGGCGCAAGACCCCAAGAAAAAGTACCCACCTTTTCCTTCAGTCTGGAAAGCCAAAAAGCAAAATACATTATAAAAGTAATTTTTAAAAATTCCGCTGGCTGAAAAGATATAAAGCCTAAATCAATCCAGCGTTTGGCGCCGCCATGTTCTATTCCAACATTCGGCATAAAAACCAAGAGAGTAAGCAGAATAGATCCTATCAAAAAAACAAAGGAATATTTTTTCCAGATATGATAATCAATGCGGGCAAAGAAAATACAAGCAATAGAGCCAAAAAACAGGCCATAAAAAATTTGATTGAAAGCTACATTTGAAAATTTAACCTCATCTCTGGCCAAAATCCCCAACGAAGCCGAACTGAAGATAAAAAATCCGGCCACCACCAATATGATAGTCCAAAACAAAAACGGTCTGCTTATTTTGCCAAGTTTTTTCATCCGATTAAAGCCAAGGTGATGCCCAAAATGGCGCAGATGGTGGAAAAAACCCAATAACGCATAGTAATTTTATAGGCCGGCCAGCCGATGGCTTCAAAATGGTGGTGCAAGGGAGCTACCAAAAAAACTTTTTTACCCCTGATTTTTTTGGATGCCACCTGAACAATGTTTGAGAGAACGGTTACGACTAAGGGCAGAGCAATAACCGGCAATACCAAAAATCCGTATCCTTCTCCCAATCTATCGGTCATAAAAGCCACGACGGTTAAAGTGACAGTTAAGCCCATAGTGCCTGTTTCGGACATATAAAATCTGGCTGGCGGAATATTGAACCAAAGAAAAGCCAAAAGCCCGCCGGCCACGGTGGCGCAAAAAGCGGCTAAGTCAATTTGTTGCTGATAAAAAGCGATGCCGCCGTAAGCGGCAAACATTGTGGCAAAAACTCCGCCGGCCAGCCCGTCCAAACCATCAATCACTCCACCGGCATAGATGAATATTGCGGAGGCTAAAAAAAGCAGGATAAAAAACGGCCCTAAATAAAATTCTCCAAATCCGAACGGCAAACCTATGGAAACAACATCAAGCTTGACATAAAACCAAATAGCGCAAGCCAAAGCTATGATTGAGACAATGAGAAGCCGTTTTTTAAGAGAAAGGCCGCCATTTTTACTTTCTTCCTGTTTTGAACCTTTTACTTCCAAATAATCGTCAACTAATCCAGCCAAAGAGCCAAAAATCAAAGTGGCCAATGGCACCCAAGTCTGGCTTCTGGAAAGGAAATCAAGCTTAATGGTTGTCTCGGTCGGCCAGAAAAAAGAAACGGCCCAAATGCCGAGGATGACAAAACTGGCGCTAAACCAAATAATAATGCCGCCCATTCTCGGCGTGTTTATTTCTTTTTCCTTGTGCAGTTCGTTGAAAATTTTTGCTTCTGTTCCGTCCAACGCCATCTTTCCCGCCTTCTTTTTCCACATTTGGCGGGAGTAAAGATAGTTGGTCAAAATGGGCGTTATCAAAACTCCCAAAATAAAAGCCCCCACTGCCGGCAAAAAAACTTTTACGATATCAATCATTATTTATATATTTTATGCTTGCCTCCACTAATTGCAGCATGTCTGAGAACCGGCCTTGTTCGCCGGAACCCAAAACGGAAATAATAATGGGACGATTAAGGCCGGCGTCAAAAGCGACCACTAAATTGCCTCCGGCCAAATCGGTAAAGCCGGTTTTGGAAGCGATAATGTTTGGTATTTTATCTATGGCGGTATTTGTGTTCTCGGCGGAATATTTTTTTTGGCTGCTGCTGAATTCCAAATTTTTATAGCGGGTGGCTTCCAAAACTTCCGGATAATTTTTAAGGGCGTATTCAAAAAGGATGGCCATATCTTTGGCTGAGCCGTAAGCGCCGCCCCGGTCAGCTTCCCTATCTAAACCGTGTTCGTTGAAAAATCTGCTGCTTGAAAGGCCGATTTTTGAGGCGATGTCATTCATTTCTTTTATAAACTGAGGATGGGTTTCTGTCACGGCTGCCAAGGCGAAAGCGCCGTCGTTAGAAGAAGTAAGTAAAGTGAAATCTCTCAAATCTTTAGCCCGCCAAATATCTCCAACCGCTAACTTTGAATCCCCTTCCGGCCCCAAGTCCGCCGGAGTTATTTTTATTTTCTGGTCATCATTTATTTTTTCGCTGGTCATAATGACGGTCAGCACCTTGGTCAGAGAAGCCAGAGGCAGAGGTTCGTTTGAATTTTTAGAAAATAGTTCTCGGCGATTGATAACATCCCAAACCACTGCGCCTTTGGCTTCCAAACTTATTTCCTGAAACGGATTTGACGTTTCAACCGCCTGCGCCACCCCCCCTTTTTTAAAAGATTTTCCTCCCATAATAAGAAGGCTAAAAATCAAAACTGAAACTGCCAAAAGGCAAAAAAGGGCGTGAACAAAATATTTGGTTTTAAAATCATCCCGCATTTTCTTGTTTTTCTTCTTCTATGTTTTTTAATTCTTCCATTCTTTTTTTAAACGCTTCAAACTCCGGCAATTCCTCAATTTTTTTTAGGCCCAAATGAGCCAAAAGAGACAAACTGCCTTTATACCTGAAAATCCTTTGATCCTTTAAATCCGATTCTCTTTCAACCAGACCGCGAACGCAAAGACCCCGCAAAATAAAGGTGGAATTAACCCCCCTTATATAATCAATCTCTCTGCGGGATACAGACTCATTATAAAGTATTATGGCCAATGTTTCCAAGCTCGCCCCGCCTATCTCCCTGCTCATTTCGTCTTTGGCTATTCTTTTGATCAAATCTTTCATTTCCGACGTTGTCGCCAAACCCGCTTCGTTATCGGTCATCACTAAACAAACACCCCTGTTTTCCAAAGATTTTGCCAAATTTTGCAAAGCTTCTCTGGTTTCTCTCTCATCTTTTTCCACTAATTTAGAAAGCGCCTTTATTTCCATCGGCTCATTTTTATAAAAAAGTATAGCTTCTATTTTTTGTTCTAAATTCATAATTTTAATAATACATAGGCACTCCCGCGTTTTCTCTTTCAATGCTGATATCTTCAAAATGTTTATCCTGACTTACTCTCACCAATCCTTGTTTTACCAATTCTAACATGGCCAGAAAGCTTACTATAACATTTATTTTTTCCGCCTTGCCGACCTCGGCGAAATTCTTAAAACTGGTTTTTAAACTTTTTTCTATTCTTTCCGATAATTTGCTTATCATTTCCTCCAAACTTATTATTTTTTCCACCATCACCTTTGGTAATTCTTCTATTTTTTCCGGCATATTTTGAAGCGCTTGATACAAAGCATTTTTGAGAGATAAAAGCGAAATATCCGGTGTTGGAGAAAAAATTACACTCTTTTTCTTCTCTTTGGCAAAATAAAGAAAATTGCCAAACATTTTTCCAATGCTTGCCGAAAGTTCTTTGTATTTTTTATAAACCGCCAACCTCTTTTCTAAATCCTCAATACTGACTTGCTCTTCTTCGGTTAAAGCTAAATTAGGCAAAAGAGATTTTGATTTTATAAGAAGCAAAGTGGAGGCCACCAAAATAAAATCAGCCGAATCGGCCATGGGAAATTCTTCAAACGATTTTATATATTCAATAAACTCATCGGCCACCTGCGAAAGCGAGACATCGCTGATATGCATTTTTCTCTTTTCAATCAGCTCCAAAACCAGCTCCAGCGGCCCCTCAAAATCCCCCACCCTCACTTTAAAATCGGGATTCATTTTTATTTTTTATCCAATTTAATCCCCAATTCTTTGAGCTGCTTTTCGGATATTTCGGAAGGAGAATTCATCATCAAATCCTTGCCTTCGCCAGTTTTTGGAAAAGCTATAACTTCGCGGATGTTTGGCTCGTTTTGCAGAATCATGACAATACGATCAATGCCAGGGGCAAAACCGCCATGCGGCGGGGCGCCATAAGTAAAAGCTTCCAGCATATGGCCGAATTTTTTCTTTTGTTCATCCTCTGAAATGTTTAGAAGTTTGAAAACCTGCCGTTGTTCTTCTTTGTTGTGAATCCTGATGGAGCCGGAAGAAAGTTCATAGCCGTTTAAAACTAAATCATAAGAGTTGGCGCGGATATTAAACAAATCCCCCCCTTTCATAAATTTTTCCTTATCTTCCGGTTTAATTGAGCAGAAAGGGTGGTGGGCGGCGGCGATGGAGCCGTCGTCCTTCTTTTCAAACATGGGAAAATCGGTAATCCAGACAAAGGCCAGTTCATCCGGATTATTTTTATCCTTTCTCAAATCGGGCTTATCGGTGCCGTACTTTTCCATCGTTTCGGCAAAAGTAAATCTAAGAAAAGGCGTCTCTGTTATTTTTTTATTCGGGTATAATTTTTTGACCAATTCAATAAACATTTCTTCGGTATAAGAAAGCACATCCTCCTGTTCAACAAAAGACATTTCAAAATCCAGCTGGGTAAACTCCGGCTGCCTGTCCCCGCGCGAATCTTCGTCTCGCATGCATCTGGCAATCTGAAAATATCTTTCAAATCCGGCCACCATTGAAAGCTGTTTGAACTGCTGGGGCGATTGAGGCAGGACATAAAATTTTCCTTTATGCAGACGAGATGGTACCACATATTCACGAGAGCCTTCAGGAGTGCCTCTCATCATTATGGGAGTTTCAATTTCCACAAAATCATTTTTGTGCATGTAATCTCTGAAGAAAGAAATTATTTTATCGCGGGCCCTGATATTTTTTTGCATCCTTTCCGAACGCAAATCCAAATATCTGTATTTCAATCTGGTGTCCTCGTTCACTTCCCTAGTGTCAGAAGAAATATCAAAAGGCAAAGTTTCGGCTTTATTCAAAACTTCTATATTTTTAATTTCTATTTCTATATCGCCGTTTAATGTTCCCTCTTTTACATTTTTTTCCGGTCTTTTATTTACAATTCCCGAAATAGCTAAAACCCACTCGGTTCTAATGTCTTTCGCTATTTCTATAAGATTGTTTTTTGCTTGCCCCGCGGAGTCTTGACGAAGTGGGGGCAGAACAACACACTGAACAATACCCGAAAAATCTCTCATATCCATAAAAACCATTTTGCCCTGGTCGCGTCTGACATTAACCCAGCCCTTAATGACCACTTCCTTCCCAATATGGTCTTTTAAATCTCTAATGTAAATTCGCATAATCTAATAATACCAAATTTAATAAAAATTCACACATTTGACAAATTAGCTCGATGAACTTATTATATTAATGGGGGTACAAGATGCAAGATGTGTTGATTCAAATCGCATGGATTGTTAGCGTGCTGGCCATAATTTTCCTTTGTTTGAAGGCATTTTCCCAAGGGAAGATTATCAAGAAACTTGAGAAAGAAATCGAAGTGAAGAAAAAATATATCGAAAGTCTGGAAGAAAGGAAAGAAGTCAGCATAAGACTCATCCAGACACAGCAAATCAGGGCTCTTGAAGAAGAGAATCAAGAGCTTAGGAGATCAAAATCTGTTTTAAGAGGATTTTGAGGGCTAATTGACTCCGATAGCTTTTTTTACCTCACTCATCTTCCGGCTCGCCACTGCGCGAGCCTTTTCCTTTCCTTCTTCCAAAACTTTATTTACAAAATCTAAATCTTTGGCTATCTCTTCCCTTCTTTCCCTCATTGGTCTTATAAAATTTATTAAATCTTCTATTAACATTTCTTTCAAAACTTTATATTGGCCTTTGTTTTCTTGATAAACTTTCTCGAGTTTATCAATGGTGAGCGATTTATCCTGAGAATTATCGAAGGAAGTCGAACCATTCTGTCCAACCAAAAGTTTGTGAATAGCGTAAACATTTTCTGGCCTCTCTCCGCTTGAATCAGTGACAATAGCCATCACTTTTTCTTCAATTTCTTTATCTTCGGCAAAAAGAGAAATAGTATTGTTATAACTTTTGCTCATTTTCCGGCCGTCAATGCCGGGCACTGTTTCCACATCTTTTATTATGTAAGCCTCTGGAAGTTTAAAAGTTTCGCCGAATACTCTATTAAACTTTTCAGCCGTATCACGGGCAAATTCTATATGCTGTTTTTGATCTTGGCCAACCGGCACAATGTCGGTGTCATAAAGCAAAATATCCGCCGCCATAAGCATGGGGTATGTAAAAGTGCCAGCGCTGACATCTTCTTCCCCGCCTTTGGCCACCGCGTCTTTATAAGCGTGAGCGCGCTTGAGATATGGAACGGTAGTGATAGTGTCAAAAATCCAAGCCAGCTCAGTGTGTTCGGATACATCCGATTGTTTGAATAAAATATTTTTGTCAGTATTAAATCCTAAAGCCAGATAATCTATGGCGATCTCACGAGTAAGATCGCGCATCTCCCCCGCATTCTGAATAAAATTAAGAGCATGGTAATCAACTATTATGCCAAACACTTGCCCTTCGCTCTGGAGATTTATCAACTGTCTCATCATGCCGAAATAATTGCCCATATGAGGTCTACCAGTCGGCTTTAATCCTGAAAGTATGGTTTTGGACATACCTAGATAATAACACATTTTTGTTTTGAATCTAATTTCAAGTTTGATTTTAATTTGACAAAATGTTATAAATATATTAAGTTAATAAACAGAAAGGTTCTAAAACAATGAAAAGAAAAAAGAAAAAAGAATCGTTGATATTGGGGCGCATGCTTAAGAAAATAGCGCCTCGCATCGGCGCAAAAGTCGTCTTGGAACCCGAGTGGGGAATCGTCGGCCAGATCACTTTCAAAAGCGGTCGCCGCTCGTATTTCAGATACAACACATTGGATGTGAATCCAATGGGTGCCTCGGAAATCGCCAAGGACAAAGACTATGCCAACTTCTTCATGAAAAGCATGGGCTATCCTGTTGTTCCTGGTAGCAAGACGTTTTTTTCGGACAGGTGGAGCAAGGCGATTGGCGCGCCTCATCGCAACATCCACGCTGCCTATCGGTATGTCCAGGGCTTGAGTTTGCCCGTTGTGGTCAAGCCCAATAGTGGCAGTCAAGGTATCGGTGTTGCTATTGTCCGCAACAAACGCGAGTTTTACAGAGCGATGCGAGCTGTTTTTGAGACGGATCGTGTAGCTTTGGTTCAGAGGCCTCTGCTTGGTAAAGACTACCGGATCGTTGTTTTGGACGAAAAGGTGATCTCGGCCTATGAGAGGGTTCCGCTTAGTATCATTGGTGACGGAAGGTTGACGATTGGCGGCCTTCTCAAAAAGAAACAGAAAGAATTTGTCGCCTCTAGCCGCGATACTCGCATCAAGGTGGACGACCCGCGCATAGCGGAAAAACTGAAACACCAGAAACTCTCACTCGGCTCTACTCCGGCCAAAGGGGAGAGAATTTTTCTCCTCGATAACGCCAATTTGTCCACCGGCGGAGATTCGGTAGACGTGACTAGCAAGATGCACTCGGCTTTTGGCAAACTTGCGGTTAAACTCACCAAAGATATGGGGCTTCGCCTTTGCGGCGTTGACCTTATGATCGATGGTGACATCGGTCAAGAATCAGCGCCTTTTTGGGTTCTTGAGATCAATTCCGCGCCGGGTCTTGACCATTACGCGAAGACGGGTAAGGCGCAGGAAAAAATCGTTGAGAATCTGTATCTCGAAGTGCTGAAGAGTATTGAGAGATAATGCCGAGGAAAATTTTACCTCGGCATTTTTTTATATAACCACGCGTAAATATCAGTTTCCGGCGGATGCGCAAGTTTTATTTTTTTATTGATGAATTCTACTGGGGCGCCTTTAATTATTACCATGGGTATTTGTTCGTCCCCTTCTCCCATTACCAAAATCGCACTTGCCGCCAAAGCGTCAGCGATGTTGCTTTGGGTGAGACGGCTTTTGCGTCCAAACAAATCCTTTTTTCCAATATAACTTTTTAGCGGATTAAAGCCCGCATACGCGATCGGTTTTCCTATTGTCCCGACTCTGAGCGGCATGCTTTTCGTGTCCGTAATAATAACACCAAGCTTTTTCAATGAAAAACGTTTTTTTAAATTTTTTTGAATCTGCTTTGCCACACCGAAAGGATCTTTGGGCAGAAGAATAATTTTATTTTTAGCGTTCGACTCGTCAATACCTGCGTTTATGCACCACTCTTGGTCTACGAATGTTAGAGGCACCCAAGGCGTATTTATAATTTTTTTTGAATTTTGCTTTATTAATTTTTCTTTTTCATTCAATTTTCCAGTTCTGCCTTGCGACATTGCCACAATTTTGGAAGTTACGGCAACAATATCACCTTCTTCAAGGGTTTTGATTTGTTTATTAATAAATTTTTTGAGGTTATCCTTCTCTTTAAAAATCGGAGTTTTTATGGCCACTATTTTCATAAAAGCAAAAATTATCTCTCCCACAACGCAAAAATGGACATGGGCAAAGGGCGATCTGAGTTTTGTTGATGAATAGCAAGCTCGCCTGATTCTATTTTGCCCCCCAATCCCTTTGTCATATCAGAGAGCAAGTTGGCGACAGAAAGAGATGAAAGTTCGGTGGAGTACATATTGAAAATAATAAAAAGAGGATGGTCGCTTAAAATTTCTCGGCAGGATTGAAGCAGTTTGGGCAACTGCTCCTCAATTTTCCAAACTTCACCCTTAGGCCCCTTGCCATAACTTGGCGGGTCCATTATTATCGCATCGTATTTTATCTTTCTTTTTATTTCCTTTTTTAGAAATTTATTCACATCATCCACAATCCACCTTATGGGCGCGTTTTCTAAACCGGAAAGTTTTTGATTTTCTCTAGCCCAATCCACTGCTTGTTTTGAAGCATCAACATGCGTTACTTTCGCTTTCCCACTTGCTGCAACCAAACTCGCAATGCCTGTGTAGCCAAATAGGTTCAAAATATTTGCCGAGATGGGCATCTTCTCGGCAATCCATTGCCATTGCGATATTTGCTCCGGAAATATACCAATATGTTTTGAATTCTCTTTAAATTTAATTTTTGCCTTAATGCCACCCAATCCAATATCTATAACTTTTTCCAAATTTGTTTCCGCCTTTTTCCATTCTTCTTCCGGCAATGATTTTTTCCACCAAGCTCTCGGCTCTGCTCTGACAATTCTTGCTTTGCCCGCCGTAGCTCCAGCGAAGGAGGGTTCCCCTATTTCCTCCAGCTTCTTTTTATTCCCGCAGTCCAACAGTTTATAATCTCCCATCTCCCCCGCCCATATTTTTATGTTTTCTTGCATGCTTCTACAATACCACAAAATTACAAAAACAAACGCACTAAGCGGAGGTCTTCGTAGGAATATTTGTGGCCGAGCATATCTTTGACGGGAGCGAGTTTATATTTGCCTTCAGACATTCCCATTTTGCGAAAAGAGTTCCAAATTTCCCTGAATTTATTTTTGGTGATGCTGCCCTGAAGATTTCGGATATTATAATTAGGATTTTTACTTTTTATTTCTTCTATATGATCTAAAATGGTGCCGAGTTTGAGTCCCCTTTCTTTAACAATATCTTTCATACTCAAACCATCGTCTAATAATTTTTTAGTCTCGCTTACCGTGTCCAGTTTTTCCTTACCCGCCGTAGCCTTGGCGGAGGCGGGTCCTTTCACTTTATTTGCAAATTCTTCGTGCATTTGGGAAAGTTTTTTATCGCCCATAGTTTTAATATGAAAAGAATTGGTTTTGGAAAGATCTTTAAATTTATTATCCAGCTCCAGAACTTCTTCGTTTATTTGGAGAGCCATGTTATTTATACCTTTCAAAAAAAGCCCCGCCAAAGAACGCACCCGCGAAAGAGCCACATAACCCATCCCCCTTTCAAAAGAATTGGACAGATCTATCTCTGCCGCATCCATAGACATACCTTGGCTTTTATGAATGGTGATGGCCCAAGCCAGACGCAAAGGAAACTGGATTATTTTGGCCAAAGTCCGGCCATCTTCCTCTATCAACCATTCTCCCCTCTTCACATCAATAATTTTACCCGAAAGAGTCCTCACTCTTATTTCTTCAAAACCGCATTTGATGACGATGCCCATAGTGCCGTTGACATAACCATCTTCAAAATTATTTTTAACAAACATCACTTTGGCGCCGACCTTCAAGCGTAAATTTTCCGGCGCCAGGCAGCTTTTTTTAAGCGTTTCCACCATTGATCGGCGACCTTTGGTTTGCATCTCGTATTCAAAAACTTTGCCGGGAATTTTGGCCAGCTCGGCTTCGTTTTCGGCGTCCACATTTTTATTGTGAGAATAAAGGCGGGTTGGTTTTTCGCCTTCCCTCCCATTCTGCTCAAAGTCGGACTTTGGATGGAAGCGGGATTCTAAAATCTTTATGATTTCAGGAGCGGGATCGTTTCCTCTTATGGCGTTTAAGACTTTTAAATATTCCAAATCGCTTTGCCGATGTTGTTCAGAAAGATAGCAAACCTTCAAATTCAGATTTTTCCAAGCGTCAGAATGATAAGCAAAAAAAGCTTCCGGTTCGTAGCCTCTTCTCACTGGCGGCAATTGGAAAAAATCGCCGCAAAAAACTACTTGCATGCCGCCAAACGGCTCCGGTGAATTTTTAATCTTTTTTATTATCTTCTCTATCAAATCAAGCCGAAAATGATGAAGCATTGAAACCTCGTCTATTATGAGGACCGAAGCTTTTTCAACCTTGACCCTCACATGTTTTTTTTGGCTGATTTCGGTTAATTCGTTTTTGTCCAAACTATCTTTGATGCCGATGCCGCTCCAAGAGTGAATGGTAGTGCCGCCCATATGAGTGGCGGCAATGCCGGTGGAAGCGGTAATGCCTATGCTGGCGTTAAGGTTTTGGAGATAATTTATATACTCCCTTAAAACATAAGTTTTGCCGCTGCCGGCCGCGCCGGTCAGAAAAACGCTTCGGCCTGTTTTTAAAATATCCAAAGCTTCTTTTTGAGTCATAGAGAGTATTGTATCTCTTTATGCCTATTTTTCAATTTCGGATATTCTGTTGACAGCAATTTTTTAATATGCATATAATATAAGCGGAACCATTTCATCTTGTTGCTGGCACTGACGGGGCTCTGTATGCCGGCAACACCCGCCTGTGGGATGATGGCGCTTTCCGCTTTGACTTCTCCTCCGAGGGTCGAGCGAGCGCCTCTCCCAGCAGGCGGCTTTCTTTTTATCTCACCACCATCGGCGGGTTTGGGCGTTTGATTTTGGAGATGAGGAAGTTTATTAAAAAAATTTTATAAAAATTTCTCATATCACTCTCGGCAGTTCAATCGTAAATGTTGAACCCTTGCCCGCCCCGTCAGATTCCACTTTAATATTGCCGTGGAGGTCTTCCACCATTTTTTTGGCTATATACAAGCCTAAACCGGTGCCCACCACATTTGTTTTATTGGCGTCTTTGGCGCGGGAAAATTTGACGAAAAGCTTGTCCACTTCAGACATATCAATGCCGACCCCGCTGTCTTTAATGGCTATTTTTACCAAACTTTTATCCGCTGACACTGAAATTTTAATGCCGCCTTTTGGGGTGTACTTGATGGCGTTGTCAATAATATTGCCGATGACCTGCTTTATTTTATCTCGGTCGGCGTTAACTTTTGCCTCAAGGTTGCCAGGTATTTCAATCTCCAAAGACAGGCCAGCGTCTTGAATATTCGGTTTTAGTTCACTTGCCACTTCTCTCGCCAGCTTCCCCACATCAAAAATGCTTTTTTCATAGACCATCTGGCCCTGCTCAATTCTGGAAATATTCAAAAAATCTTCCACTATGTTTATGAGATTTTGGCATGATTTCATTATGGTTCCCACCGAGTCGCTGGCTTTTTGAGGTAAAACCCCAAAATCTTCCTCCAAAAGCATTGACGAATATCCTTTTATAGCCGTCAACGGCGCTCTTATCTGATGCGTTGCCAGCGATAAAAATTCCGATTTCAACTGATCCAATTCTTTCAATTTCTCATTCGCTTCTCCCAATTCCTTGGCCAACTTTTCAATTTTTTCGCGCTGCTCTACTTCTCGAATAACTCCCTTAATAAGATATACTCCAGCAACGAGAATTAAAATAAAAGTGCTTAAGCGAAATGTGACTAATATTAAAGAATTAGCAAAAATAATTTCAAAAAATGTTATGATCGCCAAAACAAATACCAACAACGAAACAGCGGCTATTTTAATGTTAAATAGCTTGTATTTGAAAATTGCGTAAGCAGAAAAAACCACAAAAGGAAAAGTAAACAAAGCACCCAACGGTATGAATCTTGGGTTAGAAAACACTGTTGCCAGTATCAGATTAAAAAATATAATAAGGGCAAATGTAATCAGAACTCCGTATAATAACATCAAATATGATTTTCTATTTTCCTTGTCTGAAGAAATTATTTTTTTTATAAGCTTGTATATCGCTCTGGCAACAAGACCAATTCCGATTACACCAAAGAAAATCAATCCTAACCCCTTTTTGACTATTGCCACTTGACCGACGGTAGCTATGCCAGTAATACCGCTGAAAACTAGTGGTGTAAGGGTTATTATTGCAGTAAAAAGTACTACAGGAAGTAAGATAAAATTATGTCTTTTTGAAAATTTATATTCTTTTTCCGGGAAAACAAGAAATAGCCGATATAAGAAAAAAGCTTGAAATATTGCAAAGAACATTATCAACCTAATAAACCATAAGGTCAGTTGCGAATTACTGAATTGATAGCTGAAATAATTAATGATTCCCCAAAAAGCTGTAATAATCGAGAATATAAGAAAAGTTTTATTGGTAATACTTTTCTTATTGTTGAAGTAAATTGTAAAACCGAGAACAAAAGTAGCTGCCACCGATATTCCTACAGATAATAAGTCAAAATTTAAAATTGAACTTTCCATAATATTGGGCTACATTTATATCTCAACAATTTCGGGGTCCAATCTTTCTGTTTTAGCACTTGGGCTTTCGGCATACCCAATTCTAAAGCCCATACTTATAACTTCATTTTTCACTCCGAAAATATTTTCTAATTCTCTATAGCTCTCCTTAATTATTAGTATGTGCTCTTGAGATATATCTTTTATCTCATTATGCAATACTCTTTGCATTAAAAACATTATACCAGTAAGGGGTTGCAAAGCCAGCTCTAATTTGGTGGCAGTAAGCCAAATTTTTTGTAAAACAATACCGGTTTTTAAAAAATCCAAGGAAGAATTCCCGGTAGTAATTATCGCGCCTATTGCTGATGAATTTGAATACAGCTTTTTATTTTCCTTTGAAACTATATTTGAAATACTTATTATTTTATTTAACGCATTCAATATACTTGCATTTTTACACAATTTAAATATAAACTCCTCTATTGGTTTCATTTCTAGTGTTTTTATATAAAAACCTTTTTTTTCTTTATCTTCAGTCTTAGCCCATGTTATATGTTTGAATAAAAAATTGTGCAAATTCCTGTTTTCTAGAACTATTTTTTCATTTCTACTTAACATTTTAGCTGCCTTTTCTTTTAACTCTTCTTCAACGAATTTAACTCTAATATCTTTCAAGCCAGTCAAACTATTCATAATTTCTTTTTTATCTTTATCATCAAGGGGTGCATTTTTATACCTTTTTCTATTTGAAACTCTCTTCTCGATGTATCCAAATAATTCAAAATCATTTGGTTGAACATCGTTTGTTTTATGTAATATGATAGTGGCTGTAATATTTTTTTCTTTTGGCAATAAATATATTTCATTTTTATAACCAAAATAATTTGCTGCTATTCTTATATTTTCCACTAAAGCTCCATGAGCTACATAAGAAGCATTTTGTTTAAAATTATAAAGAGAATTGTCTTTTTCTGGGATGTTTATTACCTTTATTTTATTTTCTGATACCAAAAAACGCCATGGTTGTACATTGTCTCCCGATGGAGCCCAAATAGCTGCACGAATGATTTTTTGTATATCTTCTTTCATTATTTTTTTATCCATTTTTGTTTTCCAGCACTCGAAAAAAAATTTTCATCATTATATTTTCTTGGAATGATTATCGGCGTGCATTTTGTGGGGTTATGTGTATATTGGTCATTAAACTCAGAATTTACCGCTCTCAAATTTTCTATTATTGAGGATGTTATCTTATTAATAAAACTATTGCTTGAACTGATTCCTTTTTTTAACTCCACATTTATTTCAAGAGAATGATCCATACTTTTATTTTCTTTTTTTAACATTACAAACTTGCCTGTTATATATTTACTGAACATTTGGTCATCCAAAATTGACCTGATTTCTCCTGGATAAATATTTGCGCCCCGAAACACGATAACAAAATCGCTTCTTGCATATACATAAACAAAAGGAAGCTTCATAGTTGTTTTTTCTATTTTCCACTTTTTAGCTTCTTTATATATATCAATATTGCATTCTTTTATCTTCTTGATCATTTCTTCAAATTCAATTACTCCACCAAGATCTGAATATTGATACCTAACCAATGGAATAGATGAACCGCTTCCTGTGGCAACAATCATATTTTTAATTTCTTCAAAATAGATATTTTGCGGGTAATACTGGGCAAGAGTGGGTATATTTGTCGCTCTCGGAAAAATCTTTTTAAATAATTTTTTATTTTGTGAAGCAAGATGCCTTATTAAATTCGCAAAAGATGTTTCGTGGGCTATTGTTCCTTGTTCTACAGTGCCGTAAATATTTATAATATCTTTTAATATATTTTTTATGCCGGCCTTTTTGGCCAAGTATTCCCTAAATTTTTCGGAGTAGCCCTCTGCCGCGGTTAATATGCGAATGGTGTATTTTGGCCAAGAGATGCCATATTCAAGACCTGTATCTAAAATATCTTTTACGAACGGCGGGTAACCCGCCAATATAACTTGGTCATAAAACGGCGCAAATTTTTTGAATGATTTTAAGTATAAATCTTTATTTGGTCCAACTGGAATTAAAGTGAAGTTGTATCCTTTTTGAGATATTTTATTGAAATTTTTATAAGTAAAAATTCCTCCTATCCAAATACCAAGGCCAAACCCTATAATGCACAGAGTTTTTTTATTATCAATTTCAAACTGATTTTTCATAAAGATTTCAGACATTCTTTCATATAAGAAATCGTGGCTCTCATTTCTGGGAAAGAAAAAAGATTCTCCGGTTGATCCAGAAGTTGCGGATATAGTGGTTCCAGAAGTAACTTCTCCATTTGCAAACAATTCCTGATAAGAAAATTTTCTTAGATAATTATCTTTAGTTGTTAATGATATTTTTTTAAAATCTAAAATAGATTTTACCTGAAATCCATCCAAATTTTCTTCTTTGAGAAATTTTTTATAGGCTACAACTTCTTTTTTTGTTTTCTTAAACAAATTAATGGCCATCTTTTCACCCTCTCTAATCCAATCAGAAGCGGACTTTTGTTTTAATGTCTCTAAATCTTTTTTCGAAAGTTCCTTGTTTTTTGAGGTTGTTTTCAGATTTGGCATTTTTTAATTATACAACAAATTCGTTTTTTCTTTTACAAATTTTTTAATTTGACAAAATAACTCAAGCAGGTTAGATTGGGGGTAGAAAAGAAAGGAGAAGGACGATGGATCAATCTGAAGGCAGAGTAAGAGAAGGAACCAACCAAGAAGATCACCAGAGTTTTATGAAGAGATTTAAACTCAAAGTGACCCCGGCAGATGCGGAAAAAATCGACTTTGCTTATGATATGGCAAAGTATGGCCACCGCAACCAGTTCAGAGAATCAGGAGCCAGGTACTTTGAACATTTGAGAGCTACGGCTATCATTTTGATCGACGAGCTCGGCATCACCGATGTTGAAATGATTGTGGCCGCTCTGCTCCACGATATGCTGGAAGACAGCTTCCTGCTCACACCGGAGAGAATCAAGATTACTTTTGGAGATCGGGTTTCCATGTTGGTTAACACGGTTTCCAAACCCAAAAAGAACGATCTCAGGTTCAAATCCGATGCAGAAAGACATCAATGGTACTTTGAGCAAGTGGCTAACTCCTGTGTAGAAGCCAAACTTCTCAAACTGGCCGACCGTCTCCAAAATATGAGAACCCTCGGTTCCTGTTCTTTGGAAAAGCAGAGGAGAAAAATCGCAGAAACGAGAGAAGTTTACTTTCCTCTCATCGCGGATGTCGTCAGAGAATATCCCGAAAAGGCGGATTATCTCTCTGCTCAAATGGAATCTGTTCTAACCAAACTGAGTCAATCTCTCGACTCCGACCGGTCACCTGCGTGACCGGTTTTTTTTATTTAACATCACTCCGGTGCTTTTTTGAACCAAACAAAATAACCCTATTATTTAAAACTACTTTTTTAATGAAATGCCAACCATCATCACCGTTACTATTTTGTGGCAAAGATATGTTATTTTTTTCTAGAATATGTTTATGAATTTCCCCAACAATTATTTTTGTATGAACTTTGTAAAATGGATTCGATAAAATGAAACTCTCACCTCCCTCTATATCAAACTTGAGTATATCTACACAATCTAAATTATTAATTCTAAAAAATGATTCAAGTGTTTCAGTTTTAACAACAATTGATTCATTACTATGATTAATTACTAATAAAGATGAAGAAAGGTGGTTTTCCCCTAATTTTAATAGGGCTTCACCAGAACTTTTGTTTATAGCCAAATTATGTAAAACAATATTTTTTATATGAGATGTATTTTTATTAAATTTTTGTCTTAATTTATTATTTGGCTCTATTGCATGAATTATTGCATTTGGGAAAAGTATATTAAAAAATACACAAGACAAACCTATATTAGAACCAATATCTACTATAATTTGTACACTTCCTCCATAATTAAAACTATATTCTTTGTCTATAAAAATCTCTCCTAGTACATGAATATCAATTGTTTGGTCCAAATAAACAGTAAAATTAGTACTCTTATATATTAAATTAAATTCAAATTCTTTCGTTGAAATAAATTTCCAATAAGAAACACAAAAAATATTTTTAAAAAATAAGTAAATTCTATATAAAAGATTTTTTCCGCCTAATTCATTTGCAAACCTAAACGCATAACAAAAAAGAGTAACCATCTATATATTATTTAATGTCTACCGCTTCTTTCTTCAACCAAAGAAAAAAGTTTTTTAACCAATTTTTTTGGGTCATATTTTTGTGATCCTGCTTCAAATACTTTTTTTCTATCTAAACTCAAACAATATAAGATATTTTCTGAAAGAATTTTCGGTATATCTTTTTCTTTTGTGTTTAAACCTAAATTTGTTACTTTACCTAGTAAATTAGAATCTAATGCCTCACAAATTGCGCCCCCTTTTGTCCATGTAATTCCTGCTAAAGGAACTCCAGATGAAATAATTTCGCCTAAAACACCAGCTCCAGCTTCACTATAATTTTTGTCTATGGTATACAAAGCACATTGCGCTTCACTTATTAATTTCATCTTTTCATCACCAGAAACAACGCCAAGCATTTCTACATGTGACATACTGAAAATATCTTTATATTCATCAAAATATTCTGGCTGATAAACTGATTTTCCTAAAATCTTTATTCTTTTATTTAGAATATTTGCAGCCAAAACAGCATAATGTGGAGCCTTATCTCTATCTAGTCTCCCGATCCATAATAAATAATCTCCAGGATTCTCGGTAAAAAACGGTTGTTCGCCAACCCCACTATGAAACAACAATGCTTTTATAGGGCTTTGTTCCTTATACATCTCCACCATTTCATCAGAGTAACAAAAAAGAAACTTGTCTTTGGCATTAAAACTTATTTTTTTATATTTATAAGGGTGTAATTGGTAACTCAATAAAATATTGGCACAACAACTAAATGGTTCTGTCCAAATGTCCTTATCAAAATATTCATGCCCAGCAAATAAATAATCACACTTACCATAAATCGAAATAAATTCCTTATAAGAGTTAATATCCAACCTTTTCTTAAAATGTTTAGCGTTGGGAACATATTCAGGAAGCCAAAGAGGACCTGTAATAATCACTTCGAAGTTTTCCAACTCAGAAACTGTTTTGGCAAAATGCCATATACGTTTTTCAGAACTTCCAAATCCAAAACTTGGGAAAGTATACCCGTTTGGATTATCATAATCACACACAATGATTCTCTTTTTTAGCATGACAATTTAATGCTGCTATGATTCTGACAAATCTTTTTTGTATCATTTGTTGGATCAAATTCGGCTATATTTCCAATTATCAATGATGAATCTTCAGATACGATTATTCCAGAGGATTCATCAATCGCCAAAATTTTTCCATTTATTTTTTTAGAATTTTCTATAATCTGAACATCCATACTGATATTATAATGGCATATCAAAGAATAACCATCTATACAGTTTAAACCGTTTACATAAATATAATTATGGTCATTCTCCTCTTCTACGGTTCGTATATCTTTTCCAAAAATTATTGCGCCAGCACTACCGCCATACACAATCCCTCCAGAATTTAGATAATCTAACATCCTTTTATCAAGTTGTTTGTTAATGATAAAATCTAAAAGTTTAAATGTATTCCCTCCCCCTATATAAACACATTCATAGTTTTTTAAATCAGGCACAGAATCATGCTCAAGAATCATTGTGAAATCTATATCTTTGTCTTTTGCATGAGTTGCTATAATATTTGAAAACCAATCATAACAAGCCTCAAAACCAATGCGGTCTCTTTTTAGAGCAATCGGTATATAAAGAATTTTTGCATTATTTTTAAGTAAAGAAAAAAACTCTTTATCAAGATTATAGCTAATTTTTAAATCCCCCCCACCAGATAAAATTAATTTTCCTTTCATGTTATTGTTTTGATTATATTACTTATAATATCCTCCGAAACCGAAAAACGTACCTGACTTAAAAAATCAGAAACTGGTTGATTAACTTCAATTCTTAGCCTTTTACCTTGAATCTTTTCCAGTTCCGATACAAATTGGACATTAAAATTTCTTTCATTTTCTACTTGAATAACATTGGTAATTTCAGATTCGCTTAATATTGGGTTATACCCCCATTTTCCCCAATATTCGAGCGAGGCGTGGACCAAATCTCTAATATCCATCTTTAAAAATTTATTACGTTCAACAAATCTTTTTGAAAATTGTCTTAATCGATAACCATGATCACTGTTGGATCCTTTGACTCCTTCTCCTGCAATTAAAATCATCGCTCTAATCGGATCAAGTATGGAAGCAATTTCATTTGCACTATTAGTATCATGGGTCTTGTATATACTTTCAAATTCCGAAAAATAAGGACTTGTCTGATTCATCACCCACCGAAGACGCTCAATACCAAAACCAAGATCAGTAATTGAAATATTATTTTCCTGGGAAACCGGAAAATCATAGATGTAAACACACTCGCCTATTTCAATATTATTCAGATGTATTTTAATTGAACTATTTTTGAATCTTCTTTGTCCCCATTTTACTGAATCGTCTTTTAGAGAAAATCGAAGATCTTTTGTATTTACTCCATGGCTCAAAATCATATTTATCAGATTTTTGAAAAGAGAAATGTAATCTTCTATACTCGAATCAATCGATTCTACTGAAAAATTAACAAAAGAAGATGAGGTTCCTTCACATACCTTGTCCATGAATTGACTCCTTATGACGGGTTGAGTGACAGCAAATAATTTTTTTTTCAATCCCTCATCATCTCTAAGAATAGTTTCTATATGTTGTATACCAGCAGTAGTAAAAAACGTAGTGTCGCCTTTAGGTCGGCATATTTTATCTGGTTCTATAATCTCAGCTTTTTCAAAGTATTCAAAAAGTGTATCAGGACTATCCAGTTTTATATTTTTTTTACCATCAATCGCCTCATAATCAGACACTGTATTGATATCTAATTTTAAAAAGCCAGCTGACCCATCATCAACAATTAATCCAAGTCTTTCTTTAATAAATTCTTGGCTACCTACCATATTTTCTTTATTTTTTAATTCAGGACTTTCCATAGATCTTTTAATAAATTCTTATTTCTCCTTTTAGAATAGATCCAGTAATTTCAGGCAAATGTGTAATTTCATCCTCAATAATTTTACGTAATTCATTTTCAAGACCTAAGCCTTTTTGAGTGTATACAGCAATAATCCACGGGTCTAATAAATCTCTCCCACTCTGGCTTATTATATAAACTTCATTTTCTATTCCTAATTTTTCATATATTTTATTTGCCAAATTAAAAGCAGCGACATAATAAATTTTTCCAATATGATAAACTGGATTTTTTCCACAAGAACCTTCCATACTCATAGGTTTTGTAGGAGAAATTAGTTTATTTACTCTATTTCCCCTACCAGCTAATCCCTCATCCCCACTTTCAATTGAAGATCCTGTTGCAGTTAAATATAACTCTGCCAAATCATAATTATCTCTGGTATTTATAGACAGTTCATAATCCCCATCATTAATATTGTGTTTTAAAAGAATATTCCCAATATATTTTCGAGCTTCAGATAAATTTTTAACATAATCTTCCAAATTTTTAACACGCTTTGCAATCTGTGGTATACAAATTGTAAAGTAATATTTATCACGATTTCTGACACCCATAACTTTGATATCGCTTCCAATCCATAAATTTTGTTCTCTATACTCATCAGAATTTAATGAATTTTCTATTTCTAATCCAATAATTTCAAGAGATGAAGATGGGGCATACCCAACTCCTACAGAAGTATCATTGGACATCAATTTATTAAGTTCTGGTAAATCTGCCAAATTTTCTGGTTCAAACCATCTTTGCCGAGCACTTCTTTTGGCATCTTTCTCATATGTCTTTCCTGGGCTACTTTGTGAACTAAGATTGAGATGAAATTCTAAATCTTCATCAGGATCAATCAGGGGTAAATGTTTTCTAAAAAATTCTTTAGTCCAATTAATTAATAATTTTTTGGTTGGAATCCTCTCATTACCAAATTTTGTCGACATTCTCCCATTAATTAATACTCTGATCGGACTAACTAAATATCCTTCAGCAAAGGCAACATAAGAAGTCCCCCCCAGCAAACCCACTTTGTCAAAATTATGATGCAAAACCGCGCCAAATCTCTCCAAAGAATAATTAGAGAAACTTATCGATAAATGCTCAGCTAAACCATCAGCAAGAGTATCGGGATGCCCTGCCCCTTTTCGTTCAATAATTTCTATTTCCTTACTACCTTCAAAATCTTTGGAAGCGAAAAAAATATTCATAATTATGTAAAATTAAACCAGATTTTTTAAAAATCTTTAAAACTAATGTTGTAATTATGCTTAATTTATCAAAAAATGCAACTTGTCGATTTTATTATCTATCTAAAGCAATAATCGTTTTATTTACCAATGTATTTTCTTGAATCTCATCTTTAGATGAGTGTCCCATATCTTAAATTATTTCAAAATTGGCATTTGGTATTAGGTTTGAATAGATTTTATTTTATCTAACTCTCCCATTATATTTATTGAATATGTTTTCTGCCATTTCGTTTGCGACTATGTTTGTGGGCTTATCTTGCTTGGCGCTTTCCGAAAATATTGATTTTAATGTTTTCTTGATATTCATTACTTTATTCATCACTATTTCTCTTGAATATTTTTTATTTTCATATTCATCTACCACAGCAATCAAACCCCCGGCATTTACTACATAATCCGGGGCGTACAAGATACCCAATTTATGCAGCAATGCTCCCATTTCCTCATTTTCCAGCTGGTTATTTGCCGATCCGACTATAATTTTACACTTAAAATACGGCAAAGTTTTTGAATTTATCGCGCCTCCCAAAGCGCAGGGAACAAAAATATCAACTTTCTGCTTGCAAATATCTCTGGTGCTGACCACCTTTATTTCCGGATATTTATTTTTAATTTTTTTTACCACCTCCTTATTTATATCGGCAACGAATATTTCTTTCGTGTCTTTATATAATAAATCCAATAAACCGGAGCCGGTTTTGCCCAAACCCTGTATGGCCAGTCCCCTGCCTTTTATAGAATCGCCGCCAAATAGATGCTTCAGGGATGTTTTTATTGATTCATAGACCCCCAATGCCGTAAATTCATTCGCGTTGTTATTAAAGCCGACCACAAACGGAGTAATTTTTTTAATTGTGTCTAAATCTTTTTGAAGCAACCCTACATCTGTGCCGGTAATAAAATTGCCTCCTACCAGGTTGATTTTAGCGGCATATGCTTCAAATAATTTTTTCCTGTTAAATTTGCCGTCTTCCGGCTGTATGATAACAGCTTTGGCTCCTCCGGCTTTAATTCCGGCCATGGCGGCCTTATAGGACATCATCTTGGATAATCTAAGCGCGTCTTTTAACGCTTCCGATTCGGATTCATAACACCATAATCTTGTGGCGCCAAAAGACGGGAAGGAATTATTTTTTTTGTGAATTGCTATAAAACCCCTCAACCCCGTGTTACTGTCTCCAAATTTGATTATGAACGGATGGTTGTCAAAGTCCTTGCAATTGCCGTTTGGAAAATTTTTAAATTCATTCTTCATGGTTTTGAAGCTGGCCATTGGGAATATTGAAATAGTATCTTATATCTTTTTGGCTGTTCTCATTTAGGATAATTCTTTTCAAAAAAACAGTGGCAACTACTCCACCCAGCATGGCGGCCGATCCGAGCTGAGACCAGGAAACAAGCTCCCCTTTCAAAACTCGACCGACTGAAAATAGCATTTTCTTGTCAACCCTGTCCGGCCCGCCAACAATGTCATTCATAATAATCATACCAGCCCTGTCTTTGGTCATCTTTTCGGATAATATTTTGTTCCAATAAAATTGGTCTTTGCCGAATATTTTTTTATGCCCCAGATCATATCTTTCAACATGCAAAACAACCCCATCTCCATTGTCAGTTATCATAATTACAGGTATTTTGTATTTTCTGGCCAAAACTCTGATTTTTATCTTCATGGCCATATCGTCTATTTCCTCAATAATTATGTCCAGTTTTTTTTCTTTCAACAGCTTTTCCAAAATTTTTTCATTTACGCCCTTTTCCAGTAAATTCACTTTTGCAAAAGGATTGTCTTCGTATATATGCCTGGCGGCAATTATTGTTTTGTTTAGGCCTATTTGATGAACACCGGCAAAAATTCTATTTAAGTTGGTGGTATCCAATCCATCAAAATCGGCGACCGTGATTTCGTTGGAAATTCCGGCTTGAGTTAAAACGAAAGCTATATTTGATCCAACACTCATTCCCAGTACCGCTACTCTGCAACCAGCTAATTTAATTTGTTCAGTATGTGTAATTAAATCTTGATTTCGGTTGGTTTTTAACTTAAAATAATCTTGAGCTTTTATTGTTTTTACTAAGTGGTAATTCCATGGATAAAAAACATAAACAAAATCATCTTCTTTATGTTTAATCTTTTTAATTAAAAAAAGCTCCTTAATTTGGCGAGAAAAAGCATCCACCTCTATGATGTTGGGATATTTTTTTCTCAGCGCCCCTATTTGATTTTCTTTCAAAAATATCGGTTTATATTCAGTCATCTTTTAATTATACAACAAAAAATTTAAAGAAAAATCCCCACCAAGCTAAGGTCAGCCTGATGGGGATATGGGGATTACACAATTTCATGACATACCTCGTTCAAAAAACTAGAGATAGGTGCGTCTCCGTCGGGAAGCCCACCATTTCCTATTGTAATAGGAACGGAGACCCTGGGAGTTGACCCCATCAAGTCTGATATCTTCAAGTACCGTCCATTCAGGTCGTCTAACATCCTGAACAGCTTGAGTGCTTCACGAAGACAGAGTAGCGAGAAAGAACAAGCGTGTTCCTTGGGAATACTAGCCCACTTTGTAGGGTCGCCGAATGGCAGAATATAAGGGAAGCAATAAGACAATCCCTCGTGGGTATAGTATGGTAACATCTCGTCGCCAAATGACCCACCATATACGCGACCACAGTTTGGAGCAAATGGTATGAAATCATGGTCGGGCATCCATTCATATGGTTTGTCCACCTTTTTCATTACCACAATCTCCCCATCGAAGACACCGCTCAAATGACTCAGAGCATCGGGGAAACAAATTCCCGAAACAATAGCCACCACATTTACTCGTTTCTGCTTCAGTTGGTTCAGAAGACATTCGAATGTGGAACCAGTGAACGAACCGTCTTCTACCAATACCACGGGATTGCCGTTCGACATCAGCGCGATACCACTTACCTGCTTACTAAGCGAAGGGTTGCCGGGGCGAGGCCCAAAACCGATCGTCTCGCCATTTTTGTTAGCAATACGATTGATCTCGATTACATGTCCACGGCGCGGGTTTGCCACCTCGGCACAGCTACTAACAACAATCGCGTCTTGGATTTTCTCTTGAAGATGAATCGCTTTTGCCCATACTTCCTCAACCAATTCGTTCATGCCATATGTAACGACATCGATTGTTGGTAGTATGGACGCAATCCGTTCCTTGATCTTCGTATGAAGTTCAGTGAAAAACGGATCATCCGCATTGGGGGTTTTGAGACCAAGAAGTCGAAGGCTTTGAATCCTTTCTCCAAGGTCGTGAGTGATAACATATGTGCCTTTTGCACAATGGCCATCGTTTTTCATACAATTACCCACCTTTCTTTGTTTTTTGTTGTCAGAGGACTCAACATCTAAATACAAAATATATTAAAGGATTTTGTTTGTCAAATCGCTGTGATATATACAATGTATTATGTCAAGTTGCCTTGATATTGAGTTAGGGGTAATATATTTATACTTATGGTAACAATAAAAATTAATAGAGGAGCCATCCACCATACACACGTTCATCATCTTTGTAACAAAAAGGCGTTTTGAGTTTTAATAATTAAAAAATACAAATCTCAAACGCCCCGCATAGGGGCGTTTGCAATAAAGAAATGAAAAACAAAATTATTATTGATATAGATACTGGTATTGATGATGCTATGGCAATTATCGTCGCCGAAACACTTTTCAAGAAAAATGTTTTGGGAATTACTACTTGTGGAGGTAACGTGAAAATCGATGATGCAGTGAGCAACACTCTGCGAATTATAGAGATGCTTGATTGGAACATTCCAGTATTTCGTGGTGCATGTAAATCTATTGATGGTAACGAATACATCCACGCATATGATTACCATGGCACAAACGGACTAGGCGATGTTGATTTGCCACTTAATATAAAGGAAAATGCAAAAACCGCTATAGATTTCATCATAGAATCAGCGGAAACTTATCCTGGGCAACTTGATATTATATGTCTGGCAACTACCACAAACTTGGCTGAAGCGATAATAAAGAAACCGTCCATTTCAAGCAAAATAAGTAATGTATATATGATGGGCGGAGCTTTTAATGTTCCTGGAAATCAAACGGAATATGCGGAGTTTAATTTCTTCCAAGACCCAAAATCGATAGAAATCGTTTTACAGAATATAAAATCAATAAGCATAATACCTCTTGATGTTACAAACAATTGTTTTATCGCTGAAAACGAGGCATCTATTATGGGCTCAAAAAATTTCAAATCACAGTTTGTAAAAGAAGCTATAATAAACTGGTATCGTTTCTTTGGGTTTCCCAAAAAGCGCGTATTTGAACTATACGACCCACTGGCTTTAACTGCTCCAATTACCGATTTTCTTCAATTTGAGAATCATTCAATAGGTATTAACCTGAAAGGATTAAGACAAGGTGAAGTATTTATAAATGGAAAATATAAGGTACGCATTGCAACTTCAGCAAAAACTGATGGGTTTAAGAAAAAATTAATGGAAATAATACAATGAAAAAAATAATAATCGTTGATCTAAACGGAACAATGGTTGATAAGACCTATAAAATAACTATCCCATTAGAAAAACTTAATTATTCAATAAATAAAGCGAAGAGTAACGGATCCATTATTGGCCTAAGTTCAGATTCCCCAAAAGAAACTCTTCTTGCCGTTGCGACAGATTTGGGCATTGATGGTCCAATAATTGCCGAAGGAGGTGCGGTGTTAAATATAGGCAATAAAGATACCCTATTAAATTCCAACGGGAGTGCTCTCAGATTATGCTCTGATGCGATGATTGAACACCTCGTCAATAATCGCAATGTTTCGCGTCTTGTTTCTTTTGGAGATGTGAATAGACTTTCAAGATTGCTAATTGAGCATGGAGATATTATCGGCGCAAATGCCTCAGAGGTAATCTTCATCAATGGGATGAGGCTAGCAAGTATGTCTTTTTTCTGCTTTCAAAGAAATGGGATGAGGTGGGTGCCAAATCCTGGACAACTTGAGTATTTTACCAATTGGTCGTTGCAATATTTGGATAGCAATCAATTGCTTTCTCGTAAAAATGTGATTGTTGACCAAAACATTGATTATGGCATCAGTGTCCTACACCACAAAGATACAAAAAAATCTCTTGCTATACAACCACTACAGACATTATATCCTGATGCAAAAATTTTTATCATAGGCGATAGTATGTTTGACTGGCATGGAGAAAATGTTGGAGTAACCCACTGTGCTGTAGCCAATGCCAGTCCTGAGTATAAAAACCTCTGTTCATATGTGGCTGATAAATCATATACGGAAGGGGTAATAGAAATTATAGACACACTATAGGATTGGCTTTTTAATATTGACATTTGTATAATAATAGATGTAAACTACAAAGTAGCAGTACTTTGAAAAACCACTAAACAAAGGAGACAACATGCAACAAAACAAGACTATAGATCCAGGATTGGCAGGCGGGTTTCGTGATTATCTGCCAGAAGATATGATACCGAGACAAAAAATGTTCGACACAATAAGAAGTGTGTTCGAATGTTTCGGTTTTCTTCCACTCGATACCCCCGGTATTGAGCGCGAGGAAATTTTAACTGGCGGAGATCCTAATTTCCGTATGCAAATATTCAAGACGGGGTTACGCGAAGGCGACGAAGGTCTTGCTTTGCGCTTTGACCTCACTGTGCCACTGGCTCGTGTCGTTTCTCTTTACTCCGACAAACTTGAAAAACCCTTCAAGCGTTACCAGATGGGTAAGGTTTGGAGGGGTGAAAAACCGCAAGCGGGGCGATTCAGAGAATTCATCCAGTTTGACGCCGATATTGTTGGATCAAACAGGGTAAGCGCCGATGCCGAAATCGTTGCGCTTATGTACGAAACTCTTACTGCCCTGAATATCGGGCAATTTCGTATCAGGATAAACAACAGGAAAATTCTGAATGGTCTGTCCAGCTTTGCTGGGTATGACCAAGCATTGAATGCTGATGTACTTCGTTCCATTGATAAACTCGACAAAATTCGTTGGGAAGGAGTTTCAGAAGAACTTGCACAAAAGGGCTTGACTCCCGTTCAAATTGGCAAACTTGAACAATTCATTAACCTCAAGGGAGAATCTGCGAGAGAGATTATTGCCAATCTTCTTGTTTTGATGAGTGAATCACCAGAAGCAATAAAAGGCATAGGTGAACTCCAAGAAATCGCCAACTGTCTCGATTCGCTCAGTATTCCGGCAGAATGTTGGAATATTGACCTGTCTGTTGCTCGTGGCCTAGGTTATTATACTGGGCCTGTCTTTGAGACAATCCTTTCGGATTTACCGAGCATTGGCAGCGTCTTCTCTGGTGGAAGATATGATGATCTGGTATCTCGTTTTGGAAACCAGAACCTTCCATCAACCGGTGCTTCAGTGGGGGTTGATCGTTTGTTTGCAGCGATGGAGAAGCTTTCTCTGTTGAAAAAAGAGAAAACGATAGTTAAAGCTACAATTCTCAATTTCGACAAAGATGCGGAAGATTACTGCCAAATGATTGTAACCTCATTGAGAAAAAAGGATATCGCATCTGAAATATACCTTGGGAAAGAGGCAATGTTGAAGGGACAATTATCGTACGCGATAAGACAAGAGATTCCTGTAGTTATCATTGCCGGTGGTAAAGAAAAAGAGAAAAAAACAGCCCAAGTGAAAGATATGCGAAAACGTATTCAGACCGAGGTCCCCTTTGACCAGATTACTTCGGCCGTCGAGACTATCTTGACTTCTTAAGTCGAAGGTTGTAGTCTTGTCTGCAGAATAGTGGGTATGTAGCTCAACTGGTAGAGCGCTAGCCTGTGGAGCTAGATGTTGTGGGTTCGAACCCCATCATACCCACCAGCTCTTTAGTAAAGATTGCCGATTTATCAAGCCCGCTGGTCTTCCGGCGGGTTTTCATTTTATCAATAAATCTTTTAATGGTTTCAACTCTTTTTCTTTTTTAATGCCTTCTTCGTAACCATCCAAGCTGTTATAACTTTTTATTCCTCCTTCTATATCTAAACCGCTCGAAAGAATATTTTGTAGTTCCTTATGCTATCAAATTTTGCCAATGTTCTACCAAATCATTATTATTTTCAAATTGTTCCTTTTGAGATTTTGCTATGATTTCAGTTTTGTCCCATATTTTGTACTTAGGATTCAAACTAAAAACTCTCTCCGTCATTTGTTTGTAGACGCTGAATCTTTCAGCCAGATTTGTCGCCTTGGTGTATTTTATAAATAAATTATAAAAATCAGTATCACATTCTTTTAAATAGGTTATGGCTTTCTTTTCACCTTCCCATGGTTTTCCCAAAAAATCTAGATAAGAGCATACAATTTGTGGAACTGAATACATCAATCTAATCTCAAGAGCTTCATGATACAGAGGATCATTTGAATTAAAGTATCTCGTATTTGCTTCGGAATTGTAGTTAGTATTATTCCAAGATCTGAAAATTTGTGTTTGTGGCACTCTTATTTCTTTATCCAATAACTTAAGATTTGTTAGTTCTCCGGACTTATCAAATCTAATATCGCCCTTTTTCAACCACAAATATAGAAATGCATTCATTTTGTGTTTAATTTTAGGATTTTGACTCGGAAGGAATAGGGACTCTTTAATTTCTTTAATATTTTCTAAATCAAAGAAATAAATATCTGCAAAGATTCCATCAAACCAAGTGAAGATAGATTCTATTTCTTTAGAGTTATCCTTTAATATAACTATCAAATCTATATCACTGTGTGAAGTGTTTGTTTTTGTGCCAATTGAACCGGTTATAAAAACCGCATCTACAGCATCATTTGATTTCAACTTTTCAATTATTTTATCTAAAGAGTTCATAAGATTAATTTATCCCCAAAACTTTATTATAAAATTCATACTTTCTACATTGGTATTCTCTATAACTAACACCATTTGATTTTACTTTTAACATTTCATATTCGTCTAGCAATTCCTGATTATTTTTCAAAAGTTCAAATAACCTGATGTGTTCTTTGAGAGAGGGGCTGTTTGGATCCGTCATGTGGACGTCTACAATAAAACCTTCTTTTTGAATACCTTCCCATCTAACATTTTCTTTCCCTATTTTTTGAGGATCTCCTAATATCTTAACTAAATTTGGTAAATGTTTACTAAAATCTTCTATGGGACAAGTGACGGTAAAATCAAGATCATTTACCCCCGAAATACCAAGAGCACTGGCTCCAGTATATATTATGCCCAATTCTGGATCAGCATTTTTAATAGCATCGATCAATCTGTGAGCCACTTCCTTTGTTTTTGGATCCCAAGGTTTAATCTCAGTATTCTTTGATTCAGGTATTGTCTTTAAATATTCTTCTTGATTTTCTGTTAACATATAATTTAATTCTACCATAAGTTGTAGCAGAATCATCTGATTTCGCGACAGAAAAATCTTTTTTAATAATTATTTCGTTCTCATCAGTCCATTTTTTGTATTCGTTTGTAAAGGTGAGATTTACTATTTGCTCATAAAATCGGAATTTATCAGCTAGATTATTAGAAGTTGAATATGACTTAAAGATATTATAAAAATCTATGTGATTATTTTTTAAATATTTAACAGCTTCTTTTTCGCCTCTCCAAGGAATATCTCTAAAAGCAATGTATCCACATATAACTTCAATCACGCTATACAGCAGTCGCAATTCAAGTGCTTCCAGATACAATGGATCATTTGATTCAAAATATCTTTTGTTTGCGACAAAATTATAATTTATTTTTTGCCAGAAACTGTCTTTGTCTTTTGCTGGGATTAGAAATTCTTCAATTCCATTTGCTTTGTTCTTTAATTCAGATAAACTCCCAGATTTATCAAATTTAATATCTGCTTTTTTGAGCCATGACATAAAAGCACTATCCATTAGATTTTCATATTTACCTATCTGATTTTCAATCCTTTTTAAATCAGTTAAATCAAAAAAGAAGATGTCTGCGAATATTCCATCTATCCAACGATATAGAGAATACAACTCGTTTTTATTTTCTTTCAGAATTACAACCAAATCTATATCGCTATAAGCTTTTGCCTCTTGGTTGCTATGCGAACCAGTGATAAAAACAGCATCTACATCATTATTTGATTTCAATTTTTCAATTATTTTATCCAATCCTTTCATTATGTTTATTTAATTTATCCTAAATGAGCGTGATCATTCCAAATCCATAGCCACCATGGATGGTCTGTCCATTTGGGATCATATGATAAGACAGTAATACCCGTATTTTCCATATGAAATACGCGGATAAATCGGTTGCATTCTTCTCCCGTTAGTTTATCACCAAAAACAACATAAGCCAGGACGATACGCATAAAAAAGCCGTGGGTAACTACTAGTATATTTTCTTCCGGTCTTTGAGCCAAATATTCTAAAGCTTTTTTGGCTCGTTCCTTTAAGTCTTCAAAATTCTCTTCATCTGAAAATCTAAATCCCGGAATATGAAATTTTTCTATGATCTCTTTTTCCACTTCTAAAGCAATGGGGCTATCTTTTGGTTTGCCCAGCACTTCAGAAGAACGGCGTCTTTCGGCAAAAAGGTCGGAATATTCTACAGGTTTGGATATTTTATCAATAATAATTTGAGCGGTCTCTTTAGCCCGCCCCATAGTGCTGCAAACAATAGTATTGATAGATAATTTTGAACATCTTTCGGCCACAAAAACAGATTGAGTTTTGCCTTTTTCGGTAAGCAGAGAATCAGTGGTTTGCCTTATTGGCCCGACATTTCCTTCACTTTCACCATGACGGACGAAATATATCATTTTCATATTGATATATTAGCATTTATTTTTGATTTAGCGGGATTTTTTTAGACTTTTGATTATTTTAACAATCTCTGGAAATTTAGGAACATTGAAATGTCCGTTTTTGCTTTTATATATGATGATATTTGCATTCATAAGTTTATTTCTATATTTTTCAGCATGGGAAACTGGAACACAATCATCATCCTGGGAAAACATTAGATAAAGTTTTTTGGAGTTTTTTTCTAGTAAAGATAAATTGGATTTTAACTTGAAACCACCAACCAAATCTTCACCAACAACAGTATTGTCAAAAGGCGGACAAACCAGAAAGGTTGCCAGTATCTTTTTAGGAAATTTTTGTTCAGACAGGTATTTGGCCAAGAATATGCCGCCCAATGAACCACCGATCAAAATTACATTATTTCTCAGATATGGTATATGTCTTTCAAAATATATTTTCCAATCTCTGTATTGGGCGTTATCTTGCAATGGCATACGCGGTTTAATGATTTCAAACTTCTTACCCAATTCTTTATCCAAATAATCACCGGCCCAATTTACTTTCTTTTGGATTCTAATTTTTCTTGTCTTTAAATAACGCAAGTAATCTCTATCATTCTTAAAAGTCATACCGCCATGAACCATAAAAATTTGTGGTTTCTTTTTCATGGACATAACTATACAATATTAAAATAAAGATTTCTACTAAAACAAAATTGTTATATAATTGCAATATGTCATCAAAAGTATTTTCAGATATGGAGCCGAGGGAGGTTTGGGGTAAATATTTTGATAAGAATACTGGTTTAATAATTGATTTGGGCTGCGGCTATGGTGCTGACAGTTATTTTTTGGCTCAAAAGGGTTACGAGGTAATAGCCGTTGATGAAGAAAATAATATTAAATTTCAGCATCCCAATTTAACTTTTGTTCAGCAAGGAATAGACAAACTAATTGATAAAAATTTTGATGGTATTATAGCTAATTTCAGTTTGCATTTCTTAGATCCTGAAATTAGATTAGTGATAATAAAACACTATTTAGATAATCTAAAACCCGGAGGAATTTTTTATATGTTGACCTTATCTGTTGAAAAGATAATCACACCAGCATTTTTGAAATTATTTCCTCGGGAACCAACAATAGAATATTACGCAGAAGAAGATGACCATCCTCCATTTGGAAAACATACCCATCAAATTGCGAAAATTGTATATCGAAAACCATGGTGACAACTAAAATTTACTTATCTCTTTTTCGTGTTTTTGCGCTTCTGACCAAAGATTTTTAAGTGTAGTTTCAAAATTATCACCTGCGCCAACACTGTCCAAATATATTTTCTTGAAATATTCCGTCATACTTACATCTCCGATTTTTATATCTTTGAAAGAAGAATAGCCCCAGCCTTTAGGCTTGATAAGTTCCTTAATCTTGGGGTGGCATTGCAATATTATAGGATCCATAATTTCACTTAATCTCCATGCCAATCTGGGACTTTCATATTCTCTACGTCCCATTTCCGGGAAAACTTCTTTCCATTTTTTAAACCAAAGAAAATGAACGATTTCATGTGCCGAAGTCTCTATTGATTTAGGTATATTTTCATAACCAACACCAAATTTATAATTATCCAAAAAGCGCGGGTAAACTGGTAAATTGGTTATCAGACCCACAATTTCCGGTTTATCTTTCGGCCACTCTGTTTCGAAGTGTTTAGACAGAGCCTCCAAAAACTCCGGCCCGATTTTATCCCATTCTGATTCGAGTTCTTCCTTGGAAGCCAGCATTTTACCTTTTGTTTTAGCGGAGAGATCTTCCAAAAATTCTTTAAACTTTTTTATGCATTCTTCTTTGTCTTCACATTCTTTCTGTATTGCTACCAATTCAGGAAAGAATTTATCAAACACAAAAGAAAACCTGCCTCTTTTTGTAAATGAATAGAAGAGTTCTGTCTCTCTGTCTATGTCTATAAGTTCAAACTTGCTTTTGGGTAATTTCTCTAGGTCAGATTCCGTCTCGGTAATGTTTGGTTGTATATTAATTGGTTCTGATTTCTCCATAATTTGTGGTAATCTGATATATTGTCATTATGCCATATAAACACAAAAAAATCCTGATATTAGGCGATGCTGGTAGAGGTAAAAGCACTTTTGCTCAGAAACTTTCTGATAAAACGGGAATTCTTCATTACTCTACAGACGACTTCTTTTGGAAAGTGAAATTTACCGAACCGAACGATAAAGAACAAAGTGTAAGAGAAATTTCTAATATTTATAAGCAAGATGAATGGATAATGGAAGGAACAACACGCCGATTGATACGGGAGGGATTAGAAAAAGCTGATGTGGTTTATCTTTTGCAATTTAACCACATGATTCAGCAATATTATTCTCTGATTAAACGTAAGTTTAGGAGAAAACACGAAAGCCTTGGCGATCTTTGGGGTTTGTTAAAACATGTTACTTATAAAAAACACAAGAAAGGGTACAGTAATGATGCTCCACTTGAAGAAATGCTAAAACCTTACGAAAGAAAAATTATCCGACTCGATTCGTTCAAAAAAATAGATCAATATCTTGATTCAATTTAAACTAAATCGCCCGGATTTAATGTTTTTATATCCTCTTCTTCAAAAATCTTTACATCTGCCGGTCCGACTACCTCAATAGATTTTTCTGTGACATAAAGCCCGGCATTTCCTTCACTTTCACCATGACGGACGAAATACACCATTTTCATAATGATATATTAGCATTTATTTTTGATTTATTCCCAAAATTCTATTATAAAATTCATACTTTCTACATTGGTATTCTCTATAACTAACACCGTTTGATTCTACTTTCAGTGTTTCGTATTCAGCTAGTAATTCCTGATTATTTTTCAAGAGTTCAAATAATCTGGCGTGTTCTTTAAGAGAAGGACTATTTGGATCCGTCATATGAACATCTACAATAAAACCTTCTTTTTGAATACCCTCCCATCTAACATTTTCTTTTCCTATTTTTTGAGGATTTCCTAATATTTTGATTAAACCAGGCAAATGTTTATCAAAATCAATTCTGGGACAAGTAACTGTAAAATCAAGGTCATTTACTCCTGACACGCAAAGAGCGCTAGCCCCAGTGTATATTATGCCCAATTCTGGATCAGCATTTTTGATAGCATCAATTAACCTTTGGGCCACTTCTTTCGTTTTTGGGTCCCAAGGTTTAATCTCAACAATTTTCGATTCAGGTATTGTTTCTAAATATTTTTTTTGATTTTCTGTTAGCATAATTTTTTATTATATTTACTTAACATCTCCAAAGCTCTTTCCATTATCCTATCTCCAATTTTCAACCAGTCAAAATATTGTTTGTAGTCTTTTGGGTCAATTAATTTTATTTCTGTGACACTTCCAGCCGGATCGGAGACAAAATCCCCATATGGTTCAACAATACAAGCGTAGCGAAGTTGATAAATTAATTTGTCATCAATTTGCACTTCTTGATAACCTATGGGTTTGAAACTTGTAATTTTCATATTTGATTCTTCTCGGACTTCTCTTTTTAGACATTCTTCGTATGTCTCTCCTTTTTCAATACTTCCGCCAATGTGTGTCCAGTGATCTTTCTTTTTATGGTAAGCGATAACTAATTTACTATCACAAAAGCAAATGCCGTATGATTGTGTCACATTTTTTGATAAAAGACTATCAAAAGAATCGGTATCTTCATATGTTACATGAACGACTATCCCATCCGTATCAGTCAATGTTGATTTTATTTTCATTTGATTATTTTACTCAAAATCTTTCTTTTGTTTAGCGTAAGCGGAAGCATAGCGGCCACCGAGGTTTAGGAGGTCTTGATGTTTGCCTTTTTCCACAATTTTGCCTTCGTGCAGAACAATGATTTCATCGGCTCTTTTGATAGTGGCAAAATTATGCGATATGAGAATTGCCGAAATTGTATCCGGCAAGTTTTCAATTTCATTAAAAATAATATCGGCCGAATCGGCGTCGATGGAAGCGGTCGGCTCGTCCAAAATCAAAAATCTTTTTCCTTTATAGAAAGCTCGGGCTATGGCCAACTTCTGCCTCTGGCCTTTGGACGGCTCTATGCCGCCGAATTCTATTCCAATCATATGTTCATATTTATCTTCCAGCTCTTCTATAAATCCGGCGCTGGTGCTTTTCTTGGCTGAATCTTCCACTATGCCCATATTTATATTTTCAGAAAGTCCTCCTACCGCAATTGATTCCTTGGCGGTGAAATTGTAAGTGGTAAAGTCCTGCAAAAGCACGCCAAGATATTTCCACCACTCTTCAATATCAACCTCTTTTAAATCAACACCGTTTACGGTTATTTTGCCTTCTATTGGGTCATGTATACGCAAAAGCAGGCGGACTAAAGTGGATTTGCCGGCTGCGTTGTTCCCTACCAGGCCAATTTTTTGCCCTGGTTTTATGGCAAAAGAAACGTTTTGGAGCGCTAATTTGTCTTGCCCCGGATATCTAAAAGAGACATTTTCGAAAACAACCTCGGGCGCCGAATCAAAAGATATCCCCCTCGGATTTTTTGGATACTCAAGAACCAATTTCTGGTCAAAAACACTGAAAATATCGGTAGCGTAAAGATTTCTCTCCAAAAGCCGAGCCGTGCTGGAGAGCATACTGGAAGTCCAGCCACTGACTCTGTTTAATGTTTGAAAAGCAAAAACCACGGTGCCGATGGCGATTACTCCAGCCACCGCTTCGTTTATAATCATAGCGGTGCCGACAAAAAGGCCGAGAGCGGCAAAAATACTGGCGCCAATTTTCATAATTGTTTTCCAGTGTTCAGCCGAAAGCTGTTCGTTGGTAAAGTTTTCAAATATTTTTTTGATGTCAGACAGAAATTTACTGCTGGCTTGATAAAGGCGGCTATCTATGACGGAAATTTTTTGATTGAAAAACCTCCGCAAATCCTGATATCTTCTCTGCTCAGCGCTGTTTTTGGCCCAAATGCCCCAAATTCGGCCGCCGTGCTTTATTTCTATCCAGAAATTTGGTATAGCCGTTACAAAAACTAAAAGGAAAACTCGCCAATCAATAGCGGCGGCGGCAATGGAGCCGATAATAATGCCGCAGAAAACTTCCAAATTTTGCAGCTGATTTTCCACAATATTTATAAGCGGATATATGCCGTTATTAAAGGCTCTTTGCAGGCGGTCTTGAAATTTAGGGTCTTCATATTGAGCTATATCAAAAGCTCCTCTTTTTTCCAAAGCCATCAACTCAAAAAGATCCTGCATTCTCAAAAATAAATGACGGTCTAAAAAAGAAATTACATTTCTGATAACAGTCGGTATGGCCGTCAAAATAGCAAACAAAATAAGAGCCGGATAAGCCACTGAAACATTTTGAGCTTTAACTCCCTCAATGATTTTATCTATCAAGATGCCGAGTGCTTGAGCCGAAAAAACTGGCACTATGCCTATGACAATAGTCAAAAAAATCATGGCCGAAAAAAGCCAAGGCATATCTTTCAAAAGAATTTTAAAAATTCGGCCGGTATTTCTAAATAAGTCCTTAAAATTCTCAAAACTATTTTTGCTTTTTGATTCCTCCATAATTACACTCCCTCTTCTCTCAACCTTTCAATGGCTTCTTTGGCGGATTTGGAGAGCTTTTTTGGAAGGGCGACGCGGATGTGGATTAAAATATCGCCGCGATTTCTTCGGTTTTGGTCCGGCACACCTTTGCCTTTGATTTGCAAGATATCGCCTGTGTTTATTCCTTCCGGAATATGAAGAGTAGAAAGTCCGTCCAAAGTTTGGATGTCTATTTTGGCTCCAAGCAAAGCGTCAGAAAGTTTGACATCCAAGTTCATTATCAAATCATTGCCTTCTTTGCGAAATATTTTGTGTTTTTTAACATGGGTCTTGATATAAAGATCGCCAGCCGTGCCGCTTTTAACCGCTTCGCCGCCGCCGGAGAAACGAATCATCTCGCCGTTGTCTATGCCGGCTGGAATTTTTATTTTTATTTCTTCCTCTTTTTTGAGAACGCCAAAACCGTCGCAAAAAGCGCATTTTTCTCTTGGCACTTTGCCTGCTCCGGCACAAATCTCACAGGCGCGAGTTATTTCAATGGAACCAAAAATGGACCTTTTCATTTCTCTGATTTTACCTTTGCCATTGCAAGTCTGACAGGTCATCGTTTCTGTTCCTTTTTTGGCTCCGGTGCCATTGCAGACATGACAGACCGATATTTTATTTAAAAGAATATTTCTTTCCACACCAAAAACCGCGTCTTGAAATTCCAATTCAATATCTATGGAAATATCTCTCCCTCGCTTTGCTTTTCTATTTCGACCTCCAAAAAATTCTCCAAAAATATCTCCCAAGTCAAAACCTTGAGCGGAGAAATCTTCGCCGGCATTTCCCTCAAATCCGGAGAAATCAAAACCGCTCTGCCTGACAAAATCTTGCCAATTGCCTTGAAAACCGCCAAAGCCCGCTCCGCCCGTATTGGTTCCGGCAAATGTCTGCCCGTACATATCATACTGGGATCTTTTTTGGTCATCAGAAAGAACGCTATAAGCCTCGCTGGCTTCCTTGAATTTATCGGCGTTGCCGCCCTTTTTATCCGGGTGATATTTATGCGCTAAATTCCTAAAAGCCTTCTTAATCTCGTCTTTTGAAGCTTTTTTATCCACGCCCAATATATCGTAATAGTTTTTCATTATACGACCATTATATCAGAAATTTAACTTTTTGTCTCGTCTTTGTTTTCTTCGGGAGGTTTTTGGTCTTCTGGCTTCGGCTCGCCGGAGCTTTCAGCGGAGGCGGCTCTGGGATTATTTTTCATATACTCCCCTATTTTTTGAATTTCTTTGGATAACTCCTCTGTTGCTTTCTTCATTACTTCGCTTTGCTCAGTACCTACGGCATCTTTTAATTCTTTTATTTTTTCTTCAACCCCTTTTTTTATATCATCGGAAATTTTTCCCTCGGCGTCCTTCAAAGCTTTTTCTGTTGTGTAAATAAGCTGCTCGGCCAGGTTTTTAGCTTCAGCTGTTTCTTTTTTCTTGACATCATCGGCAGCGTGGGTTTCAGCGTCTTTCTGCATTCTAGCAATTTCTTCTTTGGACAAACCGGAACTGCCTTCTATTTTTATGGACTGCTCTTTGCCAGACGACTTGTCCTTTGCTTTGACACTTAAAATACCGTTGGCGTCTATGTCAAAAGAAACTTCCACTTGAGGCATGCCGCGAGGCGCCGGAGGAATGCCGTCTAAAATAAATCGGCCGAGAGTTCGGTTATCTCCCGCCAACGTCCTTTCTCCTTGAACCACATGAATTTCCACACTGGTTTGATTATCGGCGGCGGTGGAAAACACTTGAGATTTGGAAGTTGGAATAGTGGTGTTTCGGTCAATCAATTTAGTGGCTACACCACCCATAGTTTCAATACCGAGAGAAAGAGGAATAACATCCAAAAGTAAAATATCTTTAACATCGCCATGAATAATACCCCCCTGAATAGCGGCGCCCAAAGCTACTACTTCGTCCGGATTGATGCTTTTGTTTGGCTCCTTGCCAAAAAACTTTTTAACTTCCTCCACCATTTTAGGCATTCTAGTTTGGCCGCCAACTAGCACTATCTCGTCAATATCACCCACTTTGAAAGGCGATGCTTCCATGGCTCGCTTGGTAATTTCCATGGCTCTTTGAATAAATTCGTCGGAGAGTTCTTCCAATTTGGCGCGATTCATTTTTATAAGTAAATGTCTTGGTCCAGAAGAGTCAGAGGTAATAAATGGGATATTAACTTCCGTATCGGTAGCCGTGGAAAGTTCAATCTTGGCTTTTTCGGCCGCTTCGTCCAAGCGCTGAAGGGCCAAAGGATCTTTGGTTATATCAATACCTGATTCTTTTTTGAATTCGCTGGCCAGCCAATGAATAATTTTTTGGTCAATATCTTTGCCTCCCAAATGCGAGTCGCCGTCGGTTGCCTTGACTTCCACCACATCATCACCAACTTCCAAAATGGAAATATCAAAAGTGCCGCCGCCGAAATCAAAGACCGCAATTTGCTCATCTTTCTTTTTATTGAAGCCATAAGCCAAAGCGGCGGCTGTCGGTTCGTTTATAATTCTTTTGACATCCAAACCGGCAATCTGGCCGGCATCTTTAGTGGCTTTTCTTTGGGCATCGTTGAAATAGGCGGGGACGGTGATGATGGCTTCAGTAATTTTTTCTCCCAGTTTGGCCTCGGCGTCGGCTTTAAGTTTGGAAAGAATCATAGCTGAAATTTCCTCCGGCCGGTAAATATTATTATTCATTTTTACCTGCACACCGCCGGCGCTTGACGCGGAAACTTCAAAAGGCACTGTTTTTTTATCCTTCTGCACCGCCTCTTCGCTGAAGTTGTGACCTATAAATCTTTTGATGCCAAAAACAGTATTTTGGGGATTGGTCACGGCCTGCCTTCTGGCCAAAAGCCCCACCAGCCTTTCGCTGGTTTTGGAAATGGCCACAATGGAAGGCGTGGTTCTGGCTCCTTCGCTGTTCTCAATTATTTTGGGTTGTCCCGCTTCCATCACCGCTACGGCGCTGTTTGTTGTTCCTAAATCAATTCCAATTATTTTGCTCATATTAAATACGAATTAAGAATAATGCGTCCAAATTATACAACCACCCACTCCTTTTGTGTACTTGACAAAAGCCGAGATAACTTTTATTTTATGCTTTTTCCAACACCCGAACTCGTCCTTCTAAATCAACAAAATGTTTTTTATCAACTTTGTTGTCTAATCCGCATTTGACATCAAATTTCATTTCCTTAACGTCTCGCTTAATTTCTATCATATCCATGGTTATGTTAGTAATTTGATTGGAATGAATATCCAAAATTTTTTCTACACCGCCTAATCTTTGATTTACGCCCATGAAGTATTCACGTTGAACTTTGAAACCATCTTTTACTTCTTCTAGAATTGCTCCAACATGCCTTTTTAGCTCGTCTTTTGAAAATTCTTTTTTGTCAGTTTTTTTCATACTCAACATTGTACTACAAAAATAAAAATTGGAGTGTTTATAACTTTCTGCAACATAATACTTTACAGAAAATCAATTTTTGTATTCTCCTACTTTTACCTTTGGCGCTCTGATTATTTTATTTTGCAATTTGTAGCCAACAGAAACCACTTCTAGAATTTTGTCGCTATCTTCCGGATTTTCTACCACCACATTTTCTACCGCCTCATCCCTTTGCGAGTCAAATTGCTCTCCTAACGGTGAAATAATGGAAACACCATGATTAGCAAGAACATTTATAAGCTGAGTGTGAATATATTCAACGCCCTGTCTCCAATTTTTATCCACTTTTTCCCAAGCTTCTTTGTTTTTGAATGCAGAATCAAATGAATCAAGAACGGTCATAATTTCGGTGGCAATATCTTCCTTGGCGAATTTGGCATATTCTTTTTTTTCTTCTTCCAGCCTTTTTCTCAAATTCACCCCATCCGCTCTCTCCTTCTGCCAGCCAGTCAAATATTCCTGATTTTTTTCCTCCAGCTCTTTAATTCTTTGTCTTAATTTTTTTATTAAGGTGTTAGAATTTTCTTCTTCCTCTTCATCAGAAAAAGTTATGTCGCTATTTTCATCTTGCATATAGTTATTTTACTTGTTTTTAATTAAAAATCAACTAAACAAATAATTCTATCTTAATTTTTAATTATATAATATATACCGAAAATAAACCGAAAGTTATCCACAGATTTTTTATAAGTTTATTTAATGAAAGATTTATAATTATAATGAAAGTATGCAAAAAAATCTAACTCCACAAAAGAAAAAAATATTGGATTTTATAAACCTTTATTCTGGACAAAAAGGCTATTCCCCTTCTTTGGAAGAAATAAAGAAAAAATTAAAACTTCGTTCTGTTTCTACTATTCACCAGCATCTAGAAGAAATGAAAAAAACTGGGTATCTTAAAAAAATAAAAAATAAACCGAGAGCGATATTTTCTATAAAAGATAAAGGAAGCATAGAAATTCCAATACTTGGGAGAATAGCGGCTGGTCGTCCTATTAATGCTATAGAAATTCCGGATGAGACAATAACGATCGCTAGAGATGAGGTTAGAAGATTTGGAAAACACTATGCCCTGCGGGTTCAGGGTAGTAGTATGATTGACGACGGCATTTTTGATGGTGATATTGTTGTGATTAGAGAACAACATACGGCGGAAGACGGTCAAACTGTGGTTGCAATTATTGACGACAATGAAGCAACTTTAAAAAAATTTTATAGAGAAAAAAATAAATTTAGATTACAACCAGCCAATCAAGCTTTTTTACCGTTATTTAGAAAAGAAATTGAAATAAGAGGAGTTGTAGAAAAAATTATAAGAAATTTGAAAAATAATGTTCAAGATAATACACTTGCTTATAAGAAAAAAATATTTTTGGATCGTATAAGAAGTTCTAATACAGATAGCCAAAATAAGTATAAAAGAGTTGCTCTTTCACCAATTAGATATGCTGGTGGAAAAAGTTTGGCGGTTGGACATGTTATTGAACTATTACCAAACAATATAAAAAAAGTTGTTTCGCCATTTTTTGGGGGCGGTTCAATAGAAATAGCCATGAGTAAAGAATTAGATTTAGAAATAATTGGTTATGATATTTTTGATATTCTCTGCAATTATTGGAAATTTCAAATAGAAAAACCAGAGCTTCTTTATAAAGAATTAAAGAAATTAAAACCCAATAAAATAACATTTGAAAAAATAAGATTGATTTTGAATGATATTTGGAAGAAAAAGATAAAATTAGACCCGCTAACTTTAGCGGTTTATTATGTCTATAATTTTAATTTATCATACGGGCCCGGATTTATGGGCTGGTCTTCTGATATTTATTTAGATCCCGTGAGATATGAAAGAATGATAGAAAGAATTGGAGATTTTAACACGGGTAATTTAAAAGTAGAATGTGCCGATTTTAGAGATATAATCAAAAAACATCAAAATGAATTTCTTTATTTGGACCCGCCGTATTATCTTGGCGATGGTTCAAAAATGTTCAGAGGAATTTATCCAATGAGAAACATACCGGTACATCATAATGGATTTCCTCACAAGGATTTGCGAGACTTGCTAAAAAAACACAAAGGGGGATTTATTCTTTCTTATAATAATTGCTCAACAGTAAGAGAATATTATAAGGATTTCCAGCAGTCATTTCCTTCGTGGCAATACACTATGGGTCAAGGAGAAACCAGAATAGGCAAAAACAGAATAGAAAATGGAGACGATCATATTAAAGAATCTCACGAAATATTAATATTTTGTCCTCCTAAAATTTAGTTGTTAGAATTTTTCTTGGCGTTTTTGGTACGATAATTTTCGTAGCTATCCCTAATCCATTCTGGCCAACGATAACCTTTTCCTCTGCCCCTACCTTGAAAATGCCAGTCGGGATATTTATCATCTACACTTTTATAATCTTCGTTGCACTTCTCTTCCATTTCTTTGAATGCAACAACATTTCCCTTTTTACTACCAAAAAGACCTTTGATTTTTGCTTTTATTTCTTCTGATACTATTACATAAAATTCAACTTTTCTTCCCTCTTCAAGTTCTTTTTTTAAAAGAAGATGAATACCATAACTTCTTATACTTGGCCCCCCTTGCATTGCTCCCTCATAGAAATTCATTGTAGATTTTATTCCACCTTTTCCTTGGGAACCACCGATTTTTTTTATTATTTTATTTACTACGATTATATAAACAAAACCAACTCTTCTTCTTAGAATTTTCTTGTCTAACTTTCTCTCTTTTTCATCCACAAGCTTTTCTAGATAGTTAAACTTAATATGATTTTTAAGATGTACTTTGTTTAAGATAACATCAGCAATCTTAAAACATGTTTTTACTTCATTTATTTTCATATTATCTCTTACTCCACTGCGGAGCTTTTCTTGCTTTTTTGAGGCCGAATTTTCGGCGTTCTTTAGCGCGCGGGTCGCGTTTTAAGAAGCCGGCAGGTTTAAGTTTAGCTTTCAAAGACTCATCAAATTTAACGAGAGCTCTGGTTATGCCGTGCCGCAAAGCTTCAGCTTGGGAATGAATGCCGCCGCCTTTGATATGCGCTGAAACGCTAAAATTACCGGCCTTTACTTTACTTATGGCTTCTTCCGCTATTTTACGAAGCTCTTCAGTCGGGAAATATGAAGCCAAGTCGCGATTATTTATTTTAAATGAGCTTTTAGCAGCCGGAGTGAGACGCACTCTGGCAATAGCCGTTTTTCTTCGCCCTACCGCTTCGGTGTATTTTTCTTCTTTTTTTTCTGTTTTTATTTTTGTTGGCATTGTTTTGTTTGGTTCCCTCCTTAGCATAAGGGGGGTTAGGGGGGTTATTCCACAATTATTAAATTCTTCATCATCCTGTCTCTCAACTTATTTTTAGGCAACATGCCCTTGATGGCAATTCTCAAAACCTCTTTCATGCCTTTATCCGAGACCACTTTTTTCATGGTTCTCTCTTTTAACCCACCCGGATAGCCGGAATAATTTTTATAAACCTTTTGTTCCATTTTTTTATTGGTGACAAATATCTTTCCGGCATTTTTTATTTTTACTTTTACTTCCGGAATGATATTTCGCGCAAAAGCCGGCGCGTTTTTACCCATCAGAATAGTTGCCACCCCGCTGGCGATTCTGCCTAACTTTTTTCCCTGCGCGTCTATCTCGTAATTCATAAATTTAAATAAATTCTATTATGGCCATCTTGCTTCCATCCGAAAATCTTTTTTTTGTTTTTATGATTCTGGTATAGCCGCCTTTTCGGTCCGCGTATTTTTGGGAAAGTGTATCTACCAGTATTTTAGCGGCCTTTAGTCCTATTTTTTCATTTATGGCTCTTCTGGCGGCTATAGTTTGCAACTTGCTTTTGGTTAAAAGTTTTTCAATAAAAGGCCTGAGTTCCCTGGCTTTGGGCTCGGTAGTTTCTATTTTTTGGTGCAAAACCAAAGATCTGGCAAGAGAATTAATTAAAGCTCTTCTCACTTTTCTGACTCTACTTAATTTTCTGTTTTGATTATGATGACGCATTATTTAAGTGTTATGCCGTGTTCTCCCAAAACTCTTTTAATTTCAGCCACTCCTTTGGCGCCAAGCCCTTCCACCTCCAAAATATCTTTTTCTCTCTTTCTGGCCAAACCTCCTATGGTCCTAATATTGGCGCTGGAGAGAGCATTCAGGGTTCTCACCGAAAGATTTAAATTTTCAATGCGGGTTTTTAGAAATTCTGGATCCATTTTTTGAATGCCAATGTCGATATGCTCGCTAGAAATTTCAGAATTATCGGTTGGAATATTTTCATCCGGCGCGTTTTCTTTTTCTTCAAAGCCGGTAATCGCTCTTAATTGTTCTATCATAATATTTATGGATTTTTCAAGAGCTTCTCTTGGAGTCAAACTGCCATCGGTTTCCAAGGATATTCTCAAACGATTAAAATCGGTGCGGTCGCCCACTCTCATATTTTCCACTTCATAATTTACTTTTAGGATTGGGGCAAAATTTGCATCCAATACAATAGTGCCTATGTCAACTTTATTTTTGCCAAGCATGTCGCGGCTGACAAATCCAAGTCCCCTCTCAACGGTCATTTCTATACTCAATTTAGAATCTTTGTCTGTCAGGGTGGCCATAACAAGCTCTGGATTTATAATCTCTACCTGTCCCGGAACCTCAATATCTTTAGCGGTGACAGCCCCCATCCCTTTGGCTTTTATGGTTAAAGTCTGGGGTTCATTTGAGAGCATTTTAATTCGAAGCTTTTTAATATTTAGCATTATCATCACCACATCCTCTCTTATTCCCTTGATGGAAGAAAATTCATGTTCAACACCATCTATTTTTACTGAAGTAATGGCTGCTCCAGGCAAAGAGGACAAAATAATACGGCGGAGACTATTGCCAATGGTAAATCCGTAACCGGGATAAAATCCATCAATTTCATAAACGCCTTTATTGCCCTCCTCAGAAACTATCTTGGGTTTTGAAGGCAATACGATAGCTTTGTCAAAATTATCCATCATCATGATATTAAAAATTAAAATTAAATAAAATTATCTTTGATAATATTCAATCACTTGGCCAAGATCAAACAATAAATCAGATTTTTCTATGAAAGAGCCGTCTTTTATAGAAAGTTCTTTTTTGTTGTTGTCCCATGCTATCCAATCTGGCGATTTTGTTTCTGTTATTTTATTTTCCATCTCACTGAACATTTTGCTTCCCCGGCTTCCTTCCCGAATAGTTATTTTGTCTCCCACACTGACAGAAAAAGACGGCACATAAACTTTTTTGCTGTTTACCAGAAAATGACCATGAGAAACAGCTTGTCTGGCAGATAAATGGGTAGGCAGGATACCGGCTCTCCAAACTACATTATCAAGGCGATGCTCTAAAAATTTCAAAAGATTTGTTTTTGGCGAGCTCATTTTTTTGGCTAGAGCTTGCTTTACATACTTGGCAAACTGCTTTTCTGTAATGCAATAAAACATTCTAGCCTTTTGCTTTTCGTTCATTTGCGCGCCAAAATCCGTCTTTGGCTTGCTGAAAGATTTTCTATTTTTACGCTCTTCTCTCAGACTGTATTTTTGAGTCTGGGTTTTTTCAAAAATGGGAGCTTTTAACCTGCGGGCTATTTTGTATTTTGGACCGATTTTCATGATACTAAAATTATGCGAAAACTACGAAATAATAACGAAATTTTTAAACGCGGCGGGGTTTTTTTGGTTTTGGACCATTATGCGGCACTGGAGTGGCGTCTTTGATGGAAGTAATATTTATGCCTTTTGATATAAAACCTCTTATCCCGGATTCCCTGCCGGAGCCGACACCTTTCACAATCACTGATATCTCCTTTACTCCCAAGGTTTGAGCTTTGGCTCCCAGAGTTTCGCCTACTTTGGCAGCGGCAAACGGAGTGCCCTTTTTTGCTCCTTTAAATCCCAACTTGCCGCTTGATTCAACGGCTATCACATTGCCCTTTTTATCCGTCAGCACCAATTCGGTATTGTTATAAGTAGACCTAACATGAAGTATTCCGGCTTCTATTCTTTTTTTGCTGGAAAGCTCGGCAGTGTTTGTTTTCACGCCATTGTCTCCTGATTCTGTTTCCGTTTTTACAATTCTCTTTTTTCCCATACTATTTTTTTATTTATAGTGAATTTATTGAACTATTTCTTTTCAACAGCTCTCCTGCCGGTGCCCATTGTTTTTCTGGTATTGCCTCGGCGAGTGCGGGAATTAGTTTTGGTTCGCTGGCCTCTGGATGGCAGAGAACGAATATGCCTTGTCCCCCTATAACACTTTATATCTTTAAGCCGCTTTATATTTCCAGAAACTTCTCTTTTTAAGTCCCCCTCAATCTTCAAGCTTTCTATTATTTTTTTTATCTCGTTTTCTTTTTCCGCGCTCAAGTCTTTTGCTTTTGTTCCCCAATCCACTTTGACCTTATCCAGAATTTGCTGGGCTCGAGAACGACCAACTCCAAAAAGGGTGGTCAGCCCCATCTCCAGTCTTTTTTTTTCCGGTATTGTAATCCCTAAAATTCTCATAATTATCCTTGTCTTTGTTTATGCTTCGGATTTCCTTTGCAGACGACAAACAAAACGCCTCTTCGGCGGACTAATTTACACTTTGGACACATCTTCTTTATTGAAGCTTTTACTTTCATTTTTTACCACTCATATCACCCGCCTATTATCAAGTCTGCGCACAATCCTGCCCTTGCCTCCATAAGGGTCAAGAACGACCTCCACAGAATCTCCGATTATAACCTTGATTCTATTGAGCCTCATTTTGCCTGATAAATACGCAAGCACTTCTCCCTCTTGTAATTTGACACGGAAAAACGCATTTGGAAGCGCTTCCGTTATCATACCGACTTTTGTCTCCAGCCTTTCTTTATCTGTCATTTGAACAATAAAAAAAGGTTAGCATATAAGCCATATTAATGTCAAGTTTATTCATTTTCTGCGGTTTGAACATATATTTTCATGGGATTCTTGGGGAAAGATTGCTTCCAAATAGGCCTAACAGCGGCCTTGATGCTGGAAATGCCAGCAAACTCATCCATCAGCTTTGCCACTTCTTTTTTAGGGATGCCTAACAGTCTTTGGCTTATAATATCGGTGTTTATATCCGCCCAAACCTTGGCTTTGCCTTTTATTTGCAGATTTATTTTATTAATATTTTCTAGACTACTCGGTTTATTTGCCACCATTAGAAGAGAAAAATTATTGACTTTATATTTAATATCACTCCAATCTGAAGAGCTGGCAACATATTCGTTTATTATCTTGCTAGACAAATCTTGCGCATTCAACATTATGGCGTAAGCAGTAATCTCTTTTCCTATCAGAACAAACGACGTCTCTTCTTTTGCCGGTAATTCATTGGATTCATAGATAATGGATCCCGACAACAAGGCCAATCCTTCCGGCACTTTTGATCCTAAATCTTTTTCAAGGTCCGCTTCTGTCTGTGAGTCGATGCTTTGCAAAGCTGCTTGTTTGTCGCCCGGCAATACTGTTTTCCTTTTGCCGACAAACCCGCCGGTCATATTGATGGCAGACCTGGCATAAAATTTTTTGTAGCGATTGGCATCATTTTTGAATCCAGGAATAGTAAAATCGGACTTTTTTATATTATATTTTTCTCCCGGCTCGTCGGCAAAAACTTCCACCTCTATACTGCCCGGGGTTTCCACTCCATTTTTTATTTTCTTGCCGGGAATGACAGTTGATTCCGGTATCCGATAAATAAGGCCTTCCGGACTTTCAAATCTGGTGCGGATTATAAGCCTCTGCGGTTCAGCAGAGAAATTGTTGTAAATGATAATTTTTCCTGATGCCTTTAGTTCAACCGCTTCTTCACCGGTGGCCGGCACTGAGATTGTTTTTGATTTTGAAAGTTTTATAACTTCATATCTAACGGTTCCCTTTTCTGCTTCCCTAGTACTGGTTATTTTCATGTTCACTTCAAGGTCTTGGCTTTTGGGCGTGATATCTATGGTGGCCGAAGCAAATACAGTCATCATACCAACTATAAAAACGCCAATTAAAAGAGAAATAATCGTTCCGAATACCCACTGCTTCCTTTTTGTCTGTTTGCCGTCTGTTCTTCCAGTGGGCAAAATAGATGAAGATTTATTTAGGTCGTTGCTGTACTGCTCCGGTATTTTTTTATTTTTAGGATAATAATATTCATAAGGACCGCCGCTTTTCTTTTCTGTCAAGTTAGACATTTTAGAATCAAAAGAGACAGGCTCTATTTCTAGAGCTGGCGCTTTTTCGGGTTTGATTACAATCGGCACTTTTCTCTTGCCGCTGTTTGGAATTGGAATATCACGTATGCTCCTTCTCTCCGGAGGAGTGACATCGCTAAATTGTATTCTTGGCATGTTTACATTATAAACCTTTCTTTTGATTTTTACGCAACAGAGTTGTGGAAAAATAGCACTACCCCTCGCTTCGACCCCACCCCGTTCCGCTAAAGCGGAACTGCCCCTCACCTTGCGAAGGTGAGGGGAAAAATATTAAAAAACAGAGTTTGCAAATATTTTCATTTTTTATTGTTCTTCGTGATAAATTCTGAATTGATGCCCAGACCCTGGAAGAAAAAATCTTCTCTGTAATGAGGACATTGAATCTTGATAGGCAGAATGCCATCAGTTTTCTCACTGAAGTCAGGGTTCTCTAGTTTTAAAGGCCGTCCCGATGTACGTCGTGATGGCCTCTCACTTTTTATAAAATTACAACATTGTCCAAAATCTAACGGCCGTTAGAATCTGGATAATTTCAAAATACACACATCACTGACGGTCGTCAGTAATCAGTGTATGGGATTATAGATAAAAATGTTACTCCAAAACAGCTTTGATGCGGCGGACACCGGCGGAGACGGATTCTTCTTTTAAAATTTTAAATGGACCCTTATCCTTCGACTCGCTTTCAGCTTGCTCAGGATATCGTTCACTCGCTAAGTCGCTCGTTCGCTCGACATGAGGGCCGCCACAAAATTCTTTTGACCAAGCGGTTTCAAGAGAATTGCCGGTATAATATATGCTGACCTCATCGCCATATTTATCGCCAAAGGCGTGAGAGGCGCCAGTTTTTTCAGCTTCCTCCTTTTTCATTACGATTTTGTTAACCGGTAGATTTTCAGAAATTTTTTGATTGACTAAATTCTCAACCTTTTGTTTTTCTTCCTCAGTCATTTTGGCGTCATGATTAAAATCAAAACGCAGTCTCTCCGCTGTGATATTGCTCCCCTTTTGCATAATCTTTTCCCCTAAAACATTTTCCAATGCTTGCCTTAAAAGATGAGTGGCGGTGTGCAGTTTTTTGGTTTCCTCCCCAGCATCTGAAAGTCCTCCTTTAAACATTCCGGCCGAGGCGGTGCGTGAAAGTTCTTGATGTTTTTTTAACTCTTCATTAAATTTGTTTTCATCTATTTCAACCCCTTTTTCTTTAGCCAACTCTTTTGTTAGTTCAAACGGAAAGCCGTAAGAAGTAAAAAGCACGAATGGATCAGTCCCCTTTTCAAACTCCTTTAGGCCATTTTCCAATGTTTTTTCAAATTTTTGTTCTTCCTGCTCCAAATTGTTTAAAATAAAATCTTTATTTTTTGGAAGCTCCGGATAAACATCTTTGTATATTTTCATCACAACTTCTGCAACTTCTTTTGTGAAATCTTTCAAACCGATTTGTTTGCCATATCTAATCGCTCGACGAATAAGTCGTCTCAAAACATAACCTTGGCCGGTGTTGCTTGGCGCAATCCCCTTTTCATCGCCTAAAATAAATGCAGCCACTTTCAGATGGTCGGCAATAATTCTCATTGCTTTCAGATTTTCCTCATATTTTTTGCCGGACAACTCTTCAATTTTTTGAATAATTGGCCAGAACAGGTCTGTCCTATAATTGTCATCTAAATCATTAAGGGCGGCCAGAGTTCTCTCAACACCTCCGCCAAAATCAATATTTTTTTGAGTTGCTGTAATATAATTCCCATTTTCATCTTTTACATATTGCATTAAAACGTCATTTCCAATTTCCACCCATCTATTATCGTCGGGGTCAAATTTATCCGGAGCTTTTTCCCTGCCGGTCCAATAAAACATTTCTGTATCAGGTCCGCATGGGCCGGTTTTCCCTGCCGGTCCCCACCAATTGTTTTTACTTTCCAAAACTCCGCCTGGCAAAAAGGCTATTCTTCCTTTTGAAATTCCCAAACTGAGCCAAATTTTTAACGACTCTTCATCTTTGGAAATTTGTGGAAATCTTTCATCTCCGCCAAAACATGTTACGGCATATTTTTCCAAAGGAATTCCAAGAACTTTTGTGTGAAATTCAAATGTAAATTTAATTGCTTCTTCTTTCCAATAATCGCCAAGCGACCAATTGCCGAGCATCTCAAAAAAGGTATGGTGGCAATAATCACCGACTTCCTCTATATCTCCCGTTCTGATGCATTTTTGAACATTAACAAGTCTTTTACCAGACGGATGTTTTTCTCCAAGTAAATATGGAACCAGTGGGTGCATTCCCGCGGTCGTAAAAAGAACCGAAGGGTCGTTTTCCGGAATAAGCGAAGCACTCGGGATTATTTTATGTCCCTTGCTTTCAAAAAATTCCAAATATTTTTTTCTGATTTCTACTGAAGTCATATTTACAAAGTAAATTCTCCGTTTTTGTAGATGATTTTGGTGTTGCCGTTTGGAAGGTATGCAGTGACAGTGCGTGGTGTTGTAGAAATTATATCGGTGTGTACCGAGGAGGTATTATACCCGAGATTCTCCCATTCTTTTTTACTCACTTTACTCGGGTCACCATCATAGCAATCTTGATAAGCGTTGCCGAGAGCTATGTGTGTGTTGCCGTTTGGCCCGCCGACATTTTCATCAAAGAGAGTTTCGGCCATAAATTTGGTAATTCTTGAGAATCGTTTGTCTGTTAAAGAATACTCCCCCACCCTGTCAGCGTTCTCTGTTGCAATCATAGATTTAAGAACTTTTTCATTTTTCTTTGCTTTGCTTTTGACCACTTTCCCGTTTTTAAATTCAAGTTCAATACCCTCAATTAGGTTTCCATATCTATAAAGAGGTTGATTAAACTTAATCCATCCTTCAGTGCCTCGCCAATCAGGAGAAGTAAAAATTTCAAAGCTCGGAATATTTCTTCCTCTCCCGCCCATCCATTTCCTTTTTTTGCCCAATTTTATCCACAAATCGGCGTTTGGCCCCCCAATGTGAACCTTTTCTATTTTTAAAGCATTCAATTTTTTCTTGTAATTTTCAAGATTGGCGTATACTTTTTTCCATTCTTTAACCGGATCTTTTTTATCAAGAAAACACGCTTTAATTATCTGTTGCCAATAATCTTTTAAACTCAGCCCAGCTTCTTTCGCCATGGCTTCTGTGCCGTAAAGCCCCAAAGTCCATGTGAACTTGCCTTTATTTTCTTTTTCATCTGTCCAATCCATAGCTGATTTCCATGCTTCTCCTTTCATCATGATTTTTTTTGAATCAATACCCTGCAGAGATTTTTTATCGGTTTCTGAAACAACAAAAATAGAATGGTCTATCTGATCAACTTGACCACGCATTAGTTTTGCTGGAAAAAAATTGATTTGATCCGTAGAAGCCATTTCAAAAAACTCTCTATCAAACCTAGCCCACTTTTCATTGTCTGGTTGGTATCTACCGATTGTGTGTCCTCCCGCTTTCCATATTTTTCTTAATATCTCTATATAAAGAGGTTTTGCCGATTCTGGTGCACTTACCAAGACAATGTCTCCTTTTTTTATACCTTTGCCGCTTTCCAAGGCAAAATTGACTAATACATTAGCATATTGCTCCAAAATCCTTTTGGATGGTTTATACATAACTATAATATACTTGCTTATTAAAGAATAATCAATTATTCTCTACGATATGCAATTCAAAAAGAAAGTTTTGAAAAATGGTTTAAGGATTATTGCAGTGCCTATTAAAAACGCGCCATCGGTGACTGTTATGAGTTTGATTGAAGCCGGTTCTAAATATGAAAATAAGCAAAACAACGGCATTTCCCATTTTTTGGAGCACATGTGTTTTAAAGGTACCAAAAAAAGATTAAGCGCTGGCGATATCGCTAAGGAATTTGATTCGCTTGGCGCCCAAAATAACGCTTTTACTGATAAAGAAGTGACTGGCTATTGGGGCAAAGTGCACCCCAAACACACCGAAAAAGTTTTGGATATTATTGCCGATATGTATTTAAACCCGATCTTCCCCGAGAAAGATTTGGAAATTGAAAAGAGAGTGGTCGTGGAAGAGATAAATATGTATGAAGATTTGCCGCAAATGATTGTCCACGAAGTTTTTGACGAACTGCTTTATAGCGATCAACCGGCCGGTTGGAGTGTGGCAGGCACTAAAGAAAATGTTCGTTCTTTCAATCGCAACGATTTTGTCAATTACCGAAAGAAGCATTATGTCGCTTCAGCCACGACTATCGTGGTGGCCGGCGATATTGATGAAAAAGATATTTTCAAAAAAGTTGAAAAATATTTTACTGAGATTCCGACTGGCAAAAAATTTAGCAAAAATAAAGTAATAGAAAAACAAAACGCGCCGGTGGTTAAATTAAAATTTAAAGAAACAAATCAAACCCATTTGGTTTTAGGTTTTAGAACTTTTAATTTGTATGATAAAAGAACGCCGATATTACGCTTGCTCTCAACCATTTTAGGTAGTGGCATGAGTTCGCGCCTGTTTCAAAAAATGAGAGAAAAACTCGGTATCTGTTATTATGTGAAAACCGGCATCAATGACTTGACCGATCACGGCTCGTTTATAGTTTTTGCTGGTGTTGATTCTACTCGGGCGGAAGAAGGCATAAGGGGAATTTTGGAAGAATTGCAAAAAATAAGGGATGAAAAAATTTCAGAATTGGAATTGCGTAAAGCCAAGGATTATTTAATCGGCAATATGTATTTAGGACTTGAATCGTCTGATGATTTGGCGAGATTTTTCGGCTTTCAGGAAATTTTTAAAGAAAAAATAAAAACACCAAAAGATTTAGAAAAAGAAATAGAAAAAATTACCGCCTCCGATATTGCCAAAGTTGCCAAAGAGATAATTCAAAACAAAAAACTCAACCTCGCCATCGTCGGTAAATACAAAGATACCGAACGTTTCAAAAATATTTTGAGAGTCTAAATAGTTTTTAAAACTTCAAAATCTTTTTTAAGTATATCTAAGGTGTGGGAATTGTAGACGGCCACGGCTGGGTGATAAAGAGGCACTATTTTTATTTCATGATTTTTATATCCCAACTTCGCCCCAACTTCGCTAAAGCTACGCCGGGCAAGCAAGGCTTCGCTGGGCACAGCAAAAACCTTGCCGTGGTTTTTGCTTATGGGTTCCAACTCAAATTCCAAACCAAACTTGGGCATTATATAATACATAGAATAACGACCAAGAGTGGCTATAATTTTTGGCTGAATTATTTCAATCTGCCTATCCAAAAATGGCCCATAGATTTCAATCTCGGAAGGCAAAGGGTCTCTGTTTTCCGGCGGCCGATCTTTGACTATATTTGTCACATATATTTCGCTTCGCTCAATACCTACGGAACCTAAAAGCTCGTCCAAAATTTTGCCCGCGGCGCCACAAAAGGGCCGGCCAGTTCTAGCTTCATTTCTGCCCGGCGCTTCGCCTATAAACATTATTTTGGCGAAATGGCTCCCCTCGCCTATAACAGGCAGATTTTTATTTTGTATCCTGAATTCGTAAAGAGGCGATTCTTTTAACATCACCACTTCGTCTTTTATTTTTCTCATTAATTCTTTTCTTTCTTCTTTATTTTCCATTTTATTTTGTCGCATTGTTTACTGAATTTATATATTTACAATACTCACAATTAGGACTGGCCTTGGGGATGTTGTCGGAATCTAAACATTTTTTCATATCCAAAAGAGTTTTTTCAACCCAATCATCTTTGCCGGTATAAGGAATAAGTTTGACATCAAACTCCAATTTACCGTCAAAGGCTTCCCTATCCCTTTTGCCGTTGGCATAAACGAAGTAGCCGGTGTCTGAAACTTTCAAATCATTGTGCCGCAGGAGCCATTGATAAACTTCCATCTGCCTTTTGTATCCATCCTGCCACTCGGCGTCCAAATTTACTTCTTCTGTTTTACTTGTGGCTTTGTAATCAACTACTATAAGTTCTCTACTTTCTCCGTCAGCGCCTCCGGCATTTTTTTGCCAAATATCATCCACGGCGCCAAAAACCACAAAATTGGCCGGTTCATGAAATACCTCCACGCCTGTAAAATTTTCACGCCACTTTTCCATTCTTTCGTCTTGGAAAGGGACGGCGTCTACACCATAACTTTCCATCAACGGATGGGGCGTCCCCTGTTTGCGGTGTATATCAAATTCTTTTTTGAGCAATGCATCAACGGCGCTGTTTAAATTGAAGGGGAACCCCTGCGGCCGTGACATTCCGAGCCGGCGGTCCAAATAAAAACACCGCGGGCATTCCACAAACAAATCAATTTTGCTTCGGCTTACTTTAAAAGCTTCTTTTGCTTTCGGATCGTATAATTTTTTTCTGTAAAACGCCATGATTTTATTTTCTGGCTAAAACCAAATAATTGTGATAACCACCTTCAACTAATTCCGCAAAGAAATCAACTTTTGGATTAGGATAAACAACATCTTCAGTTATAATCTCCAGATTTCCTTCCTTAACCCATTGTCTAGATTCTTCGTCGGTTAGCCATTCTGCATAATGGAAATTCTCCAATCCTTTCATGGAACATATTGGGATAGAGAGAACAAAGTGGCTACCTTTGCGAGCTTGATTGATAATTTTATGAAAATATTCCGTTGGTTTTTTTGTGTGTTCAATCGAATCTAAATATAAATAAACGTCAGCATCTTCTGGATACTCTTGAGTGTCCATATTGTATATTTTAAATTTGGTTCTGTGCAAAAATTCAGGATTTTTGTTTTTTATTATTTCTCGTGCGAATTTTTCTGCTGTCTGGTCTTGATCTGCGAGTGTAACTGTCATTTCTTTGTTTTCTGGCATATATTCGAAAAGGTATGGAGCTGGAGTGCCATAACCAATATCAATAATATGTTTAGGGTTTATTTGTCTCAAAAAATCGATAATGATTTTTTGTCTTTTTCTATGATATGTTTCTTTAACTAAATTATGAAAATGCAAAGTAAGACGAGTGGCTAAATTTTGATAGTGTTTATTCTCGTATTCATCTACCCCTTTTCCCAAAGTGTACGCCAAGATTTCTTTGGTTAATTCTTCTTTTGATATTTTGAAAATATCCATTAGTTTATGAAGTTCAGGACCAACATCTTTATCCTCCAAAGTGGTGTCTATCAATTTTATTAGTTCATTGTAAATTTTTTCCCTCATTCTTTAAATTATTTCTGAATCAAATCTATTTCGGCTAGCATTTTAGTGATTTTTTCATCAGAAAGACCAGCTTGTTTTAGGATGTCAGGGTTGTCGCGAGCTTGCTTGCAGAGGACTATACCTGCTTCCATTAAAAGTTTTTCGTCGCTGGGGGTGATGCTGTTGAGACAAGTGATGGGGTGGAGATGTGCTTCTTCAATTAAATCCTGCAAGTTTCCCTTTTCAGGATAATTCCAGCCAACCAATTTCATATTTTGGCACTTTGCATATTTTATAGCTGATTCTGAAAATTTAGTGTTGGTTATAAGCCAACCCTCACTCATTTTTTTCTTCGCCTCGCCGAAGCTTTGCGAAGTGGGGTCTAATTCACTAAGCTCGAATTCCTGGTTCATCAAGTCATCCCACCTAGCTTTTATGTAAAGCGCAATTTTGAGATCAGACTTAATGCCAACTTCGTTGTGAAATTTGGCCTCTATAAAAATCAGCTTTTCCTTATTCCAGGCGACAATATCTATTTCATGGTCAGCGCATTGTCCTCTGGCAATAAAATCGGTAGTCGTTTCAAATCCCTTTGTTCTGAAAATTTCAGCCACAAATTGTTCAAAAGGAAAACCTGTCGGCCCCATTTCCATTATTGCTCGGCGCAATGAATATCTAGCTGCCGCAGGCCTCTCCTCTTCTTTGCCCAATATCTCAAAAGCGTGATGATAAATATCTTTGGTACTGGCGCCGTCTTTTAATTCTGTCTCTATTTGACCCACAATTTTTTGGGTTGTTTCCAAACTTGCTCCAGCTCTCACTAAAGAATCCCGCAACTTTTGCGGATTGAACCACTCTCTTTCTCCGTTCGCTTTGATTATATATTTGTTATTCATCATTTTATTTATAGTGAGCTTGTCGAATCTATTATACCACCTCCCAAACATTCTTCATTATCATAAACAACTAATGATTGGCCGGGGGATATGCTAAACTGAGGTTTATCAAAAATTACTTTCAATCTATTTTTTCCGATTTTAATTTTACATTTTTGTTTTTCTTGGCGGTATCTTACTCTACAGGAATATTCTTTATTCTGATCTGGAATTTTATCTAAAATCCAGTTTAAACTTACAATGGCCGTCATTGTAAGTTTTGGATGTGGTGTAATTTTGGGGGCGACTGTTATTGTATTTTTATTCAAGTTTTTTGATATTACATACAATGGCTCGCTTCTTGTCTTTTTATTGTTTACATAAAATCCGTGTCTCTCACCCATAGTGTAAAGAATCGCTCCTTCATGCTCGCCTATTTTCCCCTCATCCTTGTTTAGCACGCTTCCTTTTTTGGTTCCGATGTGTTTCTTCAAAAATTCTTTCATATTGATTTGGCCGAGAAAACATAATCCATGACTGTCTTTTCTGGTCGCCTGAGGCAAACCGAATTTTTCCGCCAATTTTCTCACTTCTGATTTTTGCAGATGGCCGATTGGAAAAAGAATATGCTTGAGCTGGTTTTGAGTTATGGTCCAGAGAAAATATGACTGGTCTTTATTTTTATCAGCTCCCTCGAGAAGAACTACCTCACCCCCCAGCCCCCCTCTCCTTGCTAAGGAGAGGGGGGTCTCTGCTACTCCGAGTTTAGTTGGAACTCCAGTGGGGGGTGAGGATTTTCTTGCATAATGTCCTGTTGCCACATATTGAGCTCCATTTGCCAAAGCAAATTTTAGAAAGTGGCCGAATTTTATTTCTTTGTTGCACATTACATCTGGATTTGGAGTTCTCCCTTTTTTATATTCAGTTATCATGTAATCAACCACTTCTTTTTTATACTCTTTTTCCAAATCAAGCGTAATGAAAGGAATATCCAAAACCGCTGCCGCTTTCATGGCGCTTCTCCTATCTTCTTTCCAAATACAAGGGTAGCCCTTGTACGGCGGAGTCCAAGCTTTTATAAAAACTCCCGTCACATCACAACCTTCTTTCTTCAACAAAGCCGCCGAAACAGCGCTATCTACCCCGCCCGACAACCCCACAAAAACCCTCTTTTTCATTCCGGCACTTTACAACATTTTTACCTCAAATACAATTCCCTGTTTCTTTTATGCTCCTCAAAATTTTTGGCGTAATAGACATTGCCCGCTTTGTCGGAAAGAAAATACAAATACTCGGTTTGAGTCGGGGCGATGGCGGCTCTGATTGAATCAATGCCCGGGTTGGTAATGGCGGTCGGAGGCAAGCCCTTGTTTGTGTAGGTATTGTACTCATGGTCTTCCATTAAATCATCTTTAGTCAAAGTGTAAGAATTTTTACCGTTATAATACTGAAACGGGGCGTCAACTTGCAGGGGCATTCCCAGACGAAGTCGCTTCCATAAAATGCCGGAGACAATTCTTTTTGACTCCAAGGAGCCGTTGGCTTCATCTTCTATAATAGAGGCCATTATCACAATTTCATCCAGCGGTTTTTTGAATTTCAGAATATCTTTGTTGTATTTTTCGGTCTGTCTGGTGAAATTTTCCCGCATCATAAGAATAACATCGCTGGCTTTTGTATTGGGCATTAAAAAATAGGTGTCGGGAAAAAGATAACCCTCATAATTATTATCTAAAACCTCATTCACAAAATTTTCTGCTTTAAAGGTGGGCAATTCCTTTTCCAAAATTTTGGCTGTTTCCATGGAATTAGTACCTTCGGGAATGGTTATTTTTTTGGTGATTAGACCAAATTCTCCATTATGAATCATTTTGGCCACCCTAAAAACATTTACTGCGGAAGGAAAATAATAATCGCCTGCAATGACTCTCTTTTCGCCGCCTAAAATAAAAATAAATGTTTTGAGCCAAAAGCCGGAACGAACCACCCCCTTTTGTTCAAAAGAATCAGCTATTTGGGAGAGAGATTCGCCTCTTTCAATGGTAACCAAGGCCTGCTCCGGAAATGGTCTTGGTGACCGCCAGCTTAAAGCGTAAAAGCCGGCGAAAATAAAAATAATAACTGCTATCACCCCCATTATTTTTAAAAGATGATTGCCTAAAAACGGATGAAAACCAAAAAGCTGCAGGCGCCAGATTATGACCTTTGGATGGATTACTATCCTGAGACGAATAATCTCTATTTTCTCCAATATAAATTGCTTCAGTTTAAGAAGTTTTTTCATTGAAGATAAAAAGTTTAATTATATAGGCAAATTAGAAGGAGCCTTGGATTTGAGCGACGGTATTCTCTCAAAAGTTGGTGTGCTTGAAACAGAACCAGGGAAGTGGTAAATAGTGGCCAGTTCTTCAATATTTAAGACAAATGGTTTGCTACTGTGAAATTTTTTATTTTTCCATGGTGAGTAAAAGAATCTACGAAGTTTGTATTCTTCCAAAACTAAAGATTTAAGTTTTCCTTTATTATTAAACCAGTCTTCCCATGGATAATCAAAATCAAATAACCACCCGTTAGGTTTGAAGCCGTTTAAATTAATAGAACCATATTGTTTGAGAGAACCCAATATACCACCGATATTTGCTGGGTCATATTTGTCTTTGTCGGCAATGTAAATTGCCCTAATGCCACAATCAAAAGAAAACTTGGAGACACTACGCTCCAGAGCGGCGATTACTTCTGCCTCGCCCTTGCTGGGTATTCTGGGAAAACCACCCTCTTCTTTAGCATCTTTTAATTCTTTTATAATTTTATCTTTTTCTTCTTTGGCTTCATCTTGCCAAGAATCGACTTTTTCATACCAAGCAAACTTCTCCCACTTTTTCTTCCATTCAAGAGGTTTTCTTTTTTTATCTTTATGAGCACGGATTATTATTTGAATCCAAACATTGTGTCCCGCAGTGATAGATCCCAAAAATTCTATCATGGGTGTCATTGGGTCAATCTTGAACTCTTCTTTAGGGTCTTTATCAAGTCCATAATCAACATAAGTTTTAATGGGAAATGGGTCAGATTTGGTTAAAATAAATTCTGTTGCATAAACTTCGTTTTTATTGGGATCATAATAAAAAGGTTTTGTGTAATCTTCGGCTTCGTAAATTTCTATACCCGGATATTGAGAATATATTTGTGATTCGATTACGTTTCTGTGTTCTGGTTTAGTCCATATAAAAAATCTGACATTGCCTCCTACAGAAACAATCTCTAAAGAAAACCAGGACCTTGTTTGGCCTTTCCAAATTCTTTTTATCCAAGTACCCTCGCCCCCGGTTTGCCAAAAAGCTCCCAAAACTACCTCCATGGCTAGGGGTGATTTCATTATTTCTCTTGGCAACTTTATTTCAAGCAAAACAGAGCTCGCTTTTTGCCAGAATTTTGTTCTTTTATAGCGAATCCAGGCGTTGAACAAAAGCACTAAAAAAACGACAGGCAACCAGATTGACATAGTAATATAGATATATCTAAACGCCAAAATCAAACTATTTTGAATCTCAAGAGGTATAAAATCAAAATTCATGTCTTAATTTTACCACTATATCTATAAATATTAAAAGAATAACCACCATTGACAATGAGTCGTAAATGTAATAATGTTAGAAAAGAGAAAGGAATCGAAAAATCATGTTCGTTGAAAAGGAGTTATTCGTTATCCCAAATGGAGATAACTTTGTTCTGTATGCGCCAATTGCTCGTACGGCAGTCGCTGTAACTGGCGGTGTTGTACGCGATATTCAGGCCTGCGAAGTATCAGGGTGTTACCCACAAGGTCCCGTCCGCGATACTTTACTCAAGGTTGGTATTCTCTCAGAGAATGCTCCACCATCACCCAAACCCACCATCACTTCCGATGTGTTCATGCCAACCAGTGTGACACTTTTTACCACGAGCGATTGCGGTTTGCGCTGCACCTATTGTTATGCGTCTGCCGGCGTTACTGCAAGAGTTATGGAGTTTCCGATAGCGAAAGCGGCGATCGATTTCATCATTGAGAATGCTGTAGTAATCAACAAAAAGTTCGTGAACGTATCGTTCCATGGGGGAGGAGAACCTCTCTACGGTACTTCAGGATTTCTCGTACGCGACATTGTTGCGTATGCAAAAGATGTCGCTACTGCCAGAGAGCTTAAGGTTTCGTTTTCCTGTGCTACGAACGGTGTACTATCTGTACACCAACTTGCATGGGCAACCGAAAATTTCAACCGAATCAGCTTGTCCGTGGACGGTCCACCAGACATTCAAGATGCTCAGCGTCCACTCAAGACTGGCAGAAAAAGCTCGCCTTTTGTGGAGCGCACACTTGCATTTCTTGAAGAACACAAGATAAACTACGGCATCCGCGCCACCATTACTCGATTGAGTGTTGGTCGGCTCACTGAAATTGTGGAATATCTTCATCGCGTAGCGCCTTCCGCAAGTGTCCACCTTGAACCGCTTTTTTCTTGCGGACGATGTGTCACTACTGGCGCTGAAGCCCCAGACCCGGGTGTGTTTGTAGAAGCATTTCTGAATGCTCGGGTTTGTGCGAAGATGCTCGGAGTAGAACTCTATAACTCCGGTGCCGCCATAGATCGATGTGATGAGTATTTCTGTGGCGCTGCGAGAGGAAATTTTTGTGTGACGCCTTGGGGTGATGTTACTTCGTGTTACGAGGTAAGTTTACCAACAGACGAACGTGCCTCAATTTTCTTTTTTGGTGCCTATGATCAATGGTCGCAAACATTTCGATTCAATGAGGAACGGCTTGCGCAACTTCGCGAGCGGCGCGTTTCAAACATTCCAGCATGCGATGATTGCTTCATGAAATACGCTTGTGCTGGCGATTGCCCGGCAAAATCTGCTACCATGACCGGCTCGCTTATTGGCGGGTTCCGTTGCACCGAAAACCGTACTCTCGGCGCAAATGATATAGTAGAACGCATCTTGCAAAGAAAGGAGGTGATAATCGATGGTGTGTAGTAATGAAATAGTTCGTCTCTGTAATGCAGTCGTGGAAGTTTCTCCCCCTGAAGTGCTTGGTGTTGCCCAGCTCTCTTCGGAAAAAGAGCGGACCTATTTAGCATGGTGCTGGACAGATTCACTACCATGTATTCCAGAAGATTTCAGATGCAAAGATTGCGGCTGTAATGGTGACTGCAATTGCGACTCTCACACAAAATGCGGTCTAAAGCCCTTTTAAGCAGTCTGTTTTCTCAGAATCTCTGTGGCAATCTTT
>ERZ1292629.36-Hain-H43-01um-R1-36-length-123360-cov-16_pt2 | contig 109499 bp, 134 predicted proteins | sample MGYA00564399_ERZ1292629 | MGnify/ENA primary metagenome ERZ1292629 (study PRJEB36523, sample SAMEA6512636) | groundwater metagenome | collected 2019-01-08 | study: AquaDiva: Metagenomics assemblies of 32 groundwater samples | reverse complement strand
CTAAAACTTATGGATACGTTTGAAGATGGTTTAGTAGAAAGAGAAATCTGAAATGCATCTGTTTTGCCGCTCTCGTCTGTATATAGAATGCTTGGTGCAGAAATTACAATGCCAGGGCTATTGCCTCCTGCAGATAAAGTATTATCTATTTCATTTATTTCTTGGCTGGTTAATCCTGTCGCGTTGTTTTTAAACAATAAAAGGTCTGAAGAATCTATTACTCCGTCGGCTGTAAAATCGCCATTTTTCCACCACATTCCAGTTTTTCCAAAATTAGATTTAATAATTGAATAATCACTGCTATTTACAACGCCGTCTGTGGTGGCGTCGCCAGGCAAGAATAACGCCCTCATATGCGCGTCCCATTTTACGTTGCCAATTGTCTTGATGTTAGGCAAACTATTCCAATACTTCATAATTGTATTTTCACCAATCCATGCATTGGAAACAAATAAATCTCCGCCTTCTTCAACCCAAGTTTTAAAAAGTTTATCATACAGCTTTCCCATTCTGGGGTCATTTTGGGCATCAAATTTTAATTGACGGTTTGATGCGTCCCCCTGAACGCCCTGTAAAGCCTGCCCGCCTTCATAAGCAACAAGCGGTAAACCATATTTATTCGCAAGACTCATATAGTCTTTAATTCTTGGCCGAATTTTTTCATCAACATAATTGCTAAGAGCATCAAACAAACCATCCATTGTAAGACCCGGCACATCTACTGCTATTGGGTCATGAATATACGCCGCCATGCTTAAAGCCCCCAAATAATCGCTTAAATTGCTTCCATATTTTTGTTCCAGATAATTTAAAGATTGAGTTATTCTCCACGGCTCTACTCCTTGTCCGGCTAAAACCACCTTAACCCTTTTTTTAAATTCACTTCCATATTCTTTTTTAAAAATATCAGCTATTTTTTTTGTTTGAAAAGCAATTTGCTGTTGTATGCGAATAGTGTAATTTGTGACTGGATCAGCCGTTAATTCATTATTTAATTTACTGGCGGCATTTGTCCTTCCATACTGCTTAAAAGTAGAATTCCAAACTTCGTTGCTATATTCAATATATGCTGTGAGAGAGGGGTCTAATTGGTTATGAATCAATTTGGCAAGATTTTCAATGTAATTGTCATCTGCTTGGTCTGGCACATTCATCCATATATCTCTTTTAACAGCATTGCCAAGAGCAATCATCATTTCGTAAGACATGCCTGATAATTGGCCGTCAGTTGGCTTATGTCTGTCTGACCAGTGAATATCGGTGCTTGTGTTTGTGTTATTCCAATCCATAAAACGCAATATCTTAAATGGCCTTATTGCTTTTATATATTCATCGGTAAAAATTTGCCCCGGTTGATATCCTGGAGTTATTATTTGAAGATTGCGTATTGGGTTGTCTATTGTGTTGCCGCTAATTCTAACTTTTAAAAAAGGAGGTTTTGAACTAATCACTATATCGGCCGTTGTTTTATTATTTACAGTTTTTCTGTTCTGAATTTTGGCCCCCTGATATCTTTCATCTAAATCTATAAGTCCCCCGCCTTCATAGCTTAGTTTATATACGCCGAGCGGATAATTATACATCATTGTCATTGCAGACGCATCAGTTAGAGGATATTTTTCACTATCATATTTAATATTTGGATCAGCTTCCCACGGATTTATCCCTCCCCATCGCCTTAATATATGTTTTAAATCAACAAAGGGCATTGCTTGTGTCCAATCACCTGGACTGCCATTATTCATACCTAATTTCACAGGAGATGCATAATCTGTAAATGTTTTGGTTATTTGAGGTTGAATAAATGTTGATACAACATTATTTGTTGGATTATTATTAGGAGTGACTACTACTGCCTGGGGGATAGTGGAAAACGTAGCCGTGATTGTGTGGTTTGCTTGAACATTTTGAAAATTGTAAGTTGTGGCGCTGTTGACAGGTTGATTATCAACTAAAACAGAGGATATTTGGTAGTTTGAATTTGGGGTAATGGTAAAACTTTTACTGGCGTTTGCTGTGACAGTAGTTACGCCAGTCGGAGCAATAGTGCCGCCAGCATTAGCCAAAGCAGTAATAGTGTAGGTAGTTTGAACTGGGGCAGTTGTAGGAACAGTAGGCGGGGTTATTGTAACAGTAGTAGAACTAGAGCCGCCGCCGCCTCCTCCTCCTCCTCCTCCGCCCACACTGCCTCCGCCGCCAGTAGTTGCCACAAAAGTAGGGGTGGCAGTTGTTTGATTCGTCTGCTGTGGCGTCTGTGTGGCAACAGATGAACCTGCCGACAATTCACTATTTATTTTTGCAATAGTCGCCTGGTCTAATATGCCTGTAGGATTTAAAGAATATTTATTCTGGTATTTTATTAAAGCATACTTGGTTGCTGGTCCGAAAACAAAAGTTTCGTATCCCGGGGAACCCCAGCTGGTAGCAGCTACTCTTGTGTCTGCATTTTTATTTAAAAATACTTGCAGTTTTTTTACATCATTATTTTTCATTCCGCGGCTAAGCTGGGTGGCAAATAAATTAGATGTTTGTTGTGTTTGTTGCGAAAGGCTGTTTATAGCGCTTGATAACGATAAAATGTTTAACTTTAATAATGTTTTTTGGTCTATTTGTCCTAAAGACGAACTTGGCGTCTCTAATTCTGCCTTATATTTATTCTGAAATTTAATAATAGCTTGCCTGGTTGCCGGACCAAAATGAACAGTTTCGTATCCTGGCGAACCCCAGCTGGTAGTGGCTACCATTGTATCTGGGTCTGTATTTAATATTCTTTGCAGTATTAACACATCGTTGCTGTTTTCGTTAAATTTCATTTCTTTGGTAAATATATAAGTCTGCTGGTTATTATTAGTTGCCAAAGGATTTGATAACGCGCCTATTGATAATTTGGAATTTTTATTTACAAATTCTATTATTTCTCCAACATTCAAAGACACAAATGCAACTCCAGTTAATATAATAGACGCCATTAATAATGTTAAAAATAGGGGTATATTAAATTGCCTCATAATTAAATAAGATTTATTTTAAATTGCTTAATTATAATACAAAACAAAATAAAACAAAACGGTTATATAAAACAAAACAAATTTCTGTTTAGCAGTGAAAAAATAATCCAATATATTTTGTTTACATTTCTGTCAAAGGAGTTTAAAATACTCCTGACGGCAGGCAGGTTTTATGGTATTATAAAATAATAAAGGCCGAAAAATTTTAAAATTAACAGCAAAAATATTTATGAAAAATATAAATCATTTATTAAAAGTGACTTCGGCTTGGACAAGCATCGTTTATGTTATTTGCTATGCAGGAGTGGCTGTTTATCCGCCGATTAGAATAATGACTATGCGTTACGCTATGCACGCTGATGTTAATTTTGTGTCTAGCTATTTTGGATTTGGGTATTTTATTTCAGGCTTGATTATTTGGAACGTGGCAGCATTAGCAGGAGTATGGCTTTTTGCCTTTTTATTTAACACGATCAAAGATTAAAAATGGATTAAAGTTCCCCGACGTTCGATGTCGGGGAACTTTTGTTTTTTAAGTTTTTTGAATACGCTATAAAGATGCTATCGCAATGGCGCGGCGCATTTGCAGAAAATGTTAGAATATTGTAATGTTTTAATAACGTAGCATTTTTTTAAGTTGTCCTTTGACAAGGAGCAGGAAAATGAACTGGGATTGCATTTCAAACTGCCTTTCAATAATTGGCTTATTGGCAATAGTATTTATAATTATTTATTTTATACTAAATCAGAAATGCCCCAATTGCCGTAAAAGAGGCGGTATATGCGTTTACGACAAGCGCGGAAACAACGGCAGCAACAGAAAAGTTTATGATGTTTTGTATTGCGGAAAATGCGGATATGTGATTTCAGAAACACCAATTGGTGAAATGAAGGAAATATAGTAATAAGCATTTTTTGGCCCAGAGAATCTGTCTCAGGGCTTTTTTATTGGCAGGCTGAAATAAAAGCTTGTTCCAATATGTTCTTCTGACTCAAACCATATTTTACCGCCATGAGCCTCAATAATATTTTCCGCCAAAAAAAGCCCGAGACCTGATCCAACCGTATTAACTTTTGTTGCATTGTCTCCTCTAAAAAATTTTGTAAAAATTTTATCCTGCTGGTTTTTTGGTATGCCCATTCCAAAATCTTGTATTTTAAATTTTATGTTTTTACTGTCGTTTTCCAAACTGATTATTATTTTTCCGCCTTCGCGCGAATATCTTATAGAATTATCAAGAAAGTTTTGCACAACCATTCTTATTTTTTCTTCGTCAACCATTATTTGCGGCAAATCATCTAGCTTTATAAATTTAACTTTAATTTTTTTCTTTTTAATTTCCTGTTTGTAATAATCTGTAGCAAAATTTACGATTTTTGCAATGTCTGCCATTGCTGTTTCATACAAATATCTCCCTTCTTCAATGCGGGTTACATTTAAAAGGTCGTTGACCAAAAAAATCAGTCTTTCATTATTTGTAAAAGTTTGTTTAACCACATCTCTCTGTTTTTTTGCAAGTTTTCCAAAGTCGCCTTTTTCAAGCATGCTCATAGACCATTTTATTATTGAAAGAGGCGTTCTTAATTGATGGGCCGCTAAAGACACGAATTCTGTTTTCATTTTTTCAACTATTTTCGCCCGGCTTATATCGTGAAGAACAATCAAGCGCCCTACATCATTTTTATCTAAATTTAAAGGTATTACGGAAAGTTCTATAATGAAGTCTTTTGCCAAAACAACTTCTTTTTTTGAAACATTATTTGACTGCAAACCTATGGCCGGCAATATTGGAGCGGCTTTTTGGAAATATGCTAAGGCTCGGATTGGTTTTTTTAATAATTCGCCAGTTTCCAGTTCAAGCATTTTTACGGCCTCAGGGTTAATTGTGGAAATTTCGTTTTTTTCATTTAAAAGTATGAGCCCGTCGCTGAAATTATTAACTATAACCTCGGTTTTGTCTCTTTCCATTTCTGCCTTAATGCGGTTTTTTTCCGATTTTTCAAGCAATTCTGTTAAATTAATTTTCGCTTTTTCTAAGTCTCTCTTTTTCATAAAGAATAATCTGCCTATAAAAAACAGCACAATTGATGTTATGGCGGTTATTATATATATTGGCCACACCAAAAAGTGTTCAAAGAAATAGGCGCTGACAAGCATTAACAGCAAAAGTAAAGTAATAATAGAGATTATTGCTAAAGAATAAATAAAAGCCTGGAAGAACAACGACTTAATATTCATCAGGTTGTATTTTATGATTGCATAACTGGCAAAGCCTGCCATAAAAATTGTAGCTGGAGAATCGATATTAGAAATTTTGGTAAATCCAAAAAAAGGAAGAATAACACTTACAAATATAGACCAAAGGGCAAATATTACAGCTCCTGTCATATAGTATAAAATTTGTTTTTTTCTTTGCTCATCAACTTCAAAGGCAGCTCTTATGGGCACATAAAGAGATATAAAAATTGCAATAATCAAATAAACGCCCCAAACATTAAAGAGCGCGCCTGGGGTTGCCTCAAAACCAAAACTCGAAAAAAAGATAATATCTTTTATAACAAAAGGGGTGAAAAGGCTTATTGTAAATGATATGAAGCCAATAATAAACAAAGATATTTTCATCAGATTGCTTATTATTTTATCAGCCAAAGTAAAACCAAAAAAAATGCCAGCTAACGGAACAATAGAACCCATAGAATAAGCCGATCTGAGCCAAAATAAATCTTTAATTACTGAAGATAAAACATTGGATAGGCACCACAAAAAAAGAACGATTCCAAAATAAAAAAAGCTTGCATTTAATTTTTCTCCAGGATTTTTTTTATAAACATAAATAGCTAAAAACAGGTTAGCTAATCCTGCTAAAGCAATAATAATTATAACAAATGTATCCAGCCACATATGATAATTATAACATTTTTATTTTTTTATTCCAAAAACTTGATTTTTTATAAAAATTATTGTATGATGAATTATGGCAATGATCATGATTAGCAAAGAACAATTTTTAATAGAACACAATAAATTGTCTCCTTTAAGCTTGCAAGCTACATTAATTTTGCTTACACAATTTAAGGAAGCAAAAAGGCCTCTTTTAGAGGATAACAGCTGGTCCATAGATAAGCTTCGCATGCCGTTTATTTCGTGGCTTCTTTCTTTGCCGAAAGTAAAGAAAAATGGCCGCAAAAATAGAAGAGGCAAACAAACATTTAAAAATTATCCTGAAACTAAATTATAATTATTTTAAAACGCAAAAAATGGCGCTTATTTTAAATGACGAAAATTTTGAGAAAGAAATTAATAATTCAAACCAACTAATCTTGGTTGATTTTTTTGCTGAATGGTGCGAACCGTGTTCTGTTCTTGGTCCAATTTTAGAAAAAGTATCAGAGCATTTTAAAGAAAAGTTTGTTTTAGTAAAAGTAAATCTTGATAGCGCTCCCTTAATTGCCCAAAAATTCGGCATAGAAAAAATTCCTACGGTCGTTCTTTTTAAGGCCGGAAAACCAATTAGCGGTTTTGTCGGATTGAGTTCAGAAGCAAATATTAAAGAGTGGTTAGAAAAAATTATAGAATCAAAAGAAGATGATAATGAACCTGCCCGCAATGCTTCGCATAGCGATGCAGGCGGGGAAAAAATTGACGAGTTAGAAAAAGAATACGCTGAATATGCAAAAACAAATGGCTTTCAATTAAATCCAGACATAGGGGTTGCAAGAAGAGTGATAAATGGTTTATTGGAAAACGAAAAAAAATACGGAAAAAAATATTGCCCTTGCAGAAGAGTTACAGGCAACGAGGCAGAAGATTCAAAAAAGATTTGTCCGTGTTTTTGGCACAAAGATGAATTAGAAAAAGACGGGCACTGCTTTTGCAAATTATACACAAAATGATTATAGACGATGTAAAAATAAAGATTACGGCTGGACATGGCGGAAGAGGATTGAAATCTTTTAACAAGGTAAAAATGTCATTAGGCCCTACTGGAGGAAGCGGCGGAACTGGCGGCAGTATTTTTGTTGAGGGGGTTTCGGATTTGGGAGCTTTGAGACAATTTCGTTTTAAAAAAGATATTAAAGCGGATAATGGAGAAAACGGCAAACCGCAATTTAATGACGGGCAAAATGCAAAAGATTTAATTTTGCTTGCGCCAATTGGAACGGTTGCCCATAATCTTGTTAATGGAAAAACTATTGAAATTACTAAAATCGGCCAGCGCGAATTAATTGCAAAAGGGGGCATTGGAGGTCGGGGTAATTTTCTTTTTAGATCAGCAACTAATACCAGCCCGATGCAATTTGAAGAAGGGGCTTTAGGGGAATCATTTGAAATGCGCTTGGAGTTAAAAATGATTGCCGATGTCGGATTTATAGGATTGCCCAATGTTGGAAAATCCAGCCTACTTAACGAGTTAACAAATGCAAACAGCAAAGTTGCAAATTATCATTTTACAACTTTAGAGCCAAATTTGGGCGTTCATTATGATTTAATATTGGCAGATATCCCGGGTCTTATAGAGGGGGCTTCAGTCGGAAAAGGGCTTGGCATAAAATTTTTACGCCACATAGAGCGCGCGAAAGTTTTATTTCATCTTATTGCAGCTGATTCAGAAAATCCGATTAACGACTATAAAAAAGTCAGAACAGAATTAGAGGCATATAATAAATTACTTTTAGAAAAACCAGAATATATTTTTTTGAGTAAAACAGACACAATTTTGCCGGGAACTATTTCAAAAATTAAAAATGAATTTAAAAAAGCAGGAAAAGAAATCACAGCAATTTCAATAATTGATTCTGGTAGCATAGAAGCCGTAAAAAAAATATTAAACAGCTTACTTTTAGAAAAAAGGTTTAAATATTTTTAGCTGTTGCAATTTTTAAGCAAAGGTGTATAATATAAAATAAGTTAGTAAGTTTCTTATTGTTTTCAAATAGGTAATAAGTATAGCCTTGAGAAAAAGTAATAAGATGAGTCGGCTTACTTATTATTAAAATTAAGCTTAAAAAGAAATGGCAAAGAAATTATACGTAGGTGGATTATCTTATAATACCACTGACGCTACTTTGAAAGATGCTTTTGCGCAAGCCGGAACAGTTGAGTCAGCAACTATCATTATTGATAAAATGACCAACCGTTCAAAAGGATTTGGCTTTGTTGAAATGTCATCTGACGAAGAGGCCACAAAAGCTATTGAAATGCTCAATGGCAAAGACCTTGATGGCAGAAATGTCACAGTAAACGAGGCAAGGCCAATGGAGCCAAGAGCGCCAAGAACAGGCGGCGGATACAACCGCGACAGCAGAGGCGGAGGCGGCGGAAACCGCTGGTAACCCGAAGGGTTATCTCTTCGAGCCTGAGGCTCTCAGAGCCGAATGGCCTGAGCGAAGCCGAAGAATTACACTAAAACAAAAAATCTCCCCTTAAAGGGGAGATTTTTGTTGCTTAAATTTTAGTGATATGATATATATAAAATGTTGTTCTTTCCATTAAAGGAGGATGTAGCATGAATTTTTACGAAGCCGTTAAAGGTTTTTGTGTAAGAAAATTGGCCTAGATTTTGTACGATTGTGTTGAATGTTCGCATAGCGACAGGGCACTTTTTGACTGGTATACTTCTGAATATTTTATCAAGGAAAATTCGCATATAGTTGATTGTATTTTTAAGATTTTGGAAGCACATGTTTCTACACCAGGCCTTACCTGTGATTTCGAAACGTTCGACCGATTTTGTGGCCGTGCAGTTTGGGAAAGCCTGTATAAGCCACTCAAAAGGGAACTTAGGCTTCCACACAAGAATGATCGTGCGCCTCATTACACGTACATTCGTTTTGGTTAGTATTTGGTAAAAAATATTTTTGTCCTTTTGATAATCCCCTTATCCGCCAGCTGGCCCAGGGGATTTTTTATTGTTGCATAATGCTTAAATTAGTGATTAAATTATAAAATATGTAAAAAGTATGTGAAAATAAGGAACTTATACAAAATAAAAATTTAAATGAAATATTAAAAAAATTAGGAAGAATTTAATATGACAGAAGAAATAATTATTAATTCTTTAAATAAGGATTTTGAAAATATTAAAAAAGTTGACGAAAACGGCGTGGAATATTGGTATGCGAGAGAGCTGATGCCATTATTGGGTTATGAAAAATGGCAAAACGCTGAAGAGGTTATTGCCAGAGCCGCTAAAGCTTGTATGAATAGCGGGCAGGTTGTGGATTACCATTTTACTGGGTTCAGTAAAATGGTAGAAAGAAACAATTAAAAATAGATAATTTGCGTATTTATACAATGCGTATTTATATAATGCGGGGTCGAATAGTGTTTTTATTGGGTATTGTGCTATAATAAATTAAGTTAAAAGTGTCTAATTTATGGTAAAAATAAACGAAAAAAAATATAAAAACCTTATCTTGTTTTTTGCTAATAAGATAAAAAACGGCACTCTTGGAAAATTGAAAATAATGAAACTATTATACTTCTTGGATTTTGATTACTTTGAAAAATACGGTAAGCCTGTGTCGGGCGATGAGTATTTAAGATTTGATAATGGGCCTATTCCGAGAATGGCAGAGAAAATATTAAAGGAAATGAATGGGAAAGATATTAAAATTAGTAAAAGAAAAATTGGTTTAGGTTTTAATGATCAGCAACATATTGAGGCGTTGAAAGATTTTGATGTAAATTTATTTTCAAAAGAAGAATTATTAATGATGGAGGAGACTGCTAACAAGTGGGAAAAGTTTTCTGGCACAGAAATGAAAAATGCAAGCCATGGTGAAGCGCCCTGGATTGCCACAAAACCGAATAATGTTATTGACTATAATTTAGCGTATTATCGCAATAAGTACGGAGAGATGGCTAATATGTAATGCGATGAAGATTATTCGGCATGAAGGCATTGAAAAAGATTTAAAAAACTTACGACGCTTTCCAGCGCCCCTTGAATCATTAGAAGCGTGGGAACGTCTTTTTTGTTTAAAGGGGTTGGGCGAAACGCCAGCTATTGAAGCTTTTCCCGGATTTGGCGATTGTAAAATTTATAAGGCTAGAGTTGTTGCGATGAAAGAAAATGTAGGCAAAGCAAAAGGATATCGCATTATTTTTCAAATGATCGATACAGATTGTTATAAAATAATAGTGTTTTCTCGCCATGGGATTTATAACTCGGAACAAGAGTTAATGGCTATAGTGAAGAATAGAATTCTTTAATTTAATTGGGAAATAGAAATCACGAAGAAAGAAAATAACAAAAACGTCTAATAGGCGTTTTTGTTGTTGTTTGACATAGGGCAATTTTTGGTGTATAATTAGTTTTTATGAATAATATACGAAATATTGCTATAATTGCTCACGTTGACCATGGGAAAACCACATTAGTGGACGCTCTTTTGCGTCAGTCAAAAACCCGCTTGAATAAAGATGTTGCAGACAATGAATGCATAATGGACAGCAATGAAATAGAAAGGGAAAGAGGAATTACTATTTTTTCAAAAAACGCGTCAGTAATGTATGCGACAGCCGCCTCCGCAAATGCTTCGGCGAGCCAAGTAAAAATAAATATTATTGATACTCCAGGCCATGCGGATTTTGGCGGAGAAGTGGAAAGAGTTTTAAATATGGCTGACGGCTGTTTGCTTTTGGTTGACGCAAAAGAGGGCCCAATGCCCCAAACAAGATTTGTTTTAAAAAAAGCCTTAGAAATGGGCCACAAAATTATTGTGGTTATAAATAAAATAGACAAAGAAGCCGCTAGGCCAGAATTTGCCTTAGAGGCAACAATGGAATTATTTTTAGAATTGGGAGGCCACGACCAGGCATTAAATTTTCCCGTTATTTATGCGTCAGGCAAAGCAGGAAAAGCCGGAAAAACTCCAAATGTTTCTGAAATGAAAGATATTACCCCTATTTTTGAAGAAATTGTTCAGCATATTCCCTCGCCCATCGCAGATCCAAACAAACCATTGCAAATGCTGGTTACATCTATTATGGGAAATGATTTTAAAGGAAGAATTGCCATTGGGAGAGTTTACAACGGCATGATTAGAGCCAATCAAGAAGTAATTCATATAAATAGAAAAGGAGAACAGAAAAAATATAAATTGATTTCATTGATGACTTTTTCTGGTTTGAATAAAGTTGAAGCAGAAGAGGTTTCAGCCGGCGACATTGTTGCTTTGGCTGGAATTGAAGATATCACAATTGGCGAGACAATAACAGATACCGTAAATCCAATTGCCTTGCCGCTTATCAATATAGAAGAGCCGACTGTAAAAATGACTTTTATGATTAATGATTCTCCTTTTGCCGGGAAAGAAGGGCAATTTCCAACTTCACGCCAAATAAGAGAAAGGCTGTATAAAGAGCTTGAAACAGATGTTGCTTTAAGAGTTGAAGATACGGAGGATTCAAAATGGATTGTTTCTGGGAGGGGAGAATTGCACTTGGCTATTTTTATAGAACGGCTGCGCAGAGAAGGTTTTGAATTTCAGGTTTCAAGGCCGCAAGTTATCACAAGAGAAATAGAAGGCAAGAAAATGACTCCCTATGAAAAGGTTTTTATTGAAGCGCCGGAAAAATACCACGGAACAGTTATCCAAAAATTAGGAAGCAGAAAAGGGGAAATGGTTGAGTTAAGAAATAATAACGGAATAGTTTTTTTGGAATTTATAATACCTACAAGAGGGCTTTTTGGATATAAAAGCGAATTTTTAACAGATACCAAGGGGCTTGGAATAATGAATACTTCTTTTCATCAATATCAGGAAGACTTAGGTAATTGGCCAGAAAGAGCTCACGGCTCTTTAATTTCAACTGAAACAGGCGAAACAAATTTATATGGATTAAGAAATGTGCAGGACAGGGGAGTTTTGTTTTTTAATCAGGCCGTTCTTGTGTATGAGGGGCAGGTTGTCGGGCAAAACTCAAGGCCAAATGACATAAGGGTTAATGTTTGTAAAACAAAACAGCTTTCAAATATGAGGTCAAAGGGAGAAGGAAACACAGAACACTTTGACACTCCAAAAACAATGGGTTTGGAAGATGCTTTAGAATATATTGGAGACGACGAATTAGTGGAAATTACTCCAAAGAATATCCGCATAAGAAAAATATATCTGAAAGAAGTTGACGAAAAAAGAGCAGGCAGAAAAGACGGATAGTTGCTTTTTTATTTTAAAACAGGCAAAATAAGTAATACTATTAATTTATATAAATACATGGTTCTCTCAAATTTTTTAGCGGAAGTTTTTGGATTTTCTTTTGTGGCTGTTTCTTTGTCATTATTGATAAATCCAAAAAATATAAAAAAGCTGTTTTTGTCAGCCGAAGATGATGCTTGTTTATTTTATGGAGCATTGGTGGCTTTCGTTGCCGGCATAACTATTGTGCTGTCTCACAACATTTGGGGTTATAAATGGCAGGTTGTTATAACTATTTTGGGGTGGCTAAGTTTAATTAAAGGAGCTTTAATTTTATTGTGGCCTGATTTAGCAAAGGATATTATTAGCAGGTTTAAAGACAAAGAGTGGATTTCCCCTGCCCTGGTAGCTGTTGTTTTTGCGGGTCTTGCCTTAATTTACGCCGGATTTAGTTTTTAATGGCAAGAAGAAACAGAAAACATTTTTTAAAACATAAGGAACTGGCGCGTAAAATTGTAAAAAATAAAATAAAGCATTTTAACAGCTTTTATAATTTTTCTTTTAATAGAATTAGCATAAAAAACCAAAAATTAAGATGGGGAAGCTGTTCTAAAAAAGGAAACTTAAATTTTAACTACAGAATTATATTTTTGCCGCAATCTTTGTCTGATTATTTAATTGTGCATGAGCTCTGCCACTTGGGGGAATTCAACCATTCTCATAAATTTTGGAATTTAGTTGAAAAAACAGCGCCAAATTATAAAATTATGCACAGGGCGCTTAAAAAAATGGAAATTGCGCGTTTTTCAAGCTAACAACAAAAGAAATCTTTACGTTTTACGTAGTATTGTTGCATAAGCTCGCAGATGGTTAATTCTGTCTGCGAACAACGGTCGTATTTTTTAGGGCCGTTTGCGGTCATTCGCAATCAATAAAGCGCCTCTTTTTGAAGGGGCGCTTTGTTTTTAAAATTTTTTTACTATGTACTACCTTTTTCACTTAAAAAGAGTTATAATACGATAATTGTATTTTAACCAAAAAATAATATGGATACTTATTCAAACACACCGTTTGAAGAAAACACCATTTGGAAAAAAGCAATTCCTAGGACGAATATCGGATTTGCAATACCTTATCTCCTTTTGGTTTTCGGACTTGACCTAATGATCATAATTTCAAGTCCAGAGCTAAAACCGTTTTGGTATATGATGCTCGGGGTTTTGGCTTTATTTGCTTTTTTCTTTTATTTTGAAAATTTTATTTTTAATAGAAAATTTGCTAATAGCACCTCGAGTCTGGATGGAGTTATAATGGCAATTATCGTGCTAAGAAATATTCTTTTCTTGCTTAATTTTATTCCACTTATCCAATTATTAGGACTTGCCGGCATAGTGTTTGTTGGCTGGATTATTGGACTTATTTATCTTGGGTTAATTATCGCTCGTTTTTCGGCTGTTAAAAGCGTTGGGAATAATGACAAAAATTATAGAAATATATCTACGCTAATAATTGGAATTATTGCTGTTTTAATCCTCGTAATTGGCGGATTTTTTGCTTATCAGTATTACTATATTCCTAAACAAGAAACTAAAAATTCAGTCACAGAAACACCAAAAACTAAAACGCCAAAAAATGAAATTGCCGATTGGAATTCATATACTTATTTATCAACCCAATCGGGAATTTTACCTGATATAAGTTTTGAGTACCCTTCTTTATTTGGGAATAATCCAAGCTTAATTTCGTCTCGCAATGTTAATCGTCCAGAAAACATTACTTCTGATTGGGGTGGTTTCGTTGAATTTAATCCAACAGGAGCATTCAGTGATCGTGGCCTTAGGATAGAATTTTTTAAGAAATCTAATTATGAAGCAAGTTTTGAAAACTATGTGACTAAATCAGCCACAGCCGGTGGCTGGGGTTCTCCGAAATATTTTCAGGTTGGCAATTATAAAGTTGCTCGGTTAAGGTTCGCTTCATCTTCGCATTATGATGCGGATGTGGGTTGGTATTTTATTGAATTTCCGAATAAAGTTATTCTTGCTGTTTCAACAAGTGGGGACAAAAAATTTCTTTACGATGACGACAAAAATGAGAACTCCACAAGAGATAAAATAATATCTGCTCTTAAATTTTCTGAAGCAAATGATGAAACATCACAAACGGATTTTTCAAAATTAAACAAAGACGAATTATTGCATAAAATGTTCCCAAATTTATTTTTTGAAAATGGCAAAGCTGATTTGTCAAAAGATAAAGTTTATAACACAACAAATCTATATTTGAAAAAATCTACTGAAGACTACTTTATAAATAAAAAAGAAAAAAGTTTATTGCTGATTGCCCAATTGGATGGGGTTGCGCATGCTGGAGGACTTTATCATGCGTATTTAGGGTTGTTTGATAAAAATGGAAATCTTTTAACCCCTGCGTCTGTCTTACCAAAGCCTAATGTTCAAAATCCTTATGGAGATGATTATTATGATTTTGCAAAAGACGAAGCACAGTTCGGCGGTGATAGCGGTCAATTCGGGTTTTATGATTGCAATGGATTAAAATATATTTTATTTGTTTCAACCGGATGGCCAAACAGTACATGCGGCAGCGACGCGGCATATTTATACAAAATAAATAATGGAAATTTTGAGAAGATACAAACAATTAATGAGCAAAGTTTAGGGGGAAGTAGTACTTTTTATTATGGACTAAAAATGGTGTTATCTGGAAGCAATATTACAATTAAAAAGGTTCCGCCAACATCTGACCAAGGAAATTGCGCAGAAACAGATTATAAAAAGTTATTATGGAATAGGAACGTTTGCAGATTTGAATAGTTTTTAAGTTTTTTAAAAAATTTTATAAAGGTCGTGTTCTAAACAATACAATTAAAATTAATTAAAATATATGAATCCTTTTGTAATCTTTTTCTTTGCCCACAGTGTAATAGCTACACTTGTTTTGGGTATACTCTTTATTCGTCGCAAAGATATCGTCTTTAAAAGTTTTGGGACGACAATGCTGTTAAATGCCGTTGCCTTCGCAATCTGGGCTTTTGGGTTAATTAGCCCAGAGAATTTAAATGCGTGCGTCAGTATTGGTAATATATTTTTTCTCGCTTCATTAGTCTCTCTTCTTTACGTGTCCGTGCACAAGCAAAAAACCTCTACGCGTTGGTTATTGACGACATTAGGTGCTATAGTTGTTGCTTGTATATTCTATATTGGTTATAAATTAGCTCCTGGACATAGAGCGTATATTTCTCCGGAAGGTCTTTTATTTTTCAATGGTAGGCCAATAACACAGATGTTATATATTTTTGCTTTTATGTTAGCTGCCTTGCCTGCAGTTGATTCATTAGCCAATAAATTCAAATCGTATTATTCTTTACTCGTTCGTTATATCCTTATTATTGAAGTGACCGGAGGTATTATGCTTATTACCAGCATAGATTTTCAGACTTTGAATATTGTAGGTTGGATTATGGGGTTGGCATATCTTGCACTTTGGACCACACTTTTGTTCAGTAAAAAAGCATGGGCAGAAATCAGCTAAATTGGTTATTTTATTCGAATACCCCGTATGTTACTAGTTTGTAATATACGGGGTATTCATAAGGGGAACTGTTTTTAGAAGTAGGGCACAAATCTATTTTATGAAAGTCATACTAACAGGAGTTACAGGAAACTTAGGCCACGAAATTGCAATAGATTTAATAAATCGTGGTTTTTCTATTATCCCAATTATCCAGCCCGGCACAATATCTGGTTTGTCTAGATACTTTAATGAAATTATTTATAGTGATTTGATTAATTCAGATAGCATTCAGTTTTCTGGTACAGCCGATTGCATTATTCATTGTGCTGGCATAGTCCATTTTAAAAATGCAGGAAATTCAAATGAAAAAATGATACTTAAAATCATTGATTTAGCTAGAAAATTGAAAATACCAATATATTCTATAAGTACAGCTTTTGTTTATAGGCCGCCAAATAAAAACAATAATTTTAATAATGTCTATGAAAAAGATAAATGGCGATCGGAGCAGGTTTTAATTAGTTCGGGTGTACCGCATGGAATATTAAGGCCATCTATATTAGTTGGTAATAGTAAGACAGGAAAAATACAAAATTTTAGTGGATATTATATGGTGGCACAAGCTTTTCTTGGGGCTATGAAAAATTCTATAGCAAATGAAGGAGCAAAACTCAGATTTCCTAAATTATATGGCAAAACTAATATGATTACAGTCGATCAAGCAGCGCAAAGTATAGGTGATATAGTAGGAACTGATCGCCTGGAACATTTATTTTTAACAAATCCCAATCCTCCGACTTTTGATTGGTTACTTCGTAAAACTTTGGAATTTTTTGGGGTAGATAAACAAATTGAGTATGTAAATTGTTCATTTGAAGAATTCGGAAAACTCAAACTTACAAAAACAGAAGAAAAATTATATGAATATGGAGAATACTTTAATCCCTATTGGTCAACTGAATATGACTTTCCAAAATCTATTTGCGATAATAATTTAATAGACAGTGATTATTTGGCAAGAACATTAAAATATTATAGCGACCATCGAAATTTTAATAATGAATAACCAAGTTATTAATTATAGCCAATGTTGGGAAGATACCAATCTTTTGGAAAAATCTCTAGAAATCAATACGAACGATACCGTTCTTTCAATTACTTCTGGCGGGGATAATACTTTATTTTTATTATCTTTAAATCCCCAGAAAATAGTTTCTATTGACACTAATCCGGTACAAAATTATTTACTCGAGCTTAAATTGGCAGCCGTCAAAAATTTGTCTTATCAGGATTATACAGAATTCTTAGGAGTCGAAAAATCATCCAATAGATTAGAAACCTTTAAAAAAATCCAAAATTCTATATCATCAGAAGCAAAAATGTGGTGGCAAACAAGGCCAACATTAATAACAATAGGAATTATTAATATAGGCCGTTTTGAAAAATTTCTAAAACTATTTAGAAATTTTATTATGCCGATAATTCATTCTAAGAGAATAATTTTAGAATTTTTTAAAACTGACAACTTGGAATCACAAAGGAATTTTTATACAAAAATTTGGGACACATGGAGGTGGCGCCTTCTTTTTAAAATATTTTCCAGCAGACTAATATTAAAAACGCTCGCTAGACAAAAAGGAGCTTTTAAACACTCTGATGCGACTAATGTCGGGAATATATATTTTCAAAGAATACAAAATAATTTGCAGAATATCCCCTTAAAAAATAATTACTTTATGCATTATTGCTTGAATGGTTATTACAATAAAAATTCGTTGCCTCCTTATCTAGAGGGAAAAAATAAGAATTTATTAACAGAAAATAAAGTTCCGATAAAAATAGTAACAAATGACTTTTTTACTTATTTAAGGTCAGCTCCTAATAATTATTTTTCAAAATTTAATTTATCCGATATTTTTGAGACTCTTTCGGAGAGAGAAAACAATGAACTTTGGGAAGAAATTATTCGCACTGCAAAAAATAGGGCTGTAGTGGTATATTGGAATAATTTGGTTGGCAGAAGCTATCCTTCGAACTTATCAAAGAATATTTTTGACGAGGATAAAAAAGCTGATCAACTATATAAAATTGACAGAATTCCTTTCTACGGTAGTTTTCACATTAATAAAATAGCTAAATGAAACAATATAGGTTTCTATCTTTTTTAGGCAGTCTTTATGTTTATCAAAAACAGAGATTTCCTGTTGTTTTTTTGATATTAGCTACTTTTCCTGTAATCTTAAGCTCATCAGTAGTCGTAGCTCAAAACAATCTGAAATTTTTACAAATGCTTTTGATATTGATCGCTTCAGTGGGATATCTTTTTCATATCAGAGTTGTCGATGATTACCGTGATTTTAGACACGATTCTCTATATCATGGAGACCGTCCCGTTCAAAAAGGTACCATATCATTAGCAGTTTTAAGAAAAATAGATTTTGCAATGGTGCTTGCTTTTCTATCGATAGCGGTTTTTTCAAATATATATGGTTTTGGAATAGCCATTTTTATGCTCATTTATACTTTTTTCGCGGAAAGAGAATTTTTTATAAGAGAAAGAATCCGTAGGCACTTCTTTATTTATAATGCGATAAACCTCCTTCAAATGACATTTTTACAAATCTTTGTCTATAACTTCTTTTTTAAATCTTTTTATTTAAGCGCAACTATATTTACGCATTTTCTATTTATTACTACCGGAACATTAATGTTTGACTTTTTGCGTAAACTTAAAACTCCGCACACAGAGAGTACAGGTAAAGATACATATACATGGTATCTAGGATTTAGAAATTCTATAGTTGTCTATCTATTTTTTATTTTTTTGCTTACGTTATTATTTTTAAGTCTCGCAATCGAAATTCCATTAAAGTTAGGAATTTGGCTATTTATTGCATTGTTTTTTATTGTCGTCATATTTTTAAGCGCATATTTTCATTGGATAAAAAAGAGCGAAATTACAGATAAATTGTTACAGGCAAATTCTCTGTTTCTCTACGGACTTTTTAATTTGTTAATTTACTTTTTAAGATGAAAAATAACGAATTTTCAAATTTAATTAAAAATTGCTATCATCTTCCGTGGTCTAAAGACGACAACCCTAATGGATGGATAGAACCAACAACTTATTGCCAATTAAAATGTCCCGGCTGTTATCGTGGACTAGACAAAGATGGCGCTGTTCATATCCATGAAAATTTGGAAGAATTAAAAAGACAGGTAGATGTTTTTTTAAAAACGAGAAATGTGCAGACAATTTCAATAGCTGGCGGAGAGCCCCTTTTATATCCTAAAACAGGAGAATTGATTTCATACATAAAATCTCTTGGATTGAAAACTAAAATATTTACTAACGGCATAATACTGAATGAAGCATTGTTAGAAAAACTTAAAGAATGTGGAGCAAGTGAATTTCTTATACATATAGATAAATTTCAACCGAGAGAGGGTTATAAGAATAAAACAGAAAACGAATTAAACGATCTTAGAAATTACTACTGCGGTATTTTTAGGAGAGTAGGCGGGGTTAATCTCGGTTTTATCCAGCCATTTTCGAAGGATAACTTATCAGATATAAACAGTATCCTAAAATTTTGTAAAAATAATGTAGATATAGTTAGTCTTGTTGTTTTTACTTTATACAGCGACATAAACTGGAGCGACTCTATCAAATTTAAAATTAATGCTGATATTACTGTTTTGGATGTAGTATCTGCGATAAAAAATCAATTTTCTTATGTGCCAAGCGCTTATTTAGGAAGCACAATCGACCCCGACAGCCCAACATGGCTTTTTTCAATATCGGTGGGATTTAAAGATTCAGAATTGGGTTTTTTTGACGGTAAGCTTTATCGCAACATAGAATTAAGGCATTATAAAAAAACAGGAAGGTATCTCATCACAAAAATTGGCAATAAGATTTCATTATTACAGCTTTTCAAACTAATAAATTATTCGTGTGTCCGTAAAATTTTGAAAAACTACTTGGTTTCTATTTTAAAAAATCCTAGCAGGATTAGAGAATATGTTTACTTACAAAGACACTTGGTTCTTCGTGGCCCGAAACTTACCAATAATAAAAGAGATTTATGCGACGGATGTCCAGACGCAATGTTTTACGATGGCAGATTGGTACCGTCTTGTATTTTAGAAGAGATTAAACTGAGCAAGCGTTTTGATTAAACCCATGTATAATACTGGTAAAGCGAATTCTTTAATAGAGTTAAGAAAAAGGGGCTTTAACGTGCCCCCATTTTTTGTGTTAAACGCTTTTGACAAAGAGGATAAAATTATCGCAGGCATAAATGAGATATTACCAGGAGTGGAATATTTTGCAGTGCGGTCTTCCGCAAAGAACGAAGATTCAAAAGAAAAATCTTATGCCGGTCAGTTCTATTCTGCATTGGGCGTTTCTAAGGAGCATCTATTTGAGGAGTTCACTAAAGTTGTGGACTCTTTTTGCGGCAAAGATGGATTGGTAATTATTCAAGAGTTTATTCCGAGCGATAAAGCTGGAGTGGTATTCTCCCAAGTGGACAAGGAAAAAATTGTGATAGATTCTACTATTGGACTGTGCCGTCCGGTAGTAGACGGTTTCGCATGCGATGAATATGTCTGTGATAAAAATGGGCACATAATACATAAAAACATTTCAGAGGCCAAAGACATTCAATTATTTAAGAATAATAAAATCATTTCGGAAAAAAGCTTTATAGAATCTCTTACGGGCGATGAGATTGGTCAACTTGCAAGTATTGCCAGACAGATTCAGAAACTCTTTGGCTGTCCTCAGGATATTGAGTGGTGTATCAAGAGCAACGTTTTATATATTTTGCAATCTCGTCCAATAACCCATGATTTTAAATTAAGGAAAGAGGAATATTTTTTTGATAGCGCCAATATAGCAGAAAGTTATTCTGGCATTGTTTTGCCGTTAACATTTTCTTATGCGCAGTTTGTATATGAGAAAGCGTATATGGATTTATTGATAATGTCTGGAGCGTCAAAAAAGAAAGTTAATGCGCATGAAGATATTTTTAGAAATTTGCTCGGCCATTTTTATGGAAGAATGTATTACAATATGAATAATTGGTACAAGATGACCGCCTTTATCCCCGGATACAGGAGAAACAAAAATAACTTGGAGGCAATGATTACGAGTAACGTAAAAGAAGAAATTGATATATCTATAAAGCCGTCTCTTTGGCTAAAATTTTTTTATCCAATTATCGCTGGCACCAAAATTTTATTTTTTGGGATTACTTCAAGATATTTCAAATTATTTGTTCGAGGAAAAATTCGGCGTCTGCAAAAATATAACTTTAATGAATTAGATTACAAAGAATGCACTTCTCTGTTCAAGGAATTAAGTAATAGCTTACTGCACAAATGGTACATAACAATGGAAAACGATTTTCTTGTAATGACATATCTTGGATTTTTGAGAAAAATTATTGACGAGGAGACTTTACAAAAGAATATTGTCTTCCAGAGTACAGCAACTAAACAAGTTTCTGCTATCGCAGACCTCAGTAAAAAAATTCAAAAAAAGTCAGATTTATGGGATGCGATAAAAAGAGGAGATGCAGACGAATTTAAGAGATTAATTCTTAAAAATATTGAAATAGAGAAAGCGCTAAACAAATATTTATTGGAATTTGGCTATAGGTTTGCCAATGAATTGAAGTTAGAGTCTATTGGTATTGAAGAGGATATAACAAAGCTTTTCAATGTTTTAAAAATTTATGAAAACTATAAATACACGGATTATAAAACAAAAAATATTTCCTTATCTCTACCTTTATATAAAAGATTCTTATTCTTTCTAACCTTGCGAGAGTTTAAAAAACATGCTTCAAAAAGAGAAGAGTTCCGTTTGCTACGTTCGAATGCTTTTGGTATAATCAGGCATATTTTTAGAAGGATGGGTAGGCTGCTTGCCGATCAAGAAATTATTGTAGATGCTGATGATATTTTTTATCTAACATTAGAAGAAATTTTAAATGAGAATACATCGAATAGGGAATCTTTTAAAAAAAATATTGGAGAAAGAAAACAGCAGTATTCACTATATGAAAAAATGTCAACGCCAGTCCACTTCTCGACAAAGGACGGACTTACGCCAGAAATTATAGCCAGAGAGTCAATAACGCATAATAATTTTGTATTTGGGAAACCGGCTTCCTCTGGTATAATTAGAGGAAAAGTAAAAATTTTTAAAGACTTTTCGATGCCGGATAAGATTGATTTCGACATTTTAGTTGCATCGCACACAGATCCTGGCTGGACTACCATTATTGCGCTTGCAAAAGGATTAATAATTGAGCATGGTGGGGTTTTATCCCATGCATCTATCATAGCCAGAGAATTGAAAATTCCAACGGTAATAGGGGCAGCTAATGCCACAGATAAATTAAAAGATGGACAGGTAGTAGAAATTGATGGTTCAACTGGGGTTGTTAAAATTATTTCTTAAATAAAATATGGATATTAAAATAAAAAAATATAAACCAGAAAATACGCCGTCAAAAGAATTGATAAGCTTATTGCGAGAGAAATACGGCAAACAGGAAAATTTTGATTATTTTTTAAACGATTTTGAAACCGCATTTAAATTTTGTGTAGAAAATAAAAATATATATTTTGAACCAATCGCTATATATTTCGGCTCAGAGATGAAAGCCCATATCGCCATAATAAAGGATTATCGTTTAGAATCTGACGAGACGTTTTTTGGATTTTTTGAATCCCCAAATGACCCCGCAATATTTGATTTGCTGTGGAACGAATTAATAATATCGGCTAAGAAAATGGGAGTATCCACAATCAAGGGGCCTATAAATGGCAGCATTTGGCACCAATATCGTGTCATTGAAAAATCAGACGCCTCTGATTTTTTTAAATCTGAAATGATATGTGAGCCCTATTATTATAATCTTTTAAAAAACAAAAATACAAAAACAGAAATTAGCTATTATTCTGCATACAGAGAAAAGTTTGATGCTATCCTTAAAGCAGGACAGCCTGCGTATGAAAAACTTATTGGCTCTGGTTTTTCCGTCCAAGAGTTTGAAAAAGTGAATATGAACGACCTAAAAGAAGTTATAGCGCTTTCCAGAAATGTTTTTAGCAAAAGTTGGGGATTTACCGACTTGACCGAAGAAGAATTTTTCCAATTTTATTCTAGAGAAAAACTTGAATCGCATTTGAATAAATTATACTTGTTGTACAAAGGGAGTGAGATTATTGGATTTAGCAGTGTGTTAAAAGAAAATAATTCAACTCTTATCTTTAAAACAATCTGTCTTCTGCCAGAGTATTTTGGACTAGGGTTGGGGAATGTTTTGGCATTTAAGGTACATTTTGATGCTGAAAGAACAGGAATAAAAAAAATAATTTATGCACTAGTAAGGGAAGATAATAATATTAAAAATTTTCCAAAGGATGATGCTGTAATATTTAGAAAATATGCAGCCTTTGAATTTAAAATATAATGCTAACATTAATTTTATTTATCGTATTAATACTTTTTTTACTCCTTTTAAATGAATTTTTTTCAAGGAAGTACTTTATACAATCTTGTTATAGCAGAAAAATAGCTCATGTTGCGTCCTCTCTGATAGCTTTTATCACGCCGTTTTTCATAACAAAAAATGAAATTATTTTAATCGGAATTATTTTTTCCGTACTACTTTTTATAACTCGTGGGAAAAATATTTTTTCTTCTATACATTCTGTAGAACGCAAAACATTCGGGGAAATATTTTTGCCAATAGGCATCATTCTTTCTGCATTATTTTTTCTACCTCAAAAAATTATAGCATTCCAATTCGGAGTATTGATAATGGGCATATCAGATGCCTCTGCGGCCATTTTCGGGGAAAAATTTGGCAAGCACGCGATTAAAATATTTGGACATAAGAAAAGTTTCGAGGGTTCTTTAGCATTTTTAATAAGTAGTATGGTTGTTATGTTATTTTTTATTCATAAATTAGATTATAATATTCTACTTATTCCAATTATTCTTACTTTAATAGAATTATTTTTTATTTTCGGTTTAGATAACCTTGTTTTACCTTTGGCTGGGGCATATCTAATTCAATTTTTGGTTTAGAGATGCTTTGGGTGGGGGAACAATCTAATAAACCTACTTCTTCAAATATCCTTTTTTGATAAGCATATTTTTTAGGGCCGTTTGCGGTCATTCGCAATCAATAAAGCGCCTCTTTTTGAAGGGGCGCTTTGTTTTTAAAATTTCTGCTCTATTGTAATTTTAAAAAAATAGTATATAATAAAAATCTATACGGGTTAACTCCCCGTAATTTTATAGCAATAAATATATGGAGGAAATCTCTTTAAAAGTGCAAGAATTATTCAAAATAGGAAACTTTGGCGTAACCAATAGTTTATTCCTAACCGCCATAGTTTCTCTGATTCTTTTATCGGTTGCCTTTTTGATTTATAAAAAGATAAATATTATTCCTGGCAAACTTCAATCGGTTGTTGAAATGGGGACAGAGGGGCTTTTGGGTTTGATGGAATCAACATTGGGTTCTATGGAAAAAGCAGAAAGATATTTTCCATTGATTGCCACAATTTTCATATTTATTATGGCCTCAAATCTTATGGGAATTCTTCCCGGAGTCGGTTCTTTAATGATAGAAAATGCGGGGAAAGAAGTTCCGCTTTTTCGTTCTCCGGCAGCTGATTTAAACTTTACTTTGGCTTTTGCAGTAATTTCTGTGATTGTCACAAACATTTTAGGAATGATGGCTGTAGGAGTTTTTCCCCATATAAGAAAGTTCATAAATTTTAAAAACCCCATAAGTTTTTTCATCGGCATATTAGAGCTTATTTCAGAAATGGCAAAAATAATTTCTTTGTCTTTTAGGCTGTTTGGCAATGTGTTTGCCGGAGAAGTTTTGTTGACAATAATTTTCTTTTTGGCGCCGTATTTTATTCCTTTGCCGTTTTTATTTTTAGAACTTTTCGTCGGCTTAATACAGGCATTTATTTTTTCTATGATTACATTGGTATCAATATCTTTGCATACAACAGCGCATGAACACTAAAACAAATTAAAGGTCAAAAATAAATATATAATTAATTTTTTAAAAACATGGACGCAGAATCAATTCGTATATTAGCAGTAGCTGGAGTTATAGCGCTTGGAACAATATTTCCGGCAATTTCAATTGGCTGGATAGGGTCAAACGCCGTAAAATCAATAGGCAGAAATCCAGAAGCTGCATCAAAAGTGCAGACTATGGCAATTTTAGCCATAGCTTTTGCTGAAGCTATCGCTATTTATGCTTTAGTAATAGCCTTGATTGTAAAATTCGTTGCATAGAAAATACATTTTTTAAGGAACATGGAGAATGAATTATTATCGCAATTAGGAATAAATTGGAAGCTTTTTTTAAGCCAGGCAGTTAATTTTTTTATACTTTTGACAGTACTCACAATTTTTGTTTATAAACCCCTTATAAAAATTATAAAAGAAAGAAAAGAAAAAATAAAAGAAGGCTTAGATAAAGCAGAAGAGGCAGGAATAAGATTAAAAGAAATTGATAATATTGGAAAAGAAAAAATAAAAGAAGCTGAACAACAATCAATAAATATAATAAAAGACACGGAAAATAAAGCAAAAATTTTAGAGCGCGAATTACAGAAGAAAAACGAGCAAAAACAACTGCAAATGCAAAAAGAAGCAGAAGGCCAGTTAAAAAAACAATTGGAAGAAAACAAAAAAGTTGTTTTAGCGCAGGCAGCCGGATTGATTAAAAAAACAATAATAAAAACAGTTGAATTAAATCCCGATGCAATAGACGAGGCGCTTATCAAAAAAGCGGTAAAAGAAGTAGAGAAAGCAAATTAAAAATTGTAAAAGAAAAAGCCCTTGTTTATACTCGTTGGGCTTAAATGCGAGTGCTATTTGTCAGACGATTTTGTCGCCGGGTTCGTACCCTGGGCAATCGCGGCCGCAAAGCTTCTTGTAGATTCCATTTGAATCGTCAAGCATCTGCCGTTCGCTATTTGGTCCGAAGAACTCAGGAGTTCCGATCGCCATATCGATAAGAACTTTCAGACATCTGACTTCATTCTTCGTGAGCTCAATCTTAATAACCTTGGCCATAGCAGTCTCCTTCGGAGAAAGGGTTGAAATAACAAAAAACTTTGTACTATTAATATCATATCATATCATATTAATTAAATCGTGTCAATAGTAAAAATGGAAAGTTCGCAGAATACTAAAAACAAGAAAGAAGTCCAGACTCTTGACATAGGGGCTGGATTTGCTATACTTAAAGTGCTTAATCTCACTGCCTTCCTCCGTTTACTCGGACGACGGCAGTTTTTTTATGGAAAATAAAGCCACAAAGGTAATTGTATTTATTGATGGCGGCAATTTTTATTTCAAATTGAAAGAAATGTCTCAGAAATTGGATAAAAAATACAGCTTGATGAATTTTAGATTTAAAGATTTTTGCAAATGGATGGTGGGTGAAAATGAATTATTAGAAATCAGATATTATTTAGGGGCGGTAAAAAGGGAAGCGGGCAACGAAAAAAGTGAAAGATTATATGCAGACCAGCAAAGATTGTTTAGAAAATTACAAAGCCAAAATATTATTGTGGTTTTAGGTCAGCTAATTCGCCATCCAGATAAAACTTATCATGAAAAAGGCGTTGATGTGAGGCTGGCGGTAGAAATAATAAGGTTTGCAAGAGAAAATAAATATGATGTTGCTTATTTGATTAGTTCAGATACGGATTTAGTACCAGCCGTGGAAGAAGTTCGGGCTTTTGGCAAAGAAGTTTGTTATGTTGGCATTTCCAAAGGCCAGTCATTCGGATTGTCCAAATCAGCCAATAATGTTATATTGTTAAGGACAGAAGAAATAGAAAAATTTTTGAAATATGAAAAATAATAAAACAAAATTATACGCCAAAGCTTTAGCTGAGGTATTAAGCAAACCCTCCTACGCTAAAGCTTCCCCCTACGCTAAAGCTACGGAGGACAAGTCGGAAGGGCAAGGAAAGGTTGTTGCTAATTTTGTAAAGCTTTTGGTAAAAAACGGCCAGGAAAAAAAGGCAAAAGAAATTTTAGATTTAGCTGAAGATTTGCTTTTAGCAAAACAGGGAAAAAGAAAAATTAATTTTCAAACAGCAAGAAAAATAACTGCAGAGCAAAAAAAATTATTACAAAGCGTTGCAAAAGATGGTGATAAAACAAAAGAAACAATAAATCCTGAATTAATTGCAGGCGTAAAAATTATTATTAATAACGAGAGGCAGTTTGACGCCTCAATGCAAAAAAAACTTTCCCGCATTTTTGCGGGATCCCGATGAAGCGGGACAAAATTAAATAAGATAAACACATGAGCCAAGAAATAATAGAAAAAATTAAACAAGCCATAGAAGGCTATCAAGATAAAGCAGAGTGGGAAGAAATTGGAAAAGTTGTGGAAGTTGGAGATGGCATATTAAAAATATCCGGGCTTAAAAACGCGCAGGCGCAAGAAGTTTTAACCGTGGAAATTAATTCCGGGAATTCCGCGAATTCCCGGAATTCGCGTGTTAGGGCTGTGGCTCTTAACCTGGAAGAAGATTCTGTGGGCGCTTTAGTGCTTGGAGATTATAGCTTAATAAAATCTGGAGACACAGTAAAAAGAACAAAACAATTATTGTCTATTCCAGTTGGCGAACAGTTGCTATCAAGAGTTGTGGATCCTTTGGGAAATCCCTTAGACGGCAAGGGACCTTTATTTTCAGAAAAAGATAAAGTTCAGTATAATTTCTTAGAAAATGACGCGCCAAATGTTATTGATAGAGAATCGGTAAATTACCCTTTGCATACTGGCATTAAAGCAATTGATTCTATGATTCCAATTGGCAGGGGGCAAAGAGAATTAATTATCGGCGACAGGCAGACAGGAAAAACAGCTGTTGCTTTAGATATGATAATAAACCAGCAGGCCTCCTCCGCTAAAGCTTCGGAAGGCCAAGAAAAGCCAGTGATCTGTATTTATGTGGCAATCGGGCAGAAAGAATCAAAAGTTGCCAAAATAGTTGAAACTCTTAAAAAAAATAATGCGTTTTCTTACACAATTGTTGTGTCTGCTTCTGCTTCAAGCCCGGCTGCTTTTTGGTATTTAGCTCCTTTTGCCGGCTGCGCCATTGGAGAATATTTTCGCGACAAAGGCAAAGACGCAGTTATAATTTATGACGACCTTTCAAAGCACGCATGGGCATATAGGCAGATTTCTTTATTGCTTCGCAGGCCGCCAGGAAGAGAAGCATATCCTGGAGATGTATTTTATTTGCACTCAAGATTATTAGAAAGAGCGGCAAAATTATCAAAGGAAAAGGGAGGGGGCAGTTTAACTGCTTTGCCAATTATTGAAACACAGCTGGGCGATGTTACAGCTTACATTCCAACAAACGTAATTTCTATTACAGACGGGCAAATTTATCTGGAATCTGATTTATTTTATCAGGGAATGAGGCCGGCAGTGAATGTGGGCTTGTCTGTTTCCAGAGTTGGGGCTTCAGCGCAAACAAAAGCAATGAAAAAAGTTGCAGGAAAATTAAGATTAGAATTGGCGCAATTTCGCGAGTTGCAAACATTCGTTCAGTTTGCAAGTGATGTTGATGAAACAACAAAACAAAGAATTAACAAAGGAAAAATTGTTACAGAAATTTTAAAACAATCGGATTTGGCTCCAATTTCTTTTGAAAAACAGGTTTTGGTTTTGTATGCCGCATTAAATGATTATTTTTCAAAATTTAATCCAGAAGAAATTCAAGAAGTAGAAAAAAAGTTTTTAGAATATATTGAAAATTTACACAAAGATTTAATTGAAAAAATAAAATCAGAAAGAGCAATTAGTGATGAATTAGAAGGGGAGATAAAAAAAGTAATCCAGAAATTTATAGAAACAAATTAAAGAACAGAAGTGCGTGTTTTTCACTCGAGTGAAAAATCAGCACCTAAAATTTATAAAAAAAGAAGCCCCGGCGATGCATTAAAGTGCAATCGTGGGGCCTTGTGCGAAGAGGTTAAAACAGCACAACCCTTGCTAACGTGGCAACGAGAGCGAGGATTATTATTACCACAGCCACCTTTTTAGGGTAAAGGGGCTTATCGTCCATTAGGACTTGAACCCCCGATCCAATCATTAATCCGATTAGGAAGCAAAAACACAAAGAACTGAAAGAACTGACCATAATTCTACCTCCGTAATACTATGGTAATGGGAAGGTGTAAATTGAGCCTAATATTTAATTATACACCCATTATAACATTTGTCAAGTAGTTTATGAAAAACTGGAGCAACAAAAAATCCGTCCTGAGCGAAGCCGAAGGACAGATTCTTTGGGGTGGACCCGGCGAGAATTGCACTCGCTTCATCGGGTGTCAACACCGATATGTTAACTGTATACACAACGGGCCCGCGGTCCACCGAATTAATTATAGCATAGAGAATAAGTTCAAACAAAAAAGACCCCTTTCGGAATCTCCTTTGTTTGACACCCGATTTTGACCCGTAATATATACGGTTCATATCAGTAAATTAAGTATAGCAAATTAAGAGCTGTTGTCAAGAGGCAGATAAAATGATATAAAAACAAACTATGGAATCATTACAAAACTTAAAAAAGAGACTGAAGAGCGTCAACAATGTTGGGCAGATAACGAAGGCTATGGAATTAGTCGCGGCTACAAAGATGCGCAAGAGCCAAGAAATTGCTTTGGCAAGCAGGCCTTATGCTTTTGCAGCTTTAGATTTTTTGGCAACAGTTTCAGCTTTAGAAGGCCAGAAATTGCCAGAATTGTTTTCCGCCCCAGGCGGACCCGCCTCGGGCGGGGAAGTCAGAAATGTTAAGCGCGTGTTGTTTGTTTTAGTTTCTTCAGACAAGGGCTTAGCTGGTGCGTTTAACAGTTCTGTTTTTAAAAAGTTTGAATTACATAACAAAGAATACGCAAAGAGAAGGCCCGACAAAAGCCCTAAAGGGTATTTTGACGGGCCCGCCACAATCTCGCCGCCTGCCCGCAATGCTGACAGCATAGCTGCTGCAGGCGGGAAGGCGAGTTTGGGCGGGGAAGGGCATTTATATGTTGCAGTTGGAGAAAAATCATCTGCTTATTTAAATAAAAAGGGATTTAATGTTTTAAAAAAGTTTACAAGCGTGGGAGATTATACTACGCCAGAACAAGTGAAGCCATTGGTTGATTTTATAGTTAAAGGATACCTTGCAAAAGATTTTGATAGAGTGATAATTATTTCAACGCATTTTAGGTCTGCTTTAAAACAAGAGCCGCATGTGAGGCGTGTTTTGCCAATTGATTATGACCATATTGCAGACACAATAAAACGGATAATTCCAGAAAGAGGAAAGTTTGCTGATTTAATAAAAGAGCATAATATAAATTTTGTTTTAGATAAAAAGAAATTAAAAGAGTATACGATTGAGCCAAAGCCAGAAAAAGTTTTAGAAAAATTGGCGAAGCATTTGTTTTTCATGCAGGTTTACCATTTAATTTTAGAGGCAAACGCATCAGAGCATTCAGCCCGTAGAATGGCAATGAAAACAGCATCAGACAACGCAAAAGATTTGGGAGATAAATTAAATTTGCAATATAATAAGTCCCGCCAAGCCAAAATAACAACAGAAATAAGTGAAATAAGCGCGGGAGCCGAAGCATTACAATAAAATATAAAATAAAAATATTATGAATAAAGGAAAAATTTTACAAATTATAGGTCCGGTTGTCGATGTTGAGTTTGAAGAAGGAGTGCGGCTTCCTGCGCTTTTTAACGCGCTAAAAGTTGAAGGCCCTAATGGAAAAGTTATTCTCGAGGTTGTAAAACATCTGGACGCGACAAAAGTTAAAACAATTTCTTTACAATCAACAGATGGATTAAAAAGGGGGCTGGAGGTTGAAGATACAGGAGACCAGATTTTAGTTCCTGTTGGCTCTGAAGTTTTGGGACATCTATTTGATGTTTGTGGAAATGTTTTGAACGACCCTTCGACACCCTTCGGCGCGGCTCAGGGCAAGAGCTCAGGGTCAGCCAAAAAGTTTAAAACTTTTTGGCCGATTCACAGGCCTTCGCCAAAATTTACAGAACAGGCAACAGAAACAGAAGTCTTTGAAACAGGAATTAAAGTCGTTGATTTAATTGCTCCGTTTATTAAAGGAGGAAAAGTTGGGCTTTTTGGCGGAGCTGGAGTTGGCAAAACAGTTTTTTTGCAGGAATTGATAAGAAATGTGGCTGAAGAGGCAGGAGGAGCTTCTGTTTTTGCCGGTGTTGGAGAGAGAACAAGAGAAGGAAACGATTTATACAGAGAAATGAGAGAGTCTGGCGTTATAAATAAAACAGCGCTGGTGTTTGGGCAAATGAACGAAGTTCCTGGAGCCAGGGCAAGAGTTGCGTTGTCTGCCTTAACAATGGCTGAATATTTTCGCGATGAAGAAAGAAAAAATGTTTTGCTTTTTATTGATAATATTTTCAGGTTTTCACAGGCTGGATCTGAAGTTTCAACTTTGCTTGGAAGAATGCCATCAGCCGTAGGTTATCAGCCGACTTTGGCGCAAGAAATGGCAGAATTACAAGAAAGAATTGCATCAACATCTAAGGGTTCTATAACTTCGGTGCAGGCGGTTTATGTGCCAGCTGACGATATTACAGACCCTGCTCCAGCCACTACTTTTTCGCACTTAGACTCAACAATTGTGCTGTCGCGCGCGTTAACAGAAATTGGCATTTATCCTGCGGTAGATCCTTTGGCTTCTACTTCAAGCGCCTTAGACCCAAAAATTGTTGGCGAGAAGCATTATAAAGTGGCCCGCGATGTTCAGTTAACTTTGCAAAGATACAAAGATTTACAGGATATTATTGCTATTTTAGGCATTGAAGAGCTTTCTGAAGACGATAAAAAAATTGTAAACAGGGCGCGTAAAATTCAAAGGTTTTTATCTCAGCCATTTTTCGTTGCAGAAAACTTTACAAGCATAAAAGGAAAATATGTTAAGCTTGAAGACACTATAAAAGGATTTTCAGAAATTTTGGAAGGCAAGCACGACGACACTCCAGAAGAAAATTTTTACTTAAAAGGCGGAATAGACGAAGTTGTTGTTTAGCGCTCGAAAACTATTTTGAAAATACCGGCCGTCAAAAATTCCAGCGAATTTTTGCGGCCTTAGTTCTCGGCGGGCTGGTTCGCTTTGCGAAACCATGCCCAGCCCGCCTGCGAAAAATATTTTCAAAATTAGTTTTCTCGCTTATATTTTAAATGAAATTATCAGTTTATAGTTTAAAAAAAGTTTTGTTCCAGGGCGAGGCGCGGCTTTTGAATGTAAAAACATTTTCTGGAGAAATTACTGTTTTAGATAATCACGAAACTTTAATTACTGTTTTGTCAGCTGGGACAATGAAGGTAGTTGATAATAAAAATGGGGAACACTTTTTCCCAATAAATTCAGGTTTTTTGGAGGTTCGGGAAAATAACGAAGTCAGGTGCATAGTTGAAGAATAAGCGTTTAGCCCCAATAAAAACCATGGGGCTTTTTCATAATGTGTAATTGACAATTGCATTCAATAAGCGGAAAATTAAGGTATAACATTTAAAAATGATTAAAAACGAAAATATTTTTATAGCAAAAAAAATCAGTTCATGGGGTTTATGAGTTATAGTGCAAATTTAAAAAATAATTTATGAATTTAAAGCATATTGCAATTGTAGTTATTGTTGCTATTTTGGTTGCCGGAATTGGTTTGTGGCTTAATTATTATTTGGTTTTGAATGGCAAAATTTCTGTTCCTGTGGTTGAGGCTCCATTAATTAAATAATTTTTACCATGAAAATTGAGTTAACAAATAAAGAAGGAAAATTATTAGACAAAGCATTTGAGATAGGCGTGCTGATTAAAGCTTTTTTTGGATTTTTTGAGATATTGGGCGGAATTTTTTTAACGATTTCAGGCGAAAAAATTATAAATAATTTTGTAATTTTTATAACTCAGCAAGAAATAATTAATGACCCTAACGACATTATAGCTAATTATTTAATTAGACTGTCTGAAGATTTTTCTTTTGGAACCCAGATTTTTGCGGTTTCGTATCTTTTGTTTCACGGAATAGTCAATATATTTTTGGCAGTAGTTTTATTGAAAGATAAGCTTTGGGCATACCCTTTGGCTATTGAGCTTTTTTGCGCCTTTTTAGCTTATCAAATTTATAAATATTTTCATAGTTTCTCGCCTATATTATTATTTCTAATAATTTTTGACCTTTTTGTCGTATTAATTATATGGTTAGAATATAAGCGCCACAGAAAAAGGATTGCTAAAAAATTAATGAGTTTAAATATTTAAGCAAAAATGAATGGCCTTTTAAAAGTTTTTATTTTTGCAGCTATAATTGCTATTTTTGTTTCTTTAATTTTTTATATTGTTATTTTTTTATTTATGCCAAAAAACCCTTCTGTAGAGATTAAACAAAAAGTTTGTTTTAAAAATTATTGCTTTAATATTGAAGTCGCCAAAAGCAAACAAGAATTAGCCTTTGGCCTTATGTTTAGAAAAAATTTAGAAAAAAATAACGGCATGCTGTTTGTTTTTGAAAAAGAAGGGGATTATCCTTTTTGGATGAAAAACACTTTAATTCCTTTGGATATAATATGGATAAAGGAAAACCCTTCGGCAGGGGCTTCGACTGAGCTCAGCCGAATGTCCTCAGGGCAGGTTGTTTTTATAAATGAAAACAGCCAGCCCTGCGCATTAAAAGATTGCCCAAGCATTGATCCAGGCGTAAATGCAAGCTATGTTTTGGAAATTTCAGCTGGCATGGCGAAAAAGCTTGGGTTGAAAAAAGGAGATGAATTAAAAATATCCCCTTGACAGCGCTTTTTGTGGTATAATATATAAAAGGCCGATTTTATTAAAAATCGAATTTATATTAAAAATATGCAAAAATTAAATATTTTAGATATGATAGCCCTTGTTTTAGTGGTTATCGGAGGTTTAAACTGGGGATTAGTCGCATTTGACTATAATCTTGTTGGCGCGATATTCAGTTCTATTCCATGGCTTGAAACTGCAGTGTATGGTTTAGTGGGATTAGCGGCTGTTTATATCGCAGTGATTTTTACGAAGTTAGAGAGAAAATAAACGCAATCAAAACAAAAAAGTTAGGTCAAACCTAACTTTTTTGTTTTTTTGTTTAGAAATTAAAAATTTAGTACAAGTATCCCCAAGTTTGAAGTTTATCAGAATCTTCATACCAGCCAAGCCCTATGTCTGTTCTATAGAACATATTTTGTAATAATATATTTTCAAGCCTTGAATAAACTTGTTTTCTGGCATCTTCCATTGTAACCCCTGAACCCGTAACAACAAGAGCATACCCGCTTTCTCCAGCTATCTGCCAATTCCCCTCAATTAACTTTACATCACCCAGATGAATTCCGTCTAAACTCGGTTTTTTAAAAATAATTGACAAATCTTTGTATATATTCATTTCTGACCTATCGTTAAAGGGAAAAGGAGGCACCGCGCAGACAACTCCTATTTGAAAACCTTTTTTCGTTTTTAATTCAAAATTTTCTCCTTTTGCAATTGAATAAAAAAAGTCGCCCCAATTACTTAAAACTCCCTCCATTGCAATTGATATATGAGGGTAGCCCATTCTGCATGTCCATTCTAGAGGATAAATTCCACGACCGTTAGCGATACAGTTTATATCAATGTACCCAACATACCCTGACTTTTTAATTTCTTCTTTCATTTTCTCAAGGGTTGTTTTAAAAATTGTGTTTGGTAGGGACCAATACATAGTCGTTCCCATCTCCCCTGTATATGGGCCGATATCTCCTGGAAAAAGTTTTTTATGCTCAAAATTAATGTTTATCGGATAAATAAAATCGTTTCCATTAAAAAAAGCACCTACGGCTATTTCAACTCCTTGCACAAATTTTTGCAGTTGAAATTGTTTTACTCTTTCTCCTAAAACTTTTTTGTTTGAGCGGATTATTTCGTGCAGGTCCTTACCGTCTTCGTCTTTTCCTAAAAATAAAAGGCCTTTAGAATCTGAACCCATAAACCCAGAAGGCTTATAAACATATCTGCCGGGATTTTCTTCTATAAATTTAAGAGCAGTATCATGATCTGAAAACTCCCAATGGGGTAGAATTAACATGCCAATTTTTCTCATCTCCGCCTGCCCAAATTCTCTGTCTTCTTCTAATTTGTCTGTGTATTCGCTTCCGCCTACAATTAATTTGCCTTGTTTTCTTAATTTATCAGCTTCTTCTCCAAAGCCAACATCGTCAAAAACTATTACATCGGCCCAGTCAATAAATTTTTTCCAATCATCAATTTTTTCTAAAAATCCGTCATATACGTCTTTATCTGTTTCAGATTTTATATAAACTTTTACTTCATGCCCCTCTTTTTTAATTTGCAGAGCCAAGTCTCCAGATAAGCTTTCCCAGCTTACAAATAAAAATTTCCTTATTTGTTTTTCTAATGCAGGCAGGTGATTATTATTTTTTCCGTTTTGATCGCTCATTTTTTTTACAAAATAATTATTTTGTAATTATATATCATAAAAAAAATATTGCAAAACAAAAACCCCGTATTATTGAGGTTTTTGTTTTAGTTTCAGAGTCCTAATTATCTGCTGAATCTTGGAGGTTTCTTTTTTGACCAGCATTCTCTGCAATAAATTGGTCTGTCGGGAGCTGGTTCAAAAGGAAGTTCTGTAATTTCTACTCCGCATTCGGAGCATTTCCAGTTTCCTTTGATCATTTCTCTTGGGCCAAAATTTCCTCCTCTTTGGTTATCAAATTTGTTGAAAGCCATTGTAATGATTTTTGTTTAATAATAAAAGCGACCTTTGACTTTTAAGTCGCTTTTACTCGTAAAAATTTACTAAGATAGCTCGACTTATACGTCTATTCTTATTATACTCCTTTTAAATACAATGTCAAGTCTTTTCTTTTTACTCTTAAAATGTATTATGAAGTTAATAATTAACCAATAAAAATATGAAAAAAGGCATTTTGTTAGTAATAATTTTAGCTGTTATAATTATTATTTTAACTGCTATTTTGTTTTGGCCAAAGAGCAGTCAAAATGGCCAGCCACAAAATTTTGCAGGCATTAATGTTGTTTCGCCAAAAGTCAATGAAGAGGTTTCTTCTCCTTTAAAAATAACAGGTTCTATAAACGGAGACGGGTGGACAGCCTTTGAGGCGCAGGCTGGCACTGTACAATTGCTAGATGAAAACGATAATGTTTTGGGAACAGCTATTTTAGGAGTAGTCGACGAAAATTGGATGAAGCAGTTTAATAATTTTGAGGGGGAATTAAATTTTACTTCTCTAAAAGATCAAAATGGAAAACTTGTTTTTAAAAATGAAAACGCAAGCGGAGAGCCCTCCAGAGATAAAACATTTTCTTTACCTGTTAAAATTAAAAAAACCGGAGAAACAATGACCGTGAAAGCATATTTTAACAACAGCAAATTAGACCCAGAAGCTTCGTGCAATAAGGTTTTTTCGGTGGAAAGAATAATTCCAAAAACAGAGGCTACGGGTTCTGCCGTTTTAATGGAGCTTTTTAAAGGACCGACAGCTAAGGAAAAGAGCGAAGGATTTTCTACCAGTATAAACGAGGGGGTAATACTTCAACTCTTAACTATTGGCATGGAAAGCGGCACAGCCAGAGCTGATTTTAATGAGCAGCTTGAGTATCAGGTTGGAGGCTCTTGCAGAGTATCAGCCATAAGAACCCAGATAACAGAAACTTTAAAACAATTTCCTACAATAAAAAGTGTTATTATTTCAATAAACGGCAGGACAGAAGATATACTGCAACCATAAATTTTTTAAAAATGAATTTTAAAATATTAAAAAAATCAAAAATCAGCAATGCAAGATTAGGTTTTTTAGAAACAGAACACGGCGTTGTTGAAACGCCGTGTTTAGTTCCTGTGGCGACTCAAGCTGTTGTAAAAACTTTGGAAAGCAAAGAAGTAGAAGAAACAAAATCTCAAATTTTAATTTCAAATACTTTTTGGCTTCATTTGCGCCCGGGGGAAAAGATTGTAGAAAAAGCAGGGGGCATACATAAATTTATGAATTGGAAAAGAGCGTTAATGACAGATTCTGCTGGTTTTCAGGTTTTTTCTCTAGGGTTTGGAAAAGATTTTGGCGTGACAAAGTTTTTAGGCAAAGGCATGGAAAATAAAAAATCCATTGGCGCGGCGAGCCAGCCGAAATCAGTAAAAATAACTTATGATGGTGTTTATTTTCGTTCTCCGATAAACGGCGACGAATTGTTTTTGGGGCCAAAAGAATCAATAAAAATACAGGAAAAGCTGGGAGCTGATATTATTTTCGCTTTTGACGAATGCACGCCCCCTTTGGCAGATTATAATTATATAAAGAAATCTTTGGATAAAACCCACAGGTGGGCGAAATTATGCCTTAAAGCAAAAAAATCAAAACAGGCGATTTTTGGCATAGTTCAGGGTTCAGAGTTTAAAGATTTAAGGGAAGAAAGCGCAAAATTTATAAATTCTCTTAATTTTGATGGTTTTGGAATAGGAGGCGATTTGTGGAGGGAAAAAGGAGGGACAAATAAAATTTTAAATTGGGTTATTCCAAATCTGAATGAAAAAAAGCCTCGGCATATGCTAGGCGTAGGCTATTTGGAAAACATAGAAGATATTATAAAATCCGGCATTGATTTATTTGACTGCACTGTTCCAACTCATTATGCAAGGCGTGGAATAGCTTTTACCAGCGAGGGAAAATTAAATTTAAAACAGCAAAAGTTTTTTAAAAAACGCGAACCGTTAGATAAAGATTGCATTTGCAATGTTTGCTTAAATTATAAAAAAGATTATATCAGCCACTTGTTAAAAGCAGGGGAGATTACTGCTTTGAAGCTTCTTACTTTTCATAACCTTTATTATTTCAATACTTTTGTTGAAAAAATAAGAGCCGACATTAAAAATAATAAAATATAGTCCGCTCGAGTTATCCACAGGTCGAAGATATTGACGCGCTTATTTATTAGTAATACTATTTAATTAGTAGTCATTATTAATAAAAAATCAGATAAATGGAAACAGTAGAAAAATCTTTATTAAAAGCAAGTCGCTTAACTTCGCAGAAAAAAATTATTTTAGATTATTTAATGAGCGTTACAAGCCATCCGACCGCAGAAGATGTTTATGTTGAGGTAAAAAGAAAGCTTCCGCAAATAAGCATTGGAACCGTTTACAGGGTTTTGAAAAATTTAGATGAAAAAAATAAAGCTCAGACAATTTTATCAAAAAAAGCAGCTCATTTTGACGGAAACGCAGATCCCCACACCCATTTTGTCTGCCAGGAATGCGATAAAGTTTTTGATATTTTTGACCAATGTTATAAATGCGGAATTTTAGAGAAAAAAAGGACAAAGGTCGGCAAAATTAAAAATTATAAAATTATTTTTTATGGAACTTGTAAAAAATGCGAGCAAAAATAACTTTTGCCATGACTGCGCAAAAGAAATAATTGTTAATGGCGAAAATATTGAAAATGGCGTTTTTCTAAGCTATGAAGATTCGGGAAGCAAAATTAATATTTTCAAGTGCAACGAATGTTTTGCAGAAAACAAATCTTTGGCTAACTTTAGAGAATGCGAAGTTTATTCAAGGGTAGTAGGCTATATAAGGCCGGTTCAGCAGTGGCACAAAGGCAAAAAACAGGAATATCAGGAAAGAAAAGAATATCTATTTCCTAAATGTTGAATAGCTTAATAAATTATAGTTTAATAATTTAATAATAAAAAAATGTTATCAAACATTCCAATAAATTTAGAAAAAGTAAAACCTGCGGAAATAAACAAAGAAATATTAAGAATTGGCATGATAGCAGAATTGGATGCTGTTTCTTTATATGAACAGCTGGCTGTTATGACAGAAAGCGAAGCCATTAAAAAAATTCTTTTAGATATTGCCAGAGAAGAAAAAACCCATGTTGGAGAATTTCAGGCGCTATTGCTTGACTTAGACAAAGAGCAGGCCGATGAATTAGAAAAAGGTAGAAAAGAAGTAGAAGAAAAAACATAAAATAATTATTTTTTTTATGAATATAAATAAAGATTTATATAATTTGCCGAAATTGCCTTATGGATATAAAGACTTAGAGCCGTATATGTCAGAAGAAGTTTTAACTTTGCATCATACAAAGCATCATGCAGCTTATGTTAATGCAGCTAACGCTTTGCTTGAAAAAATATGGGATGCCAGGGAGAAAGATGTAGAATTAGACTATAAATCAATTTTAAAATCTTTATCTTTTAATGTTGCCGGCCATATTTTACACGAAACATTTTGGAAAATTATGGCTCCCGCCTCCGCTCTTCGAGCTTCGGCGGGCAAGCCTGTTGGCGAATTGGCAGAGAAAATAAATAAAGATTTTGGAAGTTTTGAAAGATTTAAAATAGAGTTTTCAGAAACAGCAAAGTCAGTTGAGGGTTCTGGCTGGGCTATTCTGGCTTTTCATAAAGAGCATGGAGACAATGGAGCTCTTTCAATTATACAGGTGGAAAAGCATAACGTTAATTTTTATCCAGAACAGAAAATATTATTGTGTTTAGACGTTTGGGAACACGCTTACTATTTAGATTATAAAAACGACAGAGCAAAATTTATAGAAAACTGGTGGAATATTGTAAACTGGGAAGAGGTGAATAAAAGATTTCAGAGTTAATGATATTTTTAAAAAACGGCAGAAAAATAATCTCTGCCTGTTTTTTTGGATAAAAAGTGCTAAAATAGCTGAATGAAAAAAGAGTTTTATGTTATTTGTGACAATATAAGGAGCTTAGAAAATGTTGGGTCGATATTTCGCACAGCGGATGCTTTGGGAGTTTCAAAAATATTTTTGTGCGGTATTACTGGAAAGCCGCCGAGGTGGGGATTTCCTGCTTCGCAGGGAAATCTCGCCACCCTACACAACAAAATTTCAAAAACAGCTTTGGGAGCTGAAAAAACAGTTGCTTTTGAATATTGCAGGCATACTTGGCGTTTGATTGACGGGCTAAAAAAGAGTAAAATAAATATAGTAGCGTTAGAACAGGCCGCAGGTGCAGTTGACCATAGAAAATTCAAGCCAAAGTTTCCGCTGGCTTTAATAATAGGCAACGAGGTTAAGGGAGTTTCAAAAAATATATTAAAAAAATGCGATAAAATAATTTTTTTGCCTATGGCGGGGCAAAAAGAATCGTTAAACGTATCGGTGGCCTTTGGGGTCGCAGGCTACGAAATTAATAAGCATCGTTAATATTATTAAAATATAAAAAAATGTTTGAACAGTTTATAGATCCAAGTATTCAGCCCTTCGTAAACATAATTGGCATCACAACTTTTTCTATATTGATTGTCGTTTTAGCCGTATGGTCTCTTGTCTGGAAGGGAATTGCTTTATGGAAAGCTGCCAGAAATAGCGATAAAATTTGGTATATTGCGCTTTTGGTTGTAAATACAGTTGGAATTTTGGAAATATTATACATTTTTGTTTTTAGTAAAAAAGGGCGAAAAGGCGTCTAGTGAAGAAGCAAATTTTCTTTTTGGCGATAATGATAAAGTTTTAGATTATAATATAAAAATTGTAGAAAAAATATAACTACGAACAAAAGCCACCTTTAAGGTGGCTTTTGTTTGCTATTGACAAGCGGTTTAGATTTGCTATTATGGACTAAATTAGTCCGTTATAGTTGAAAGCATATGCGTATTTCTAAAAAATCAGAGTATGGATTGATCGCTATGGTCCATTTAGCTCGGAATAAAAATAAGAAAGCTGTTTCAATAAGGCAAATTTCAAACATTGAGGGAGTGCCGTTTGATTTTTTAAGTAAAATTTTTTCGGCTTTGGAAAAAGCAGGGCTTATTAATAGCAAACATGGCGCCAACGGCGGTTATTTTTTGGCAAAATCTTCAGACAAGATTAGTGTTTTGGATGTTATTAAATTGTTGGAAAATATTAACACAGTAAAATGCGGCCTTTGTTCTAAATCTAAAAAGTGTTTTACTAAAACTGTTTTTAAAAAAGTTGACCAAGTAATTGGCAAAACGTTAAGTTCAATAAAATTATCCCATTTAATTAAATGAAGAAAATATATTTAGATTATGCAGCTACAACTCCAATTGACCCGCGCGTTGCAAAAGCAATGAGCCCATATTTTACTGAAAAATTTGGCAACACAATGTCGCTTCATTATTTTGGGCAGGAAGCAAAACTGGCTTTGGAACAAAGCAGAGACATTTTAGCAGATTTAATTTCGGCCAAATCCAACGAAATTATTTTTACAAGTTCGGCGACTGAGAGCAATAATCTAGCTTTAAAAGGCACGGCTTTAGCTAACAAATCAAAAGGCAATCCTGCCCGCATCGGCTACGCCGAAGGCGTTGCAGGCGGGCATATAATTATTTCTTCTATTGAACACCCTTGTATTATTGAATCTTCAAAATGGCTTAAAAAACAAGCCTGCCTGCGCAGGCAGGGTTTTGAAATAACCAGCATTCCGGTTGATAAATATGGAATAATAGACCCAAAAGATATAGAAAAAGCGATTACAGAAAAAACTATTTTGGTGTCAATAATCCATGCTTCAAATGAAATTGGCGCAATACAGCCCATTGAAGAAATTGGAAAAATTTGTCGCGAGAGAAAGGTTTATTTTCACACCGATGCTTCACAGAGTTTTGGCAAAATTTCAATTGATGTTAAAAAAATGAATATTGATTTATTGACCGCTAGTTCCCATAAAATATATGGTCCAAAAGGCGTTGGACTTCTATATATAAGAGAAGGTGTAAAAATTGAACCTTTATTGCACGGAGGCGGGCAAGAAAACGGATTAAGGGGTTCTACCGTTAATGTTGCTGCTGTTGTCGGTTTTGCAAAAGCCGCGGAAATTTGTAAAAAAGAAATGGTAAAAGAAAATAAAAGATTAATAAAATTAAGAGACAAGTTGATAAGATCAGTTTTAAAAATAAAAAATTCACACCTTAACGGTCATATAAAAAACCGCTTGTCGAATAATGCAAATTTTTGGTTTGAATTTGTTGAAGGCGAATCTTTGGTTATGCAATTGGATTTAGAAGGCATAGCATGTTCTACGGGTTCAGCCTGTTCTTCTTTTAAATTAGAGCCGAGCCACGTTTTGCTGGCTTTGGGATTAAAACCGCAAGAAGCCCACGGTTCTTTAAGGGTTTCTTTAGGCAGATTCACAACAGAAAAAGAAATTAATCAGTTAATAAAAGTTTTGCCGAAAATTGTGAAAAAAATAAGGGCGATATCGCCATTTAAATAGCACTCGACAATCAAATTTTTATGCAGACAAATGGCTTTGCCATAGGCTAGCAAAAAATTTATTGTCTCGCTTTTATAATTTTATGAAAAAAAATAATAACATTTGCGGAGGATTATACACCCCAAAAGTTATGGAAACTTTTAAAAATCCGCATAACTATGGAAAAATTAAAAACGCCGACGGCATTGGAAAAGTCGGAAATATTGTTTGCGGAGATGTAATGCATCTTTATATTAAAGTTGGCTTAAACAAAAAAAAAGAGGAAACAATCAAAGATGTAAAATTTGAAACTTTTGGCTGTGTGGCGGCAATTTCAACCAGTTCTATTATTACTGATTTGGCAAAAGGAAAAACAATAAAAGAAGCCTTAAAAATTACAAAAGATAATGTTATAGAATCTTTGGGCGGTTTGCCAAAAATAAAATATCATTGTTCTGTTTTGGCTATAGATGCTCTAATTGAGGCAATTTATGATTATTTTCTTAAAAATAAAAAGGAAATTACCGCAGATTTGCAGAAAAAACACAATAACATACAAAAAGCAAAAGAGATTATAGAAAAAAGATATGAAAAATGGACGAATTGACTTAAATAAATAAATATGCTAATATGAGTGTAATAAGATTGTGGCTCGTTGCCACAGTTTTGTTTTCAGGTTTAGTTTACGGGTTTTCAAGGAGATTGGTAATGTTGGATGATGTTGTGGTCGCGCGCGAAATTAAGCCCTTTGACAGAGTTATTTCGGCGTTGAGAACGGAAGTTGGCAGAATCAGGGACTTTGAGCTGGCTGCGCGTTGTTTAGCAGTGGTTGCAGGTGTAACTTGCAATCCAGTTGACATAAGAGAGGCGCAGGAAAAAATAAACGAAGGCGGAAACTTCTTCAGGTCTAAGTTTTTGCCTTTGCTGGTGTCAGCTCTTGCAAGGAATGGCCACTTAAAAGAAGCTAGGAAAATTGCGAGAGAGATGATCGGCCTCGATGCTTTTTGGATTACGATAGCGTGGGCCTTTGTTGCCAGATATTCTGGTGATGAAAGCGATAGGAGGAGCATGCAGGTTGCGCTTTCGAACATTCATACGCCTGAAGCCAGAAGTTGGGCTGTGGCTGATTGCAAGTTTCTTGCCGCAAAGCATACTCATAAAGACAAGCCGAAGAGCTGGCCATTAGCAGATATTAGGAGTCTTCTGAAAATAGTGAGAGAACTGCAGGGAGAAGACATACATGGGGCGCCCATAAGGCGCACTAGAGCATCTCTTTACCATTTGGTGGCGGAGGCGACAAGCCGGTTTTTTAATGAATCCATGAGAGGATAAGGCTCTGAATAGGAGCAGGTCTTTCTTTGTGAAACTTAGAAAGGCAGGCCGAAGAAACACTCTTCGGCTTTTTATTTTGTTTTCAATCGTTATATTTTTTAAAAACTCGAACGAAATTAGTGATGGGGTTTGGCATATGGCTCGGTTGATTTTTCGTTTTAAAAGATGTAAAATTTACAAGTAATGGAAAAAAATAATAGCAAAATAAAAATAATTGTGGCAATGTCTGGAGGGGTGGATTCAAGCGTGGCGGCAGCTCTTTTGAAAAGAGACGGTTTTGACGTTGTTGGAATTTTTATGAAATTTTGGTCCGCCCAAAACGCTTCGCGCAATGTGGCGGATAAAAAAGACACTAATCGTTGTTGTTCTGTGGAATCGGAGCATTTGGCGCGGCTGGTTGCAAAAGAAATTGGAATTCCATTTTATGTAGTAAATGTTGAAAGGGAATTTAAAAAAAAGGTTGTTGATTATTTTTTAAAAGAATATAGAAAGGGAAATACTCCAAACCCCTGCGTTGTTTGCAACAAAGAAATTAAATTTGGATTATTGATTGAAAAAGCTTTAAAATTAGACGCAAATTATATTGCCACCGGCCACTACGCCCGAATTATTCGGGAAATCCCAAATCACAAATCCCAAATCACAAAATATAAGTTGTTAAAGGGAAAAGATAGAAACAAAGACCAATCGTATTTTTTGTGGCAGTTGAATCAAAAACAATTAAGCAGGGTTTTATTTCCTGTGGGAAATTATACAAAACCAGAAGTTAGAAAATTGGCAAAAAAATTTAATTTGCCAACAGCAGAAACTAAAGAGTCGCAAGAAGTTTGTTTTATCCAAAATACAACAAACGAGTTTTTAAAAAAATATTTAAAAACAAAGCTGGGTCCCATAGTAGGGCAAGCTCACTACGGGGTAAAAAAAATAGTTGGTCAACATCAAGGTTTATGGTTTTATACTATAGGGCAAAGGAAAGGATTAAATATAAATCAGGGTCCATATTATGCAGTTGATAAAGATTTTAAAAATAATATTTTAGTTGTTTCAAAAAACAAGAAAGATTTACTTAAAAAAGAGTTGGTTGCAAAAAATGTAAACTGGATATTGCTTCAAAAACTGCCGGTAAGTTGTGATGTAAAAATAAGATATAAAAGCAATTTGGCAAAAGCCAAAGTTTTTGAAAACGGAAAAATCATTTTTCAAAAGCACCAGGAAGCAATTACCCCTGGCCAGTCAGCAGTGTTTTACAAGGGAGTAGAACTGTTGGGTGGAGGAGTTATAGAATAAAATTTTAAAAATTATTTATTTGTTAATTAATTTATTTTTGGTAAGATTAAAATATGAATAACAAAAATCAAATGCACGAGATGCATCAAAATCATAATGAACACGCAGGACATGATATGTCTAAAATGCCTGCCCGCCAAAGCCTTGGCGTCGGCGGGAGCCATACTAACCACGAGGCGGCAATGACTAATCCGCAGATGGCAAAACAAATGGAAGCAGATATGCGGCGCAGATTTTGGATTTCTTTTATTTTATCTATACCAATTTTCCTTTATTCTCCGGTTGGTATTAATTTTTTTAAACTAAATTTACCAACGCCGATTCCTGTTAATTGGATTCTTTTTATTTTAACAACTCCAATTGTTTTTTGGACTGGCTCAATTTTTATCACCGGAACTTACTATTCTTTAAAAAGCAGAAAGCTGAATATGTCGGTCTTGATAGCAACTGGTGTTTTGGCAGCATACCTTTTTAGCGTTTTATTAACCTTCACGAGCGGTAATGAAACATTCTATGAAGCGGCCGCTCTTTTAGTTACATTTGTATTATTTGGTCATTGGATGGAAATGAAATCGCGGCGCGGGACATCAGATGCCTTACGGGCGCTTTTTAATTTAGTTCCGCCAAAAGCTAATGTTATTCGAGAAGGAAAAGAAACAACCATCCCCGTTGCCGAAGTTGTGGCGGGGGATATAATTATTCTTCGTCCTGGAGATAAAGTTCCAGTTGACGGAGAAGTTATTGAAGGTGAAACTGCAATTGACGAATCTCTTATAACTGGTGAATCTATCCCTTTAGAGAAAAAAATTGGGGATAAAGTTATTGGCGGTTCAATAAATCAAAATGGGTCAATAAAATTTAAAGCCACTAAAGTAGGAAGCGACACAGTTTTAGCTCAAATAATTAAACTTGTAGAAACAGCCCAAAATTCCAAAGCTCCAGGACAAAGAATTGCCGACAAGGCTGCCTCTTGGCTGGTTATTTTAGCAGTTGGTTCAGGATTGATTACTTTTTTAGCTTGGTATTTTATTGGAGGAGCAACAGCCATGATTGCATTAACTTTTGCTATTTCGGCAGTTGTTATTGCTTGTCCCGACGCATTGGGATTAGCAACGCCAACTGCGGTGGCTGTTGGAACGGGCATTGGAGCCAAGCACAATATTCTAATAAAGGACGCTGCTACATTGGAGCAAGTTTCTAAAATTCAGGCAATTGTTTTAGATAAAACAGGCACACTAACCGAGGGAAAACCAAAAATTACAGATGTTATTTCGGTTCAAGGTTTTAAAGATGACGATATTTTACAATTAATGGCGGCGGTAGAATTAAAGTCCGGGCATCCGCTAAGCAAGGCCGTTATAGATGAAGCAAAAAGAAGAAATATTATTATTCCAGAAAATATAGAAAAATTTCAATCATTTTCAGGGCTTGGGATAGAAGCCGTGGTTGAGGGTAAACATATTTTAGTTGGAACAGAAAGACTAATGAATGAAAGAAAAGTTGATATTACGTCGCTAAGAAATGAAATAGACAAACTTCTTAATGAAGGAAAAACTTTAATAATGGGAGCGATTGATGGAAAAATAGCAGGAGTGGTTGCGGCTCAAGATATTGCCAAGCCTACCGCCAAAAAAGCAATTTTGAAATTAAAAGAGATGGGATTAGAAGTAGCAATGATTACGGGCGATAATAAAAAAACTGCCGAAGTTATTGCAGGGCAACTGGGCATAGAAAGAGTATTTGCAGAAGTTCTGCCAGAAGACAAGGCAAAATATGTAAAAAAACTTCAGAACGAAAAAAAGTTTACGGCAATGGTGGGGGATGGAGTGAATGACGCTCCTGCTCTGGCTCAATCTGATATTGGCATTGCTATTGGAGCAGGGACAGATGTTGCCATTGAAACAGCTAATGTTGTGCTAATGAAATCTGATCCTTATGATATTGTAAGGGCGATTACGTTGAGCAAGGCAACTGTAACAAAAATGAAACAGAATCTTTTTTGGGCGGCGATCTATAATATTTTGGCAATTCCGGTTGCCGCCGGCGTATTTTATAATTCGTTTGGAATATCCTTACGCCCAGAAATATCTGCTTTGTTGATGTCAGCTTCATCTATTATTGTTGCTACAAATGCAGTATTATTAAAAAAGGTAGAATCAAAACTCTAGTCGCCTGTTGACAGGGTATACCCCTATGGAGTATACTGAAAATATGAGACACAATCACGTTAATACGCATAAACAAAAAGCCACTAGACGCCTAAGGATTGTTGCTGGGCAAATAAAAGGATTGGAAAAAATGGTTGAGGAAGATAAATATTGCGTTGATATTATTAACCAGTCTTTGGCTGTAAAACAGGCTTTATCAAGTTTTGAGGATTTTATTTTGAGAAACCATTTGTCCACTCATGTTGTCAGCCAAATTAAATCGGGAAGTTCTAATAAGGCAATAGAGGAAATACTCTCTATTTATCGTTTATCTAAAAAGAAATAATAAATGGAATTACTATTAGGAGCATCATTAATTGCAACATTTATAGCGGGCGTGGCAGCATTGTTTGCTCCGTGTTGCATTACAGTTCTTTTACCATCATATTTTGCCTCTATTTTTAGGGAAAAGTATAAGGTATTTTTAATGACTTTTATATTTTTTCTTGGGATATTCACGGTTTTTTTACCAATTGGATTAGGGGCGGGAATATTGAGCCAGATTTTTAAGCAATATCACGACATTATATATGGTTTAGCTGGAATATTTATGCTTGTGCTGGGCGTTATATTGCTTTTGGGAATACATTTTTCTTTGCCAATAAGGGTAAGTCCTTCTTTGAAAAAACATAATGCAATTTCGGTCTACACTTTGGGGATATTTTCTGGAATCGCAACTACTTGCTGCGCCCCTGTATTAGCTGGGGTTCTAACATTGTCAGCTCTTCCAGGTTCATTTATCTGGGGCGGCATATTCTCTTTAATTTATGTTTTAGGAATGGTAATGCCACTGTTTATAATATCTGTATTAATTGATAAATCATATTTTACTCAAAAAATTACAAAAACTTTTCAAAAAACTATAACCTATCCTTTGGGCAGAAAAAGAGTGAGAATTACGATTTCTGAGGCCATTTCAGGAGGAGTATTCCTGTCTATGGGGGTATTAATCATTATATTGGATTTGCTCGGAAAGCTTTACATGGAAGAAGAATATCAAAGGCAAATGAATATCTTTTTAATCAACTTGACTGGAAAAGTGAATAACTTTGTAAAATTTATCCCTAGTTATATTTGGTTGATAGTATTTATTTTGTTGTTAGCTTTAATAATAAAAATCGCAATTGGATATTTTAAAAAAGAAAAAGAAAATGGAGAACGAAATTAATATAAAAACAGTCGCAATTATCTTGGCTCTTATAATAGTGCCCATTGCTGGTATACTTGTTTTTAACCAATTTAATAAACCAAATTCAAAAATAGATAGCTTATTAAATAAACCGGCGCCCACATTTTCTTTAAATGACCGTAATGGCAATACATATTCTTCTGATAACCTAAAAGGGAAAAATGTCGTTTTATTTTTTAGCGAAGGGCTGGCATGCTATCCTGCTTGTTGGAATCAGATAGCCCAATTTGGACTCGACTCAAGATTCAACACCCAGGACACAGCGGCGTTGTCTGTTGTTTTGGACACTTCGGAAGATTGGCAGAAAGTAACGCAAAAAATGGATGGAATAGACAAGGCAAATATAGTTTTTGACAAAGGAGGACAAATTTCAAGAGTTTTTGGAATGCTCTCGGTTACATCCTCTATGAGGCAGGGAACTTCGCCAGGACACACATATGTTATAATAGACAAGCAGGGAATTGTGCGATATGTGTTTGACGATCCTTCAATGGCAATAAGAAATGACCAAATAGCTTCTGAATTGGCCAAACTAAACTAATTTTAAAGGTCGAAATATTAAAATATTTTATTTTTTTATATGCTACAATTAAAACGATACGGTTGGTTATGTGTTTTGGGAGGAGAAGTTGTTTATTTTGTCTGCCTTTTAGGAGGCTATCTTCCGCTACGCAACGCCAAAGCGCTGGAATTACACCACCTTATGTTTGAAATACTCCCCGGCTTTACTTGGGGTAGTTTAACAAGTATATTATTAGGCGCAGTTTATGTATTTGTATTTGCTTGGATATTTGCTGCGTATATGGTTTGGATGCACAACACAAGTACTATTAAATAAATTATTTATGGATAATCAAAAAAATAATAATGACATGGGGGGAAAAATGATGTGGATAATGATGCTTTGTTGCATTGCGCCCATTGCTTTTATTTTTTTAAGCGGAGCCATAGTCAGCAGAGGCAACTGGATATCAATAGTTATAACAGGGGTTTTTGTAATAGGATATTTATTTTTAATGAATAAATTTCACGGCAACCACGGCAATAAATCAGATAAAGGAGAATCAGACAATTCGCATAGCCATGGTTCACATGGCCACGGATGTCACTAGTTAATAAAAAATTAACATTATTTATAGTTTTATAAATATATTATGAAAAAAATAATTATATCTATCCTCGCAATTGTTGCTATTTTAACCATTGTCGCACCTGTTTATGCTCAAACGGCTAACGGTTATAACCAGCCTTACTATTTTAATTCAATGATGGGTTTTGGCTGTGGTTACGGCGCTGGTTGGCTGGGTATGATTTTTATGATACTTTTTTGGATTTTGGTTATTGTGGTCATAGTTTCATTTGTAGGTTGGCTGGTAAGGCAAGCGAAAAGCGATATCACTCACGATAACGGGGACAGTAAAGCAATTGATATTTTGAAAGAACGATACGCCAAAGGCGAAATTGATAAAAAAGAGTTTGAGGAAAAGAAAAAAGAATTAATTTAATAAACTATAATATGAAGATTGGCATTATTTTACAATCAAACAAACCAGAGCATATATGGAATACGTTTCGTTTTGCCATAACTTCGCTTAAAGCAAGTCATCAAGCGACAATCTTTTTGATGAATGAGGGTGCGGAGCTTAATAGCATTCCCGACACAGATGATTTTGACATATCAAAAAAGGTTAAGGAATACAAAGAGTTGGGTGGGAAAATGTATGTTTGCGGGACTTGTCTGAAACTACGCAAAAAGAACGAAAGTAAAGTGTGTCCCGTTTCTACGATGTCGGATTTGCTTAAATTAGTTGAAGAAAGCGATAAAGTTTTAGTGTTTGGCTAACAATTATGGATTGTTGTAATTCAAAATCTTGACACAGTAAATAAAAAGCGTAAAATAGAATAATAAGTATGAATTTATTAGGCAAAAATTTTATCATTTTTTATTTAGTCGTATGTATTTTGGGAGCTTTCGCTTTTCACTGGTTTTTTGTTGACAATATGATGCCGGCAAGCGAGTGTTTTTCTGCCAATTGCGCTTATTCTTCCACTCAAACGATAATTCCGCCGGAAACAATAAATATTCTGCTGATTGCTTTAATGGCAATTTTTATTGTTGCGATTATGCCCGTGGTTATGCTGTTGCGTAATGAATTTAAAAAACTTCCATGGCAAGTGTTTTTCAAATGGAAAATTGATGGTTTCTACCATAAGCTGATTTCATGGCTTAAAATTTTAGAAAAAAGAGATCCTCAAACCACTTTAATTGCGGCGCGGATTTCTGATTTTAGCCAATAAATTCTAATATTTTATTTTGCTATAAATCTTAATTTCTACGCCGCTTAATGCGGTTTTTGTATTTTAAAATATATTCAATGATAATAAATTAAAATTAATAGCAAGATAATATTATTAAGTAAATTAAATAAGAAAAATAACATGACGGAAGAAATAAGAAGTAAAATAGAAAATTTGAAATCCGTAGAAGATAAAATGACAATTGAGGCGGAGATTGAGGTTTTGGACGGCGTTGACGGCATAAATATAAATGAAGCAAACGGGAATTGTTATATAAAATTTGACGAAGATAAAATTTCGTCTGACGCAATAATTAAAAAAATTAAGGAGCTCGGTTTTATTGTATTGGTGGAAAAACCCGACAAAAGCCTAGAAGGGCATTTTGACGGGCCAGCCACAATCTCGCCACCTGCCCGCAATGCTGTAAGCATAGCTGCTGCAGGCGGGAAGGCGAGTTTGGGCGGGGAAGAGTGGAGCAGTAAAAACTTAAAGGAGCACATTTATAAAGTTGAGGGAATGCACTGCGCATCATGCGAAATTTTAATTGAAAAGAAACTTTTGGGAATTCAGAATATCAAATCTGTTGACGCTTCAACGTCTAACGGGCAAGTAGTTGTTGAATATGAAGGCGACAGGCCGAATCCTGAAAGATTAAGCAGAATTTTTAGAGAAGAAAATTATCAATTTGATGATTTAAATAGCAGGGCGGGTAAAAAAACAAATAAGGAAGAAAATAAAAAAGGAGTTAGCCCAACCTTAGTTGCATTTAATATAGCTATTTTTATAATCATTGCTTTTTTATTTTTACAGAAAATAGGAATTGCCGATTTTCTTAGTTTAAGTTCAAGGTCCTCTTTGCTGACGTTTTTGGGATTTGGGCTTTTAGCAGGATTGTCATCTTGCGCCGCTTTAGTTGGAGGGATTATTCTATCAATGTCAAAACAATGGAATAGTCTTTATTCAGAAAACCAAACTACATCTCAAAAACTTCAGCCTCATATAATGTTTAATGCAGGCAGGGTTGTTTCTTATACTGTTTTAGGCGGAGTTTTAGGTTTGATAGGGAGCAGGCTTCAAATTTCACCTCAATTTACAGGTTATTTAATAATTGCCATATCGTTGTTGATGTTAGCTTTGGGTTTGCAAATGTTGGGAGTCAAAGCATTCAGGAAATTCCAAATTACAGTTCCAAAATCAGCGACAAGATACATTGCTAACGAAAAGAATTTTCAGGGAAAACAAATGCCATTTATAATGGGTGCTTTGACCTTCTTTTTGCCTTGCGGGTTTACAATAACAGCCCAAAGCTTAGCTTTGCTTTCTGGTAATGCATTTCAAGGAGCGTTAATAATGGGAGCGTTTGCCTTAGGAACTGTTCCAGCGCTTTTCTTTATCGGACTATCCTCTGTAAAATTTAATTCAAAACCCCATTTAGCGGAAAGATTTGCAAAGGTGGCAGGATTTTTAGTGTTATTCTTTGCTTTATATAATGTTTCAAACCAAATGAATGTATTAGGCTTTACTGGGTTTAGCAATATTGTTGCATCAAGCCAAGGTCAAACTCAAACGCAAGGCGTTATTGACGAAAAAGATTTACCTCAAATTGTTGAAGGTAAGCAAGTTATAAAAATGACAGCTTACGGCTCAAAAGATAGCCCTAATTATTTTAAGGTAAGGGTGGGAGTTCCTGTAAGATGGGAAATAACAGCAGACAGAACAGCAGGCGGCTGTAATGGCTCAATTATTTCAAACAGCTTGTTTTCTGGATCAATTGATTTGATTCCCGGGCAGGTTTCGGTAAAGGAGTTTACCCCGGAAAAAACAGGTAAGTTCAGATTTTCTTGCCAAATGGGTATGATTTCAGGAATTATTGAGGTTGTGAACGCAAATACAGCCGCCAACTCAAACCCAGACATTCAGGTTGCCAATGCAGCGGCGCAGGGTAATGGCGATGTGGTTTCTTCTGGAGCAAAAGGATGCGGTTGTGGCGGCGGGGGAGGCAGTACCTGTGGCGGCAATTAGCATTAAAAAATAAAATTAAAAATCATGAAGAAAAAAATAAAGTTTCAAGAAAAAATTAAAAAAATATGTAAACTTTGCGGTATTGATTTTGACATCTGGGCTGAAACAATGCATTTTAACCAAGAAAGAGAGGAAAGGATGAAAAAGCATGCATTAGGTCAATGCCGTATTTGCAAATGTTCGCCAGTTTGCATCGCATAATATAAATTAATTTTTTATACCATGAACAAAAATTTAATAATTTTATCGATAGCAGTTGTTGCAGTTTTAATAGGAGGCTATAATTTATTGTCAGGATCTAAATTGGGCGTAAAAAATAATACGTTAACTGCTGCTATCGCCAACCAAAATCAGCAAAATCAAGTAATGTTCAGTGTAGATGCTAAAAGGTGGCAATTCACGCCAGACGTTATTCGGGTAAAAAAGGGTCAACAGGTCAAAATAATTATTAACAATACCGATACCATCCACGGAATAAATTTACTAGACTTTAATGCCATTGGAGACGATTCTATTGAATTTACGGCTGATAAAACAGGTGAGTTTGTATTCAGATGTAATAATTTTTGCGGTGATGGCCATGGAGCAATGCAAGGTAAAATTATTGTAACCAAATAATTAAAAATTATGCAAAAAACAAAATTTAAAATTCAAGGAATAAAGTGCAGTAATTGCTCTTTGTTAATTGAAGAAAGGTTAAAAAATCTTGATGGGGTTGTTAAGGTTAAAGTTGACCATGACTCAAGCAAAGGGGTTGTCATTTATGACGAACAAAAAATAACAGAGCGGGATATTTATCAAGCCATTGAAAGCATAAATGATTTTCACTTGGAAAAAATTGAAGAAATAATTCCGTCGGCAGAAGAAATGTCAGAGGCGGAAAACAAAGAACAAGATTTAGGGATTAAAAAAACAAAATTCCGAATTAAAGGATTAAAGTGCGACAATTGCGTTCTTTTAATAGAGAGCAGGCTAAAAAGCAAAGAAGGAGTTGTTAAAGTTAAAGTTGACCAAACTTCAAATAAAGGTGTGGTAATTTATGATAAACAGAAAATAGACGAAAGCGATATTTACAAAACAATTGAGGAGATAGGCGGATTTAAAGTTGAAAAAATAGAAGATGCAGTAAAAAATACTGATGAAAATACTAATTATGACAACCCTTCCGTATCAATAGAGGTAAGACCTCCAATTGAATCTTCGAATAAGCGAGGATTTGCTATTGTTGCAACTATTGTACTTTTAATATTTTTGTTTGCTACGTTCGGGCAAAAAAATAATCAGGGGAGTCAAATCAATGGTTCTGTGAAAAACACTCAAGTACAGGTGCAGCAACAAGCTGATAACCAGCAAGCTCCGGCAACTAAAACATTAGAAAAAAGCGATAATCCTGTTTTAGAAGCTTATGTGGTTAGTAGATGTCCATTTGGGATCCAAATGCAAAGAATAATGGCCGATGTTGTTAAAAATATTCCGTCTTTGGCAAATAATGTAAAGGTGAGATATATGGGGGCTGTTTCTAACGGAACAATTTCTTCAATGCATGGCAGCGCCGAGGCTCAAGAAAATTTAAGACAGATTTGTTTAAGAGAGGAGCAACCAAATAAATACTGGAGCTATGTTTCCTGCCAAATGAAAAGCGGTGACACTACTGGATGTGAAACTACTGCGGGAGTTGATGCCTCAAAATTAAACGTTTGTGTTTCAGACAGTAGCAGAGGATTAGTTTATGCCCAAAAAGATTTTGATTTGAACAGTAAATATCAAGTACAAGGTTCTCCAACATTAATATTGAATGGACAGCAGGTTTCAGAATTTAATTTTGGCGGAAGAACTTCTGATGCGGTAAAAAGCGTGATATGCAGCGGATTTAATAATCAGCCAGGATCCTGTTCAACAAAACTGACCACAGCTAATGCGGCAACAAGTTTCTCTGCTACATATTAGATGAATTAACTATTAATTAAATTTCAAATGGATAAAAACATAAAACTAAAATCGAAAAGAGGGACGGTTAAGAAGAATGTAGAAAGCAGGCTCTCTAAAATTGAATTGAAAATCAATCAAGTTTTAGATTTGATTTCTGCTAATCCTATAGCTAAACCTCCAAATGTTTTTGCGCCGCCAAAACAAGCAATTAAGGCGGAAGAAAACAAGGATAAACAAATCAGTTTGGTTGTTAGCGGGATGCATTGTGTATCGTGCGCAAAGATTATTGAGAAAAAACTACAGAAGGTTTCAGGGGTTAAAGAAGTAAATGTAAATTTTACCGCTGAAAAAGCCAGGATTATTTATGACGGCTCAAAAGTCAAAACAAATGATTTGATAGGCGCTATTATATCTGCTGGATATAAAGCCACTGTGCCGAATATTGCTGATCCAGAAGAAGAAAGAATAAGAAAAGAAAAAGAAATTAAAAATTATCGCAACAAATTTTTAATTTCTTTTGGATTGAGCTTGCCGATGCTTTATTTCATGTTATTGGACTTCTTCAACTTCCTGCCGTTGAGAGGGCTCTTGTTGCCATATGTCGGCGTTGTTTCACTATTACTGACAATACCAGTCCAATTTATTATCGGAGCAGGATTTTATAAAGGAATGTGGAGCAGTTTGAAAATGAAAACATTTAATATGGATAGCTTGATTGCAATTGGAACAAGCACAGCATTCTTTTACAGCTTGTGGCAATTTTTAGCTTACACAATAGGAAATGGAACGCTAATTGGGTTAAACGGAGCTAAAATTCCAGAATTATATTTTGAAACAGCAGCTTATTTGATAACCTTTGTGGTGCTTGGGAAATGGCTTGAAACAAAAGCAAAGGGCAGAACATCTGAAGCCATTAAAAAACTAATGGGCCTTCAGCCAAAAACCGCAAGAATAGTAGTAAAGGGAAATGAAACACTGGATATACCAATTGATGAAGTAAAAAGGGGAGATGTTGTTTTGGTTCGGCCTGGAGAAAAGGTTCCGGTGGACGGAGTGATTCTAAAGGGCAGGTCATCTATTGATGAATCAATGCTTACTGGAGAAAGCATACCTGTTGAAAAAAATGTGGGTGATAAAGTTATTGGAGCCACAATAAACAAAAATGGCAGTTTTGAATTTGAGGCAACTAATGTCGGCAGCGAAACAGCTTTGGCTCAAATTATTAGGTTGATTGAAGAAGCCCAGGGTTCAAAGGCTCCAATCCAAGCCATGGCTGATAAAATTTCATCTTGGTTTGTTCCCGCAGTTTTAGTTTTAGCCGCATTGACTTTTGTAATATGGTATTTTGCTTTGGGCGCAACTCTTTCATTTGCTTTAATGGCATTTACATCAGTAATTGTTATAGCTTGCCCATGCGCATTAGGGCTTGCAACTCCTACTGCAATTATGGTTGGCACTGGAAAGGGGGCCGAATACGGAGTGCTTATCAAGGGCGGAGAGCCGTTAGAAGCAGCCTGTAAAGTAAAAGCAGTCGTATTTGACAAAACCGGAACATTGACAAAAGGCAAACCAGAAGTTACTGATATAGTAGGCGCAGGATTAAGCGATGAAAAAAAGATTATTAGCATTACTGCAAGCTTGGAAAAACTTTCTGAACATCCTTTGGCAGAAGCAATAGTAAAGTATGCCGAAGAGGAAAAAATTCGTTTGCCTGAGGCGAATAATTTTAAGGCAATTCCTGGTCATGGCGTTGAAGGAAAAATAGACGGTAAGAAATATTACTTTGGCAATAGAAAATTAATTACAGATGTGGTTGGATTAGAAATTGGTGAAATAGAAAGTAAAATAAGCAGGCTTGAAAATGAAGGAAAAACAGCAATGATATTGGCTTCAGAAAAAGATACGTTGGGAATAGTTGCGGTTGCAGATACAATAAAAGAAAACACTATTGAAGCGGTAAATGCTCTAAAAAAAAGAGGCATACAAGTATTTATGATTACAGGAGACAACCGACGCACAGCAGAAGCAATTGCAAAACAGATTGGCATTACAAACATTTTAGCCGAAGTATTACCCGAAGACAAAGCTAATGAAGTAAAAAAACTTCAGGGCACTGGAATTAAAGTTGCAATGGTTGGAGATGGAATTAATGATGCGCCAGCTTTGGCGCAAGCAGATTTAGGAATTGCTATGGGCGGTGGCACTGATGTTGCAATGGAAACAGGGGGAATAGTAATTATTAAAAATGATTTGCGAGATGTATTAACGGCTATAAGTTTAAGCCGAGAAACTATGGGTAAGATAAAGCAAAATATGTTTTTTGCTTTATTTTACAATGTGATTGGAATACCAATCGCCGCAAGAATTTTTGCAGGATTTGGTCTTGTATTAAGGCCCGAATTAGCCGGTTTAGCAATGGCTTTCAGCTCTATTTCGGTGGTTTCTAATTCCTTGTTGCTTAAATATTTTAAACCCAATAAAAAGAACTACATATCCATTATTGCGCCAATTATTCTTGCTATATTTTTTACATTTATATTTATTGAGTTTGGCAGGATTAGTTCTAGAATGGCAATTATAGAGGCAGGAGATAAAAAAATGGAAAATGTTTTGATTCAGGGAAAAGCAGAAAATTTAAATAAGCAAAATAAAAATTTAGTAAAATAACCACAAAAAAATGACAGAAAAAATAATACTAACAATTTCAGGAATGCATTGCTCGTCTTGCGCAAAAATAATTGAAACTACTCTTGAAGAGAAAGAGGGGGTAGACTCAATTTCGGTAAACTATGATTCTAAAAAAGCATTTTTAGAATTTGACCAGCAAAAAATAAACCTTGATGAAATAAAAAACGAAATAGAAACATTAGGATATAAAGCGTTGTAACAAAACAAAAACTACTCCAACGAGTAGTTTTTGTTTCCATTTAACATAGTGTTGACGCGGGAGTTGATTTTGCTAATATAGACCTATACCATAATTAAATAAATATAAAAGTTATGCAAAAAATTACTGACAAAGCAACATTAAAAAATATTTTAGAAAAAAAAGGAGCTTGTGAAATTTTAGCAAAACACAACCTTCCCTGCATGTCTTGCCCAATGGCTTATTTTGAGCTGGAAAAATTAGAAATTGGCGAAGTGTCAAAAATGTACGGGCTTCCTTTGGAAAAAATATTAAAAGATTTAAATAATTTAAAATAATATGAAAAGAAAAAAAGCCACAGAACAGAGGTTTTGTGGCTAAGGGTCATTTTTTTTGTTTTCAATGTGCAAGTTTTTTTACCCCGCTATACTAGTTTGGTCTATTGGCTGATCATTATTTTCTTCAGTGCAGAGTTGAGGCGGTTTATACCTGTATCGCATTAAATAAGCGTCTTCTGGCGTATCATTAAAATGACCGTGAAGAATCTTGACAGCCTTAAATTCGTTTTTGCGAAAAAACAGCTGGGCTGGAAGATTGGTTTCGCGAACTTCCAGTGTTACGTAGGTGCGGCGCTGAAAAGACAGCTTACTGCAAAGTTTTGCAACCATTTGGCTACCAACTCCTTGCCTCCGCCATTCAGGATGCACAGCAAAATTCAAAACATGTATTTTGGTTTTATGTAATTCATAAACCATAAACCCGACTACGCGGTCTTCGTGTTCGGCCGCCATGCCAATGCAATTTCTTTGCCGCAGACATCTTACAAAATCATCTTCTCGCCAAGGAAATTCAAAACTTGAACTTTCAATGGCAAGAACCTCTGGCATATCCTGCCGAATCATCCACCTAATGTGAACACGAATGTCTTGTTTTACATTAGCTGTAGACATGGCATTCTCCTTTATGCCGAGCATCCGTGGAAAGAACAACAATTAAATAATTGTATTCCCATAAAAAAGTTAGTCAAGAGTTAGTAGGTAGTTAGTTAATATTGATTTTGGTATTTTTTTGTGATTTAATTAACATGTAAAACATAACACACATGAAAACTATAAATAAAAATTTAATATTAATTATAGTAGCCTTTGTGCTTGTTATAGGCGGCGGCTTGCTTTTAAACCAGAAGCTTGGTTTTGCAAAGTTTTTATTTTCAGCATCTCCTGAAGGCATAATTTTGTTTTACGGAGAGGGTTGCCCTCATTGTAAAATAGTAGACGATTATATTAAGGCAAACAATATTAAAGACAAAGTTAAGTTTATAGAATTAGAAGTTTTTAACAATAAAAACAACGCTAATATATTATTAGCAAAAGCTAAAACTTGTAACATAGACCAAAGTCAAATTGGAGTTCCTTTTTTATGGGATGGAAGTAAATGTCTGTTGGGCGACCAGGATGTTATAAATTTCTTTAAGGAAAAAACAAAATAAATAAAATAATAATTTAAAAATGAAAATAAAAAATTATTCGTTAGCCAGTTTAATTTTAGCTTTAATTTTATTTTTCGCAAAATCTGCCAAAGCTGTTTGTCCTGTCTGCATTGCGGCTGTGGGAACCGGACTTGGCTTCTCAAGGTGGTTGGGCGTAGATGACACAATTACAAGTTTATGGATTGGAGCATTACTTGCTTCTTCAAGCATTTGGACAATAATTTGGTTGAATAAAAAGAACTGGAGTTTTAAGTTCCAAAAAATTATTATTCCGGCTGCTTATTATTTGCTTACGTTGGTTCCGCTTTATTATTACGATATAATAGGGCATCCTTTTAATGTAATTTTTGGCGTTGATAAAATAATTTTTGGCGTAATTACCGGAACAATAATTTTTATGGCAAGTATATGGCTGCATAATTATTTAAAAAGAAAAAATGGTTTAAAATCATTTTTTCCTTATCAGAAAGTAGTTTTGCCAATTACGGTTTTATTAATTGCAAGTTTTATAATTTACTTTTTGCTTAAATGGATGATAATATAGACAAAAATAAAATAGACGAGTTTATAAAAAAAGTTCAAAGCAATAAACAAAATCAACTTGATTTGTCTTCTGATGAAGATTTGTCAATTGCTATAATGAATTTAATTTCAATTGAAGAGCATTTTTTCTTTACAGGAGCTAAAACAGGCAAGCCAGAATATTTTGATTTGTTAAATACGGCAAGAGAAATGAGAAAAGAGCTTCTAAAAAAGATTATTAAAGACTATGAAGGCGAAGTCTGGTGCATTTCAAAACATTTGCTGTCTGCTTCAATGAGATTAATGGAGGTTGGAACAAAAGCTTTAACAAAAGGAAACAAACAAGAGGCAGAAGATATGTTTAAAAAAGCATACGAGCTTTATTCTCTTTTTTGGGGAATAAATTTAAAGCTGATTGATATTGGCGAAGTTAAAAAAATAGGTGAAAACCAGATAGACAAAAAAGACCCGGATAAAAAGGGACTTCTGGGAAAATTAGGCAAGGTTGTTCAATATGTAATTGACTGCTGTAAAGAATAATTGACATAGATTACTGTTGAATTATAATTAGAATATGGTAAACAACAAAACTAAAAAACAAGAGCCGTTAACCTTGGATGGTTTGGTAAAATACAACCAAGATGTTTTGTTTCCATATTTTAAAGAAACGTTTGCCGGGAAAAAGGAGTTTACTGATTTTAAAAACGAGATGACTGATTTTAAGAACGAGATGACTGATTTCAAAAACGAAAATTTAACTGGTCAAGACAAAATATTAAAAAAATTAGACATACTTTTAATTGAAAAGGATGTCAGAGATTACCAAGATAAAAAACAGAAAAAATTATTTGCAATCATGATAAAATCACTAAAGGAACATAATATTTTATCTTCTAAAGAGTTGGAAGAAATAACCAAGTTAGAATTTTTTTAAAAAAATAGTCGGGTTGAGAATGCCCGGCTTTTTGTTTGCAACCGTGAAATGAGGTATAATAGAAGAATATTAATTTTTTATAATTTTTAATTTTGTAATTTTATAAATAATTTATTAATTTCTTAATTTTTAAAAATTTGAGCATTCAATCATTATTTAAAAATTAAAAATTGGAAATTAAAAATTTTTGTTTATGTTTGGATTAAATAAAACAACTTCAAAGTTTTGCGATTTAAGGGGAAAGGTGGCAATAATTACAGGAGCCGCCAAAGGCATGGGCAAAGCAGATTCAATAAAACTTGCTAATGCCGGGGCAAAAGTGGTTGTGTGTGATATTGATTTTGAAGGATGCAAGCTGGTTGCAGAGGAAATTAAGAAACAAAGGGGGCAAGCTCTTGCTGTAAAATGCGATGCCAGCAAAAAAGCAGAAGTTGACAGCTTGGTTTCAGAAACTTTGAAAAAATTTGGCAAAATAGACATTTTGGTTAATAATGCCGGAATTTTTCCGTTTGAACCGTTTTTAGAAATGCCTGAACAAAATTTTGAAAAAGTAATTGATGTAAATTTAAAGGGATATTTTCTAATGGCGCAAGCTGTTGCAAAAGAAATGGCAAAGCAAAAGTCTGGGGCAATTGTTAATATCGCCTCGATTGCAATGGGGCAGGTGGGTGTTGGATTTGCCGGTTTAACTCATTATTGCGCCTCAAAAGGAGGAATTGTTGCAATGTCACAAGCTATGGCCTTAGAACTGGCTCCTCTTGGAATTAGAGTAAATTGTATTTCTCCTGGGGCAATTGACACTCCGGGAGCATCTTCTGTAAATATGGATCCAAAAGCAATGGAGGCAATGTTAGCTCCCATTCCAATGAAAAGAAAAGGAAAATCAGAGGAAATTGCAAATGCAGTTTTGTTTTTAGCTTCAGACGAATCTTCTTATATGACAGGGTCAACAATTGTGGTTGACGGGGGGTGGGTTGCCGGTTAGACTTGACTTCACGACTATTATAAAGTAAAATAGAATAAAACATTTAAAATTTTAATAAAGTCGACTCTATAATCAAGATTTCGAATTGTAAAATTGAATTTTAGTTTTTTATAATCAATAATTCATAATTTATAATTCGTAATTTTAAAAAAATGGCAACAGAAGCTTATTGCGTAAAATGCAAAGCAAAAAGAATGATGAAAGACGAGAAAGAAGTAACAATGAAAGGAAAAGGCGGTAAAAAAAGATTTGCTATGACAGGAACTTGCGAGAAATGCGGGACAAAGATGTTTAGGATAATGGGAATGAAAAAATAGAAAAGATTCTCTGAAAAAACCGAGCTATGCGCTCGGTTTTTTCGTAATTTAAGATTAATGAATGAAAAAGAAATATGTTTTAATTTTTACTGGGTTGCTTTTTGTGTTGAATGTTTTTGCCTGGCAGGAGGTTTTTTATTTATCGGGACAGCAAAATTTAAAAGTTAATTTTTTAGCCGTAGGGCAGGGCGATGCGGTTTTTATTGAAACTCCAGAAAAATTTCAGATTTTAATTGATGGCGGCCCAGATTCAACTGTTTTGTCAAAACTGCAAAAAATAATGCCTGTTTTTGACAGGTCAATAGATGTTGTAATTTTAACTCACCCTGAAAAAGACCATTTAACAGGACTTATAGATGTTTTGCAAAGATATAAAGTAGATTATGTTTTGTGGACGGGAGCTGTAAAAAATAGCGCTGAATATAAAAAATGGGTTGAAATTTTAAATAAAAAGCAAAAGGAAAAAACTAAAATAATAACAGCGTTTTCAGGGATGAAAATAAAAGCAGGAAGAGTTTTAATTGACACTTTATTCCCTTTTGAAAATTTGCAGGGTAAAGAATTTAAAAATACAAGCAATGACACTTGTATTGTTTCGCGCTTAGTTTTTGGCAGTAATTCTTTTCTTTTTACTGGCGACATAACAAGCAAAGCAGAAAAAGCGCTGGCTAATTCGTACGAATTAGCCAGTCTGAAATCAGATGTTTTAAAGGTGGCGCATCACGGATCAAAATATTCAACTTCAGATTTATTTTTGCAAAATGTTAAACCAAAGATTGCAGTAATTGAGGTTGGCAAGAATTCTTATGGGCACCCAACGCCTGAAACTTTGCAAAGATTGGAAAAATTTGGTATAAAGACTTTTAGAACCGACAAAGACGGAGATGTAAAAATAGAAAGCAACGGAAAAAATATTAAAATTATTAACTAATTAAAATTCTGTTATGAAGGATTTAGATTTTCCATTATTTAAAACTAAAATTGACGGGCAAGCTAAAAAATTTGACCTGACTGATTTTAATTCTCGGCAAGAGTATTTTGAATACAAAGCTGGAGACGAAATAAAAAAATTGAGAGAATTTTTAAAAGACAATACTTTTATTGCTTATTTAATGGGTAAAAAAAGCTCTGGAAAGGGAACTTATTCTAAAATGTTTGCTGAAGTTATAGATAAGGATAGAATTACCCATTTTTCTATTGGAGATATGATAAGGTCTTTTGACGAAGTTATAAAAGACCAAGGGAAAAGAAAAGAGATTGTAGGGTTTTTAGAAAAGAATTACAGAGGCAGAATGCCTTTAGAAGATATAATGAAGTCCTGGGATAACAGGTCAACAAAAACTTTATTGCCAACAGAATTAATTTTAGCCTTGGCAAAAAGAGAAATATCAAAGCTTGGCAGAAAAGCAATTTTTATTGACGGGTTTCCCAGGGACATAGACCAGGTCTCATACTCTCTGTTTTTTAGAGACCTTATAGATTACAGAGATGACCCGGATGTTTTTATTTTAATTGATGTGCCAACCGATGTAATTGATGAAAGGGTAAAGTTTAGGGTAATTTGCCCCTTATGCAACACATCAAGAAACTTAAAGCTTTTGGCAACAAAAACAGTTGAATACGACAAAGATGCCAAAAAGTTTTATTTAATTTGCGATAATTCAAGTTGTCTCGCTTCGCGAGATCTGGCAAAGCCAGACAAAGGAGCAAGAATGGTTACAAAAGAGGGTGATGAACAAGGTATTGAGCCAATAAGAGAAAGATTAAATAAAGACGAAATGCTTGTAAAAGAAGCATATAATTTAAAGGGAATTCCTAAGGTGCTTTTAAGAAATTCAATTCCGGCTAACCAGACAAAAGATTTTGCTGACGATTATGAAGTTACGCCAGAATATGTATATACTCTTGAAGCAGATAATGTAAAAACAACAGAAAAGCCGTGGGAGGTTAAAGATGACGAAGGCGTTTTATCAAACAGTTTAATGCCGCCTCCAGTTGTTGTTTCTTTAATAAAACAACTGGTAAAAACCCTTGACCTATAAATTTAAAGAGTTAACCCTTCACCTTTTGATATTTCAATTTTTAATATCGCGTATTGACATACAAAGGTGAAGGGTTAATATGAAAGTAGCTCTGATGTTTTCAAAATAGATTCTATACAAACTTTTTTATGGGAGCTCAAATTTGTTAAGACCGTGGTCTTAATATGCGGGCACCCACTTAGATTTTACTAGAAATCTATGAAAAGGTCAGAGCATTAAAAAGACACTCAAAAAAATTGAGTGTTTTTTTAATTTTTGCCTTTACACTGTATTTATAAAACTATATAATTAATTCAGTAAATATCATTAATTTAATAAAATTATAATAATGCCAAAAAATATTTTAATTGTTGAAGATGACGAATTTTTAAGGGGGCTGATAAGCAAAAAGCTGTTGGCCGAAGATTTTAAAATTTCTGTGGCAGTTGACGGAGGAGAGGCAGTCAAAAAAATAAAAGAGGAAAAGCCTGATTTAATATTATTAGACCTTATTCTGCCCGTGATGAATGGTTTTGAGGTTTTATCAAAAATAAAAAAAGACTCCAGCATAAATTCAATTCCGGTAGTTATTTTATCAAATCTCGGTGAAAAAGAAGATATTGATAAAGGATTAGAATTGGGAGCCATAGATTATTTTGTTAAAGCCCAGCTTACTCCAGAAGAAATTGTTGTAAAAGTAAAAAATATTTTTGAAGAAAAATAATTTGTAACTAATGCGCAATACAAACAAAAAACGCCCTCTGGCGTTTTTTTTGTTTTGCTTGCGTTAAATTTTCGCTGTTCTTTTTATGCATTTAGCGCAGGCTAAAACTCGTTTACCAGATGACAAACCTGCCTGCGCAGGCAGGCGCGTCCATTGTAAATTTGGGTGCTTTCTTACCTTTTGAGTAGGATTATATTTACCTCTTAATTTAACAAGAGTCCATCCCATGCTTGATTTTTTTCCGCAGATCGTGCAAATTTTTTCAGCCATAATTATAATTTAAAATTTAATAATTCTATATTACACTAACTTTCTTTTTTTTGCAACATCTGGTAATATAAAATAATGGATTTAATTATTGCTATATTTTCTTTAATAGTTCTGCTTTTTTCAGTTATTATTCATGAGTTAGCTCACGGATATGTTGCTTATTCGCTGGGAGATCCTACTGCAAAATATGAAGGCAGGCTTACTCTAAATCCTTTAAAGCATTTAGATTTTTTTGGTTCCATTATATTGCCTCTGCTTTTATTTATTAGCCAAAGCCCTATTTTGGTAGGCTGGGCAAAACCAGTGCCGGTTAATCCATATAATTTTAAAGACCAAAAATGGGGAACATTAAAAGTTTCAATTGCCGGCCCGGCAACAAATTTTTTAATTGCTATAATTTTTAGCATTTTTGTAAGGCTTTTAAATGCGCAGCAACAATTATTTTTTATTTCTCCCCAGCAAGCAGCATTTTTTACAGAGCTGCTGGGCATTGTGGCAATTTATAATTTTTTATGGGGATTGTTTAATTTGGTTCCCATACCTCCACTTGACGGTTCGTGGATACTTTTTAGATTTTTACCGCAAAGATTTGAAAAATTTAAAATGTTTATACAGCAGTACGGGCTTTTCATTTTGATTTTTTTTATTTTTTTTGGCGGGTTAAGCGGATTAAGTTTTATAGCCCAGCTTTTTTACTCTTTAATCGTGGGTACGCCCTTAGGTTTGCTTTAAATATTGACTCTTCACCTTTTGAAAAGGTGAAGAGTTGACTTCAATAAAGTTATCTGCTAATATATATTTAATTAAGCGCTATGCGCTTTTATATTTTATGCCGACAATTCATCAATTAATAAAAAAACCTAGAAAAAATAAAAAAAAGGCAAAGAAAGGAGTTGCTCTGCAGTTTGGTTTTAATGTTTTAAAAAACAGGCCATCGCATTATTCTTCTCCTTTTAAAAGGGGAGTTTGCGTTAAGGTTTTTACACAAACGCCCAAAAAGCCAAACTCAGCTTTAAGAAAAGTTGCCAGAGTAAAATTGTCTAATGGAATGGAGGTTACAGCTTATATTCCTGGAGAAGGCCACAATTTACAAGAGCACTCTGTGGTTATGATAAGAGGAGGCAGGGTTAAAGATTTGCCAGGAGTAAGGTATCATATTGTAAGGGGAGTTTTAGATACGGCTGGAGTTGAAAACAGAAAACAGGAAAGAAGCAAATACGGAACTAAAAAAGCAAAATAACATGCGAAGAGCTTACAAAAAACACAAAGTAGCTCCAGATTCGGTTTATAACGACGTGGCAATTGCCCAGTTTATAAACAAGGTAATGAAAGACGGCAAAAAAACAACCGCGCAAAAAATTGTGTACGGAGCTTTTGATATTATAAAAGAAAAAACAAAAAAAGAGCCTGCTGAAGTTTTCAGGCAGGCAATTGAAAATGCTTCGCCTATTTTAGAAGTAAAGCCAAAAAGAATTGGAGGAGCAACTTATCAAGTTCCAATGGAAGTAAGAGGGGAGAGAAGGCTGGCTTTGTCAACAAAATGGATATTAGACGGCGCAAGGGGAAAAAAGGGAAAAGCAATGGCAGAAAAGTTGGCGCAAGAATTAATTGACGCATCAAACAACGAAGGCATTGCAATTAAAAAGAAAAACGACACCCACCGCATGGCCGACGCCAACAAAGCTTTTGCTCATTTCGCTAGGTAAAAAAAACACGCGAATTCCCGGTATCCGCGCGTATCTGATCATTTTGCCAGGTAACGTGAGTACTCACGTGAGGGGTAACGTAACAAAAAATCCGTCCTGAGCAAAGTCGAAGGACAGATTCTTTGACGCGGAGGCCGGTGGAGTCGAACCACATTCTAAATAAATAGAACCAATTGTTTATCAGGCAAAGACCAGAACCGTCTGGTTTCAACCTCCCATAACCTCCGCAACTAAATTATAGCACAAAAAAAACAGCACTTCCAAAATTGAAAATGCTGTTTCCGGTTCCATTCTTATAGAATGTGACACTGCCTGATAAACTAACTTAATTATAGCAGAACCAAGCACCCTGTCAAGAGTAAAAAAAGACCCCGAGAGATGACTCGAGGTTTGCCCCAGCAATCGCCAGGTCTGGCGCCAAAACGCCTTTTCGCGTTTTGGGGGTCAGAGTTTTTTGCCACAACATGGGCAAAACTCTGCATCTAATTCATACTTTATGAGCTCGTGCTTACAACCAAACGCTAAATCTGCGAGCTCTTGTTCTTGAAGCTCATTAATGGTTGGTGGAAGCGGTAAGACCTTCCCGCAATAACAACAATAACGAAAATGTATAGCAACCAGACAACCACAATCCGGACAGTTATATAAACCACGGTCATCGGGTATTATACCCATAGTTTTTTCTCCTTGTAAGGTGCAGAATAAATAATATTACAAGATAAATAAGTTATTGTCAAGTTATCATGATAACCGAAAAAATTTAGAAATTTAGTCATTTAAAAATTATTTAAAAATTTAAAATTAAAAATTGAAAATTATAGTTTATGGCGCGTAAATATCCACTTAATAAATTAAGAAACATAGGAATAATTGCTCATATTGATGCTGGCAAAACCACTTTTTCAGAGAGGTTGCTTTTTTATACCGGAGTTTCGCATAAAATTGGCGAAGTGCACGAGGGAGACACTGTTATGGATTGGATGGTGCAGGAAAGAGAAAGGGGAATTACAATCACTTCAGCTGCCACAACAATGTATTGGAGAGACCACCAGATAAACTTGATTGACACTCCGGGCCACATCGATTTTACAGCAGAAGTGCAGAGGTCTTTGAGGGTTTTAGATGGAGCAGTTGTTGTTTTTGACGGAGTTGCCGGAGTTGAGCCGCAAAGCGAAACAGTTTGGAGGCAAGCAGATAAATACGCGGTCCCAAGAGTTTGCTTTGTCAACAAATTAGACAGAATGGGGGCTTCTTTTGAAAAAAGTTTTCAGTCAATTTTAAATAAATTAACCAAAAATGCGGTTGCGGTAAGCTTTCCAATGGGACTTGAAGAAAAATTAGAAGGAGTTGTTGATTTAATAAAAATGAAAGCGTTATATTTTGAGGGAGAAAAAGGCATTGAAGTTGTTGAAAAAGATATTCCCGCAGAATGGAAGGCCGAGGCTGAAACATGGCACAAAAAAATGATTGAAAAGGTTGCTGGAGAGGACGACGCTTTAACGGGAAAGTTTTTAGAAGGAAGGGAAATAACAGCCGAAGAAATTAAAGCAGTTTTAAGAAAATCAGTTTTAAATTATAAATTAGTGCCGGTTTTTTGCGGTTCTGCCTTAAAAAATAAAGGAGTGCAAACTATTTTAGACGCTATTGTTGAATTATTGCCTTCTCCTTTAGATGTGGTTTCCCAAAAAGGAACCGATCCAAAAACGGGGGCTGTAATTGAAAGAAAGGCAGATGACAACGAGCCATTTGCGGCTTTAGTTTTTAAGATTGCCACAGACCCTTATGTGGGAACTTTAACATATTTTAGGGTTTATTCTGGAGTTTTGAATAAGGGTTCGTATGTTTTAAATGCCAACACAGGAGAGCAAGAAAGAATTGCCAGAATTTTAAGAATGCACGCAGACGAAAGACAGGAATTAGATGTTATATATGCTGGCGAAATTGGAGCCACAGTTGGATTAAAAGGAACAAGCACAGGGCACACGTTATGCGCCAAAGAATCGCCGGTTATTTTAGAAAAAATTGTTTTTCCTGAGCCTGTTATTGGAATTAGAGTTGAGCCGAAAACAAAAGCTGACCAGGAAAAACTTATTATGTCTATCAGAAAATTAACCGAAGAAGATCCGACTTTTAGAATTAAAGAAGATATTGAAACAGGAGAAACAATTATTTCGGGCATGGGAGAATTGCATTTAGATATTATTGCAGACCGTTTAAAAAGAGAGTTTAAAGTTGAGGCAAATTACGGCAGGCCTCAAGTGGCTTATAAAGAAACAATAACAGCTGAAGCTGAAGCTGAAGAAAAATATGTAAGGCAGTCTGGAGGAAAAGGCCAATATGGACACGTGCTATTAAGAGTAAAACCAAAAGAAAGGGGAGCGGGCTTTGAATTTATTGACGAAATAAAAGGAGGCGCAATTCCAAAAGAATTTATTAAGCCAGTTGAAAAAGGAGTTGTGGAGGCAATGGATAAAGGAATTGTTGCAGGATATCCAATGGTTGATGTTGAGGTTATATTATTTGACGGAAGCTACCATGATGTTGACTCTTCTGAATTTGCTTTTAAAATTGCAGGCTCAATGGCTTTTCAAAAAGCCGCAAAATCAGCAAAACCAGTTATTTTAGAGCCAGTAATGAAAATAGAAGTTGTCACTCCGGAGGATTTTTTTGGGCAGGTTATTTCTGATTTAAATTCAAGAAGAGGGCAAATTAAAGAAACATCAGAAAGAGCTGGAATGAAAGTTATAGACGCGATAGTTCCATTATCAGAAACATTTGGATATGCAACGTCTTTGAGGTCATTAACAGAAGGCCGCGCCTCATTTACTATGGAATTTAATAGTTACGAACAAGTCCCAAGTAATATTGCTCAAGAAATTGTTGACGGAAAAAGGCAGTAATCAATTACATAATTAAATATTAAAAAAAGCCCCGGGATCAGAAATTGCTATCTCGGGGTTTGTGTTTTAGCCAGCGCTAATGAACTTGGTCTAATATATCTTTTTCATTATCGCTGACAGTGGGCGGTTTATGAGTTCCCACTTCATACCTATGATGTGGCAACGGTGAAACAGCCTGTTCTTTTGCGCATTCGGGTTGCTCATCGGCAAGCGGTCCTGCCTGTGCAGGCAAGTCGGGAATTTCCCGCTTAAAGATTAGGACAATTTCGGTCCTAAATCCACTTAATTTCCAACCGCTTTTTTTCTCTTTATCGACTATCTGTTGGCGTATTTCCGCTGATATGTCGCTGGGCAGACGTAATTCTTTGGTTTCTGTTTTCATGGCGTTTTTCCTTTCGAGGTAAATCAGCGGAGAACGGGTCTCCGCGAGTTAGTAGCGCCGATTCTCTTTGTCAAAACGAGCTCGCGTTTTTTTCAAATCTGCCTCTGTTATACCATCTATACGTCCGTCTTCATCGTATTCTGGCCTTTCCCTTTTCTTTCTGAAAAAGATTGTTTCAACCAAAATGAAAACAGAGAAACAAATCACCGAAATGCAAAAAAATACAGCTGGTTTTAGATAGTTTGGACAGGGTATGTATATTACCCCTGTAAACGCAAGCACAAACGCAAAAACCGAAAGCAGTGCTCTGAGTGAAGTTGACACGGCAAGTTCCTTTCCTAAAAGATTGTCAAAGAACAGTAAATATAGTATAATTAAACTGTTAATAAAGTCAATGTCTCTTATAAGCTATTGACTATTTTAAATATATATAATAAGATAATAAATACACTAAAATTTACAATTTGAAATTTTCAATTTGAAATCAATTTGAAATATTTAAATATTAAAATATTGAATTCAAATTTCGAATTTCAAATTTCAAATTAGAACTATGGCAACAGAAAAATTTGAGAGGTCAAAGCCTCACGTAAACGTAGGTACTATTGGTCACGTTGACCATGGAAAAACCACATTGTCAGCCGCAATTATGAAAGTTTCAGGATTGCGCGGTTTTAAGCATTCAGAAAAAGGAGTAGACCAAATTGACTCAGCTCCAGAAGAAAAGGCAAGAGGCGTAACGATTTCTATTACTCACTTAGAATTTGAAACAGCAAAAAGGCACTATGCTTTAATTGACTGCCCAGGCCACGCTGACTATATTAAAAACATGATTACGGGAGCCGCCCAAATGGACGGAGGTATTTTGTTAGTTTCAGCTCCAGATGGACCTATGCCTCAAACAAAAGAGCACATTCTTTTAGCCAGGCAGGTAGGTTTGCCATCATTGGTTGTGTTTATGAACAAATGCGATATGGTTGACGATCCAGAAATTTTAGATTTAGTTGAATCAGAAATCAGAGAACTTTTAAAGAAAAACGGTTATCCTGGCGACGAAACTCCAATTATTAGGGGTTCAGCCACAGAAGCATTAAAAGCAAATTCAATTGACGACGCATCTGCTAAGCCAATTATAGAATTATTAGACGCAGTTGATAATTATGTTGAGGAGCCTGTTAGAGAATTAGACAAGCCATTTTCTATGGCTATTGAAGATGTTTTCTCAATTGAAGGAAGGGGAACTGTGGCAACAGGAAGGATTTCAAGGGGAATTGTAAAACAAAACGATGAAGTTGAAATTATTGGTATTAGGCCAACACAAAAAACTGTTGTTGTGTCAGTTGAAATGTTCCAAAAGAGCCTTGACCAAGGAAATGCCGGAGATAATGTTGGAATTTTGTTAAGAGGCTTAAAGAAAGAAGATATTGAAAGAGGCCAAGTTATAGCAAAGCCAGGATCAATTACTCCTCATACCGAATTTGAGTGCGAAGTTTATGTTTTGAGCAAAGATGAGGGCGGAAGACACACTCCATTTTTCTCTGGATATAAACCGCAATTATATATAGGAACATCTGATATTACTGGCGACGTAACTTTGGCAGAAGGAACCGAAATGGTAATGCCAGGAGACACAGCCAACTTAAAAGTTAAATTGATAGTGCCGGTTGCATTGGAAGAAAAAGGAAAATTTGCCATTAGAGAAGGCGGAAAAACAGTTGGATCTGGAGTAGTAACTAAAATTATAAAATAATTTTAAGAATGCCTGCAAAGAAAATTGTTCGGAAAAGAACAATAAAAGCAAATAAAGAAGAGAACGCAGAAGAAAAGGGAGCCCCAGAAATGAGGCAGAAGCTTCGCATAAAGCTTAAAGCTTATGACCACAAAATTATTGACAATTCAGCCCGCCAGATAATTGATATTGCAAACCGCTACGGAGTTGACGCAGTAGGTCCTGTTCCATTACCCACAGAAATTTTAAAATACACTGTTAACAGATCAAGTTTCGTGCACAAAAATGCCAGAGAACAGTTTGAAATGAGAGTTCATAAAAGAGTGATTGATATTTTAAATCCAAACCAAGATATTATAGAAGCGTTGAGAGATTTGAATTTACCTTCAGGTGTTGACATTGCGATTAAAATTTAGTAAACTATCATATATAGACAATAGTTAACTTCCCGCCACAATGCTTATAGCTTTGGGCGAGGTAACAACATTGCCAAAAATCTGGCAAGCACGCCAGTTTTTTGTTAATGCCAATTTACGAATTATATGCTAATAATGCAAATTCGTATTTGGGTCATTGGCGACGTCATTAGCTATATTTGCATTGTATTTATATGAAATTTATATTAGGCCAAAAAATTGGAATGTCCCAGCTATTTGATAAAGACGGCAAGTTAACGCCAGTTACCTTGGTTTTGGCAGGGCCTTGTTATGTTTTGCAAAAAAAGACAAAAGAAAAAGACGGTTATAATGCTTTGCAGATTGGATTTGAAAAAATAGAAAAGAAAAACAAAATCAAAAAATCAATGGCTGGAAAGGAATATAAATATATACGGGAATTCAGAATCCAGAATTCAGAATTTGAAAAAGATGGAGAAAAAGAAATTAATGTCGCTACTTTCAGCGAAGGAGAAAAAGTAAAAGTTTCAGGAATGTCAAAAGGCAAAGGATTTCAGGGCGGAGTTAAAAGGCACGGATTTTCAGGAAGAAACGCCACTCACGGCGTAAAGCATGAACACAGAACAATAGGTTCAACTGGTTCGCGTTTTCCTCAGCATGTTATTAAGGGCAGAAAAATGCCAGGTCGAATGGGATATGAAAGAATTACAGTTAAAAATTTGAAAATAGCGAAAATTGACGCAGAAAATAACTTGTTAATATTAAAGGGAGCAGTGCCCGGGCACAAGGGCACATTGCTTGAAATCAGAGGATAATTTAAATATGAAGGTAGATGTTTACAATCAATTAGGAGAGATATCCGGAAGTATGATTTTGCCGAAAGAAATTTTTGAGGTAAAACTTAATACTGATTTAGTGCACCAAATTGTTGTTTCGCAAATGGCAAACAAACGCCAGGTTTCAGCCCATACAAAAGACAGAAGCGAGGTGAGGGGAGGAGGAAAAAAACCGTGGAGGCAAAAAGGAACAGGCAGGGCAAGGCACGGTTCAATAAGGTCTCCATTGTGGAGAGGCGGCGGAGTTACATTTGGACCAAGAAATGAAAAAGTGTTTGAAAAAGATGTTCCTAAAAAAATGAGGAGAAAAGCTTTGCTTATGGTTCTTTCCGAAAAAGCTAAGAATAATTTCTTGATTGTATTAGAAAGCCCCGCCTTCGCTGAAGCTACGGCGGGCAAAGCAAAAACAAAGGAGGTGGCAAAAATATTGAAAAAATTGCCAAGCAAAGATAAAACCCTATTGATTGCTTTGCCAGAATACGACAAAAATGTATTTCTGGCAGCCAGAAATATAAAAAAAACCAGCATTTCAGAAGCAAGAAATTTGAATGTTTTAGATTTAATGTCGTCTAAATATTTGTTAATGCCAAAAGAAAGCATAAAAACTATAGAAAAAACATTTCTAAAATAAAATATCATGGCTTTATTTGATTTTTTAAAAAAGAAAAAAGCAATAGAAAAAGCAAGGGAAACGGATAAAAAGTCCGAGAAAGTTTCGGCTGAAGGAAAACCCGCTGAAAAGGCAAAGCCTATTAAGGCGGACTCGCAACAATCTCGCCGAAAGGCGAGTTTGGGCGGGTTTTCTTACAACGCCATAAAAAATCCGCATATATCAGAAAAAGCAACTGCTTTGGCAGAAAAAAACCAATATACTTTTAAAACATTGGCAGGCGCTAATAAAACAGAAATAAAAAAAACAGTGGAAGGAATTTACGGGGTAGATGTTTTATCTGTAAATATAATAAAAATTCCAGCTAAAAAAAGAAGAATAGGAAAAACTAAAGGATTTAAATCGGGGCACATAAAAGCAATTGTAAAAATAAAAGAAGGCCAAGTAATTGAAATTTTTTAAATGAAAATATATAAACCAACAACGCCAGCTAGAAGAGGAATGACAGGGATAGATTTTTCGTTGCTTTCAAAAGAGCCAAGCGAAAAAAGGCTTTTAAAATACATTAAAAGAAGCGTGGGAAGATCAAAATCTACAGGAAGAATTACAGTAAGGCACAAAGGTGGCGGAGTAAAAAAACTTTACAGAATTATTGAATTTTCGCAAAAAAGAATGGACAGCCCCGCAAAAGTTGTTGCCTTAGAATATGATCCAAACAGGACAGGATTTATAGCTTTAATAGAGTACGATAATAGAGAAAGGCAATATATTATAGCTCCGCAAGGATTAAATGTTGGAGACAGTGTAGTTTTTTCCGAAAAAGCCCCGTTAACTCCGGGTAATAGAATGAAATTGAAAAATATAACAGTGGGAACAGCAGTTTATAATGTTGAATTAGAGCCTGGAAAGGGAGGAAAATTAATAAGATCAGCAGGATCTTCGGCTCAGGTTTTGGCTCAGGAAGAAAATTATACGAATTTAAAAATGCCTTCAACCGAAGTTAGAAAATTCAGCAACGAATGTTTTGCAACAATAGGAATGGTTTCAAATCCAGAAAACAGATTTTACAGAGTTGGCAAGGCAGGCAAGTCAAGGTTAAAAGGCAGAAGGCCTCATGTAAGGGGCTCTGCAATGAATCCGGTAGACCATCCACATGGCGGCGGAGAGGGCAGGCAGCCAATTGGCTTAAAGCATCCAAAAACTCCGTGGGGAAAACCAGCTTTGGGAGTGAAAACAAGAAACAAGCGTAAATGGACAAATAAATTCATCGTTCAAAGAAGAAAGAAAAAATAAAAAAACAAAAAAATGAGCAGAAGTTTAAAAAAAGGTCCATACATTGACCCAAAATTGTTAGAAAAAGTGTTAAAGCTCAGGAAAGACGAAAAGGTTATCATTAAAACATGGGCAAGGCACTCTACGATTTCTCCAGAAATGGTAGGCCATACTTTTGGGGTGCATAACGGCAAAGATTTTGTTCCAGTTCATATTGCAGAGGATATGGTAGGCCACAAGCTGGGCGAGTTTGCGGCTACAACAAAGTTTGTAAGACATGGAGGAAAAATGCAAAGAGAGATAGAGCAAACCGCAGAACAAAAAGAAGCGGTAAAAACAGCAGCAGAAAAGAAATAGCATAATAACATGGAAATTAAAGTAATATTAAGACATTTAAGAATATCGCCAAGAAAGGCAAGAGAAGTGGTTGATTTGGTAAGAGGTAAAAATGCGGCCGAGGCAAAAACCGCCCTTGAATTTGCGGTGAAAAGAGCATCGGCGCCTGTTTTAAAGCTTTTAAATTCAGCTGTTGCTTCAGCTAAACACGATTTTCAGATAGACGAATCAAATCTTTTTGTGTCTAAAATTACAGTAGATGAAGGCCCAACATTGAAAAGGTGGCATGCAATGTCTCGCGGCAGAGCTTATCCTATAATGAAAAGAAGCTCGCATATTACTTTAGTATTGGGAGAAATAAATCCAACTGAAAAGAAAGAAACAAAAACCGAAAAAATTAAAGAAGTTAAAGCAGTAAAAAAGTTAAAAAAACAGCAAAAAAAAGTTAAAAAAACATAATTCATAATATGGCTCACAAAGTCCACCCAAAATCATTTAGAATAAAAGGAACAGAAGATTGGAATGTCCGCGGTTTTTATGGCAAAAAAATGCCTCAGTATTTAGCGGAAGATTTTTTAATTAAAGATTTTTTAACAAAAAAATTGGCAGATGCTTCGGTTGCTAACATTGAAATTGAACATTCAGCAAACAAATTAAATATTATTATTGCAACAGGCAGGCCTGGATTAATTATAGGCAGAGGCGGAGGCGGAGTTGAAAATTTGAAAGATTTTATATTGAAAAAAATATATTCAAAAAAAATAGATAATACAAAAAGAGAGATAAAGATAGAAATTAGAGAAATAAAAAATCCTTGGATTTCAGCTCCTTTAATAGCTCAAATGGCAGCTCAGCAAATTGAAAAAAGAATACCATTCCGCCAAGTTTTAAAAAGAACAATAGAAAGAGTTATGGCAAACAGAGAGGTAAAGGGCATAAGGATAGAAATGTCAGGAAGATTAAATGGCGTTGAAATTGCCAGAAAAGAGTGGTTGAGGCAGGGCAGATTGCCAAGAAATACAATAAGAGCTGACATTGAATATAGCCAGGCAGAAGCGCATTGCACCTATGGGGCAGTAGGAATTAAAGTTTGGATATATAAAGGAGAAAAATTTGAATAACTAAAAATAAAAATTCGTTATGAGTATTTTAATGCCGAAAAAAGTTAAACACCGCAAGTGGCACAGGGGAAGATCAAGAGGAGTTGAAACTAGGGCAACCGAGCTTACTTTTGGCAGTTTTGGATTAAAATCTTTGGGAACAAAATGGATAACTGCCCGCCAACTTGAAGCTTCAAGGCGTTATATAATAAGATATCTTAAAAAAGGAGGAAAGCTTTGGATAAGAATTTTTCCAGACAAACCAGTGACATTTAAGGGCGCTGAAGTTGGCATGGGAGGAGGAAAGGGAGGAGTTGACCATTATGTTTATCCTATAAAACCAGGCAGAATTATTTTTGAATTAGACGGCATAAAAGAAGATATGGCCAGAGCTGCATTTCGCGGAGCGTCAAAAAAATTGCCGATTAAAACCAGATTTATTAAAAAATAAAACTAAAACAATGAAAGCAAAAGAACTTCGTAAAAAAGATAAAAATGAATTGGAAAAATCAGCAGAAGACCTTAGAAAAAAATTAAGCGGCCTTAGGTTTAAGTTTTCTTCTAATAAATTAAAGAATGTAAAAGAAATAAATCACGTGAAAAAAGAAATAGCGAGAACATTAACAGTATTAAAAGAACAAAAACAATAAGTAATCCTTCGCCCTTCGTCGTAGCGACTTCTCAGGGCTCAGGATGAATTTATTAAAATTCATGCCAAAAAGAAAATTAAAGGGTGTTGTAGTTTCAGACAAGATGCAAAAAACAGTTGTTGTCAAAGTGGAAAAAGTTAAAGAACACCCAAAATACAAAAGAAGATATAAAGTTCACAAGAAATATAAAGCCCATGACGAAAAGGGAGAATTTCACATTGGAGATAATGTTGTGATAGAAGAAACAACGCCTATATCAAAAGATAAAAAATGGAAAGTAATAAATAAAATTTAGTATTCACTTTGTTTATAAATTATGATTCAATTAAGGTCGATGTTAAAAGTTGCCGATAACTCCGGGGCAAAAATTGTCCAGTGCATTAATGTTCCAGGCGGCACAAGAAGAAGATATGCTCAATTGGGAGATATAATTGTTGGAGTAGTAAAAAAAGCGGAGCCAAGAAAGTTAGTTAAAAAACATGAAAAGATTAAGGCTGTTATTATAAGGCAGAGAAAAGAATTTAAAAGAGCAGACGGTTCTTATATTAGGTTTGATGACAACGCCGTAGTTATTTTAGGAGACGGAAAAGCGCCGAAAGGAGGAAGGGTTTTCGGGCCTGTAGCAAAAGAATTAAAAGATAAAGGTTTTGATAAAATTGCTATGATGGCAACCGAACTTTTATAACTTAAAACAATGAAAGTTAAAAAAAATGACACAATTTTAATAACCGCAGGCAAAGACAGAGGCAGAACCGGAAAAGTTTTAAGAGTTCTTGTTAAAGAAGAGGCTGTTTTAGTTGAAGGGATAAATTTAAAGAAAAAACACGCAAAACCGAAAAAAGAAGGCGAGAAGGGACAGGTTGTGCAGATTCCAGCGCCTTTAAATATTTCTAATATAAAAGTTATTTGTTCAAAATGCGGGAAGGCCACAAGGGTTGGATATAAAGTTGATAAAGAAAGAAAGGTCAGAGTTTGCAAAAAATGCGGACAAGAGATTTAATATAAAGTTTTTAACATGCCAAGTTTAAAAGAAAAATATAAAAAAGAAGTAATACCGCAAATGATGAAGTCTTTGGGTTATAAAAATCCTATGGCAGTTCCAAAGATTAAAAAAGTTGTGATAAATACTTCTTTTGGCAAGGAAGTTGCAAGCAAAACTTCCGGAGAGAGGGAAAAAATATACAATCTTATTTTGCAGGATTTAACTTTGATTTCAGGACAAAAGCCAAATTTAATAAAATCAAAAAAATCTATCGCCGGCTTTAAATTAAGGGAGGGGCTTGAGATAGCCGCAAAGGTTACATTAAGAAAGGGCAGAATGTGGGATTTTTTAGAAAGATTGATTTATTTGTCTTTGCCAAGGTCGCGCGATTTTAAAGGCATTGACTCAAAATCAATTGATAAAAGAGGAAATTTAACTATTGGATTTAGAGAACATATTTCATTTCCTGAAATTTTTACAGAAAAAGAAAAAACGATTTTTGGATTAGAAATTACTGTTGCGACTAATGCTAAAAATAAAGAAGAAAGTTTAGAATTATATAAATTAATGGGATTCCCAATAAAATAGACAAAAATGGCAAAAACATCACAAATTGCAAAAGCAAAAAAGAAGCCAAAATATTCTTCAAGAAAAATAAGGCGCTGTTTTAAGTGCGGAAGAAGAAGGGGATTTATAAGGAGTTTTGGCCTTTGCAGAATATGTTTTAGGGAATTAGCCAATAAAGGAGAAATTCCAGGAATTAAAAAATCAAGCTGGTAAATAAAAAATAAAAATATGACAGACCCAATTACAGACATGTTAAATCAAATAAGGAATGCAGGAGCTGTTGGCAAAACAGAGCTGTCTTTGCCTTCTTCAAAATTAAAATTTGAAGTTGCTAAAATTTTAATGCAGGAAAATTTTATTTCCGATGTTAAAAAAACAGCCAAAGGAAAAAGCAAAACGATGAAAATTGTTTTAAAGTACGACAACGGAATTATGGCGATTTCAGGGTTGAGAAAAGTTTCAAAGCCAGGACAGAGAATTTACGCAAAAGCGTCTGAAATTAAAAATGTTAAAGGAGGTTACGGCATATCAGTGGTTTCAACTCCAAAAGGATTAATGACAAATAAAGAAGCCAGGAAAGTAAAATTGGGAGGGGAGATATTATTGGAAATTTGGTAACACCTTAAATTGACCAAAGTCAAAAAATAAGATATAATAGTAAATTCATATTGCCAATAATAAAAGAAATTAGGAAATTATTTTAAAAAATAGAAATTCATGAGCAGGATTGGAAAAAAACCAATTGAAATTCCAGAGGGTGTAAAAGTTGATATTCAGGGTCAAAACCTGAAGATTTTAGGTCCAAAAGGGGAGTTGCAAATACAGCTAAACAGGGAAGTAAAAGTGGATATTGACGAGAATGGAAAGAATATTTTAGTTTCTAAACGCAAAGAAACAGCTACTGGAAAAGCAGGGGCTTTATGGGGCCTGTACAGGGCGCTTATATTTAATATGGTATATGGAGTTACAAAAGGTTTTGAAAAAAAATTAGAAATAGAAGGAGTTGGCTTCAAAGCTATGATTGATGGCGATAATCTAGTTTTGAATGTGGGTTTTGTAAATCCAGTTAAAATTAAAAAACCAGAAGGCATTAATTTTTTGGTAGAGAAAAATGTAATTACTGTTTCTGGCATAAATAAAGAAAAAGTCGGTCAAATTTCAGCAATAATAAGAAAAGTAAAAAAAGCCGAACCTTATAAGGGTAAAGGAATAAAATATCAAGGAGAAAAAATTAGAAGAAAAGAGGGCAAGAAAGTTGTTTCAGCTAAAAAATAGAAATGCTTCGCATTTATATAATAAAATGCAGACAAAAAAAGAAAAAAGAATAAGGCGCCATAAAAAGATAAGATTTAAAATTAAGGGCAGTAAAGACCGCTTGCGCCTTTGTGTTTTTAGGTCTATAAATCATATTTACGCCCAGGTCATTGACGACAAAAATGCAAAAATTATTGTGTCGGCTTCAGATAAAGAATTAAAAGGAGTAAAAGCAAACAAAACAGAAAAAACAATGACGCATAAAGTAGGCATTGCCCATGAAGTTGGCAGGCTGATTGCAAAAAAGGCTATTGAAAACAAAATAGAAAAAGTGGTTTTTGACAGGGCTGGAATTCTTTTTCATGGCAGAATAAAGGCATTGGCCGATGGAGCAAGAGAAGGAGGGCTTAAATTTTAAAACAAATTTAAAAAATGGAAGAAAAAATAGAACAAAATAATAATAGTCCTCAGTTAACACCAAAAGCTCAAGATAGATCTGGGTTTAAACCTTTTGGCCAAGGCGAAAACAGGGGCCCGGGCAGGAGTTTTGGCGGAGGCCGCGGCCGCGGTTTTGGAGGCAGAGATAAAATAAAAGATGAATTTGATTCAAAGCTTTTGGATTTGGCTAGAGTTACAAGAGTTACGGGCGGAGGAAAAAGAATGAGTTTTAGGGCAGTTGTGGTTGCTGGAGATAAAAAAGGCAAAGTTGGCATTGGAATAGATAAAGGAAAAGATGTTTCTCAAGCGATAGAAAAAGCAACAAGAAGAGCCAAGAAAAATTTAGTCAGTGTCGTAATTGTGGATGGAACGATTCCTTACGAAGTTATGGCAAAGTCAGGGCCAGCTATAATTTTATTAAAACCTCAAAGAAAAGGCAGGGGATTGGTGGCTGGCGGGGCTGTAAGGGTTATTTGCGACTTGGCTGGCATTAAAAATATTTCTTCAAAAATACTTTCTGGTTCAAAAAACAAATTAAACAACGCAAGGGCAACAATGGAAGCGTTAAAAAAGTTGAAAGTAAAAAGTTCATAAAGTTCATAAAGTTCATCAAGTATGAAACTTTACAAACTTGATAAACTTTAAACTACGATTATGCAGTTACACGAATTAAAACCAAAACATAAAACAAAAAGCAAAAAAAGAGTTGGTAGAGGTGGCAAAAAGGGAACCTATTCTGGGAAAGGAAATAAAGGGCAAAGCTCAAGGGCTGGCAGGAAAATGGCGCCAATAATAAGAGAATTGATAAAAAGGTATCCAAAGTTAAAAGGATACAGAAGCTTTGCGTTAGACGATTATTTAGTTGTTTTAAATTTAGATGTTTTAGAAAAAAACACTAAAAACGGAGACATAATAAATCCAGATAATTTGATTAAAAAAGGAATTATTCGTATGATTAAAGGAAAGACCCCAAAAGTTAAAATATTGGGAGATGGAAAATTAACAAAACAATTAATTGTAGAAAACTGCAAAGTTTCTAAAACTGCAAAAGAGGCAATTGAAAAAGCCGGAGGAACAATTAACTCGTTTCACTCGTAAATCATGTGGTACGACAAAATATTATTTCTTTTTAAGAATAAGGAGCTTAGGAATAAATTTATATTTATTCTTTTTCTGTTTGTTGTTTTTAGGATAGCAGCCAACATACCAATTCCCGGAATTGGCACAGAGGATTTAAGAAAGTTTTTTGCGCAAAACCAAGTTTTCGGGCTTTTAAATATATTTTCTGGCGGCGCTTTGAGTAATTTTTCAATTGTGCTGTTGGGATTAGGTCCTTATATTACAGCCACAATTATATTACAGCTTTTAACAATGATTTTTCCGGTCCTAGAAAGATTATATAAAGAAGAGGGAGAGGCCGGCAGGCAAAAATTTAACCAGTATTCAAGATTATTGACAATTCCATTGGCAGCTTTTGAAGGTTATGGAATGTTAACATTATTTCAACGCCAGAATGTTATTGCAGGTCTTTCTCCATTTATTTTGATAAGTTCAATTGTAACAATTATAGCTGGAGCAATGTTTTTAATGTGGATTGGAGAAATTATTTCAGAGCAGGGATTGGGCAATGGCATTTCTCTTTTAATTTTTGCCGGCATTGTTGCCCAACTTCCGGTTAATATATTTCAAACATTTGTCAGTTGGAATCCTTCAATGGTCCCTTCTTACTTTTTATTCTTTGTTTTGTCCGTTGTAATTATTGCCGGCGTGGTTTTAATTACAGAAGCCCGCAGAAATATCCCAGTTTCTTATGCTAAAAGAGTAAGGGGAACGAAAATGTATGGCGGCTCGTCAACCTATTTGCCGCTAAATGTTAACCCTGCTGGAGTTATTCCTATAATTTTTGCGCTTTCTATTTTGCTTTTTCCCGGAATGATAGCCAGTTTTTTTGGCGGCGCGCCCGGATTAGCGGGAACTATCGCTACCAACATAGGCGCATTTTTTAATAATGTCTGGGTGCACGGAGTATTATACTTTTTGTTAGTTATTTTGTTTACTTATTTTTATACAGCAGTTACTTTTGACCCCAAAACAATTGCAGAAAATCTTCAAAAAATGGGAGGTTTTATTCCCGGAGTAAGGCCCGGCAAATCAACTGCTGATTTTTTAAAACACATATTAAACAGGGTTTTGTTTACAGGAGCCATATTTTTAGGTTTAATAGCTGTGTTGCCCTCAATTATTGCCGGGGCCACCGGAGTAACTGGATTTACTTTTTTAATTGGCGGCACATCTCTTTTAATCGTGGTTTCAGTAGTATTAGACACATTACGCCAGATTAACGCCCAGCTCCAAATGAGGGAGTATGATACTTTCTAGGTGTTAGATATTAGGTGTTAGATATTGAAATTATTAACTAACACCCAAAACCCAACACCCAACACCCAATATGAAGCAAGTTATAATTATATTCGGCCCTCCGGGAGCTGGAAAAGGCACTCAATCTGAATTATTATCAGAAAAATTAGGATTATATCTTTTTGAAACCAGTAAAATTTTAGAGAAAAAATTTAAAGAAGCAGAAAATTTATCTGAAAATGCAAAAGAAAGATTTATTAAAGCTGACGGTGAAAAGTTTGATATTTTAAAAGAAAAAGAAAAATGGGGAAGCGGAGAGCTTAATAGTCCTCCGTTTGTCACACAATTAGTAAAAGAAAAAATAAATAATATTTTTGAAGAAGGAAATAATATTATTTTTTCTGGTTCTCCAAGAACTCTTTATGAAGCAGAAAGAGTTATACCTTTGCTTGAAAAACTTTACGGAAAAGAAAACATAAAAGTTGTTTTATTGGAAATTACAGCTGAAACAACAATTTTTAGAAACTCCCACAGAAAAATTTGCGAATTAATGCGCCACTCAATTTTATTTAACAAAGAAACTGAAAACTTGACTATTTGCCCGTTAGACGGCTCAAAATTAGTTAAAAGAAAAGATTTAGATGACGAGGAAACCATTAAAGTAAGAATTAAAGAATATAACGAAAGAACTTTGCCAATGGTTGAATATTTTGAAAAAAATAATATCAAGATAAACAAAATTAATGGCGAGCAATTTGTGGCAGATGTTCATAAAGATATTTTAAAAGTAATTTGATGATTACAATAAAATTTCAGAATAGAGACCCGATCTCTATTATCTCTAATGATAAATATCAAAAGCTCAGAAGAAATTAAAATAATGAGAGAGGCCGGGAGAATCCTGGCGGCAGTTTTAAAAGAAATAGAAAAACAAGTTAAGCAGGGAATTACTACCTTAGAATTGGACAGGGCCGCTGAGGCCCTTATTTTAAAACACGAAGCTAAGCCGGGTTTTAAAGGGTATGATAATTTCCCTTTTTCTTTGTGCACTTCAGTTAATGAAGAAATTGTGCATGGACTTCCATCTACCAGAGTTTTAAAAGAAGGGGATATAATTAGCTTGGATTTAGGAATTTTATACAAAGGATACTACTCTGATATGGCAATAACCGTTGCTGTCGGCAAAGTTTCTTTTGAAGCAAAAAGATTGATTAATGTTGCAAAAAAATCTTTAAGATTGGGAATTAAAAAAGTGAGGCCGGGCAATACAACAGGCGACATTGGAAATACTATTCAAAAATTTGTTGAAGGACAGGGCTTTTCAGTTATAAGGGATTTGTGCGGCCATGGAATTGGAAAAAATCTTCACGAAGAACCTAAAATTCCAAATTTTGGAAAAAGAAAAACCGGCGAAAAGCTCCAAGAAGGCATGGTCATTTGCATAGAGCCAATGGTGGCAATGGGCGATTACCGCCTTGAAAAAGCGCAAGACGGCTACGGATACGCCACCAAAGATAAGTCTCTAACAGCCCACTTTGAGCACACAATATTGGTTACAAAATTCGGTTCAAAAGTGTTAACTGAAATATAACGAGAGGCGGACTTCAACCGTCTTTTGTTTTATGATAAAATAAAATAACATAATTTAATATGAAAAATTTAATTGTAGCCAATTGGAAATTAAATCCATCAACCCAAAAAGAAGCCAAAGCTCTTTTTCAGGCTGTTAAAAAAAAAGCGAAAGTAAAAAATGTGGAAGTAGTTATCTGTCCGCCTTTTGCTTGGCTCGCCGAAGGACGCCGGCAGGCGGCCGAAGGCGGCTTTATTTTAGGGGCACAAAACTGTTTTTTTGAAGAAAAAGGAGCTTTTACTGGAGAAATTTCTGTTTTAATGTTGAAAGATTTAAAAATTGATTATGTTATTTTGGGGCACTCAGAGCGCAGAAAATACTTTAATGAGACAGACGAAATTGTAAATAAAAAAATTAAAAAAGTTTTGTCTGCAAACTTAAAGCCTATTTTGTGCATTGGCGAAACAGACGAAGAGAGGCAGGCTGGAAAAAAATCAGAAGTTTTAGAAAAACAAATTACAGGGGGTTTGAAAGGAGTTTTAAGAGAAAACGCAAAAACCGTTGTTATTGCCTATGAGCCAGTTTGGGCGATTGGGACGGGAAATAATTGTTCGGTTGACGAAACAATGAGTTCCGTTTTATTCATAAGAAAAATTATTTCAAAAATATATAACAGGGAAATAGCAGACAATATGCGGATTTTATATGGCGGAAGCGTCAAAAGCGAAAATTCTGGTTCTTATATTAAAGACGCGGGAGCCAACGGCCTTTTAGTCGGCGGAGCATCTTTAAATGCTGAAGAATTTATTAAGATTGTAAAATCTGCAGAGTAGTGGTATGTTATATTTATGAATGACGAGATAGTAAACAATGGGCATTTTTTTAATCCAAGCAAGGGAAATTTGAATTTTGACGAAGTAATAAAAGAGATTAAAAGCTATATTCAGGAGCAGCCTGAATTTTTTTATGATATTGTTGTTGGGTGCGATTCGCCGTCTTCTGATAAGCCGTTTTTTCCAATTGCTATTGTTGTATTAAGAACTGGAGCTGGCGGAAGATTCTTTTTAAAAAAAATGCGTTATCCAGATAACTTTTTAAAAAAGTTTGCCAATATTAATTGGAAAAACAGAATTTTGCAGGAAGTTTATTTGTCGTGCGAGCTGGCATTGTCTTTAAGGGAAAGATTAAATGAGGAATTTGGTCCCGATTGCAAAGCAATCGCGGATCCTCGATGGCAAAGCCATCGGGACAAAGCCACTTCAACATTTAATTATCAATTTCAATATATTCATGCTGATGTAGGGGAGGTTGGTAAAACAAAAGAAATGGTGAAAGAAGTTGTTGGGTTAATAAAAAGCAATGGCTTTGAACCATGCATAAAACCAAAATCTTTTGCGGCAACTGTTGTGGCAGACAGATTTACATAAACTTCGCTCGGCAATCAAATTTTAAATTTTAAAATTTATTGCCTCGCTAATATTCAGATACGCTCAAAACGGCGTTTTTTTACGTGTTTCTAAGGTGTGTAATAATGGTGCGTACGCACACTTATTACACACTTGTTTTTAGAATAAGAAATAGCTCAAACGTGTCTGAGCTATTTTGAGGAAGTGTTTACTATGTAGTAATTAAGGTACAGTATATTAAATATTGCGAGAAAATGATTTTTGAGGTAAAATTAGAAAATCATGAAATCTGACGAACTACGCCAACGATTTTTAAGTTTTTTTGAGAAAAGGGGGCATAAAATTATTCCCAGCGGTTCTTTAGTTCCAGAAAATGATCCAACGGTTTTATTCACAACAGCTGGCATGCATCCTTTGGTGCCTTTTTTGTTAGGTGAAAAACATCCGTCTGGCAAAAGATTAGTTAACGCTCAAAAATGCATAAGGACAGGAGATATTGATGATGTTGGCGACGATACTCATAATACTTTTTTTGAAATGCTGGGAAATTGGTCTTTGGGCGATTATTGGAAAAATGAAGCCATAAAATGGAGTTTTGAATTTTTAACAAAAGAGCTGGAAATTCCTTTAGAAAGATTGGCTGTTTCTTGTTTCGCTGGTGATAACGATGCAGAAAAAGACGAAGAATCGGCAAAAATTTGGGAATCTTTGGGAGTTAAAAAAGAAAGAATTGCCTTTTTGCCAAAAGAAGATAATTGGTGGGGGCCTGCAGGAAAAACAGGACCATGTGGTACTGATACAGAAATGTTTTATTGGAAATTAAATGACAAACCAGCGCCAGAAATTTTTGACGCAAAAGATAAAAATTGGGTTGAAATTTGGAATGATGTTTTCATGCAATATATAAAAAATGAAAACGGGAATTACATTGAGGCAAAGCAAAAAAATGTAGATACTGGAATGGGTTTAGAAAGAACGCTTGCAGTTTTAAATGGAAAAGAAAACGTTTATGAAACTGATTTATTTTTGCCGATTATTAAAAAAATTGAGGAATTATCTGAAAAAAAATATGAGGATAATAAAAAGGCATTCAGAGTTATTGTTGACCATATAAAGGCATCAGTGTTTCTTTTAGCTTCTGAAATTGAGCCGTCAAATTTAGGCAGGGGATACATTTTAAGAAGATTGATTCGCAGGGCAATAAGATATGGAAAACAGTTGAGTATCAAAGAAAATTTTATTGGTGAAATTTATCCCGCAATTTTAGAAGTTTATAATGGATTTTACCCCGAAATAGAAAATAAAAAAGATTTTATTTTAGAGCAGTTTAAGTCAGAAGAAGAAAAATTTGAAAAAACTTTAGAAAACGGATTAAGGGAATTTATCTCGCTTTGCGAGAGCTCGCATAGCGAGATAAAATTAGACAATATATCTGGCAAGGATGCTTTTAATCTTTATCAAACTTATGGATTTCCGATTGAATTGACGGAAGAAATAGCAAAAGAAAAGGGAATGAATATTGATGTTGAGGAATTTAAAAAAGAATTAGAAAAACATCAGGAACTTTCAAGAACAGCGGGCGCGGGAATGTTTCGAGGCGGGTTGGCAGATAATTCTGAGCAAACTACAAAACTGCATACCGCCGCCCATTTAATGCTGGCTGGATTAAGAAAAGTTTTGGGCGGGCATGTTGCGCAAAAAGGAAGCAATATTACTGCCGAAAGATTGCGTTTTGATTTTTCGCACAAAGAAAAAATGACCAGTGAACAAATAAAAGGTGTAGAAAATTTTGTAAATGGTATAATAAAGAAAGACTTGCCTGTAAGCTTTGAAGAAATGAATTTAGAAAAAGCTAAAGAGCTAAACGCTATGGGAGTTTTTGAATCAAAATACGGGGAAAAAGTTAAAGTTTATACTATTGGCGAGGGCAATGAAATTGCAAGCCGCGAAATTTGCGGCGGGCCGCATGTTGAGAAAACAGGAGTTTTAGGGCATTTTAAAATTATAAAAGAAGAAAGCTCCTCATTTGGAGTCCGTAGAATAAAAGCAATACTTGAGTAAATTTTCAATTTTCAATTTTCAATTTTCATTAAATTTTCAATTAATTAATTTTTAAATTAGAAATTTAATATAAATTAGAAATTAGAAATTAGAAATTAAATTGAAAATGCCAAAGAAAATATATGATATAGTGCCGCCAAAAGCAAAACATCCTGCCTGGCGGCAGGCAGGCAAAACAGCGGTCGTAAAAAAAATAACAGCCAGCGAAGAAAAAAATCTGCCTGCCGCGCCTCGGCATGCAGAACATACAGCGAAAAAATCTCATAAGGAAGTCCGCCGCCATAAGGCCGTAAATTTTTCGTGGACAAAAGTTTTGGCTGTAGTTGGTTCTGCAATAGTTTTGGCATTAGCAATATTTTTTTATTTTAAATTGCAAAAAGCAGATATAGAAATTTGGCCTAAAACAGAAACTTTAAGTTTTTCGCAAAAAATAATTGCAGATAAATCAGTTGATTTTATTGATATAAATAAAAACACTATTCCAGCCCAGCTCTTAGAAGAAGAAAAAGATTTATCGCAGGAGTTTTCTTCAAGCGGACAAGCCCAAAATGACAGCAAGGCAAAAGGCGCTGTTAAAGTTTTTAATAGTTATGAGCCGTTTTCACCCATTACTTTGGTTGCTGGAACGCATCTTTTATCTGATTCGGGAAAATACTTTATAACTTTGAAAAAAATTACTGTGCCAGCTGCAAAAAAAGTGAGCGGAAAAATTGTTCTGGGATCTGTTGATGCAGCTGTTGAAGCTAAAAATACAGGAAGTGATTATAATGTAGGCCCATCTAAATTTTCTTTTCCAAAACTTGCCGGAACTCCTTATTATTACAGCATTTTTGCAAGTTCATCTGGTTCTATGGCGGGAGGATTTGAAAAAAATGTTAAACTGGTTACAGACGGCGACATTCAAAACGCAAAAGACACTTTAGTTAAAAAACTTTTAAACGATGCGGAGGCAGGTTTAAGAAGCAAGATTTCTTCAGACCAAGTTCTCTTTGATAATGGGATTATAACTGCTATAGTTGAGGCCTTGCCCTCGGTAAAATCGGGAGCTACTGCAGAAAAATTTAATTATCAGGCAAAAGTTAAGGCAACGGCTTTAGTATTTAAAAAACAAGATTTAGAAAAATTAACAAAAGATTATATTCTTTTTCAAACTCAAGATTCAAAAATTATTTTAGATAAAAGTTTTTCAATAAATTATACGCCGGATTTATTAGACATAAAAGGAGGCAAAATAATTCTTAATTCTAATTTTTCAGCAAAAATATATCAAACAATTAACAAAGACAGCTTAACTATCTTAGTTTCCCGTAAAACACAGGACGAAGTTATAAATATTATTAACAGCAATATCGGAGACAGTATTTCTCTGGTTAAAGTTAATTTTTGGCCATTTTGGACGCAGAAAACGCCAGGAGATGCGGGGAAGGTCAAAATTAACTTAAATTTTGACTAGGGTATTGACCTTTATCCTTTAATTTGTTAGAATTAGGAATTACAAAAATGGTATTAAACGAGAGCAAAAATAATCAAAATTCTAAAAAAGTAATTAAAAAAGAGGGCAGGGTTATAGAAGCCTTGCCAAATGCTTTTTTTAAGATAGTGTTTGATGATGGAAAAGAGGCATTGGGATTTCTTTCTGGCAAGATGAAACTTAACAGAATTACCATTTTACCGGGTGATAAAGTAACTGTGGAAATGAGCCCTTATGATGAAAGCAAAGCAAGAATTGTTTACAGGCTAAAATAATATAATATGAAAGTCAGGCCATCGATAAAAAAAATTTGCAATGATTGTAAAATTGTCCGCAGGGAGGGCAGGCTTTATGTTATTTGCAGAAAAAATCCGAAACACAAACAACGCCAAGGATAATATTGTAATTCGAATGACGCGAATTAAATGCGAATAACACGAATATATATTTGTGGCATGCGCATATTATTCGTAAATTCGCATTATACTTATATGCCGCGTATATCAGGGGTAAACATCCCAGAAAACAAAAGAGTAGAAATAGCTTTAACCTATATTTATGGAATAGGCAGGAGTTTGAGCCAAAAAATTTTAAAAGAGGTTAAAATAGATATAAACAAAAAAGCGCAGGATTTAACTCCTAAAGAAGTTAACGATTTAAAAGATATTATTGAAAAAAGTTATAAAATAGAAGGAGATTTGCGAAGGCAAATTATGATAAACATTAAAAGGCTTAAAGATATTGGTTCTTATCGCGGCTCGCGTCACGCTAAAAAATTGCCTGCTCGCGGCCAAAGGACAAAAACTAATAACAGAACAATAAGGGGAAATGTCAGAAAAACAATTGGCTCGGGAAGAAAGCCAGCCGCAACGCCAACATAGTATAATGCGAATAACGCGAATTGAATGCTAATAACGCCAATACGATTCGCAGTATTCGCATATCATTTGTAAATTAGCATTATATTTATATGGGAAAAAAACATATTATAGAAACAAATCAAGAGGAACTGATAAAAGAGAAAGAAAAAGTTGAGGCTACCTTAAAAAAGGAAACAAAAGTTAAGGCATCTTCAGAGAGAGTTTTAGAGGGAAGGGTATATGTATCATCTTCTTATAACAACACAATAGTCACTCTTACGAATTCAAGAGGCAATGTTTTGGCGTGGAAATCAGCTGGGTCGGTCGGTTTTAAGGGAGCCAAAAAAGCCACATCATTTGCGGCTTCAAGAGTGGCAGAATCAATAGCTAATATTTGCAAAAAAATAGGCATAGAAAAAATTAGCGTTTTTATAAAAGGCATAGGAGCAGGCCGCGAATCTGCTGTAAGGACTTTGGTGGCGCAGGGGTTAAATGTAGTTTCAATTAAAGATGTAACTCCTATTCCTCATAATGGATGCAGGCCAAAGAAAGTAAGAAGAGTATAAAACAGAAGGAAACCCTTCGCTAAAGCTCAGGGTGATTTCCTCGTTTCACTCGAAAATCATGCGATACGATCAATGTAAAACTTGCAGAAGATTAGGGCAAAAACTCTTTTTAAAAGGGGATCGTTGTTTTTCTGCAAAATGCGCTATGGTAAGAAGAGCTTATGCGCCAGGACCCCAAAGAAAAAGAAGAGGCGGAGCGCCTTCTGAATATAAAAAATCATTAGAAGAAAAACAAACCCTTAAAAAATGGTACGGGCTTTCAGAGCGCCAATTTAAAAGATATGTAAAAGAAACCCTTGAAAAAATGGGCAAGGTAGAGAATGTTTCAAACGAGCTTATTAAAAGATTAGAAACCAGATTAGATAATACTATATTTCGCTCTGGCATCACAGGGTCTCGCGTTCATGCAAGACAGCTTGTTTCGCATGGTTTTTTCTTGGTTAATGGTAAACCGGTTAACATTCCGTCTTATCATGTTAAAAAAGGAGATATAATTACCATTAAAGAATCAAAAAAGAAAAGGCAGATTTTTAAAGATTTGCCAAGCCAATTAAAACGCAAAGAAACGCCTTTGTGGCTGAATATGAATAAAGAAATATTTGAATTAAAATCTGTTGGAGAGCCAACTTTAGAAGAAGTTAATCCGCCTGCAGAAATTTCATTAATTTTTGAGTTTTATTCACGTTAATTATTAAAATTAAAAAATATGATTTCGCTTCCATTACCGCCAAAAATAATTCAAAAGAAAAAAAATCAGGCCGTTTTTGAAATAGACGGCTTATACCCCGGCTATGGGGTTACTATTGGAAATAGCTTGAGAAGAGTTTTATTGTCTTCTCTTCCGGGAGTAGCTGTTACAGAAGTTAAAATAAAAGGAGTTTCGCATGAATTTTCAACAATTCACGGAGTTTTAGAAGATGTAATAGTTTTGCTTTTAAATATAAAGAATTTAAGATTTAAAATTTACGAAGGCGAGTCGCAGAAAGTTGAATTAAAACTAAAAGGTGAAAGACAGGTGAATGGCTCTGACTTTAAATTTTCTTCTCAAGTAAAACTGGTAAATCCTGAAATTCACATAGCTACGATTACAGATAAAAATACAGAATTAGAAATAGAACTGCTTATAGAAAAAGGAATTGGTTATGTGCAAAAAGACCAAAGAAAAAATAAAAAATTAATGGGTTCGCCGCAAACAAAAACAGAAATAGGAATAATTTCCCTTGATGCTATTTATACTCCTATTAAAAATGTAAACTTCCAGGTTGAAAATATGCGCGTTGGAGACAGAACCGATTTTAACAAATTAAACCTTGAAATAGAAACAGACGGAACAATCACTCCAGAGGAAGCGTTTTTTGACGCTTGTGATTTATTGATAAAACATTTTAATATAATTTTTGAAGGAAAAGCCGTAAAAGAAAAAAAAGAAGAAAAAGCAGAGGAAGCAAAAGAAGAATCTGATGTTACAAAATCAAGCGTTGAAGATTTAAAATTTTCAACCCGAACGCTTAACGCTTTAATGGACAATAATATTAAAACAATAGGCGGGCTTATAAGAAAAAACGAAAAAAGCCTTTTAGAATTGGACGGAATGGGGGATAAAGCTATTTCAGAAATAAAAAGAAAATTAAAAAAACTTGGTTTTGAATTAAAAACTGGAGAAGAATAAAATGCGAAAACAAAACAAAGGAAGAAAATTAGGAAGAGGAAAAAGCCAAAGAAAAGCGCTATTAAAATCATTAGCAAGCAGCCTTTTTTTGCACGAAAGAATACAAACAACAGAAGCTAAGGCAAAAGAGTTGAGAGTGGTTGCCGAAAAAATGATAACCAGAGCCAAAGATAATAAAATTTCAAACAGAAGAATTTTGGCTCAAGTTCTTTCTCCTAAAATAAATAAAAAATTAATGGAAGAGATTGCTCCAAAATATAAAGAAAGGCGCGGAGGTTATACAAGAATTATGAAATTAGGCCCTCGCCAGTCTGACGGAGCAAAAATGGTTATAATTGAATTAGTAAAGGAATAAAATAGTTATGGAAAAAGTAGAAAGAAAAACTCATATGATTGATTTAGAGGGAAAGATTTTAGGCAGAATAGCCGTGCAAATTGCTGTTTTGTTAAGGGGTAAAGGAAAGCCTGATTTTGTGCCATACAAAGATATGGGCGATTTTGTTACTGTAAAAAATGTAGACAAAATTAAGTTTACAGGCAAGAAATTAGAAAATAAAATTTATTACAGGCATTCGGGATATTTGGGCGGATTAAAAGAAGAAAAACTAAAAGATTTATATAAAAGAATGCCGTCAGAAGTTTTGAGAAAAGCAGTAATGGGAATGCTTGCCAAAAATAAATTAAGGGCAAAACAAATTAAAAGGTTAAAGTTTGAAAAATAAAATGGCAAAAGATACAACTAAAAAACCAGCAAAACCGGCCTTGCCTGACGGCAGGCAGGCAAAAAAAACTGCAAAGCCAGTTGAGGAGATAAAAAAAATAATTTCAGTTCCAGCGCCAGCTATAACACCGATTCAAAACATAGAAGACGATGGAGATGAATTTTCTCCAGAAGATTTTAAAATAGACAAAGAATTAGCGTCAAAGCCTGACCGTTATTTTGAGGCAATCGGGCGAAGGAAAACCGCTGTTGCCCGCGTAAGGCTTTTTACAAGAGGCGAGAAGGAATTTTTAGTTAATGGCAAACCTTATCAAGAATATTTTACCATTGCAGAAGACCAGCAGACAGCTACTGCTTCAATGAAAAAAATGAAATGTCTTGATAAGTTTAGGATTACTTCAATAGTAAAAGGGGGAGGCAGGCACGCTCAAGCAGAAGCAGTAAGGCACGGAACTGCCAGAGTTTTAGTTGATTTTAATAATAATTTCAGAAAACGTTTAAGAAAAGCAGGTTATTTAACAAGAGACCCAAGAATGAGAGAAAGAAAGAAATTCGGATTAAAACGCGCAAGAAAAGCTCCTCAGTGGGCAAAGAGATAGTAGAACCCGTCAGAAAACGATTGTCAAGTTTAGTTTTGACTATAAAAACTACTCCGCTCGGAGTAGTTTTATTTTGACTTAGATGTGGTAAAATTATATGATAAATCAATATGTTGGACGCAACAATAATAAAACAAAATAAAAAAGTTGATGATGCTGTATCTCGCGAGCTGTATTACGATAAGCCCGGATTTAAATTATACAATGCGAATTGTTTAGATGTTCTTGCAGAACTTCCGGAAAACTCCGTTGATATGATTTTTGCGGATCCTCCTTATTTTTTATCAAATGGGGGATTTAGTTTGCATGCTGGCAAGAGAGTAAGCGTAGATAAGGGTCAATGGGATGTAAGTAATGGACTAAAAAAAGATTTTGATTTTCATCTTGAATGGATAAAAGCTTGCCATAGAGTTTTAAAGCCCCACGGAACGATTTGGATTAGTGGAACCTATCATTCAATTTATCAATGTGGATTTGCTTTGCTGGTCAATAAGTTCCACATATTAAACGATATTACGTGGTTCAAGCCCAATGCATCGCCAAATTTAAGTTGTCGATTTTTTACGGCAAGTCATGAAACTTTGCTTTGGGCTAGGAAGGACAAAAATGCAAAACACATTTTTAATTACGATTTGATGAAAAATGGAAGTTGGCCGGAAGACCAACTGAAAAAACCAAACCTTCAAATGCGTTCAGTTTGGGCTATTGGCACTCCAAAAACTGTTGAAAAAAAGTTTGGCAAACATCCGACACAAAAGCCGGAAGATTTATTAAAAAGGATTGTACTTGCAAGCACAAATAAAGGAGATTTAGTTCTAGATCCTTTTACCGGAAGCTCAACCACTGGGGTTGCCTCTTATCTTTTTGGCAGACATTTTATTGGGATTGATACGGAACCAAAATTTCTAGACTTATCAATAAAAAGGTTTGAGGAGTTAGATCGTAATTTAAAGAGTAAATTTACTTTTTAAAACCATGGATGAACAACAGCTAAAAACATACATGACATTTCAGAGAGATGGCCAATCAAAGATGCCTCTCGCCGTTTTTGAAGTAAATGGAAGCTATGTTGTCGGCGTTTATCAAGGTACTTTGAGTGATTTTGATATTCTGATAAAATATAGACAAAAAATAGATGGAACATGGTCAAGAATTCGGACTCCAAAACATATTCACTGGGCTGCTGACATTTTAATTAAATTACACGAGGATAAAATTAAAACACAACAGTTCCTCGATTTTTTATTAGGTATATGGGCCACGACTGTGCCAGTTAGAAATCCGAAACAACAAAGTGATATTTTAAATATAAAATCATTGCTAAAAGATAGCCAAAATATGATTTTAGAGTATGAGAGCTTGAGCAATAAAGGAGAATATAGTATTAAATTTTTAATATTACTTGCTAAATTATTAATGATTCAAGAAAAGACGAATATGGAAGCGGCCTTTATGTTTAAAAATTTATTGGATGCGCTCCGCAACAAAGGAGATATTTTTTCTGTTGTATCCATAGCGTCCCATACCGGACGATAATCAAAAATTTATGAAAATTATAACTCGCGCGGTTGCCATAAGAAATTTAAGAAAATATGTGGGCCAGGATTTAAGAAAGTTGGCTTTAGAGCATGGAATTACAACTTATGAAACCGGAAAGCAAAACAAGGGCTGGAAAGGGCTTGTTTTAGAAAGGCTGGCAGGATTAGAAACAAATATTTCAAAGGCTCCAAACGGGCTAACTTATGAATTAAAATCGGTTGCTTTTCACCATGTTAAAAATAATCTTGTGCCGAAAGAAACCATGGCGATAACAATGATAAATCCAGAAGAATTAAAAGCCCATTCTTTTTTTGAAAGTCATTGCTGGGCAAAACTTAAAACCATTGTGTTTTGTGCGGTTGGATGGAATGGCATAAATTCTACAGAAGCAAAATTACTTAAAGTTGCGAGCTTAGATTTTGCCGAAGACGACGAATTAATAAAAGAAATAAAAGCAGATTATGATTTTATCCGCGAAAAACTAATTACAAAAGGTTTTAAATCCTTAACTGGTGCAGACGGAAAATGGATACAAGCGAGAACAAAAGGTGCCGGACACGGATCGACAAGCCGGGCTTTTTATGCTAGAACAGGTTTAGTGAAAAAAATTTTTGAGATAGCATCATAAAAATTAATCGAAACCATTATGGAAATTAATCAAAAAGAAACCGTTGCACAATCTACAAAATTAACGGCGGCAGATGTTCTAGAAAATTCCGTAAGAACGGTTGGGACGTTTAAGCCAAAATTTAACCCTAGTGCAGGAAAAATGTTTTCAGATGAATTAAATGTATTAGGAACAGCATTTTGGCTGAAGGAATATGGAGTGTTGATTACTTGCGCTCATGTAGTTGCGGAAATGATTAAATTGCCTTTGGAATCCGCTGGTTTGTTAGTCGTCGGTAATCACGGTAAATATCAAAGAGCTATTGTGGGTATGGTTGACTATTTACACGATTTGGCTGTTCTTAATTTGGTTGACTCTAACACTGGTATTCTTATACCAGATTTTATTACTTCTATTGATTCTGAAAAGGGCTTACTTCTTTCAAATGATTATCCAAAAACTGGTACGAGAGTTGCCTGGGCAGGATACCCGCTGGGGAATCAATTGCTAAATCAAATTCATAATCCAACCTATTCAGAGGGAGTTGTTGGGATATCTAAAAGAGATAGTTCCCTGCGAAAAGATATACAAATATCGGGCGTTGTCGTTGGAGGATATAGTGGTTCACCAGTAATCAATATAGAAAACAATAAACTGATCGGTGTGGTCTCTAATGGTCCGCAAAATTCAGGTATATTTATGGCTGTTTCTTGGGAGCATGTTAAGGCCTTAGCAGTGTCAGCTAAATCATAGAAAAATAAAATTATTTACAAATATGGAAGATACAAAAAATTGTCAAAAAATATTCGATGAATATATTAGTTTAAATAATCAGATTGTAGCAAGAGATGTTGGGCCTAAGGGGGAAATTGTCGCAACGCCGATTAACGACATTGAAAAACTATTCGGTCTAAGAAAAAAGGTTTATAGTTGTTTACATGAATTATCTGATGAGCAACTAATAGAACTATACGGTCATAAAGACCTGGAGGAAGCACAGAAAATTTTATTAGAACGAAAATTAAAAATTAATTGAGAAATGAATTTTGTAGGTTTTAAATGTTGTTGTGGGACATATTATTATGAAATTTCCATTTGAAGGAACATCGGTTAATTCTTTAGCTAAACAGGTAAGCAGCAAAAGTGCTGTAAATCCTTCTCTTTGGGCGTGCCTTGTAGTTTCCCTGCCCCTCTTTTTGCTTGCAAGCAAAACCGCCGGGATTTTATCATTCTGTTTTTTCGGGATTGCAATTTTGCCAGTTGTTGCATTTCTAATAAGTTATATATATCTTATCTTCAAGAATCCAAAATATCTTAGATCGGAAGAATACCAACTTAGAGCCGAAGCGATGAATTTAATTGGTGATAAAGATAATCCGCTTCATGCCGATGCAGACGATATTGTTTCTGTAATAAATAATCCAATGCTTCCATCGCCTAACAAGGAAAAAAATGAGTAAACTATATTTTATTACCTTCAAAGCTGGTTTAAACTATAATGCTATTAATTTTCATAGCTACATTACTGCTTTGTATGAAAAAAAATGGATTACTGATTGGTGGCATTATACTGATAATACCTACATCGTTGCTTCATCTTACGACGTTAATCAGTTGTATAGTGCTGCTGTTCCCGGTATGTCGAATATGGTCTACGTTCTCTTTATTGAAGTAAATCCAAATAATTCACAGGGATGGTTGCCTCCGGACGCATGGACATGGCTACAGAAGTATAAGTAATGGGCTTGACTCGTTAAACTATCGCGGTATAATAGGTAATGTAGTGACTGTTGGTTTCGAAGAATAGAAATTCCTGGTCTCAACTGCGGTGAGAAACATTCTCGCTTAAGTGGGCAAAACGTTAATTACAAAAAAAATCCCCTCCCGGGGATTTTTTAATTTACTTTTTTTACTATTTTGCTATAATATCAATTAAGGTCTTTTCCAAAGGTCTCTTTAAAGGGAGATTAATATGGGATACTGGGATGCAACAGATCAAATTATAAATGCAAACGGGGGACAAAACCCAATTTGCCCAGCTTGTCATCAGGAAATGATTCCAATTGATGACCATGGAAGATTTTCCTGTGCCTGCAAGCCGTTGTTTGACCGCGATATCGGATATAGATTACCAACACCAATTCCTATGGTAATTGATAGAATTTTAGACATTGAAAGGCATCGGCCATAAGTATTTTCAACCGTATGGTTTTACCCAGCGGTCTTTTTTTATCCCTTGCAAATATTTTTTGAAATGATAAAATAATAGCATGTTAAAAGAACTTATTGACGAGTTTTACGAGGAACAGCAAAAAAATAAAGAGCAGACCAAGTTTTATATTACAGACGCCGGCAAATGCCCGCGCGCTGTTTTTTTTAAATTTAAAAATGCGCCAAGAGAGCCAATGGATGCGCGTATTTTAAGAATTTTTGAGCACGGCGAACACATACACAGAAATATTTTTAATGTTTTGTATCGCCTTAGAATTGGGGTAACAACAGAAATTTCAATTCCATCGCAAGAAATAATTTCTGGCAGAGCCGACGCAATTTTATGCATTAACAACGAAAATTATGTGTTAGACATTAAAAGTATGAACAGCATGATTTTCAGAAATTTAAATCAGCCAAAAGAAGAAAATATTTACCAGATTCAGCTTTACTTGCATTATTTTAACATTAAAAAAGGCATTCTGCTTTACATAGACAAAGACCAGCAAAACATTAAAGAGTTTGTTGTGGACTATGATGCAGAGCTTGTAAAAAGTTTGCTTGATAAATTTTACAGCTTAAAAACCAAAGTAGAAGAAAATATTGTTCCAGAAAGAATGCAAGATTATCCAAAAAACTGGCAATGTCAGTATTGCCAATTTAAAGACATTTGCAAAACGGCAAACGGCCAGGAAATGAAGTGGCAGGAGTTTAAAGATAAAATTGAGTCGCAAAACACCAATCAATCATCATAAAAATAGCGGGTGTCCGACACCCGCTATTTTTGTTATTGAGTGATTTTTTCTGAAGAAAGGAGAGTGTTACCTGTCAATATATACAATTTTCCGTCAGATTGTTTAAAAAATATTTTAGGATTTTTGATTTCTAAGGAATTGCCGCTTGTTAAAGTTGCGGTTTGCGGCAGGGTAAACGTATTTATATTGCCCCTTTCGTCAATTTCTGAAATTACTATTTTATTTCCAAGGTTAAAAATTAAATAATTGTCGTTTAGCCAAAAGCTGTCGCCAATTTTTTCTGAAAATCTGTTTAAAAATATTTGGTCGGTTGGAGAATTGAGGTAAGAAAATAGAATTTCATAATCGTTATAAAAAAGCAGTTTTTGCCCGTCCGGAGAAATTTTTAAATTATTTACCGGGCTATAAAAATTTTTAAAATCGTTTGTCGTTTTTGAAAAAAACAAAAGGCTATTATCATTTTTGAGAAAGATATTTTGCTGGACTGTTATTATTTTGTAAGTATTTTTTATATTTATACTTAGGGCAGTTTGGCTTAATTTTTGCGTATTGCCCCCGCTTTGGTCAGAGCTGTATAAAAAACCGTTGGCAGAAAGCCAAACTATATTGTTGTTTAATACTGTGCTTGCTAAAACATTTTTTAAAACGGGAATAGTTTTATCGGCTTTCGTTATATTATTATTTTCTGGCGCGTTAGAATAATACAAGTTGCCATTTTTAATAATATATTTTTCTTGTTCTTTTGGTTCAATAAAAGGGGATTGGGTTTTGTCTGTTAAAATTTCAAAAAGAATTTGTTCTTTAAATAAAACAACGTGTTCTAATTTTGCCACTTCTTTCTCTTTTACATCCAAGGTTTTTTGGTATGAAAAATAGCCGTTTTTTTTTACCAAGACATTATGCGACTTTGGCAGAAGGTTTTGCATAAACACAAACCCAGAAAGCATGTTTGTTTTTCCGGCAAGCTTTGAATTTATATAAATCTCGGCTGGCTCTGGCCAGACTTTAACATAAATGCCGCCTGTTGCCACTAATTTTTTGTTTTCAAAATCAACCCTGTATCCAAGGGAATAGGCAACTATGTAGGGCGTTATGATAAAAAACAAAACAGCGCAGGTGATTAGTATTACAAAACGAGTTCTTTTCTGCATATATGTTTTAAGCATATATTAGCACAAAATCTTGCAATTTACCATTTATAAATCTTGATATGAATTAGTTTAAAGTGTAAAATAAATTAATATTATTAAATTCATTATTTATTAATTATGTTTACAAAAATTGATAAAAAGATTTTGTTGATTTCAGCAGTTTTATTAATAATTTTTTTAATAGTTGGATTCTTTATTTATAAAAATTTAATTGAAAGTTCAGCAACAAATGATGAAAAGGGAGATGTAATAGAAACGCAAGACCAGCAAAAAATAGAAGAAGCTCCGCAAAATTCAAACCTGCAAAATAATTCTCCAGAAATTACAATACCAGAAGGCGGCATAAAAACAGATAATGGAAACACGGGCGCGGGGTTGAGCATTTGTTCAGATAGGTGCGGAGATGGTGTTTGCCAAAAGTCCGACTCTGAGTGCAAGGTTGATAGTTTAAATTGTGTTTGCCAAGAAACTAAAGAAGAATGCCCAAATGATTGCAAATAACAAGCGCATAAAAGCCCAATTCGGGCTTTTTGTTTAAAGTTCGATAAGTATTGACAAAATTATATTATGGTGATATAATTAATTATATGAAAGGAGGTGAACAAATTTCTATAAATAACAGCTCAAAAGTGGGAGTTTTAATGCTCCACGGTTTTTCAAGCACTCCAAGGCAGTTTAAAGAATTGAGCGCCTTTTTATCTGAAAAAGGTTTTAATATATTGGCTCCGGTTATATCGGGACACGGAACTTCGCCAGAAGATATGATGAAAACTTCGCCAGAAGACTGGAAAAAATCAACAATGGATGCTTATTTAAAATTGAAAAATAGCTCTGAAAGCATCTTTGTTATTGGAAATTCTTTTGGCTCTAATCTGGCTTTATGGCTGGCAAAAGAATTAAATGGCAATTTAGCTGGGGTTATTACTTTAGGCGCTCCTATTTTTTTAAGATTTCATAATTTTATTAAATTCAGGCTTTTTACATACGGCAGATTTAAAAAATATTACAAAAAACCTTTGCGCGTTTATAAAGCCGATTACACAGACATGTTAGACGAAGTTTCGTATCCTGTTATTCCTGTTAAAAACTTAAACGAGTTTATTAATTTTTTAGAGCAGGAAACAACGCCGAATTTGCATAAAATAAAAACACCAATTTTAATAGCTTACGCCACGGTTGATCCTGTTATACATCCAAAAAGCGCAAAATATATTTTTCAAAATATAGGCTCTGAAAAAAAAGAAATTTTTTGGTTTGACAGCAACAGGCACAGCATTTTGGGAAAAGGATGCGAAAATTTATTTTGTAAAATTTTTGAATTTATAAAAGAACAAAATGTATAAGGCAATTCCAGAAGTTTTTTTTGAAGTTGCGAAAAAACATCCCAATAAACGCGCCCTTTTATACAAAAAGGAAGGAGTTTATTTTCCTATTACTTACAAAGAATTATCTAAAAAAATATCAATATTTAGCAAGGGGCTTTCAGATATTGGGGTTGGCAAGGGAGACAAGGTGGCAATTTTATCAGAGAACAGGCCAGAGTGGGTTATTTCAGATTTATCAATTATGGCCATTGGAGCTGTTGCTGTGCCTCTGCACACAACATTTAATCCAAAAGCTGTTTGCAGTGTTTTAAGGCATTGCCAAGCAAAAGTTCTTATTGTTTCAAATAGCGATCTTTTAAATAAAGCGTTATTGGGTCAAAAATATTTAAAAGACCTTAAAAAAATTATTTTCATAGAAAATTTAACTTCGGCCCAAAAAGAGATATTAAGCAACAAGGTTTTAAGCTGGAAAGCAATGATGGCTCAAAATCAAAAACTTTCCGCCCAAGGCGGACCAGCCTCGGGCTGGGAAAAAATATTTTTAGACCCAGACGATTGCTGCTCAATTATTTACACTTCGGGCACCACAGGCAAGCCAAAAGGCGTGGTTTTAACCCATAGAAATTTTTTAAGCAATGTAGAGGCGGTTGCCGAAGTTGTTCCTGTAAATAGCAGCGATATTTTTTTGTCTTTTTTGCCTTTGTCGCATGTTTTAGAAAGAATGGCAGGTTACTATATGCCTTTGTGCCACGGGGCAACTATTGCATACGCAGAAGGCATAAAACAGCTTTCAGCCAATTTAAAAGAGGTGAAGCCTACAGTAATGATTTCTGTTCCGCGCGTCTTTGAAAAGTTCCACGATGCTATTTGGGACAAAGTTAATAGCTCGTCTAAGCTTCAAAAAAGAATTTTTAAATGGGCGCTAAAACAGAAAAAGGGGACGGTGGCATATAAAGTTGCAGATTTTTTAGCTTTCAAAAAAATACGCAATAAAATGGGAGGCAGGTTGCGCTTAACAATTTCCGGGGGAGCATCTTTAAATGAAAATATTGGCAGATTTTTTTCAAAAATTGGAATTTTAATATTAGAAGGTTATGGGTTAACAGAAACTTCGCCGGTTATTTCTGCAAATCAGGAATATGATTTTAAATTTGGAACTGTTGGTAAAATTATTCCCGGAGTAAAAGTTAAAATTACTGATACAAAAGAAATTTTAACAAAAGGCCCAAATGTTTTTCAGCAATATTTCAAAAATAAAGAAGAAACAAAACTAAGTTTTGACAGAGAGGGCTGGTTTCATACGGGAGACTTGGGATTTATTGACAAGCAGGGTTTTTTAACAGTTATTGGCAGGGCAAAAGAAATGATTGTCACTTCTGGCGGCAAAAATGTGTGGCCAGAGCGCGTTGAAAATTTATTAAATAACGACCGTTTTATTTCTCAGGCAATAATAATTGGAAACAATAGAAAATTTATTTCAGCTTTAATTGTTCCTGATTGGCAGGAAATTGAAATATATCTAAAAGAAAATAATCTGCCTTTGCAGGAGCACGACAAGCTTATAAAAAGCCCTGTTCTTTTAGATGTTTTTCAAAAAAGAATAGACGAAAAAATAAATCCGAATATTCACGAATTTGAAAGAGTCAAAAAATTTAAATTGCTTCCGCAGGAATTTTCTCAAGACCAAGACGAGCTAACAGCCACTTTAAAACTGAGAAGGCGCATAATTGAAAATCACCATAAAAAGCAAATAGACTCAATGTACGAAGACTAATATCGGCAACGGATGTCAACGGCTTGACTATGTTATATATAAATGGTAAGATGTAGTATCAAATCATTTTAACTGAGAAATATTCTTTTTTATGAAAAATAAAAAAAATCAATTTTTCAAGGCTAAACTTTTTAGCCGATTCCTAACAAAATCAGCGAATAATTTTTTATTTAAGCCAACTATAATAATGTTGGTTTTTTTGTTTGTTTTTCAGCCAATGGCGTCCGTGTTTGCGCAGGAAGCGCAGGAGGTAAACGTTATTGTTCCTGAAAGCCCTGTAATAGGCGAGATAGGACAAATTCCCGCAATAAGCAATGTTGAGCCAACCCAGACTATTAGCCCTATAACAGAATTAAGTCCTAGTGAAATTCCTCTTGTTCTATCGCCAGAGCCTCAAGCCCCAACTATAGAGAGCGTTCCTATCGATTCGCCATTAGAGCAAAATACAGAACAAAATGTTGCAGAAAAAGAGCCTGTAGCTGCTCAAGCATTAAATCAGAACGAAGAAAACAAACAGCCAAGTTCCAGTTTGCAATTAACTCAAAAATTGCCTGAAATAGATAAAAACACAGGCGCTTTAACATATAATTATTCTATTGCTGTTCCGCCCGGCAGAAACGGTTTTCAGCCAGAAATTGGGTTGTCATATAACAGCAATTCAAATGAACAAAACAGCATTGCAGGATATGGCTGGACTATAAATATTCCATATATCAAGCGGTTAAATAAAGCGGGTTCTGACAAACTTTATACTTCAGGAGCCGCCAGTTATTTTTATTCTTCGCTTGACGGCGAGCTGACATCAGCTGGCGGAGTTTTATATGTTCCCAAAATAGAAAACGGCAATTTTAATAAATACACTTTTGAAAATAATCAATGGATTGTTGTTTTTAAAAACGGCACACAATATAAATTTGGGTATAATGATAATTCAAAGCAAAACGACCCAGCCAATCCAGACAACGTTTATAAATGGATGCTGCAAGAAATAAGGGACACAAACGATAATTTTATTTCTTATGAGTATTTTAAAGACAGGGGGCAGATTTATCCTTTGTCAATAAAATATACTGGCAACGGCTCAACAGACGGCATTTTTGAGGCTGATTTTCAGAGAATTGACAGGACAGACAATTTTGCCAATTATTCAACTGGTTTTAGCGTAAAGTCTAATTATTTAATAGGTGAAATTACAGCAAACATAAATAATGACTGGACAAATAAATATGTTTTGAATTACGAAAAAAGCCAAGACGCAAACAAATCTTTATTAAAATCAATAACAACATCAGGCAAAAATAGTAGCGGAAATATTGTTTCTTTAGCGCCATCAAACTTTAGTTATCAAAATTCAACTGCTGGTTTCACGCCCTCAAACACTTCGTGGAATATTCCATCGCCCCCAGAAGGCGATTGGAATTTACTCACAAGATCTCCTCAATTTGCCGACCTTAACGGAGACGGTCTGCAAGACTTAGTAATAGTTGCCCATATTCCAATTGTAATAGGAACTTATCACGGCTCTCGCCTACAAGATTATCAATATTTAAATACAGGCTCAGGCTGGCTGCAAACAACAGCATGGAACTTTCCAGGTGTGCCAGACGGCGAATCTTTATGGCAATGGCCAACTATTCCGCCGATGTTCACCGACCTTAACGGAGATGGCTTAACAGACCTTGTTTTGGTTGCCAGCCACTATAATTATGGAAATATTTATAAAGACTATCAATATCTCAACACCGGAAACGGCTGGGCGCCAAATTTCACATGGCAGCTTCCAACTCTGCCAGAAGGAGAATGGAATTTTATTTCAATGCCTCCGCAATTTGTGGATCTCAACGGAGATGGCCTGCCAGACATTTCAGCTTTAACAAGAGTTACTTTTTATGAGGATAACCGTTCTTGGAGGGAAGACAGAAATTATCAATACCTCAACACCGGAAGCGGCTGGGCGCTGGTCTCCGCCTGGAAACTTCCAACCCTGCCAGATGGCGAATCTATGTGGCAGTGGCCTACCATACCTCCGCAGTTTACAGACCTCAACGGAGACGGTTTAACAGACCTTGTTTTAGTTGCCAGCCACTATAATTACGGACATATTTATAAAGACTATGAATATCTCAACACAGGCTCTGGTTGGACGCCAAACTCCACATGGCAACTGCCAGAGGTGGGCTGGGATTTTATTTTAATGCCCCCGCGGTTTGTGGATCTTAATTCTGACAACCTGCCAGACATTGCAATAATAGTTCGCAGGTGTGTGGAAATTGATAACAGAACTTCTTGCGAGTATAAAGACTATCAATATCTTAATAATGGTTCTGGCTGGACACAGATTCAAACGTGGAAATTTCCAGATGTGCCAGTCGGCGAAGATACATGGCAATATCCAGGCAGGCCACCGATATTTACAGACCTTAATGGAGACGGTTTACCCGACCTTGTTTTAATTGCCAGGCACTATAATTATGGAAATTACCCAAAAGACTATGAATATCTTAACGGCGGGTTAAAACAGGATTTGTTAAGCCAGATAAATTATCCGCAGGGCGGCAATACAAAAGTTGATTATAAGCCCTCAACTCAATATATAGACGACTCTGGGGTTTTGTTAAATAAATCACCATATCCTATATTTACTGTTTTACAAATTATAAACAGCGATGGCCAAGGCAGTGAAATAAAATTATCATATAGGTACGCGGGCTCGCATTATTACTACAACAACCCTTTTGACAGGGAATTTGCAGGATACGATTTGGTTGAGCAAACAGATTCTATGGGAAACACAGCCAAAACTTATTTTCATACAGCTAACGACAGCAATTCATCTGCCGGAGAATTTGAAGACAATTATTTTAAAATTGGCAAGCCGTATAGAATAGAGCAGTATGACAACAATAATAAACTTTATCAAACAACAATAAATAAATGGGGAAGCGCTAATTTAGGAAGCAATGCCGGTTTTGTAAAACTGCTTCAAACAATAGAACAAAATTTTGACCCTGACTTAACTCATAAAGACAAGGCAGAAAGCTATGAATATGACAACAATAATGGGAATCAAACTCAAAAAATAGAATGGGGCGAAGTTTTGGCAAATGATGACGGTAGTTTTTTAGATATTGGAAATGACAAGCGTATTGCTAATATTAGTTATGCTGTTGGCGGAATTTCCAATTTCCAATTTTCAATTTCCAATCAATTTATCAATGACCAAAACGGAACTAAAATTAAAGAAGCCAAATATTACTACGACGGCCTGCCGCTTGGCCAGTTAACCTTGGGAAATCAAACTAAACAGGAAAATTGGATAAAAAACACAGATTACGCCAGCTCTGAAAATTCATATAATAATTTTGGCCTGCTCACACAAACAAAAGATGCAAATAACAATGCCACAAATTTTTCATACGAAGCAAATAATATTTATCCAGCCTCTGTTATAAATGCCAAAAATCAAACAACGCAATATGTTTATAATTACGCTATTGGTAAACCAGCTCAAATAACCAATGCCAACGGAAATATATTTAAAAACACTTATGACGGTTTTGGCAGAATTTTAAAAACAGAACAGCCAGACCAAAATAACCCTTCAACATTAGTTGTAAAAACATCTTATGTTTACAACGACAGTCCCTTGGCTGTGAGCGTTCAGCAAACAGATTATTTAGACGGCTCAAACTCTGTAAACAACTATAATTATTATGACGGTCTTTCAAGAACTATACAGACAAAAAAATCTGCTGAAAATAGCAACTTTGAAACAAAAGATTATATTTATGATAATAGGGGAAATTTACAAAAAGAATCTTTGCCTTATTTCTCTCAAGGTTCGGCAAAAACAAGCTCAACTTCAGAAGCTAATCTTTTTGCAAACTATGTTTATGACGCTTTAAATAGAAAAACAAGTGTTATAAATGTAGTTGGAGCAACAAGCTATAACTATAAAAATTGGCAGGCAATAATTACAGATGTTAATGGAAACAAAAAAGACTATATTTATGACGCTTACGGCAATTTAACGCAGGTTTTAGAGCATAATGGGCAAGACACTTATATAACTGCTTATACTTATGACGGAGCAGGGAATTTAATTTTAATTACAGATGCTTTGGGAAATGTCCGCAATTTTGTTTATGACGGTTTAGGCAGAAGATTATCTGCCCAAGATTTGCATAATCCTGCAGATTCGGTTTTTGGAACTTTTACTTATTCTTATGATAATGCAGGAAATCTAATTAGTTTAACCGACCCTAAAAACCAGACAATAAATTATGCTTACGACGCTTTAAACAGAAAAATAACTGAAAATTATACAGGAAAAACTGGCATAGAAGTTATATTAAACTATGATTATTGTTTAAACGGCAAAGGTTTATTGTGCGACAGCGTTTCAACAAGTCAAACAGAGCAATATGAATATTCAGCCTTGGGAAATGTAATAAAGCAAACAAAAATTATTGGAGATAATATTTTAACAACCCAATTTAATTATGACAGGCAAGGAAGTCAAATTTTTATTGCAAACCCAGACAGCTCGCAAGTTAAATATGATTTTAATTCAGCCGGCTTAATTGAAAAAGTGTGGCGAAAAGAATCTGGCGACGCAGCATTTACTGTTGTAGCCAGCAACCTTGATTATTCGCCAACAGAACAAATTGCCAGTATTTCTTTAGCAAACGGAGCTCAAACAACAAACACTTATGACGCAAACCAGCTTTACCGCTTAACCCGTAAATTATCTTATGCAAACAACGTTAATTTGCAGGATATTTTTTACCAGTATGACAGCGTGGGCAATATAAAACAAACAACTGACAATTCAAATACAGCCGCCAAAAAAATAGTTTATTATAATTATGATAATTTATACAGATTAATTTCGGCTGTGGCCAGCAATACGTCAGACAATCAAGATTATACTCAAAATTTTACTTATGACGCTTTAGGCAATATATTATCTCAAAAATTAAACGAAAAAACTCTTTCTTATAACTACGAAGGCAATTTAGATTTATCTTACGCAAACCCAGATGCGGCAACAAAAATTGTTGAAAGCGGAATTAAGCCAGTATTAATTATTTCAAATTTTGTTTCTTCGCCAGCAACAATTAAACCGGGGGAGCAAGCAGTTTTGTCGTGGGCTGTTTCAAACGGAACTCCAACAAGTTTAACCATAGATAACGGAATCGGCTCGGTTTTGGGCTTGAATTTTAAAATAGTAAATCCAACCGCAACAACAACTTACACAATAACAGCTGAAAACAGCAACGGAACAACCACAAAATCAATTACTATAACAGTTGCCCAACAACAGGCCGCAATTTTCACAAAAACTTTGGGCAATATAATTGACTCAGCAATTCCTGCTGCCCCAGTTATTTCAACCTTTAAAGCCTCGCTAACCACTATAACTCAGGGAGGCTCAAGCTCTTTATCATGGACTTTGTCTGGCGGAGCTCCAGCAAGTTTAATAATAGATAACGGAGTAGGCAATGTTTTAGGAAAAACAAAAATTACTGTAAAGCCATTATTCACCACAACATACACAATAACCGCAACAAACAGCGCAGGCGAGGCAACTAAATCTGTAACAATAACTGTGAAGCCTCATTCTTTGGCTCCGGTAATTTCAAGTTTTACCGCAAACCCGACCTCTATTGAAAAAGGAAAATATGCAACCTTGTCGTGGAAGATTACAGGCTCAATTAAACCCACAAGTTTAACCATAAACAATGGCGTGGGTTCGGTTTTAAATACCACTTCAAAAAGAATTACACCTAATGCAACAGCCAGCTATACGCTTACCGCAACAAACAGATATGGCGCGGCGTTTAAAACCGTAAAAATAACTGTAAATGATGTACCGCCGCCTCCGCCTCCTCCTCCTCCGCCTCCACCGCCAGCAGAAGAAGCCCCAGTTATTAATTCTTTCACAGCTGACAATACAACAATTATTCAAGGACAATCTGCAATATTATCATGGACTTTGTCTGGCGGAACTGCTACAACCCTAAGTATAAACAACGGAGTTGGCAGTGTTTTAGGAAAAACAAGCGTTATTGTAAATCCTTTAATCACCACAACCTATATTTTAACAGCCTCAAATTCTTCAGGTTTATATTCGTGGGCAATTACAATAACAGTTAACCCGCAGGCTCCTGTGATTAGCTCATTCACCGCTGACCGCGACACAATCACCAAAGGACAATCAACAACATTGTCGTGGACATTGTCAGGCGGAGCTCCGACAAGTTTAACCATAGATAACGGAGTTGGCAGTGTTTTAGGCAAAACATCAAAATCAGTAAGTCCGGCATCAACTACAACCTACACTTTAACCGCCTCAAATGTCAGCGGCATAGCCACAAAATCTGTAACCGTGACTGTTAATCCGCCGCCCCCAGTTTTAACCACAATCACACTTTCTCCAACAACTGCCACGCTTACTGCCGGAGGAGCAACGCAACAAATTACAGCAACAACCCTTGACCAATACTCAAATCCTATCACAGCCACTCTTACTTGGGCTTCAAACAACACCGCAGTTGCTTCAGTAAATTCTGCTGGTTTAGTTACGCCAATTACAGCAGGCTCGGCCAACATTACCGCTTCCAGCGGAAGCATCACAAGCAATGTTTCAACAATTACCGTAAACCCTGCGCCACCCGTAGCTCCAGTAATCTCAACTTTTACCACTGACAAAACAACAATAATTTCTGGAGAATCCGCAACATTGTCGTGGATTTTGTCAGGCGGAGCTCCGACAGCTTTAACCATAGACAACACTATTGGCAGCGCGCTCGGCAAAACCAGTTTTATTGTAAGCCCAACAATTACCACTACCTATGTTTTAACCGCAGAAAACTCAGCAGGAAAAGTAATTCAGCCGGTTAGCGTTGAAGTGGCAACCGAGCCTCCGCAAACAGAAACAACAAACAACTACCAATACGACAAAAACGGAAATGTCACAGGCGATGGAGTAAATATATACACATACGACTATAACAATAAACTCGTAAAAGCCACAAATCCTTTAACAAGCTCAGTTTACGCCTATGACCCAATGGGCCAGAGAATTAAAGCCGCGGGCACTATTTACCCAACCCAATTCTACAATTCAGACGGAATTACAACAACAAAGCATATTTTCGCTAACGGTGTAGATATTGCCACTGTGCAAGGAACAGGAAACAATGCTAAAATATATTATGCAACAACAGACATGCTAAACAGCTCAAGCGTGATGACCG
>ERZ1292629.56-Hain-H43-01um-R1-56-length-113092-cov-7_pt1 | contig 113092 bp, 211 predicted proteins | sample MGYA00564399_ERZ1292629 | MGnify/ENA primary metagenome ERZ1292629 (study PRJEB36523, sample SAMEA6512636) | groundwater metagenome | collected 2019-01-08 | study: AquaDiva: Metagenomics assemblies of 32 groundwater samples | reverse complement strand
CAAGAGATGGAACAGACAATTCTTTACAATCATCTTGTTAAGGAATTGGAGCTGTTTTTTAAGGAAGTGGGATTTGAGAAAGCAGTTATTGGTATTAGCGGTGGAATAGATTCGGCTGTTGTTGCGGCCTTATCTGTTGCTGCTCTTGGCAAGGAAAACGTGACTGGAATATTCATGCCAGCATCGCATACAAGTCAAGAAAGCTCCAAACTAGCTAAAGATTTGGCACAAAGTCTTAACATAACATTAAAGACGATGAATATTCGTCATATGGAACAATATTTTGTAGAAGAATGTGCCTCTTCTTTTAGAGAAGATTGGAATCCTATTCCTAATGTTGCCGAAGAAAATATTCAGGCAAGATTGAGAATGGTTACTCTTTATGCATATGCCAATAAGAATAATTGTTTGGTTGTCAATACAAGCAATATGACAGAAGCTCTTCTTGGCTATGGAACAATGTACGGAGATGTTACTGGCTCTATTTCTCCATTGGGTCGTGTTGGCAAGTTAATGGTATATCGTCTAGCTAATTATATTAATAGGAAGAAACTAATTATTCCTCAAGAAATTATAGATAGACAGCCAACAGCAGAATTGTCCGATGGACAGACCGATGAGGGATCTTTGGGATCTACCTATGCCATTCTTGATCCATTGACTGCATATGTGTTTTATGAGATGGCTTATTCCAACGCATCGTTTATTACAAGCAGTGGATCTTTCAATCCAGATATGACAGAGATTGATGATAAATATGGAAAAATATTCCCATCTGTTGTTGCAATGGAAGCAGTAGTGCGTATGAAGAAAAATGCATTTAAGATGCTTCAATGCCCCCCACCTATTGTATTGCCAGAAAATCTAAAATGGTGGGAAATGTATCCTGAGTTCCATGCAGAATTCAAAGCTAAATAAAACATAGAAAGAAGGCAATGATGTCCGACGAAGATACCGAATTGAACGAAATTGTTGAATCTGAAGAAGAAAACGGTCCAATAAAAGGTGGTGCTGTAGCAAATATTTTGAATTGGCATCTTAGGCCAGTTGGAAAATGTCAATCAGATGTAGTAGAGTCAGCTCCAGACGAAGATGAAAAACAAATAGATTTTAGTGCCATCCAATGGTCTAAAATTAATGGCAACAAATTCTCTCCAGTTGGTATTACTGCTAAGAAACTTCCACCAGGTTTTTACGAGATTAAACATTCTCACGAAATTGGTATATTTTTCGAGAAAATTAATACTAAGACCGAGAATCTGGTTAGGTTGTCCGATACCAATTCGGAAAAAGTAATTGATGAAATAAAACATTTCTGGACTCTTGAGCCTGAATTTTCAAAATACAACTTTCCATATAAAAGGGGCATACTTTTGTGGGGTCCAGCGGGCTCCGGGAAAACCAGCTTAGCACAATTGCTAGTTAAGGACATTGTGGATCGTGATGGTATTTGCATTAAATTCATTAATGCAGGAATGTTTGTAGCTGGACTTAGAAAATTTAGACAAATTCAGCCAGAAACACCTATCATTGTTTTGTTAGAAGATATTGAGTCTATTATTCGTGATGATAGTGAAACAGCCATTCTTAACATTCTTGATGGTCTCGAAGATGTTCGTAAATGTGTGTTTTTGGCTACTACAAATTATCCAGAGAAACTTGGAGCCAGAATTGTAAATAGGCCAAGTCGTTTTGATAAGAGGTTTAAGATCGGAATGCCAGAGGAACATGCCAGAAGGCTTTATTTTGAGCACTTGTTTAAGACGGCAGAAAACATCACTGGACACGATATTGATCAGTGGGTATCTGATACCAAGGACCTTTCTTTTGCCCATCTTAAAGAGCTGTTCATTTCGGTTGTTATATTTGGTGAAGATTATGAACGTTCTCTTAAGACAATCAAGAGCATGAGAGAGAAGGTAAGCAGCGAAATTAAAGGCAAATTGATGGGGTTTTCGATGGAAGACGAATAATCTATAATAATTGATTTTTTTATTGGTCTTGGCAAAGGAATTGACTATTGTTTTCAAGTACATATAGTTATCTTGTATCTTGGAGGATAATTATATGGAACAAAACGAAAGAGAATGCCCTATATGTCGAAAAATATTAAAACATTCCACTGTTAATATTTGCAGATCTGCTGAAAAAAACAAAAGACCTTGCAGGAAATGTAGTAAACCTAAACAAATAAATGTTACTAGAATATGTCCAAGATGTCATGAAGAAGCCACATATAAAAATACATCTATAAGAAATGTTTCTGAAAAACGTGGTTTAATATGTAATAAATGTAGGATAAAAGATAGGATAGAGGATACTCGTAAAAGATGCAAAACAGAAGAATATCGAAAAAAATTATCAATAGCTTCTAGTGGCAAAAATAATAAAATGTATGGAAAAACAGTCTATGATATATGGATAGAAAAATATGGTAAAGAAGAAGCTGATAGGAAATTGGAAGAATTTAAAAAGAAAATGTCAATAATAAATAGCAGTAATGGCGGGAATATGAAGGGCAAGACTGTTTATGGCGTATGGATGGAAAAATATGGAAAAGAAGAAGCAGATAGGAGAATGTTTGAATATAAACAAAAACAGTCAATTAACAGCAAGGGCGAAAATAATCCAATGTATGGTAAAATATCGCCACAAGGGTCTGGCAATGGCTGGTCTGGTTGGTATAAAGAGAAATTCTTTAGAAGTTTGAGGGAATTATCTTTTATGATTGAGCTAGAAAATAACGGAGATGTTTGGGAGACAGCTGAATGTCGTAAATACATGATGCCATATACAGATCCATTGGGAACTGAAAGAAATTATTTTGCAGATTTTATAGTTAATAACGAATATATGGTGGATGTAAAACCAAAGAGGCTTTGGAGAACGCCGCTTGTAACATCTAAATTAAAGGCTGCTATCGTTTTTTGTTCGGATAATGGGCTTCGATATAGGTTGAAAGATCCAGAAACAATCAAAGAAGAACAAATATTACAATTGATAGAAAGCGGTTTATTGAAATTTACCGCTACATACCAAAAAAAATTCGAGGAGAGAATGGTTAAAATTAAAGAGAGAAATGTCGCCTGATCGAATCGGTTTTTCGTCGTATTTATTACGATGGAGGACTGATTATGAATAAAACAATCGTGGCCAATTTCCTAGGAGGACCAGGGTGTGGAAAGTCAACTCTTGCAGCTTATGTGTTCGCCAAACTTAAATGGCAGGGTGTTCATACAGAGCTGGTAACTGAGTTTGCCAAGGATCTTGTTTGGGACGATACTCCAAACATGTTGAAAAACCAAATATATATGTTTGGAGAAATGTATCGAAGGATAGATAGGTTGCAGGATAAGGTAGATTTGGTTCTTTGCGATGGACCTCTTTTCATGTCCATTATATACGGAGAACAATTCGGAAAAGAGTTTGTCGATTTTGTAAATTCCGAATTCAACCGATATCACAATATAAATATTTTCGTAAATAGAACAGAGCATTTTGATGAACGTGGAAGAGTCCATGATCTTCAGCAATCAATGGATATAGATATCAGGATCATGGAATACCTTAATCGTTATGGCCATTACTTCTCTACCGTCAGTGGGAATCAAGAAGGTGGAGATGAAGTAGTTGAGATGCTTAGCAAAATATTGAAGGAAACCAGGTAGGTGCTTTTATGCCGAGTAGTGATGATCGAAGACATATTCCAGATCCATTCGAACCAGATACGTCTTCTATTTGGTATAGAATTAAGCACGCTGGCGAAATAAGAAGACAGCGTAATGAAAAGAGAGATAGAGATGCGGAACTTCAGCGCAGAATAAAAGAAGAAGCAGAAGAAACAAGGGAATTGGATAGGCAATTAAGAGAAAGAAGAGTTTTAGAAGAAACACAAGAAGATTCTGAAGACGAAATAAATATATTGCTTAGGGAAGAAACACAAGTATCTCGCAGACTTGGAGTGGATCATGCTATGCTTGCCGTAAGAGCTTCAAGGGGTGAAGACATATCCGGTTTTTTGGAATCTACTCTTTCTCCATATGTTCCTCCAACTATAGAGCCAGAAATAAAAGAAGAAAAAGTATATAGAGAAGAGATTAATTCCATGCGTGCCCTAGAACTTGATTCCGAAGAAGTAGAACATGAATATAACAGTAAGCCTGGATCGGTTGTGCATTGTTGGGTATCGGATCTTAGCTGGAAAATGCAAACTACTCTTTTCTGTTCTCTTCGTGGTCCAGATCAAGGAGCTAATCCAGAATTAAAACTTATGGTTAGATGGATTAGGTCTGTTGTTTTGAAAAATGCCGATACCAAATCAAGATTTATGAAAGAAGTGAGTTTTAAATCAATAAATGAAATTTCAGAGATTTATCCATCTTGTATTGATATGCTAAGTATTCATTTTTATTCCCACCTTCTAAATGCTTTTGAAATTATTTCCCAGAAGCATCCAGATAAAATAATAAAAAGAACGGCTAGACACACCTATATGGATCTTTGCCAATATCTTCATCTTGTTCCAGAAAGTCTTGCCAGTATGGAAGCCAGACTTTCCGACGAGTAATTTTGGCCAAAATTACAGTTTGCACCAAGCCAGTGTTTTTGGTACGATCTGTTAGTGAAAGGAAGGTGATAGATGAATAGAAATGGTTGGCTTAATAATAGTTGGTTTCATGTCGTGATGGCAATTGTAGTAATTGTTGTTAGTTATTATGGTTGGAAGTTTGAACGTTGGGCAAATTGGAAATGGTCATATGGTTCCAAAGTTCAAGTTCAAATTCAATCTCTTGAGAAGAGAGTTAAGGCGCTGGAAGATCGAAACAAATAACTGGTATGGAAACGAAAGAGAAGGCAATCCGATGCAGAATAGAAAGTTCAGGAAAGTTACTGAAAGGGAATGGGTTGGTGGAGTTTGCGCAGGATTGGCTTACTTTGTTGGAGCGCCAGTGTGGATAGTTAGACTTGTGTGGGCAATGGCCATGGTTTATTTTGGAGTTGGTGGCTTTCTATATCTTTGTCTTTGGTTTTTTCTTCCTGCTTGGGAATCGACGCCAAAAGATTACGATGAAGTGACAGGAGACTAACATGATTCGGCCACCTGTTACTGCAATATTTGGCGGAAGTTTTGATCCACCACATTATGGTCATCTTGCCATAGTGAGCTATTTGTTTGCCAATCATCTTGATAGGACTCACGATAGGGTTTTTGTTATGCCTTGCCGTGGACATGCATTTGGCAAGAAATTAGCATCATTTGAACATAGAATTCGTATGTGTGAAATGATGTTTCGTAGTTGTTTTGATAGAACTATGGTTTCGATTGTCAATAGAGAGGCACTTGATCCGCCTGATGGTGCAGACTACACCATTGATGATATCCATGGTTTGAAAAAGATGTGTCCAGAAGATGACCTGAGATTGGTTGTTGGGTCTGATGTTTGGGGTGAGTTTGATAAATGGAAAGATGCCGAAGAAATCCGATCTTTAGTTCCAATTATTATTGTTCCAAGAGGACCAATATCTCCTATTCCAGAAATATGCAGTTTGGAAATTAGAAAATGGCTTAGTAATGGCATTAGAATGTACGATACAGTTAGCAATTGGATTCCAAAATCTATTCAAGATTATATAGAAAAAAATAATTTGTATTTGCCATTAAAATCAACAAAACAAATTCCAAATCTTGTTTCGGATTTGCCATTTGAAGTAAAACCAGTTTGGAGATAACAATGAAAATAGCTAATATTGAAGAGTTTTTTAAAAAAGTTGAATCCAAAGAATTGAAAGATCCATATGTATATTTGGATTCCGGAGAGATAATTATGAGTTGGATGGAATACAATGAAGACGAAAAGGAAGACCTTCCAACTGAGGATATACTTTGGGTTGATGAACACGTTTTTTTAGAATTTGCATGTCGTAAATTGGGTGTGCGATTCGGCGATATATAATTTTGGCCCGAATAGGCACTTGCATAGTGGCTTCGTTTTTGGTATAGTCGGTTTATGTGGGAGGGTCGCCTAGTCCGCATGAAATGTCCGGGGGAAGACTAACGGGGAATCTTTGATAAATAGTGGTCCTCTAGCTTAATGGTAGAGCCAAAAGCTCATAACTTTTTAGATCCCCGTTCAAGTCGGGGGGGGACCACCAATTTATTTTTATGCGATACAGCATATAATAAAGGAATATGAATACTAAGTTCGGAATTAATTATCAAACACCTTAAAGGAGGTATTGATAATGGTTCCGAGCAAAAGAAAATGTAAAAAATGTGGTTCTGTAATTCCAAGGTGCATATGGGTGGATGGAGAGAAAAAAACCGTTTTAAACAGAACTCTTTGTTATAAATGTTCTCCATTCGGCTTTCATAATAAAACATCAGTGGATAAATTAGATTTATTATCTGAAGAAGAGGTATGGAAAAGAGATAAAGATAGGAAGATATGTTTTTCTTGTAAAAAAGAATTTATCGGCAAAGGAAGACTTTTTTGTCCTCAATGTACTTTTAGGAATAGGAAAAAACGCAGAATAGAGATTGTCTATGGAATAACCGGAACGGCATGTTGGAAATGCGGATATGATATAGGCGAAAATTCATACAAAATGTTAGACTTTCATCATATTAGAGATAAAAAATTTGCATTATCTGCAAGAGAAATTACTAATTTATGTTGGGAAAAAGTATATTCCGAAATGAAAAAGTGTGTATTGTTATGTTGCAGATGCCATAGAGAGCAATTATTTGGAATAATATCTGAAGAAGAAATATTTGGTATATTTAACAATAAATGGAAAGAGATACATTCTTTAAGATCCGATGAAGAACTTAAAAATATTATACCTAAAAAAATAAAAGTTTTTCAACGTAACGAAATTAGACAAATCATCAAAAAATATTGTTCAGTATGTGGCAAAAAAATAAGACATATGGGGCTATGTAAAGATTGTCATGGAATAAAACAACGAAGGGTAGAATGGCCATCGAAAGAAATATTATTGGCTTGCTTGACAAACAAGAAAAGTTGGTGTAGTATTGGCAGGAAGTATGGCGTGTCTGATAATGCTGTACGTAAGTGGGCAAGGAGATATGGGATAATATAGGTTCGAATCCCTCCCCTCCCACCAAATGAAAGGATAAGCAACATGAAGATATACTTGGTAGTCACTCCCAATAGTGAATACGAATCTCATGGTTATCATATTCATTGCGTTAGAACTGATGAATCCGTTGCAGAAAAGATAGCAAATATCGTTGGCGGGTTTGTTGAAGAAATGGATGACGAGAACAATTCTATTCCCAAGCCATATTCCTATGAAGTTACAGTAAACATTAAAGGAGAGGTTGTGGAGGAAAAGGAAATTTTCTCCAGTCTTTATAGAAGGGAAGAATCGGTGTATCTTAGTTGCAATAGCGATGTTGGCATATCTGATTTTAAAAACATGACATTCTATGCTGTTGGCAAGACAAGGGAGGAAGCTCTTCAAGCCGCAATAGAAAAGAAAAAATCGTGGATGACAGAAAGATTGAGAACAAAAAAAGACAATAGAATATAATTGTAGTTAATAAATAAAATAAAGGAGAAATGAGATGAAAGAAGTGTTCTTGGGTATTTGTATATTTCTGGCAGTAATTGTTTTGGTGTTGGGTATTGGTTGGATTGCACAGGGCAATGATTTCTTTATGTACAAAGTCTTTGCTCCCAAACAAGAAGCTGTTAGGAGACAAGTATTCGAGCAATCAAAGGCATATAATCAGGGCATGACGCAGGAGTTGCAAAATATGATGTTCGAATATGCCAAAACAAAAGATCAAGATAGTAAAAAAGCTATGGCATCTATAATTCTGCATCGTGCAGCCGATTATCCAATGGATAAGATGCCAACAGATTTACGTAGTTTTATTCAGAAGCTTAAAGACGATGAAATGGGTAGCAATTAATTAAAGAAAGGATCTATGATGAAAAAGAAGACAGTAGCACTTTTTGTAGCTGGAGCATTGGCGTTGTTTTTGTGTGGAGCTGAGGATGCCTGTAATAACAGCAGTTCAAGCGACGAAATTCAAAGAAAACAATCAGAAACATTACTGGCTGAAGGAACATCTCAAGTAGGAATGCCAGCAATTAAGAATTTTCGTGAGAGAAAGATACTCAAAGATATTCTTGAATTGCGTGATCAAGATGGGTTGGTGACCTATACGTATTTGTTTGCAGAACAAACAGGCAAATTAATTTATCTTGGGCCATCTGTTGGCTACGGAATCCCAGCAGCAACTCAATTCACCAACCCAGAAAAAGTTATATATGTGGGACAAGGTGGCGTAACTACCCCTCAAGCAGATCCCAATGGATTGTTTAGTCCATCAAGTGCTGAAGGTACTTGGGTAATGTTGAAAGATCCAAATAGTAACAAAACAAGACCAGTATACCTTGAGCCACGTATTATTGTGGTTCCGTTCAAACTCAATCTTGTTGATGGCGTTCCGGTTCAGGGGATTGAATTGCCAGCAGAAAAGGTTAAGTAACATGCCTGAACGATACGACATAATGGTCAATGGGATATTTGTTGGCATATGTGTTGATCTAATTTCTATTCCAATGCCTGATCGGAATAAAGTAGAATCGATAGGTTATCTTGCTAAAGAAATAAAATCAAGAATACCATTTGTCGCAGCCCCAGAAGATTGTAGAGCATTTATTTATGACGGATTCGGTGCAGCGCCATGTCTTTGCATTTGGACGAAAGAATAACTATGCTTAATCATTTTGAGCGCACAGTTCACAATTGTCTTGCGGTTTATCCTACTATATTTCCAACTAGAGCTAGAGTATTGGATCATTTGTTCTGTATACTTGGCGGTGGTTATGATTGGAAGGGTGGTCGTCTTGTTCAAGAAGGTGAAAATTTATCTGGGCGAACAGACAGAGCATTTTTTCAAACAGTTGAGAGAAATGTTGCCGAACAGGATCTGATAATAGAAAGGGAACATATATTACTAAAAAAAATTGCCAAAGAGGAATTAAGTAAAAAAACAAATAAAAAAGAAAATAATTGGTGTAACAAAGTTATAAAAGAAAAGTATAAACACTTTGTTTATGATCCTCAAGATGTTGAACTAAGAAACCTATTGACTCAAATGAAATCTGGAGAGATATATCCAATATGCAAAGAATATGCGCATTTGATTAATTTCCCTAACAATATAGAACGGTGTTGGCTTGATGGTATTAATGAATGCGCACAAATGATTATTGATTCTAAATTGACCGATCCTTATTTTGTTGAAGATGGTACAGCCGAAGAGTACAAGGCCAAACAAGTAGTGTTTGCAAAGAAGGCACTCGGTATGGTAAAGTCTTTGGAGAGGAAGAGGAAGCACATAGTTCTTCCAGAGGATTATGCATTGACAGAAAAACAGAAAAAAGAGCTTAGAAAGATATGCATTCCACCTAAAGAAAAACGGACTAATAAATGACAAAAGTACACTTTGTGGGCGATGTACATGGCTTCGCCGGTTCACTCTCCATTCTTGATAAGCCCAACACTATACAGTTGGGCGATCTTAATCTCTATGGTTATGATAATTGGATAATGGAGATTGGCAAGGTATCTGGCGTAGTATCTTGTAAGCATCAGTTCCAAAACAAAGTTATGTTTGTTGAGGGAAATCACGAACAATTTCCTAAGCTCAATTGCAATGCTGATGAGCCATACGAAGTGGTTCCTAATCTTTATCATATTCCTAGAGGATATGTATCAGGTAGAACATTGTTTCTTGGCGGTGGAGACAGCATTGATCGGGATAGCAGAAAAGACGGAATTAGCTGGTTTAAAGAAGAGAAGATTAATTCCGTACAGGTTGATCGTATTTTTGCCATTCGTAACCGTATAGACGTTGTGGTTAGTCACGATTGTCCGCACTTTGCTCTTGACGGCATTCCCCTTCCTCATGGAAGGGTTAAAATGATGTTGCCTACTGGGTTGATACTGGAGGATGTATTTCGTCACGTAAAACCTCTCCTGTGGGTATTCGCCCATTATCATACCAGTATTGATCTGGTGTCAAATGGCTGTCGTTTTATAGGTCTCAACACAGATGAGGAAAAAGAAATAGACATCCCTCTGGATGATAATTTCTTTTCTAAGGAATAATTAAAATGAAACTTGATACAAGAATTAAAGTTACTAAAAAAGTCAAAAAAGAAGAATTAAAATACACCGTACAAACCTTTGAAACTACTGATGGCATGGTTTTCAACAGATCTGAGGACGCTTCTAATTGGCAAAAAACAATAGATTTAAAAGATCTAAGATCTTCATATTCATATGAAGAAATAGCGGATGATACTCAGTTTTTTAGCTACGATCCATACGAACAAGTTAAAAGAATGTACTGGATTAAAATTTCAGATCCAATACCAGAATCATTTATTGATGATATGAAAAGAATATTTCTTTGCAGTTCTAAGAAAATATATCAAAATAAGTTTTGGAAAGATATATATTGTAAGTTAACTCCTGGGTGGCTGGCCATAGAGTATTGGTATGAAGATAGTGATACCGATATATCAAGAGACGGGTATAACGTATATACTCTCGAAGAGGCCAAAAACATAATGATGAAACGAATAGAATTGGCCGAAATAAAGATTAGAGAATATGAAGAAAGAAAAAAATCAAAATAATGCATTATCTATGGTGGATTCCAAGCGTTATTGTTTGGTATGCTGTTTATTCGTGGATGAGCAAGCAAAATAATGATCTTGGTGGCAAATGGTTTTGGTTTATGGTTCTGTACGGCATGACAGGAATTCTTTGGGTTCCAGTCAGTAGAGTATCCAAAGATATAGTTTTTGATGCTCTTTTATATGATGTGATAATAGCTCTAACCTTTGTTTCGACATTGTTTTATCTTGGGTGTGGAGAAAAGTTTGCTTGGCCAAATTGGTTTGGCGTAGCAATGGTTATGATCGGTTTTGTTTTGATGAAAATTAATTTTAAGTAGGAGATGGATATGTCTAACTGGACTTTTATTGAAACGGAAAGAAAGTTTCTTGTTCATTCAAATTATATAGATTTTGAAATGCCAGCAAATGGTAAAAAACAGACAATACATCAGGGATATATTTGTGAAAATCCAAAAATGAGATTTAGGTATACTGAAGAAGATAATACAGTTATGTTGGCAATGAAAGAAAGTTTTGCACCAGGGAAATCTACTGAGATAGAATTTAAATTGGCTTCTAACTTTGGATTAGATTGTTTTAATATTATTAAAAAAAGAATTCTGATAAATACAATTATAATAGAAAAAACAAGATATAGAATACCTTATGAATATCCTAAACGTACAGGTTGGTTTAAGAGAGATAAATTATTTTGGGAAATAGATGTTTATTCAAAAGAAAATAATGGATTGTTTGTTGCCGAGATAGAATTGCCACAAATAGATTATCCTCTTTACCTCCCACCTTGGATCATAAGGGAAGTGACTGGAGAGTCCAGATATTCTAATTTCAATTTAGCTCACAAGCCATTTCGTTCTTGGACCGAAGAGGAACGAGGTTGACTTTGGCCAATAATTGTGGTATCGTTGTTTATGGAGGGTAACAAAATGTCCACAATGACAGAGATCCAACCCAATAAAAAACCACAAGAAGTATCTAGAGGCATTAGAGATAGTATTTGTAATAATCTACATGGAATAGATGGTTCTTACCCTAGTCCATTATATTGGACATTAAAACACAGTACAGGAAAAATATTTCATATTATTGGATATTGTACTGGTAAAGCTATATATAAGAAGTCTCCTTTCCAAGACAAAAGATTAGGTTTTTACTTTTTCCATATACAAGTTGAAAAATCGTCAGTGCTTACTCCCGTTAGCAAAAGAGTAATTTCTTCCGTTAAAATTAAAAAAGAAAAATACATAATGTTCCGATCAAGATGGAAAGCCAAGGATCGAGCATACAAGCTTTATTGTGAAAAAATGGGCAAGGAATTTCATAGTCTTCATCGGGAAATTAGTGATGAGAGAAAAAAAGAACTATCGGATAGATTTAAACTTCAGCAACAAATTAAACGAATAAAGAGAAACGAGAGATTGGAAAATTTTCTTAGGCCAAAATATCCATATTCTGAAGAATGTCCTTTTTGTGAAAATCGTATAGAAATAATAGATCGATATCAGAAAGATAATCCGATCTCTTGTCCAAAGTGTAATAAACAGTTTATTTTAAGATAAAAGGGGATATATGGATACCAAACCATTTACTAAAGAAGAACGAAAGTTTATTGGCCGATTGGCCAAGGAATCAATAAAAGAACGTCTAATGCATTGGAACGCCAGTCCGCAAGGCATTATAGATAAATTATTTAAGGAAGAAATAGAACGTTTTCCGATATTGAAAGAACAGGCAGCTTGTTTCGTTGAGTTGGAAAAAAATTGTACTCTTAGGGGTTGTATTGGCAGTATGGTTCCACATAGACCACTTTATGGTGATGTTGTTGCCAATGCAATGTCGGCAGCATTTAAAGATCCAAGATTTCCACCAGTAATGGATTGGGAAATAGAAGAGATATCAATAGAAGTGTCTGTTTTGGGTGATTTTGACGATACAAAAAAAATAGAAGATATTGAAATAGGCGTACACGGAGTCTCTCTTGAGAGGTCTGGAAGAAAAGCCGTTCTTTTGCCAAAGATAGCTACTCGTTACGACATGACATTGGAAGATTTTCTTGATGCTGCCTGTATCCGGGCAGGTATTGTTCAGGGCGGGTGGGACGAGCCTGATACCAAGTTAATCTTATTTAAGATTAAAGACACTATAGTCGTATAATGGTATTGAAATGGAAATTGAAAATATAATAGAAGCTCTAAAAATTGATATTTCTCTTTGTAGAGAAGATATGGAGAGAGCGGAAGGCATACTTAGGAAAATTAGTCCAAATTGCTCTAAATGGATATTAGAACATGTAGAGACAATTAGACAACAACATGAAATAATCAATGAAAAGTTTTCTATAATAGAGAACGATATGGATAATATTTCTGAATCCAACATGGATGAATTTCTTGATAAAATAGAAAAAACAAGGTCTATGTTGAAGATATACTCTATGTTAAATAACTCTATTTTGAAAAAAATAAGAAAAAAGGAGAAGTAAAATGACAGAGTTGAAACAAGATGTAATCAATCCTCACATTGAATTGGATGAGGGTCCGGTGAAAGAAAAGAAGAAAAAAATTACTAATCATGTTGCTATTCTTTTGGACCGAAGTGGCTCAATGGAAACGATTTCAAAAGAAGCCATTGATGCTGTTAATGAACAGCTAAAAACAATTAGATCGGCATGTAAGAAAGTTAACACCAAACTTACCTACGCCACCTTCAGCACCAAAGCTGATGAGCCACTTCTTTTTGAAAAGCCAATTAAAGAAATGAAGGATCTTGATATTAAAGATTATAAGCCAGATGGGATGACGGCCATGTTGGATGCCGTTGGCTCGATGATTAATCGGCTTAAAGCTCTTCCAGATGCCGATAAGGAAGACACAACGTTTCTTATGGTTATAGTAAGTGATGGGCAAGAAAACAATTCCAAGAACTTTAATCACAATGGAATTGCCGAATTGGTTAAGCCTCTTCAAGATACCAATAGATGGACTTTTGTTTATCTTGGAGCTAATCAGGATCTTTCCAAAGCATCTGAGAAGCTTGGAATTCATGCCGGGAATATGAGAAGTTTCGCAGCTAACACAAAAGGCGTTGCCACAGCATCTCTTCATACTACCAGATCTATGGATGCCTATTATGATAGAATTGGAAACGGAGAAATGGCTAGCTTCAATCTCTATTCTTCTACTGCTGAAACAGAAGAAGATAGACAGTCTATTTTGCCAGATACTAATGCGGGACAGGTAACTGGACAGGCAATTGGTGGAGCAGCCAAAAAATATACCGTTAGGGCTGCTGTTATTCCGGACACAGACGACAAAAATAAAACAAAGTAATTCGTAATGTAATTGGCGGGACTAATACTCCCGCCAATTCTTTTTGTGAATAAATATAAGGAGATACAATAAATGAGAGATACCAGCCCTTCGTATTATAAGAAGATGTGGGATACTTTGGCTTTGCTTTCCAAGCACAAAAAAGAAATAAATGCCGTTTGTGCTAAAGTACGTTCGGGACAGGGTCAATACAGCGTTGTTGAGTCGGTTACAAAAGTTCCATGGTATGTGGTGGGTATTATACATCAAATGGAGTGTAGCGGAGATTGGTCTCGTAATATTGCCAATGGACAGCCTTGGAATAAAGTTACGACAATAACCCCGGCAGGAAGAGGGCCATTTGAATCTTGGAGAGATGCCGCAATTGATGCCATGACATTGTTATCTGATGTTTTCCCATCTATTTGGACTGTAGAGTCTATCTCTAAATATTTCGAGAATTACAATGGAATGGGATATGCTAAACACAATGTAAATTCACCATATTTGTATTCCTTCTCTAACAATGGAGTTGGGGTAGGCAAATATGTTGGAGAGAAACCAGGAGTGCCAGCACATTATGATTCGAATGCCGTAAGTGATCAATGCGGGGCTATTACTATATTGTACCGACTTGTTTCTGATAAAATATGTTCTGTTCCATATTCTAATGATATCGAAGATATTAAAATTATTTATAATCCAAAAAATGTAAATGAAGAAGCAAAGAAATATCAAAAATTCCTGAACGATAGTTTTGGATTCAAATTGGCTGTAGATGGAAAATGCGGCATTAAAACAAGCGATGCACACAAAAAAGTTTTTGGACAATTCCTTTTTGGCGATAAAAGATCCGTATGACATATGTTAGTATGTCGTATCCTTATTGCAAGGAGGATGTTTTATGTCGCAATTCTGGATAGGATTTATATTTGGTTCTTTTGCAACGCCGGTTATTTCTTTGTTTTTAGTTTTATTAATGATTGCCAATTCAAAAAAATAATATGGAGGAATTTCTTTTGCCTAAAAAAAAGAAGAAAGAGAATAGAAATTTGTGGGAAAAGGTAGCTTCCAATACATTGCCTAGTGGAATTGATAGAAAGAACATATCTGAAGTTTTCGCCAGGAAGGATGGTCATTTTTTGGTTTGGTATGGAGATCACGATTGGTATTTGTTTAGGGGCGTGAAATTACTTGATAGATTAAATTCCAATATGACTGGAGCCCCTATAGCATGGGCCGATCATAGATCGACAGAAGGTTTAGCGAATAAATAACTAACTAATCTAAGCTTCTACTTTCGGATGAATTTGTTTCGGAACTTACAGACGAACAAAAAGAGAAAGCAATGGAATGGGCAAAATTAACTTTTATGGATTATATGGGAAAGATGGTAGTGGTTCCTAAACAACCAGATTTTCTTCCACCACAAACCTTAGAATAGAGATTAACGTGAATAAACAAATATGCATGGTTTTGGTATCCTATAGTGACTCTTCTGAAGACGCAGAAAAGAACTATATATCAATGATTAGGGTATATGTTGTTACAGATGGGTTTGATCCAGAAAAGGCAAAAGATGCCGCCTTAAGACCTTACGAAGATAAGTTTAATGTTAAATCATGTGGGGCTGTGTATCTCACACATGTTACAGGAAATAGTAAAACTATTATAATATAAGAAAGGTTTAAAATGTCCGAACTTAAGCACGATGAAGTATTTGCGCTAAAAAGATATATTTCGTTGCATGGAGGTATTGATTCCATTAAGGCTGAGAAAATTACAGACAGTTTATTTAGATTGGAAGCTGAAGATCCAACTAAAGATATTGTGATGGTAATTAATTCAATTGGCGGTTATGTGGATTCAATGTTTTGTATTATAGATGTTATGAATTTAATAAGATGTGATGTAACTACTGTTTGTATTGGTACTGCCTGTTCTGCCGCATCTGTTATTTTGTTGAATGGAACTGCTGGGAAAAGATATATAACCCCAAATGCTAGAGTAATGATACATGAGATAAGTGGCGGTTCGTATGGAAAGCTGTTGGAGATAGAAGACAATGTTCAAGAGATGAAAAGAAGACAAGATCAGGTAAATAAAATGATTTTGTCTAAGACAAAAATCAAAGAAGATAAGTTAAAAGAAATGCTTCAGCACGACTATTACCTGTCTCCAGATGATGCAAAGAAATATGGTGTTGTTGACAAATGTATCAGTAGTTTTAAAGAATTAAAAATGAGAAATTGGTAAGGAAGTATTATGGAAATTAAAACATATGGCGATTCATGCTTATCGGAAGCTTCGGATAAGGTTAAAGAGTTTGATTGTAATTTGAAGAAAACAATTGAAGATATGAAGAAAACATTAAGATCCCAAGAGGGAATAGGTCTTGCAGCACCACAGGTTGGTATTAATCTTAGAATATTCATCATGGATGTCAATTATGGCAAAAAAAACGTAAAAAGAAAACTTCAGGAATTTATAAATCCGGTTATTATTGATGAGTCCAATGAAGATGTTTTATCTCCTGAAGGTTGTCTTAGCTTGCCCGGAATAAGCGAATGTGTGTACAGATCTTCTTCTATTGTTCTTAAATATCAGGATGAAAACGGATGTGAACACATATCTGATTTTGATGAAATTTTATCTAAATGTGCCCAACACGAAATAGGGCATCTTAATGGAGAACTATTTATAGATAAGTTGCCAAAAAACAAAAGGATGTTGTTGGGCTCTAAACTTTCTGATATTAGAAAAGGTAACGGATGAAAGAAAGTTTTAATATATCTAAACATCAGCCTCAGCCGGGGTATGGATTTTTGTGTAATTATTGCGAGTGGATGTGTTTGTTTGATCAGGATACTTCAGAAGAAACAAAACAATGTTGGCAGAAGAAGTCTGATATAAAAATGTATTCAGATGGAGGAAAAGTGGTTTTGAAATCAGATATATTCGGTAGGGATTATGTTGAAATATGTCGTCGTTTCCAAGTCTCCAATACAGAAAAAATACCAGTTAAGATTTTGAGTCAACCATTTATTATAGAGAAATATCTTAAAGATCTTTTCCCAGAAGAGCAACAATGCAAATAGATGAAATATACAGAAATGTCTTTCATTTGAAACTTCCTAGCCAATATTTATTGGCTATGACGTTTATTCGTATGCAGGAGTTTTACGAAAGTCCATTTCGGCATATTAGGCGAAGATACTTTACCTTGGACGAGTATATGGATACTTATTCAGAGAGATTTGAAAACTTTAGCTACACAATAGATAATTGTGGATTTAATGTTCCTGGAAGTTTAGTTTGCGCATTTTATAATTTGTTTTTTATCGAAAAGAATGATCTTACATTTAGGGAAAGAGATCTTTTGTTATCTTTGATGAAAAAGCAAATAATAAAATTAGAGGCTAACGAGGATGGTGAGTTTTATTTTAAGCAAAATGATAAGAAATTTTATCTAATTGGAACATTTCAGAAATACGATCTCAAGCATGAAGTTTGTCATGCATTTTATTATCTTTATCCTGATTACAAAAACAGTGTTTTGGAGTTATTGAAAAAAACAAAAAAGATAGATATTCTGAAAGAAAGGGTTCTTGAGATAGGATATTGTAAATATCAGTTAATTGATGAGTGTCAAGCTTATCTGTCCACGGCAGATAAATCGTATGCTAAAGTTAAGTTCGGTATGGCTGATGAATGGTATGTCATATCTAGAAAGTTTAAGAAGCTATTCAAGGATAAGATGAAAGAGGCTAGGGAAGATGTCAGAAAAAACGTGGCATGATTATTTTATTGGTATGTGTTATTATGTGTCTACAAAAAGCAAGGATCGTAGTACCAAAGTTGGGTGTGTGATTGTTGGGCATAACCATGAAATTCTTTCTATTGGTTTTAATGGTTTTCCAAGAGGCGTTTGTGATGATATTGAGGAAAGGCATGAAAGGCCAGATAAGTATCGATATACAGAACATAGCGAAAGAAATGCAATCTACAATGCAGCTAGAAATGGCATTAGATTAGATGGTTCTATAATATATGTTCCTTGGCATCCATGTACAGACTGCACTAGAGCTATTATCCAAGCAGGGATCAGGAAGGTGATCCTAGATGGTGATTTTCAAATGGATGAAGGTTTGAAGTCTAGATGGGCAGATGATCAGAAAATAGCCAGCACCATGTTTTCCGAAGCTGGAGTTGAAGTATACGTTCATAAAAAGGAGAAAACGAATGAGTAATCGCTGGAAAGTAAACTTCATACCTAATGAAATAGCATTAGAAGAGATACTCAATAAACTGGAATCCGAAGGGAATCAAATCTACTCCATTGTCCCATCTGTTTTTTCCACTGGACAATCGCCTACTTTCGTGGTAATATCTACTATTGGCGAGGTAGTTCAGGTTAACGTGAATAACTTTACGGCAGAAGATATGAGAACTGAGCCAATTTCTGATTCTTTGTTGGGAGAGCAGACTATCAATGCCAATATTCTAAAAGCAATAAAACGGGGTATTTAGACAAATACTCAATTCTTTTTAATTTCAGATAGCGTGTGTAAAATTGGCCAACTTGTTTGGCCTTTTTTGCTTGCATGGGAGTCGGAATTGTTGTATAGTGTGAACAGTTAGTAGAGAAAGGATACAAACATGTTACCAGAAAGCCACAAGAAATACACCGATAAGTACTTCATCAGATCAAATATGGTTTTGATCGCAAAAGGTCTGAATCCTTGGGTCAAATATCAGTTTTTCTTTCGAAAACCAGGTGTTTTTAAGGGAACAGAAGAGATACTTGCCATTATAGATAAGTATAGTTCTCTAAGATATAATGGTGGGATTGTCAAGGCTATTCCAGAAGGAAGCGAATTCAATTCTTGCGAAACCATTATGACTCTTGAGGGACCGGCTCAAGATCTGATGGAGCTGGAAACTATGATATTGGGCGTTATGAGTTCCGAGGCATCTGGTTTCAAGAATCCAAGCAAAGAAGATCTGGATAAAATTACTCAGAAGATCAGAGATATAAAGGGTCTTATTGGTAATAGGCCACTTATGTACATGGGAGCCAGACATTATCACTGGTCTGATGATGAAGCCATTTCCAGAGCTGTGTTGGATGGTGGAGCAGATGCTTGTAGCACCGATATTGGAGCCGAAACACATGGTCTCACAGCCATTGGAACTGTTCCTCATGCTTTGGAAGCCATTTTTGCTTATAAGTATGGAAGGGATAATGCGGTTATTGGAGCAATATCTGCTTTTGATGAAGTAATAGACAAATCTGTTCCAAGGGTGTCTTTGGTTGATTTCAGCAATCAGGAAATAGAAGATTCCATTGCTTCGGCAAATGCTCTTGAAGGTCGCCTACATGCCGTAAGGTTGGATACTTGTGGGGAGAACGTTCAGCAGGGTGGATATGAAATTATACCCATAGGAAGTGTCCTGGATGCCTGTAGAGACCTTTCATATGTTTGCGGTACTGGAGTTACGATATCTGGAACTTATGATCTACGCAGGGCATTGGATGAAAAAGAATTTAATGATGTCCAAATTCTTCTTTCTTCTGGTTTTGGTAAGATCGATAAGGTCAAGTCTTTCGTAGAGGCAGAAAAAATACTTGGCATGAAACTTTTCGATAGTCTTGGAGTTGGTGGAGTTGTTGGTTCTATGTTTGCCACTGGAGATATCGTTGAGGTAGGTGACGACAAGGATCATACGATACCTATGGCCAAAGTTGGTCGTCAGTATGTTCACAATGACAGGTTGAAAATTATATTGGGAGAAAAGTAAATGAGTCTCAATCTCACTTTGAATACAGATAGTTGTGAAATAGAGTTACGCCAGGTGCCTCAAGTTGATACTATGAGGATTTTAGAACTTCCACAAGAAGAGATATATTACGAATATGCAAGATTTATAATGGACTATCCATATTGTTCTGGTAATAACAATCCCACAAAAAAAGAACAAATAATGAGTAGAAAAGAACATTTAAAAAAAGTAAAACAATATCTTGATGATCATCCCAAAGCAACATGGAGTTACGTATAATGCAGATTTCAAGTATTCGTTGTGGGTTTGCAACAAATTCAAGTTCTTGGCATTCAATTCTTTATAAATGCCGTAAAAAGGCTGTGGGGCAACGAAATGACGAGCCATTTGAATTTGGTTGGGATTGGTTTCATCTGAAGGATAGTAAATCAAAATCTCATTATTGCGCAGCTATTTTGTTTGAGTCATTGCCTAGAGAGCTTCCTTATGATTTTAAGAAATCAATCATCAAGGATACGATTGGTGTGTCCATACCTAAGGAAAAAGCTGGCAAATGGAGCAGTGATATAGGAATTGATCATCAGAGCCAAATCTGTTTGCCCATGTCCATGAGTAGGGATTCTATAGACGTGGAATTCGCTCGTGATTTTTTTCATTACATTATTGAAAATCCTGACATTAGTATTGGCGGTGGAAACGATAACGAAAAAAATCATAGAGATCGTTGGAAGGCAGATAGACCGTTTGATAATTTCTATAAAACTTGTGGAGAGAGTCAAGCTGGATCGTCTGTTGTTCGCAAAGATGGTGATTGGTACACTATTTTTAATTTTCGAACAGGCACAAAAGTAAGGTTGTCTTTTGTGAATTCTCCATCTTTGTATGTTTGTTCTTCTACCCCGGAATTGGTTGATTTGAAGATTACGGATAATTGTCCATATGGATGTAAATTCTGTTATCAGGATAGCACGCCCAAAGGACAACATGCAGATAAGGGCAAGATACAGGATTTGATGTATCGTTTTTCAGATGCACAGCTTATGGAAGTGGCTATTGGTGGTGGTGAGCCAACGCTGCATCCAGATTTTGCCAATATCTTGAGCACGGCATATTACAGCGATATTGTTCCTAATTTTTCAACCCATACGATGGATTGGACTAAAAACGAGAAAATCGTTGATGCGGTGTGTGAGTATGTTGGTGGATTTGCAATTAGTTCATTAAACATAAAGGTTCTATCTGAATTGTCTAAGTGGAATGGTGCTAGAAAATGGAATTATTCTACAAGGCATTACAATAGACCTAAAGGTACGGTACAGATTCCTCTTGGGTGTTATACCAAAAGAGAGTTGATTTCTGCATTGAAGTTCTGTGATCATAACTGGATTGATGTTACTTTTCTTGGATATAAATCATTTGGCCGTGGCAAATCAATTAAGCCAACTGATTATAGCTGGTTGATGGATTATATCAAGGAGAATTATTGGGATCATTTTGGAGCAGATACTCTTTTTGTTGAGCAATTTAGAAAGAAGCTAAAAAACTTCACTGACGATAAGCTTATGGTTGGTCGTGAGGGACGTTTTAGTTGTTATGTAGATGCCGTAAAAGGCAAAATTGGGCCGTCTTCTTATTGTTCTGAAGAGTTGATGAGTGATGTGCCTGAACGTGGCTCAGAAGTTGGAAAAGGCGTAAAGATTTTCTCTAAATTCCCGTATACTAATTAGTCAAGAATGAGATATTTTTGACCGATAGTATACGGAGCCACATATGAATTCATTTTCATTTAGATTAGAAATTAAACTTAAAAATCAAAGTGATCCTAATCAAACCATGGGGAATTTGATTAAATTCCTTAATGATGATGGATCTTTATCTGCGCACTTATCCCTAAGATGGTCTGCAAATTTATGGTTTGCTTTTTACAATAAATACAAAAAAGATTGGACAGATGTTTTATTCCCAGACTTTTTTAATTGTATTAAAACAAATTTAGATACAGTTGTTTTTGAAATATTTCTATTTGATGAAAATTTGATACTGAGTCAAAATGGATTTATTAGCAAGTTTAAGCTTCCGCATAAAATAGAATTCCATTCTGTTGAATATCTAAAGAATTTTTCAGACAGAATAAGCAATCATATTGAGATAGAAAACACTGTAGAGTTAAATGTAACTGAAATTAGTGATAAGTTTAATAATATAATAAATAGAAAAATTGGTAAAGAGTATGTTCACAAAACGGATATTATTGTAGTAGGATACAAAGCTATTAATTGGCTAAATATATGTTTAGATACATTGTTATTGACATATAAGAAACATATGGAAAAAGGATCGGGTTTTGTCAAGATAGGTAGAGTTGTTTATTGCGATAATAACGTTGGGCAGGATAGAGAACTGGCAAGAAATCTTGTAATAAAATACAAAAAAGAATCTGAAGATTTTTTTGAAGTAATATATTTAGAAAATGAAGATAAAACATATTGTAGCAATAGGTTGAGTGCAATAAAAATTGGATTGAACCATTGTGAATCCGAAACTGTTACAATTATAGATTCTGATATTATATTTTTAAATACAGTTTGGTTGGATATATACAAAAATTTTAACGATTTAAATATTTGCGGTATTGGTATGCCAATGGAACCAGCAATGAGCAGAAGGATAAGATATGCTCATTATCTGCTGCCAAGGTTTTCGGGATCTTTTTTCATAATTAATAAAAATCTGCTAGTGAATAAATTGAAAAAAAATCCAGATATACTCGGAGACACAATGGTAGAATTTAAATTCGGCGATTTGTTTATAAATATATTTGGATTTCATTTTTCTGGATTATATATGGATTTATTAAAAAATGAAGATCCTATGTTATTGATAAATAGAACGGAAATGTTTCTAAATGATCATTTTTCTTTCAAAAAAGAAGTAGCACTTGATTATGATGTTGGTATGAGCTTTTCCATAGGTATAGAACACCTAGAAAGCGGCAGTTTTGCTGAAGTCCAGAAAAACGAAACAAGAAAAGACATTGTTGATAATTGTCTTAATAGGTTGGAGCAATTCGTAAAGGTTCATGGAAGTGGAAATAGTTTCGGTGCCTTATATGCGTTGGATTTTAAAAATAGAATAGGCAATATGGATTAATGATATATAGAATAGAAAACACTAGACAATTAGATTTGAACGTTGTCATGGACTTGGCTAATGGTTATTTGCCAGAAGAAAGGGGCAAAATAAACAATAACTGCATAAATTTATTGCGTTATTATGGGTTCGAGTCTGGTAAAAATATTTTTATAACTGGAACTCTTGCACATCTTCTGTTGGGTAGGATATCTGGACGTATAGAAGAAAATGATTACAAGATAAGAGATTTTGATTATTTTATAACAGAAGGTGATTTTAAATTATCTGAAAATTTTGCATTTATGAGGAATAGAGGTGGGCTAAACGGATTCATAGATTTCGTTGGAAGCCGTTATTTTATTAACAATATATTTCTAACTCATTCTTCTTGTAGGGAAATTTTCATATCATTGATTGATGGTAGTTGTTTTACAAGCGAAGGATATGAAGAAACTACAAAAGACAATAAGCTAAGACCTCCTGCTTGGTATTATGGAAAAGATTTTTCACAAGTAATGGGCGGTTTATTGGACGACATGCCTAAGCCTTTTTTGCTGTTATTTAATAATAATTTTTTACTTCATGAAGATATGATTATGTATTTAGTGGATTTATTGCACCATAACTACAAGATTATTGGGGAAAATTATTTAAAGATTTATTATAAGGAATGGAAACCTAATCAAAGGGAACTGTTTGGAAAAATATTGGAAATTAGTAATAATTATGGCTTTCCATCTGATTGGATGGATTTTTGGGAAGATGTGAGTAGAGAATATTCTTCAGATGAGTCAAATAAATATTTAGATTTATTTGTTAAATACGAAAACAATAGATTGGGAATGGCAAACGACACATGGCATTAAATTTTGTTATAGTAAGTTTTGATGTTAATTTTTGGCCTATGGCTGCTTTAGATTGTTTGATAGAATCTATTGAACTATCTAAAGAAAAATCCAAAGTATACGTTATTCACAATTATAAAACAAATGAACAAATTGACCATTTTTCAGATTATTTTAAAAACAAAATATCAGAATATGTTGAAATAGAATATATAGTTGCATATGAAGATATGCTATCTCAGATAACAAATTACAGACACACTCATTTTTGGGGTATAACCAAAATAATGGATCATCCATCGGTTTTGTGTTGGTTGATCAAATATAGGCTTCCTATCGATTCTTATTTATTTATAGACCAAGATTGTCTTGTAAACGATAGTTTTGTCTCTAATTATGCGAAAAACAATTACCCATTAATTAAGGATAAATATTGGGTATTCCCAGATCATAGCGGCGCATCGGAGTATCTATCTCTTACTGCACCAATGTTTTTTTGTAATACCGGGATAAGAAAGTATTTTCTTGAATTATGTGATTTTGCATGGTGCAGAGCATTGGTAGGGAATGCAGTTTTTGGATTAAATAACGGAAAGGGTCCGGAATACATAACTAATTTTCCAATAGAAAAAGAAATAAATAGACCTCCAGCCAAGCCATATTTTGATGTTGGATTTAGAGATGATTCTCTTTATAGTCCTCTTCGGCATCTTCTGACCAACAACAAAGAACTTTTTGAAGAAGATAAAATATCTATTAGATTTTGGGGATATAATGAACATTTGTGGCAAAGCGGAGCTATTTATGGATTCGATGAGCATAAAATAAAAATGTTAAAAAATTATATTTTTCCAAGATTTAAAGCCGAATATTTCAAAAAAGATTTAAATCAAAATAGCATATGGCAATTTGGATCTATACTGAGGAAATTTACTCAGAATCTTAGACAAGACATGGATCTTTGTGATTATTTTTGCAGTAATTTTTTAGGGTCAAAAGATTTAAGAAAAGAAAAGGTATTTATAACCATACCGACATATAAGAGATATGAGCAACTTAGGACTCTCTTGCAAGATATAGTTATTCAGACCTATAGAAATATAGATGTTTATATCTGCTCAGATGGTCCAGATGACAAAGTAAGGGAAATAGTAGATGAGTTTAATTCTGAATCTAATGACATAAAATGTTTTTACAATGAACTTGAAAAACAAAACGGTTATTGGGGACACCCAGCTAGAAGACATTTGTTGAATATTATAGAGGGAGAAGGATCGGTAGTGTTTATCAATGATGACAATCGGATATATCCGGATTATATAAATAAACTAGTCTCACTTATGGATAGCACAGTAGACATAACGTATTGTCTTATCAAAATGAATGGTTGGCCAGAATGCAAAAGTATTATTCCAGGTGGATTGAGATTTGGAGAAAATCATCAGAACCACATATCTCCAGACAATATAGATGCTATGAATTTCATGGTACGCTTATCTTTAGCTAAGAAATTTATAGATTGCTGGAATAACAAATATGAAGCTGATTTTAATTTCATAAGTAATTGCAATAGAGCCGCAATAGGAGTTGATAGTTGTGTTGAAGTTCTTGGAGAACACAACTGATGGAAAAAAGTTTTTTTAAGAGAGAAGGGAAAAATGAAAGCCAAAGATATAGAAAAACTTCTTTTAAAACACAATATTAATTGTCTCGTGGAATTATCTCGTATAATAGAGAACTATGCATATCTGGAATGTTTTCTAGACCTTTTGGGGGAACTGCAAAAAAATTACAATGAAAGAAATAAAGGCAAAAAAAATGGCTAAGGGCATTATTGAGATACACGAAAAAAATCTTCCAGCAGCGTGGGAACGCAGTGTTCTTGAGTGTTGGGAAAATGGAGAGGATTTTGAGACTCAGTATGATAAAGAAGGCGATCCTCTAAGCAAAGATTGTACTGCAAGAATAATTATTGATGAGCCACTTTCTGAGCCAAGAATTCATAAAGCATTTCCAGGAGGATTGGAAGATCTTGAGATATACGTTCAAGAAGTTGTTCATGGAGTTCATGATAATTGGCTTCAAAAAGAGGGTAATGGCGGCGATTGGAATTATACCTACCATGACCGTATTTTTAAGTATCCATCGGACATAGATGGAATAGATCAAATACAGTTGGGGATAGACAAACTCATTCAATCACAACATACCAGAAGAGCTCAAGTAGTTGTTTGGAGCCCGCTACTAGACAATAAAGATGAGCATTGTCCATGTCTTCAAAGAATGCATTTTAGAATATTTGAAGATCGGCTTAGAATGAATGTTTATTTTCGTAGCAATGACGCATATAAAGCATCGTTCATGAATATGTATGCCTTGATAGAACTTCAAAAGTTTGTGGCCAATGAAATATCTAAAGGACTGGGTAGGGAAATAAGTGTTGGCCGTTATATACACCATGCTGATTCGTATCATATTTATGGCTCGTATTTTGAGGAGTTTAGTAAGTTTTTCGCAATGGCCAAAAATGGTCCAATTGAGAATAGAACTATGAGTTCGGAAGACGTTCGGTACTTTCTAGACAATGGAAAGATTACTCTATATAATAACACCCAGACAGATATTCAACTGCCACAACATCATCGTGATCGTCTTTATTCTGAGATTCCTGAAGATAGGAGATCGGAGCTAATGGCCAAATGATATTACAAAATGTGGCCGATGGATTTTTAAGTTCAAAAATCACTGAAGTTGTATTGACTTCCCTTTGGATTATTTTTATGATATGGCTTGTGATTCAGGAGATCGTAATATGGATGTTCTCTCGAAAAAACAAGAAATAAAAGATTATATAGAAAGACTATTTGAAGATATAAACAATAAAGATAGGGGATACTTTGTAGAGGCATCGGATAGTGTTATTTATCTGCCTAAGCCAGTGGGTGCGGTATACAATAACAAAGTTGATTATAGGATGCAAACTGGTTCTTTTCTTGTGGCAGATATAGAAGCTTTTTATATGAATGATAATGGAGAGAAAACAACCATTAGGTATCATAGATCTGTTTCAGACTTTAAAGATAATCCACACTTGGGAGACATAGTTAAGAGTAAAGATGGAAATTGTAGCATTTATATTAAGGGCGGAAATATTCATGGTCAATTATATTGTGATGAAATATATTTAGGAGAATTAGACGGAATGTCAACTGAAAGAGAGATGGATCATTATGGGATACTTTAGAAATCTTATTAAGCGCATTACTGAGAGTGAATGGTATGTTCTACATATTTTTTATAGATTGCCTTGGAACCGTGGCAAGGTAAAAGATATGAGATGGATTGGTCCGGATGAAAAAGAATACAAGATACATTGGGCTCCATCCAACAGTCAGAAGACAGCATATTTCGAAGAAAAGTTTCGAACTACTCAACCCAATGAAGATGGGGTGTATGTTATAGAGACAGGATTAGCTGGTAAATATACGGTTAAGCCAACGCATCTAGACAAGACTGAAGAAATGAAAGAATATTTACGAAATAGAAATGCAAAGGCAGGACCACCAATCCCATGAAAAAATTTGGCGAGTTTATCAGAAACGTGAGACTAAGCCATGACGAAAGCTTAAGAAGTTTTTGTCAACGTACTGGCGTAGATCCAACTATGTGGAGCAAACTGGAACAAGGCAAAGTTTACAGCAAATCCATCACAATAGAAAACTTGGCCGAAATATGCTTTCTTATTGATGTTCCAAAAGATGATGTATCTAAAATGATGCATTTTTTGATGAGAGCAGAAGATCCAAAGATGCCGACAGAACAAGATGTTGTTAGGGCTTTGCCAGTATTTCTCTACTCCGATGATATAGATAAGACAGTAGGATAATTTACCAAAACTTATTGAAGAAAGTCTAATGCCAGTAGATTATGTTTCGCAGCCCACAAGAAATACTTGATTACGTTAAACGACTGTTTGACGATACCAAAAGAATATCTAATAGAGATATTTATAATGAGACTCTAGAACAAAGATATTTTCATAGTAATTCTTATGGCAAGTCAATGTGCGAGGAAATATGGCATTTAAAAAGAATGCATTTTCGTTATTCAATTAGTGATAGAGATCTATTTAACTCAAGTATTAGGGAAGAGTTTTTAATAGAACAAGCAACAAGGCATATACTGAAATGGATTGCAGGAGAAGCCAGAGAAAACAAATACAAGATAACTAAAATATCTGGTAGGCCACAAGACATTGCATTTATATATGATTTTGTGCAAAAATATTGTGATGATCATAAAATGCCATACATCAAGTTTTTCAATGGAGGAGAATGTAAGTTTGAAGCTGATGATGGTATGGAGCAAATAGATTATATATCAAGAAGTATTGACAGGATAATAAGAATAGAATATCTTGAATTTAGCCATAAGATAGAGATAGGCAACGATGAGTTTTACTCCTTCTGAAATATCCAAATACATAACCAGTCTTTTTGGAAGCAAGTCTCATCCGACCACATCCACTACGGATGAACTGTGGAAAAAAAGAGACGAAGAAGACAGAATATATAAAGAACAAATTGATGCCGCTAAAGCCAAGGCAATAGCAGCAGATCCATATTCTAGCGACAATATAGCCAAGGCAATAGCCAAGGCAATGGCTAAAGAAATTCAAAAGTATGAGGACAAAGAAATACTCGAAGATCTGAAGGTATTACATGGCATTAAGATTGGTGGTATTGGATCTGGACCATTGGGATTGGGGCCAGTCGAAGATGCTAATCAATGTGATGATTGTTATTATTTTGATGAAACTAAAAAAAGGTGTTTTTATCACAACAAACAAATTACTACGAATCAATACACATGCGCCAAATGGCGTGAAATATAATGAGTACTTGTAATTGCCATAGACCTGATCGTAATTGTAAAAAATGCAGAGAAGAATGTGGTAACTATTCTTTTAATCCAGTATTTAAATTTGGCAAGAGTGTTTCTCCATTAGGGGAACCTGGCATTTTTATTCCTACTAAAGCTAAAGAAATACTTGATTCGGAACATGTCTATGTTCCCTACATCCCTATTTCATATACTCCAACAATAAAATTAGATGAAATTAAAAACAGAAAATTTAACATTTCTGGAAGTAAAACTACACCTGCTTCAGCATCTACAACATATACATCCGTAACTAAAAAGCTCGAAAAAGAAATCAATTCTTTTGAACCTGTATTTGAACCAAAAAAAGTGGAAAAACCGAAATACATAGATACCGAACCAGATAAAGTAAGGGAGTATATAGGATCTCTATTTAATGAGCCATATATAGCTGTAGAGACTGATAATATTAATGATTGGCTAGATTCTATGAAAAAAATAATAGAACAATCTATGGATTGCAGTTCTGTAATTAAAAAAGATGGAATGCTGTTTATAGATACCGAAGCCAATATGTCAACAGCTATGGACAATATAAAAAATTGGATCAAATGAAATGGCTAAATTAGGATGGAAGATATATGAATCAATGGGCATCTGCCTTATTAACGATTACGCTCTTTCCAAAATAGAGTTATCTTCACTCGGAAGGGAACCAAAGGTGGAACTAGAAATAGGGGAGAAATTAGAAACGAAATATATAGATACTTCTCCATATTCGATCAAGAAATATATACACGAATTATTTGATGTTCCGTTTTCGGCAGAAATGCGTGAGAGATTTTGGTTTTGGGAATCAAAAGATGAGGATGAGTGGTGCAATAAATTAGAGAAGTTACTTTGGCCAGACGAAGAGGGTTGACAAAGCCACTCAAATAGGTTACTCTACCAAGAGTGCAGAGATGGAACTAATTTAAACAACAAGGAGAATGGATATGATTTTTTTAGAGTTTGCTCAATTGATAGTTGCAATTCTGTTTTTTCTATTTATGTTGACACAGATTGTGATTCCGATTTGCATAAATAGATCAATGTTTCCAATGTTCAGAAAAGAAAAGAAAGTTCTGTTGGATAAACTCAAAGAGGTAAAGGAGGAACTTGATAACGTAGAGATAGAAAAAGAAGTTGTTGAAGCCAAAAAGGTTCTTGAAAAAGAAAAAACAAAAATCTCCTAAGAGATACTAAAAAATGCAGCAAAAATTGAAAGGGAATATCAATGTCTACAAAGTATGATAACACCGTTAGCGGCTTGTCAATTAGCAAAATAGTAGCACTTGTAGTATCTGCAATTATTCTCATTGCAGTCCTATGTTCTATTGGGAATATGTTTGAGAATCTTGGAGCTGGACAAAATATGGTTATTCAGTCACCAATTTCTGGAAAGCTAAACACATATACCACTCCAGGTGTTAAATTCCAATCTTTCGGAACACCTGAAAAATACAACAAGCGTGGTCAGTTTTGGTTTAGTGCAAAGCCCGATCAGGGTGGGAAAGAAGATGGTTCTCTTAGAGTGCGATTCAATGATGGTGGACATGCTACCATTAGTGGTTCCATTTCTTGGGAAATGCCATCTGACAACGAACATTTTATTGCTCTCCATACCAAGTATGGAACTTTTCAAAATGTTCAAGATCAACTTGTGCGAACCGTTATTGAAAAGGCTGCTTACATGACTGGTCCTCTTATGAGTTCTAAAGAATCCAGTGCTGAACGTCGTAATGAGCTTCTTCGTCTCATTGAAGATCAAGCTCAGAACGGCATCTATCAAACCGAAACTGTCCAACAGCAAGTTGTCGATCCTCTTACGAGTCAAACCAAAATGGTGTCTATTTCAAGAATTAAAATGGATGCCAAAGGTATGCCAGCTCGTGTAGATAATTCTCCATTTGAAGATTATGGCATTAGAACCTCTAATTTGTCTATCAACGAAGTTAAGTATGATGAAGTAGTTGAGAAATAAATTATTGAACAACAGAAAGCTACAATGCAAATTCAGATTGCCGTAGCTAATGCCAAGGCTGCTGAACAGAATGCCTTGACTGCTGCAAAAGAAGGTGAAGCCAAATCTGCAACCGCCAAATGGGAACAAGAAGTTATTAAAGCAAAAGCTGTTGTTCAGGCTGATCAGGAAAAAGAAGTTGCCGAAACACAAGGCGCAATGCGTTTGGCAGTTGCGGAACTTGATCGTAAAGCTGCCGAAGCTACTAAAATGCAAAATATTGCTCTTGGTGAAGGTGAAGCAGCTCGTCGTAAATTAGTTATGGAAGCTGACGGCGCTCTTGCCGTAAAGCTTGATGCATGGGTTAAGGTCAACGGTCAGTATGCCGATGCCATCGCCAAGTATCAAGGCAATTGGGTTCCGACCGTTCAGACTGGTTCTTCCGGTCAGGGTGGTAATGGGGCAAACGATCTGATCGGTCTTTTGACTGCCAAGACAGCTAAAGATCTGGCTCTTGATCCGACAATTGTCGGCAAGCAAGCTCCGGCAGCTCCAGCTCAGTAACAAAATAGTATAACAAAACAGAACATTGGTCCCCGGCATCGAAAGGTGTCGGGGATTTTTTATCGTATATTAATTGTAAATAATAATACAAGGAGAGTTATTTACAATTTGACTACTAAACGTTTTGTGAAGCTTCCATATCTGAAAGATAAAAACGGTCATCATTTGTGTCGCTGGTGTGGTAAAAGAGTTCCCAAGGGACGTATTTGGTGGTGTGGAGACGATTGTGTCCAACAATACCGTGAAACAAATGATTCAAAATATATCAAGAGACAGATACGAAAACGTGACAAGGGAATATGTCAAGTTTGCGGAATGAATACCGTTCGAGAGAAAAAAGAACTAGAACAACGTCTTTCTCAGATGACATTGCAGGAACGACATTTGGAGCTTGATAGTCTTGGCATTAGAAAAAGATGGCCTTGTAAACTATGGGAGGCACACCATGTAAAGGCAGTCGTTGATGGTGGGGGTGGCTGTGATTATACCGGATATCAAACTCTTTGTATTTGGTGTCATAAAAAAGAGACTCAGAGTTTAATGAAAAAATTAGCCGAAAAAAATAAGGCTAAAAAGATGTTGTCTGAACAGAAAAAAACAAGGCGCAAAAAATCACCACCACGAAGAAAGAAAAGAAATGTTAAGCGATCTTAAATCTCCCTTTCCTTGGAATGGTGGAAAAAGCAGAGCAGCAGATCTTATATGGCGTTATATGGGAGATCCGCACAATTATGTGGAGCCATTCCTTGGAAGTGGAGCTGTTCTTTTGGGAAGACCTTCTAAACCAAGTATAGAGACAGTTAATGATTCGGATGGGTTTGTTGTCAACGCCTTCAGATCAATTAAATTAAATCGTGAAGAAACTCTCCGGTGGGCAGACAACCCTGTCTTTGAAAACGATCTTCATGCTCGTCACGCATGGCTTAAAGAAAGAAGAACTGTACTCACCAGACAACTTGAGGGAGATCCCGAATACCATGACTCTAAAATTGCTGGATGGTGGTTGTGGGGCATTGCTTGTTGGATAGGTAGTGATTGGTGTAACGAAAATTTTCACGGTCCCTGGGAAGTTATAGATTCGAAACTTATAAACACTAAATCAAAGGATGGTATAAAAAGAAAAATACCTCTTCTTGGCAATAGCGGAGTTGGTGTTAATAAATGGAGAAGTCAAGAAGATAGAAAAGAACTTCTTTCAGCATGGTTTAATCAATTGTCTATCAGACTAGAGAATGTAAGGATTTGTTGTGGAGACTGGTCAAGGGTATGCACACCATCAGTAACTTACAAATTAGGTGTCACTGGAATACTATTAGATCCACCTTATTCTGAAACGGCAGATAGATATGATAAACTTTACAATAACGATGATTTGCAATTGTCGTATAAGGTAAAAGATTGGGCATTGATTAATGGAGATAATCCTAAATTAAGAATAGCACTTTGTGGGTACGAAAAGGAATTCGATATGCCCAATAGTTGGGAATGTGTTAGTTGGGACTCAAGAAGTGGGTACTCTGGACAGAACAAAGAAACTAATGATAATCATAAACAAGAGCGTATTTGGTTTTCACCATATTGTATAAAACCAGGTAAGTTATTTTAAGGAGATAGGGTATGAAACAAAAGCATGTCATAACCAACAGGAAATCAAAAGAAGAGATTTTCAATAATATTTTAGGATTATTAAATAGTAGTTCATTGGATAATTGGTCATTTTCATTGTTCAAACCATTAGAAGAAGACAGTGATCCAGAAGTGCCAGTTTCTGCATATCCAGCAATGTACTGTCATCAAGGACACAGTGGAATAAGCGGGTATAGCGGTAGCAGGGGATTGGCCGGATATGAAGAAACAACTGTAAATTATTGGAATCAAGTTTCCATGACATTTAATGAATATACAAGAGGAATGCCTAATTTTAATTTAGTTATAGTTAGATTCCATTTTGAAGATATGAGAGAAAAAACAAATAAAAGACAATCTTTGTTCGATATAGTTAGAACAGCTAGGAAAATTCAACTTCATTTATCTGTAAGATCATTGGGAGGACTAACAGATTCCTTTTATTTGAGTGGCAATCAAAAGAAATTGTTTTGGAAAAGCAATGTTGGAATAGCTATGAAAGATGAACGCAATAGATGCGAACAATATTGTAGCGTTATAGGAAATTTTGTAAATCAAATTAATCCACCTCCACCTCCAGAACCAGAGCCAGTTGAAGTAAATAGGGTATTGACCAGCGAAAGATCAACGGTAGATATAGAGTTATAAGAAAGGAATCAAAATGCTGAAAATAGAAAACCTTCGTATTGACAATTTTTGTGGATATCAAGGACAACATGAATTTAATTTCCATCCGCAAATAAACATACTATATGGTCCAAATGGTTATGGAAAATCAAATTTTCTAAGAGCTATTCAAATGCTTACAAGTAAAATGACATTTTCCAATAGAGCAGATATTAAGTATAGATCAGACGAACAATCTAAAATGGTAGATCCCAATATATTGAAAATTAGACGTTTTGTATTTGACAGTGATTACGATCCAACTTATTGTAATTTAACTAAGGCAAAAAATAACTTATCAATGGAGGCTTCTTTTTCTGGATCTGATAAATCTATAGACACTAAAATTACCTATGAAAATGAAGAGTTATCGTTTGACCTAGATTCTCTACCCACTTATGAACCTTGTAGCAGATATCTGGATGCGGACAATAGATTTAATATGAGATCATTTCAACTTGAAACTGAAGTTGGTGATAAATTCATTGAAATAGCCAAGGTTGTTTATGGATTAGATTGCATATTAGATGATGATACAAATACTGATCTGATGGATGAAGGTACAAATTATAGTTTTTTCTCTGACCTTGTAATTGTTAAAAATGGAAACAAAGTACACTACAAGGCTATGTCGGATGGAGAAAAAAAACTAGCTACATTTTTGTCTAGCTTGTTGGATCTACAAAGAACGGATATAGATTTAATTCTTGTAGACAATGTAGAGCTGCATCTTTATTGGAAAAGACATGTTCCACTAATAGAAAAGCTCATTGAAATGTTTCCAACTAAGCAATTTATTATGACTACTCATAGCCCCGAAATAATAAGACATGTTGGGGAAAAGTATGGAGATAAATCCTTGATTGATTTGGAAAAAATCAAAGATAATATAGTTATTTGAAAATGAAACTTGGAATATCATACAATGTATTTGATGGGCTAGAGTTGCTTCGGCCATCTATCTTGTCCGTTAGAGAGTGTGCTGATTATATCGCCGTAGTATATCAAAACGTATCTAATCATTTTATAAATAGCGACAAAGATATAAAGGGCATATTGGAAAATCTGAAAAAAGACAATTTAATAGATTGTATCGTTTTATATCAACCCAATTTAAAAACATATTCTCTCAATAGTAATATTCCAGTATTTGATCTCCATAGAAACGAAATATCAAAGAGACAAATTGGGTTAGAATGCTGTAAGGCTGCTGGCTGCACACACCATCTTAGTATGGATGTGGATGAGTTCTATTTTTCAAATGAATTAAAAATGGCAAAGAAAAAGATAGATCAGGAGGGTTACGACGCTACAGCGGCAAACATACAAGAATATTACTCAAAGCCCATATATAGAAAAATAGGCTTATCTGACTATTATGTGTCATTTATTCATAAGGTAGATTTATCTCTAAAACAAGATGGGGATTATTTTGTTTTAGTAGATCCGACAAGAAGAGTTTGTGGATATGCCAATAGTTATTTGTTTAATCCAGATGAAATAACAATGCATCATTTTTCAACAATTAGGTCAAGTAAAAAAAATTTAGAAACGAAATATATAAATTCTTCTGCTAGATCAATATTGAAAAATATTCCACAAGTTTTAGCTAAAGAGGCTTGGGAATTTATTCCAGATGAAACAATTGAAATAGTGGATGATTATTTCAACATAAGTAAAGAAATTCTTTTAGGTTGAACTTCTATTCTTTTCGCCCATGCCTCAGAAGTCAATTTCATGTATTGAGATAAAACCCAATCTTTCTTATCTCCTCTTGGTTTTTTTATTTCAACACGAGCAATGAATACTGGATGGATACAACGTCTAAGCCATCGATCTACATGTTCCATGGTTTCAAATCCGTGAAAACCACTTCGATACCAAGGCGCATTAGTTCCGTTAGTAACTAGTTTTGGTTCTGCGTAGAGCCATTTGTTAATTGGTGTCGAGATACACCCATTGTGAGGCTGGAATAGAAATCTTGGGTTGCCTTGACGATCAAGACGAAATGCCTTCAACATTGTTTTCATTATTTCTCCCTTGGGTCTTCGAACCAAGCATCTGCTAGATCAGAAATATCATCATTCAATAATTTGCTTTTTATCCAAACAGATAAACAAGTTTTTAGATTTTCCCATTCTTGTTTATAATCTGCCATTGTATTGAAATTTTGTCTATCTGTTTCGTTTTCGAACATCTTTCCAGTTAACTTACGTTCCAATGTTCTGTTTATAATGGCATCCCATAGAAAGCAATATTTACATACAACGGCGTATAGATCAAGAACTTTATTTATTTCGTTATTGTTGGCAAATCTATTTATTTCTTCTTGAGAATGAAGAGGATTTAGCAACATAGATGGGTCTATATGTTTGGCCCCAATTTTATTAAACAAAGCAGTAGGAAAGGGGTAAATAGGAAATTTTTCCTTATGCTTTCTTTTGCTTTTTTTGAAGAGGTCTTTTACATACTTTTTGATTTCGTCGGATTTCATACCATCAATATACCGTATCCAACAAGGCTAGTCAATGGCCACTATTCGAAATCCCGTAGATTGTAAGTGTTGCAAGTTTGGGGAAGGCAATCCTTACACCCTGTTGTTAGGAACCAATGCCAACGCTCTGGATACTGTGGATGGATATGGTCTCCATATCCATCGGTTATGACAAATACGGCTTTGGGATATTGTGTTTTTCTTTTGATCATATCTGCCCTGATGTAGTTTTCTAATATGCTGAAAGAAGTACCACCAAATCCATATAGTTTTCTATCTTGGGCATTTACCTTATAGACTCTTGTATCAAAACAATACAGCTCCATGTCAAATGTTTTTTCAGGCAATGACATAGCTGCTTTCCAAAATCTATCTTTCAATCCAATGCAAGATCCAGATGTATCTAGAAAGAAATAAACCTTAATTCGTTTCTTATCCTCTTCGGATGAGTCGATCTCCATCTCGGTAGGGATAATGAGTTGTTTGTCTACAAGAACAAATCTACGATTGGTACGTGCCCATTGTTCGTGGTCCTTGAAACCCTGCTTGATGAATTTATTGGCCCAACGTCGAATTACCGTTTCCCATTTCCTTTTCTTTACTACTGGAACCTTTGCTGCAAGTAATACTAAATTGCCAGCTTCGGTTCCGGCTGCTTGTCCGACTGACTCAGAGAGTGTTTCCTTTTCTTCGTCAGTCAATTTATCAGATAGCTTGCCCTGAATGGCATTCATGCCAGATTCAGTTTGGTCCTCATTGTTATCCGGTATCCCGCCCCCACTATCTGATTTCTTATCACCCCGATACTTACTCTCTCCATCGCTCTGACCTGGCATTCCAGAACCCATCCCAGAGTGATCCTCAAGTATCTTGGTAGACCCGAAATTTGGTGGTATTTCTTTTTTTAACATATTGTAGTAGTATTCGAAACACTCATTCTTAAAGACCTTTGATGGTGTCGTTGTTGTGCTTTCTATCTCAATAGGTTTGTTGTCGGTATCGACCAATTCTATTGTTTCTTTCTTTTCTTCAGATGGAAATACAGTATCAACCCAACATAAGTCTTCGTGACCTTCTATCTCTTCTCTCTTGAACCCAAAACTATTTGTGAGAGAATGGTTGACAACAATATCCATACATTGATTTGCTATTGCATATTCTAATCGGTTTTTTAGGTTTAACGATCTAAAGCCGTGATGAAGAATAACGTGCATACATTCATGACATATTATGAACTCTTTTTTTCTCTGCGAACAAGAGTCCCAAAATTTTTTGTTTATGCCGAAAATAATTGATTCGCCTCGTTCATCAAAACGAATGTATGCCGTATCAGTATCTTCAACAAACATTGGTCGTCCTAGGCTCCACATAGTGTAGAATACAGCATGATGGAGTTCCAAGGCACGACTAAGGGAGAAATACTCTTCTGTTGAGAACTGTTCCATTATAGATCCTGATTGTTTTCGTAATATTCTTCTTCTTCATCATCATTATCAGAAGAGTATGAATTTGCAGTTACCAATGGAATGTCTTTTACAAATTTTCCGTTTGATATTGGATTGACTTGCATAAAATGCAATTCTATATCTTGTGTGAGTTTTCTTAGTTTTTTGGAAATAAGTAGTATCTTATCGGTAACATTAGTTTTTAATGCCAAAGAAGATCCCATTGTTCCTTGGGTTTGTTCCATTATACATAGAACACAATGATTAACCAGAGGAACTAATGTGCTATAATCGGTTCCCTGTAGAGAAAGGTCATGAGATTTTCTAAATATATACGTATCAAGAGATTTAAGTATATCTAATGCAAGTTCATGTGCAAATATGGAGCTGTACAAACAGATAGCCTATTGAAGTATTTTTTCCTATTGTAAGTATTGTCCATATATCTTTTCGACAAGGAGTTTTCAAGCTGTTGAAGAGCAGTTCTGGTAAGAGTCACTTGTGCTGTATCGGTATATTGTCTTAACAATCCAGATCCGTTATATGATATGGAATTTTGTGGTACAGGCAATGTTGAATTTGCTGTAGAAGGATCTATGTTTGGAACAGGTGTTGTTAGTGGTGGCAACGGAGGATTCTTAGCCAAATAATTCTCTACGTCATATAGCGCATTATTGAAACGAACATTTGTTTTGGCATTAATTTTTACAACAACATCCTTTACGGTGCATTGTTCGTTTTCCACAACACACATAATACAGTGGTTTACAAGTGGGAATATATCAGAATACCCATGTTGATTGAGAGTGGAGAATTGTGTTCTTTCAAAAATTTTATCATTCAATTCGTACAATACCTTGATAGCAGTATCTGTAGTTAAATTTTGAGTTATTTGAGAACACAATGAAATGAACTCTGCTTTTCTGTGATATGTGTTGTTGTATTTACTCCTACGATTTAAAGCAGCTGCAAATGCTTTAACAGCGGCATCGGTGTCTTGATCCGTAGAAGTAGTGTTGAAAAGCCTTCTAAGAGAACCCTGCTTTTGAATTTTAGTTTTTCCAACAGCCATTTGTTTTGGCAATGCTTTCATGATTCGTTTGCCAAGCTGTCTATTGCCACCTGCTTTGGCAATATCACGAAGAACATCGGCATATTGATTTAAATTTTCAGGAGCTAGGCAGAAATCCTGCACAACTTTATTCTTGGATATAGCTTCAGAAAGTTTTTCATTATCCAAAATAGGAGCGAAGAAATCAATGAATTTCTTGGAGAATATCATATCTTTGCAAAAAACATAATTGTTTGGATCTGTCAGGAACTCTTTAGCGCCATCCGTATCTTTTTGGTCAAATAGTTGTGCTACTCTTTTCTTGAGAGAACCACTTTCTATTTCTTTCATTAGTTTGGAGACATTGCATTTAGATGGAAGGACATCACGAAGATCGCCACCTGCGGTATAGACCCGAAGGGCGTAATCTAACCTACGTGGAGAAACTTCCATCTGTATATCTTTGGGAAGGTCATTCCACCAATCAATAGCAGATATAGCTGTTTGATCTCCAAACTGTTGTCTAAAATATGGCAGATGGCATTTGTATGGCATTTCCAGATGAATATGAAAACGATCTTTTTGAGCAGGATCAAGTGGCTCCACATCGTATGTTCTATCATCGGAATTTTCTTTATCATCGCCATCTGGATTAATAGCAGCCCAAATTATTTTAAGGTTGTTGAATTTTTTGCCATTTATGGATTTGAATTGAATCAATTCCATCACAGCGTTCCTCACTTTTTTGTGTGAGCGATTAAATTCATCTAGGAATATAGCCTCTACATCATCATCTCTAAATGCTTTTGGTCTTATAAGATCTAAATAAGAATTGCCATCGTCATCTGTTTTTTCTTTTGGGACACCAATAAAGTCAACCCATGGGTCCATTGTTGACGCTGAGAAATACAACCACTTTAGATTGTTTCGTTTAAATGCTTCAATTACTATTGTTGTTTTACCAACACCAGCATGTCCTTCTATCAATAGATTAAAATTGTTTTTAATCCAAAAATCTAATTTGTGGTCTGAAATCATTGCGATATCCTCTTGAAATTTTGGAACAAGTGGGAATCACGAATCGAACGTGGCCCAATTATGTACGCAGCTACAATGGGAACGGCATCTATCCCTAGATATTTTCACTGCGTTCTCCGTTGACTTCCAACCGTCACTTTCCCACTTGCTCCCGGAGGCATTTCTGTCTCCACACAATCGACTATACGGCATTGTCTGCGAAATGTCAAGAGACAAAGGCAAGCCAATTATTCCCAACGGTTGGCTTCGCAGTCCCAATGACGGTTGTCCAGGATATTGATATCCAGGCAAAATTTCCCTATGCAGAAAGAAATGTTTAGCCCAGCATGATCTTGTTTTCGTGTCCAACGAAATTCAAAATCAAAATAACAATATGGATCTGCTAACCAAATAATTTGGAATTCCAATCCATTATTTCGAGTTAATGGTAGATACCAACAAAATGATTTGTCTTTACCTATCATTTTTAACAGTTCCATTTATATCCGATAGTTGTAGAAATGGCGGGGATGCGAGCGTTCTATATTTGATTTCTTGAAACATTTCTTCATTCATCTTCCCAAACCCTATCTTTAATGGCGTTCCATTTGCAAGCCCATGCAAACCAGCTACCGTTCCGACATAATAGAAGATTCTTCCACAGGGGCTTTCCCAACCTTTTCGTCCATTATGTAATGTTCTTCTCCATCCCCAATTTATTTCTGCTGAAGTACAAGCATTTTGGAATGATCCAGCAACAACAATTCCGAATGGGTATCGGCCTACCCTGCAATCTATATTGTCAAACAAATATTCAATATATTTTTTTATGTTTTTAGGTTTCATTATTTATCGACATATCCAGTTACTTTTCCATCAGTATCATATGTCGCACGTTTATCATCATGCCAAGAATAATCATCATAACCCCCGCCACTTCCACACTCACCAAATATGCTTGGAAATTTTTTGTGAAATTTCTTATTCCAAAAATATTCTACACCAATAGAAATTAATATAAATATAACTCCAATATTATCATATTTATAAATGCATAAAAATATTCCAGAAACTACTCCGGTTATTATTGGCCAATGATTGTAAGATATTTGCGCAGATAATATAATAATTGCTTTAACTAAGTGAAATATTCCCTTGGCTATTTTATATAATGCCCAAATAGAACCAGCTATAAAAGACAATGTAAAAAGAATTTGCAATATAATCATTGCTGCGTATTTCCTTTCTATTATTTGAGCCAGGTAGCTTGATCTATTATCTTTAGGCACTCAGGACAATCGACCAATTCCCTGACGAATGTATTGGTGTCTTCATCTTCTTGTTGGCAGAGATTTGCTGGCTCCGTTCCACCTATTGTTCTTTTATTGACGGCATGAACACGTATCTCTTCGCCTTCCATTTCTCTCATAAATCTGCGCAGAGAACCAATGACTAATTTTTCATTTTCAATGCAGTCACGATCATATTGCTCCTGAGTAAAACCAGTGTCAATTGTTTCGCCAGTTGTAAGTTTTATTTCAATGTTTTTCATTTTAACCAACCTGCCTTGTCGATTAGTTTTAAACATTCAGGGCAAGTAACTGCTTCTTTGAATTCAGACTGAACTGTTGTGTCTTTTCCACACAATGTCGCAGGAAAAGACATTTTGTTTTCTACTCCAGCACAAACATGCATAGGACCGGAATCAAACATATAGGCAAAATCACGCATTACCTTGGAGCCTGCTATTGCCTGTTCCTTCCTCATCTTTTCTATATCGGCCATTGTAGTGGGATCGATATTAATATGAATTTCAGATAGATTGTTTTTCTTTTTGGCCATTATACCTTTCTCCTTGTTTTGGCTTCAAACTTTTTAATGGAACGTTCTGATTTTCGGCTTAGTTTGGGAGTCCGCCTATCTATTACCATTACATCTTCTACTTCTGGAAAGTTTTTCTTTACATATTTTTTTGCTAAGCCTTTATCTGTATAGAAACTCAAAACAACTTCATTTTTTGGCCATAAATCAGGAAATGCGCTTGGCAAATCAGTAAACAAATGTACTTGGTCCATTGGAACATCAAGTTTGTGAATTGTAATGCTATTGATTTTCATCGTCTTCTTCCTCCTCTTCTTCGTCAGGGCATTCTATTTCCTGACCCATGTATTCTGCAAGAAGATCTTGTACCTCTGAGAAAAGATCCTGTAGCTTCAAAAGGCCATCCTCAACTTCTTTTAATTTGATTGCCATAGAACATAATGGGCATTCATTAGAACTTCCAAATGAAATTTTAATGTGATCTTTTTCACATGTTTTTAATTCTACTATATAGTTTTCCATATTATTTCTCTTACTTAATAACTTCCATGCATATTGGTCGAACCAAGCAATCTTCAACCTTGGAAATAGTTCCCTTGAGTCCTTGATGATTATCCATCATTACAATTACCAAATCAGATTCTTTGTATATTGGCATACCAACTCTCATATAGGCAATCCCACTTTCAGACTCAAAAATCTCACCAACCGACAATGTGCTAAGCATTACTTTTTCCGGCATCGTTAGTCAAAACCACCCTTCTATCAATCTGTCAATAGTATATCATTGTGAAGAGAAAAAATCAATGGGAAAGTCGGCCATTTACTGCCAATTGCCATTGCTTTCAATATTTTTTATTTTATTGCCCTGAAAGGTAGAGCCAACAAGTGTTACTTTTGTGGCTCCAAATTCGTTATAGATAAATACTCCATAATCATTTGCCCATGCCAATCCATTCACAACATTGATGCTTCCGCCACTTGCAGCAAAACCATGCCTGTTCTGAAAGGACACACAATCCTGAATATAGGTCATGGATGATTGTTCTATAAATCCACCATTGCCATTATTGTGTAGAACACATCTATATAGTTTTACGTTTTTAGAGTTGCCTGATATTTGAATGCCATCGCCACCAACAGATTGATTCGTTCCATTGTTGGAACAAATAGTTCCAGTTACAGTTAGTCCATTGACTTGATCGGCAGCTATTCCATCTGCATCTTTATCTCCGTGTGCCCAACTGAAATTACCATAAGATATTGTAATATATGAACACCCACTATCTATTTGAACTCCACGCCTGTATGAACGATAAGAAGAACAATTATCCAGAGATATTGTTGTGCATCCACTTTTTAACAGGAAGGCATCTTGTGCCGCATCATGAACATATACTCTTTTCAAAATAATATTTTTACAATTAGAAAGAGAAAATTGCTTAAAAGAGCCTCCGATGAATGTTACTCCCTGAGTGTTCGATACAGAGAGTTTGTCGAACTCTCCGACGAACCTATAGGTATTGCCCTGCACAAATGTTTTAGGTATGCTCGTAGGCAACACATCAATAGTGGAGTAGATAGAAGTTACGACATTGAATGTATATTGTTTTGGTGCGTAGGCATCGACATGACATCCAAATGAAAAACCACACAAAATGGCGAGAATAGAAATTAAACCAACATTTTTCATAATAAATCTCCTATGTAATCATACTTCTGTTTCTAAATTGAGACATTCTGTAAAACGAATCCAGTAAATATCCGTGATCAAAAGCCAATGAAATGCCACTCAAATCATTAAAACGGACCCATTTGAGGCTCTCGGCATCATCGGCAGCTTTGGCTTCTTGGGCATCTTCTGATGGTCCAAGGATATATATAAAACGAATGTCTATTACATGATCTCTTGGATCACGCTTTGGATCTGTTCGAACATCTGCCATTTGAAGAAAATCTTTATTGATTTTTAATCCAGTTTCTTCACGAACTTCCCTTACGGCAGCTTGTTGGATATCTTCTTTGCCTGGGTTAAGAAAACCGCCAGGGAAAGCATATCTTCCCTTATACGGCGGATTTTTTCTTTTTATAAAAAGAACGGCATCTCTCTTTGGAGAATAGATCAGTACAGTTGCCGTTACCGATGGTTTCTTGAATGTTTTTTCGGCGGATAGGGTTGCTTTCATTTCAATATTTTCCCATTCTTGTTAGTATGTTTGTTGGGTCTCCAGTAAACCATATTCCACTATCCTTGGTGTTTACTGAATAAATATCCCAACCATTTCTTTCGGCAATTCTTCCCATTTCTATTCCTCTGCTGACAAGACTACCATCGCCAGACTCATTGAAGCCCCACTCAATATACGGTATATTACTTAGATTGTCGGCAGCTTCGTAAAAATCGTTTGGCTCTTTGTCATGCGCTCTGCGAACCTCTGACTCAATCAAGATTTGTTGTGGGTTTTTTGTTTTGGGCATTGGGCTGACTGGCATTATATTACTGGTTCTCCTTTTATTCGATCTACTTCTTTAAGCCATACTTCCATAGGTTCCCATACGCTATCGGTGCTTTTTGGTTTCCCATCAACCCATTCACTTTTTGGGTATTTTCCATGACTATGCCATCTTTCGAGATCATGGCCTTCAGCCATAACATAACAATCGCCAGTATAATGAACTTGTTTTGCCTCTACCCGATCTCCCTCTTTGAACGAAGTTGGTGGTTGTTGTGACTCAACCGATATGAGAGGACAATCTTTACCTAATTCCCATTTATATCGAAGGTTTGCCTTCATGCCTTTGCGCCAACCTGGATTAATGCAGTATGGACTTGTAAAGGCACTCCATTGAGGACGATATACGCTGTCATTGTATTTGATATAAGGACCGTGGCTATCTTGTAGAACCTTTGGCATTATTTGTCCCCATTGTGGCTCATTAAACTATAAACTCTCATGTAGGCATCATAATCTCGCAAACCGTCTCGCATTAACCAGTAACGAAGTTCCTCATACCTTCTTTTCTTAACGGTTGACCTATCCGGCAATTTAGAGCGGATCATTTTATCCACAAAAGATATTCTTGGATCTCCAGACTTAAGCAATTCATCCACTTGCCTAAGATATCGTTTGTATTTTTTATACCTATCTCTTTCCAACAAATACCACAGGAGACCAAATATTGTCGATAAAGGTACTGCCAATATTGTTAGTTCCAACATATTATTTATCCTTTTCGGCATCACCCAACACTAATTCTGGAGACAATGGTGTTGGCGCTGGCAGAGAGGAATTTATGGTTGAAATGTTTTCGGATTTGATGCTTGAGATAGGTACTGAATTATCTACCGTAGAACTTGTATTAAGACTATTGTAAATATATTGTTGATGGTCATAGGCTATAGTCTGGTATGATGCTCTTTTCTTTTCCACGGCATTGAGATCTTTTTGACTCTCTTCCATGTCTTTTCGTTTTTGTGCTATTTCGGCATCGAGTTGATCGGTAATGGATTTAAGAAGGTCTTTCAACTTGGCTTCTTTGGTTGAAAGCTTTGCATCGATAGCAGCTACTTTCTTGGCTTTTTCTTCTTCCATGTTTGCAGCTTCAATGCCCCTTTTGGCCAGATAGCTATTGTAAACCATAACCGTAAAGAATGACGAAAGGGACATCAAAAATAATGTCGTGAACATGTAAAGACCTGACAAAGATTTCTGTTTAGTTTCTATTTTCTTTTCCATTTCCATTTCCTTTCTTTAGATCGTAGTCGATTCCTACCTGTCAATATCCTATCACAACCGACTGGCCAAGTCAAGGCCGTTAGGCCAAAAAATAGCCACCATTCCCCTTGGAGTAGTGGCTATTTTTATCAAAAGAAATATTTTCTTTTAGTGGATAAACATTATCGCACAACATCCACCGATAAAAACAAAGTAGCATATGACATAAATGACTGTGTATTCATATGGGCTGTCAACCTTACGTTCCAATACTTTGCCTTTCGCACTGAGTTTTATATCTACAACTTTCCTAGAACAATTTTTGTTGAAGATATATATGAAATATGCTGTTCCAACAGCAAGGAGAATGGAACCTACGATCATTTGAACGAATTGTATGCCAATAACCTTCCAAGCAATAATAAACATAGTTAGTTTGCCTGGGCTAGTTTTAGCAAAATCGGCAGTTTGAGTTGTTACGGCTTTCAATCCTTCATTGATAGCTGTTCCGACTTCTTTGCCAAGACCAGCATACTTGCCGTATATGTCAACTGTGCTTTGAAGTTCAGCTGCTTTGACTTGAGCCTCAGTCAACGAGTTCTTTTGAACCAAAATCATTTCTGGTTGAGGGGAATTCTGAGCTGATGCTGACGAAACCATGCAGAACAACATAATTACTGTTACTAGATACTTCTTCATACCATTTTCTCCTTTTTAGATTGACTACGTTTTTGTTTAAGCAAAGCTTTTTTATATTCGTCTTCAATAATACCACCAAGACATTCTTGAACAAATTCAAGAATTTTGCCCCAATCTTCATCTGGCATCTTTTTAATGAGGGTCCATATTTTCATTGCATCTTTGGTGTCTACAGCTTTCCTGAAAGCGCAATGGATTCCTTCTCCAAGAGACATTTCAATGTCTCTCTTTATGGATTTCATAAATGTCTTGAATTGTCGGTTATCCATTATAGAGCCTTACAGCCAAAGAAGTTCGAATAGACACACACACCACATTGTAAAAAAAACAAAAAAGAACACAGTCTGTGAGTATTGGTTAAATTTTGATCCTGGATTGCTAATTTGGAATACGCAATGTATCATTCCAATAGAATTAAAGAAAAACTGGTATGTATATGTCATTTTCATTCCAAGAAAAAGCCACATTACAAGAGTGGTAAATGTAAATACAGAAAAAATCAAAGCAAATGCGTTCTTGTTTCTTTCGCTATCAAATATGCGATATATCAGGTTCATGTGGTTTTTTCTTCCTATATTTTCGTTGCCTCTGTTTCAACAGAATAATCTGGAAGAGCATCCAACCGCCCTTCAATCTGAGTTTTCATATTTTCCATCCCCATTTGTTGAATAACGTTAGATACGTGAGCCTCAATATCCGTCTTGGCTTGTTCAACAACTTTATTCATATCTTCTTGAAGCCTTTGAGTTAGGAACGGGATATTGGATCGAAGCTCTTGTCTGAGGAAGTACATCATGTCATACAGTTCTTGCTTCTCATCCTTATTGAGAGGAGACTTTTTGCTGTTAAGCTCCTCTACTCGTTGAAGATTCCGTTCAACAGTAGTGAGAATATCTGTCATGTCTTGATGCAGCTCTTTTTTGTAATTCTTATGAGTGTCGTCAACAGGGCATTCTTCTACTTTATTTCTACCAATATATTGAATGGTACAGGGAGTTCCGGTTCTAGTATTGGGGGAAGAAATAAAATGAGCAAATTGAGCCTCAGACATAAGAATTTCAATATGCTGTTCTTCCTGATATATCGAAGTTGTATGAGTGTCTTCGTTTCTAATTCTACGAGCACCAGTTATTTCAATGCTCATTGCATCACGATGCCCATGAACAGAATCGAAAAGCTTAATTGGGTGGCTGGAGGAAATTCTTCCAGCACGAATTAGCCCAAAAGATGGATGTACGGTTTCTGTATTCCCCTTCATAGTGTGGGGGTTTGATCGGTTGGCCATATGTTTTCCTGCCTTTCTATCTACACTCTACCAAAAGACAACTTGAGAGTCAAGCGGATTAGGCCAAAAAATCCTTGATGGTGTCGAAATCGTCATAGGACACCAGAACCTTATCTCCTGTGGATCGAGCTACCTTGCTCATTCTACTAAGAGTATTGGCTAGACGGTATCTGGCACAATCTTTTTTGCATGGGAAAATCTTTATGTACCACATACTATTTTTACTTCTCTTATCTTCTTCTTCTCTTATCCACTCCACAGCATCAGAGTCATCTGTAAATTTGTATCTTATGTCTGCGCCGAACAAACGAAGAATTTTATACCAACGGCTATTTTTCCTATTTTGTTTCCACCATTCAATATATTGAAGATCTTGTTTTTTCCTATATTCATCTATTCTTGCTTTAAGATTGTCGCAAGCAGCAGTAAGAACATCGGGGTCCATCGGCACAAATGAGCTTTCATAATCCATGTTATATCTCCACTTCTGGTATTTCTGCCAAACAATCAATTTTTGTTATCCGTTCCATATCATTCAAAGAACTGTCAAGCAAGGCCATTTCTTGAATTACTGGAACAATTTCTTCATCATCGGTTAGAGCTGCTCGACGAAGACATTCTTCTTCGCTAGTCTCTACAACTTTGTAAAAGCATGTCCATTCTTTGGATAGCCACATTTGTCTTTTGCCGCTATCGAGATTAGTCGCATCCAAGATGACCGTATCGTGTCCAGACAGAAATAACGCACGAACCATTGTACGAGCCATTGCCCATACGTAGGGCTCCATCAAGGCAAGGTAACGTTGCCCATGCAGAGCAAGACGGATGGAGTCTGGATTGACCATAGGCACGCCAGTTTGACGAGACCAAGTTGACTTGCCAGAACGTGGAAGTCCTACGGTTAGTATAAGGTTTTTCTGTGTCATCAATATCTCCTTATCTTCCGTATTTGAATAGACAATAGAAGACAAATCCCACCCCTAATGCCACTGCAAATGCTGTTAATGCTTGAGCTAAATTAGGTCCAATTTCAATCATTTTATTACTTGCCTTTCAATACTTTTTGATATAATTCTGGATTTCCAACTAACATATGCACACCCATTCTGCATTTATCTTTAGGCGATTGTTCTATTTGCCCATGTCTAGCACATGGTGTTTTGCCATACCAAGGCTTATCGTGCAACGCACAAACAGCTTTCCTTCGTTCGAATGATAAATGCGGACAATTCTCCCCGGTTGGTTTGTGTTGAAAAGAAGCATCTTTGTTCCATTGTATTCTTTTCAGGTGAGATACCTTGGGAGATACAATGATAACATCATATTCGATGCAACAATATCCACAACGTTGACAAATCATTTAGTATCTCCTATTCATCAAACGTTTGGCCATTCATCAATCTAACGAGATTGTGTTTCTCTTTGATTTCTATTTTTGGATCTTCCTTGGTCAAGAGTCTCACAAGCTCCTTGATATCTTCCGGTGGCGGTTCCACCAATCCATGCCCTTTGGAGTCAGCACCAATGTTTACAAACTCAGGGTGAAGTTCTTTAATCCAACCGGCCAATATAGCAGGATCAAGAGTTAATATTGGCTCAATCGTAATAAACAACCTAGCTGTTCTTGGCAATCCACGCAATGCCATATATCTTGTTTCTGGAGTAGGAGCTGTTCCCATAATTTTTGGAAAATGTCTATTCGTTTCTATAGTTGCTCCTACCATATATTTTGGTGGAAATGCCCACAAGAAATCAATAATTCTTATTGGGTTTTTTGTTTGAAAAACATAAGTGTTGTCTGGATATTCTCTGCAATGAGCCAATATAGGAGTAATTAAATTAGCAGGAACATCGTTGGCAAATAAATCATTACAGTGTTCAATGAAAATTGTTTTGCCTTTTCCGTAATCTACACTCAATTCTTCCGATATCAATCTTATTTCGCCAGAATATCTTTTTGACATTTCTGGAAATTTCTTAGACATTGCTTGGACATAACAATAAGAACAAGCGTGTCCACAAGCACCAGCCAACATGCTATGAGTATGTGAAATCCATGGATACATATTTGTTTTGCCAGAGTTTTTCTTTAACGGCATTTTTTTTCATCGCTCCAATCTATTGTTTATTTTTTATCTATAATTTCTGTAAAAACTTTTTCCCAATACTCTCTTTTAAAATTTACCTTGCTATTACATGATTGACATAATGTAATTAAATTATTTTCATTGCAGTTATTTTTATTATAATCTATGTGATGAATAGCATTGTTTTTTGATTTTTTGCATAGTTGACAAGCTTCATGGCCTTAGTATGGTCATACTCACAACCAAAGAATTCACAGGGTAGTTTGTCTCGTAAGGTTTTCATGCCACTTTCCTCCACACAAGACAACTCTACCATATCCCATAGGCCAAGTCAAACGTCATTTTTGGCTTAGTCGTAGTGGTGAGCACGATGTTCATTAATCTGATCTTCGATCTTGTGTTTGCCAGTAAGGGAATAAACCTCCATTACTTTCTGCATTGACGAACCTCTGACTCGACTCACTTCTGTATTAACGTCCTGTCCCTTAAGAACATAAACAGGATAGTCATCATAGTCGAAGGTATCACAAGCCACAATAACATGGGTTGCTTTTTGTTTTTCCCCTTCCTTGAGCCATCTACGAATGTCATCTTGTGTCGTTGCCATTTTTACTTTCCTTTCTTTCGGGCAGCTTTTTCGGCATCATCAAATTCAAATTTTGCTTTCCTAATCAATTCTTTCAAAGCGGCAAGAACGAAATCACGACCCATGTATTCTGAGTCGCATTTGATCTTACCATCTTTTTGTATAACCAAACTTATCTCTCCGAATCCCTTTGCTTTGGCTCCCCACTCCAGAAGGAACCCACCGTTATTTCGTTCATGTTTGCTCCAAGTAGAAAGTTTAAGATGGGTGAATTTGGGCGGAGCATTCTTGTCTCGATTGGGATCAAAGAGTCCCTCAAGACAATCAAGTTTCTTTTTAGGAATAACTATTTTTACATCAGGTGGAAATGCCTTATCTGTTTTTTTCATTTCACTAACTCCACTTCAACAATTTGATATCTAATGAATCCGAGGTCTTGAGAGGTTACGCAATCCTTTGGATCGCCTTTCCATTCTATTTTTTGTGGCTTTTCTTTAGAGCCCTTGAAATGCCCAACGAATGATTTTCTGGCATATTGTTTGGCGAATGGCAATGTGGTGAAAAATTTACGGTAAGAAACATCGCTGCCTCTAAGCCCGTATGTTCTGACAAACATGTCGATTACTGTTAATTCGTACATTATTTCAATACCCTTAATTCTTCTATTTCATATTCTACGAATCCAAAATCTTGAGAGTGGATTGTAAGGCATGGAATTGATTCGTGATTCTGAAAATAAGAAGGTGAATCTTCATGCCAGTTTATTTTTTCGGGTTTAATTGGCATTGTGCTAGACGATATTTGTTCGATATAATCTTTTTCTGCGTAACTTTTAGCAAAATGCTCTTCTGTGAAAAGTAATTTGTAACGTATAAATCCATGATGGTCACGAGATACAAGCTCAAACATATTTTATCCTATCCCATATCTGAACATAATAGATATTGTGGTTCTTGAAATTCAATTCCTGCTTTTTTACAAAACAGTTTTAATGTTTCTCGCCATTCTTTCAAAGCTTCGATTGATTGTCCTATTTCTTCTGGATATCCCCTTGAAGCTGTTCGGACTGAATCACCAATAGCCAGAATGTACATTGGGGCATCGCAGCAACAATGACGAACAAGTTGAATTCCGAAAACCTTCTCCAAAGCATTTTTCTTTTCCCAATACAGACTCCATTCTGCATGGTAGGACGAGTCTTCACGGAATCTTTTTTGATCGTAATCTTTATATGGCGGGGTCAATCCCTCGATGCTGGCAAGGAAATCATCAAAGTCTCCATCGAATGGTTCCAGCCATTCTGGCGTTTCCTCTTCCTCTCCTACTGAAAATCCGTAACACAAGATTGCATCCGTAGACATTCCCATTTGTCGGTTCCTTTCCTTCATCACTTCTACGACAATCTAACATCCAAGGGTCAAAAGGTCAAGGGTCATTTTTTGGCCAAAAATAATCGTATTGAACTATGTGTTTATTTTTCTGCTCGAAAGGATCACTAATGATCTCTATTGTTATTCCGACTTTTAACAACTTAGAAACGTGTTTGCAGCCTTGTCTGGAAAGCATCATCAGAACCACTGATCTTCAGGATGTTGAGGTTATTGTGGTGGCTAATGGTTGTACTGATAAGACGGCAGAATATGTAACTAATCTTGGCGATGCGTTTAAGATTATATGGTTTGACGAACCTCTTGGATTCCCCAAGGCAGTAAATCAGGGGATACGTAGAGCCAAGGGAGAATATATTGTTCTTCTAAATAACGATTGTGTTATACTGGATTTTGGCGCTAAAAATATGTGGATAGATATGTTGCGACAGCCGTTTTTGGAGGATGATAAAGTCGGCATCACTGGGCCACTCAAATTATATTCACCACAAGTAAAGTCAGATTTTATTGTGTTCTTCTGTGCAATGATCCAAAGAGAAATGTTTCTTCGTAGTGGATATCTGGATGAGTCTTTCGGAGTAGGGGCCGGGGAAGATACCGATTTCTGTATGAGAGTAATGAAAGATGGGTTTAAGGTTGTGCAGGTTCCTAGCGAAACGCCTACAGTTGTGCCAGATGGAGCTGTTTTTAATGCAGCTCCATTTCCAATTTATCATATTGGGGAAGCCACAATGAACACACTTCCTAATTGGAAAGAATTGTTTGATCACAACACAAAGTTGTTGGAAGACAAATATAAAAAATACGACAATCCTCTTGGTATTCCAAATTTTGATGAATATCTGTATGGAGAGATATATATTAGCAATTACTATAGCGTTGAAAAACAAGATATAGAGGGGCGGAACGTTATTGACATTGGAGCCAACATAGGATTGTTTTCTATTTATTGCGAACAATTTGATCCAAATCATATTATTGCTGTAGAGCCTCATCCAGAAAATTATGGCAATTTGGTTGAAAATGTTATGGTTTGGGAAGAGACCCATGAAGATAAAATGGGAAATATAATGGCAGTATGTTCGGCTGTTACCGATGGGACGAAAAAGAAAGTCAATATTGAGGGCGAAGGTGGTCATGCTCATCTTTCAACTAACGGGCATGAATGTGAAGCTCAAACTCTGCAAGAAATATATGAGATGCAAGAAATATATAATGATGTGGATACTGTTCTTAAATTAGATTGCGAGGGAGCAGAATTTCAAATTCTTTATTCAAGCTCAATTGAATTGCTTAGGAAGTTTAAAATAATATTTCTTGAAGCTCATGAAATTTATGATCCAAGGGCATCTATAGATCATCTCATTAGTTATATGAAGTGGTTTGGATTTGAATTGGTTTGGCGAGCTAATATGGTTACTACCGAAGTGATCGATGGATGTGTTGTCAGTAAAGAAAACACTACCTTTAGAATGTTGAAATTTATCAGAATAGATCTATAAGCCATTTTTGGCCAATAATTTCTTGACCTATGACCACTTTTTTGGTATCCTTCAGTGTGGGAGAGCCGATATGAAGTCTGTTGCCAAGACAGTCAAAGATCATTGCGCTAAAGAAGATAAATCATTTTCTTCTACCGAGTATATTATGCGCAATAGTGAAGGCAAGTTCTTTAATCATCTACTAATGACTCTTGAGGAAAAAGTGGAGTTCTTGGAGCGTAAGAGACCTCGATCCAAGGATGATCTACAAGCTCTTGATGTTTGGTCGTCTATATTAAAAGAAAGAAAAAAGAGATTAAAGGAAATAGAAAAAGAAGAAGTTTTAACTTGGGTGGATCATTATCGTGCTTATATTAAAAGTCTGTTTACCAAATGATAGCCACTAAAAAAGAAGTATTTCCTGATACTCGTATATCCAAGGTTTGGTACGGCAATAGGGTATGCGTTTTTCATGGAGATACCGGAATTCTTAGTTGGTGGATCAAAACTCGTAGTGGCACGGTCAGGCACAACCTAGAGGGTCCAGCAGTAGAGTATCCCAATGGAGCTCGATATTGGTGGATATACGGAAAAATATATACAGAAAAAGAGTATTGCGAACAATTAGAAGTTATACGGAAGATGGAGAAGAATGATAACAAAATAAATAGTCTTCCATTTCGAGAATATATAGATTATTTGTTTGGAGAGGCAGATACGAATGAGGCCAAAGAAAACTATCGACGCAGATGGCGACATTGAATATCGTTTGCCAGATGGCGCTCTTCATCGCATTGGTGGGCCTGCTGCCATATATGGCAATGGCGGATTTTGTTCATGGTGGCACAATGGGTATCTTCACAGAACAGATGGTCCAGCATGTTTGTGGAAAGTAGAATGGATCAAAGAAAAAATTAAAAATGGCGTTGACAAACGTTATTATTTTCCATCTGGACCACAATTTAATGAAGGTCTGCTTAAGGATCAGGACGATAAATGCATATGGTTTGAGTGGTGGATTGATGGCAAACACCTATCATTTGAAGAAATAGAACAAATAAAAAACGAACGCCGTTGGCTCCGAAAACGTTCTCGAATGTCCCTGAAAGAATATGTGGAGTATTTGTTTAAATGAAACAGCATAAACAAAAATACACGTATCCAATAGAATTAACCGATGAAAAAATTAAAGATATTTATTTTAAATTGGATTGGATAGAAAGAGTATCCAAAATGACAATAAAAGAATATGTTCGGTATCTATTTGACTCAGATTTTGACAACAAAGACGATAGATTTGGCCAATCCTAACGGCCTTGACTTCCCTGCCAATTTTCGGTACAATAAAGGGTGGATGGAATCGTCTGATTATTTTGGCTAATCGTCAGACAGAAAGATAACATTGTATGTCTAATGAAGATCTTATTGTATGGAATAGTCGTGGTCGGCAATGGATTATCTCCGAAAAACAAGAGCGTAGAGCACAAGAAGGGGAGTTCTATTTGTCAGGTGGAGTTGTGTATGAGTGGTATGGGCCAAATTCTACATACCATCAGTACTTTATCTTGAAGGAATATTGTTCGGATAAAGAACATCAAACAACAGAGATACGAATAAAAAGAGATAAGCCAAAGTATGTTGTGCCAATATCTGTTACAAGCAAAAAATAGAGTCTGAGTAATGAAAAAACAAGAAATAACAAAATCCGTTAATGATTTGTTTTGCCCAACATATACATGTTGTCATTGCTGTAACGCAATACCAGTATATAACCTTTCAAGCAAATTTGAATATCAATGTAAGGAGAATAGTGAATACATTAGATGGGATCACAAAAGTTGTAATAAATTAAAAATATTACCTTGGGTAGGGCGTTATGAATAAGCAAGAAATAACACAATACATAGACGATTTGTTTGCATGGTGTGACACTTGCAAACATTGTATTTTTGGCGAAAGATGGACAAATTACAATAGATGTGAAAACGGAGTAAAGCTTTATAAATATAAACAATTTAATAAGGAAATGGGACATTGTAAAAATTACGAAAGATACCATGAATAAGAAACAAATAGGCGTATACATCAATCGTTTGTTTGGGACAAATCCAATGGATTTGGTGCATTTTCCTGTACCGGGATGTTTAAGGACACACTCATTTAAAGGCAAGACAAGCTATTGGACAAAGAGCTTATGTGGATTGCAAGATAGTGAGGAAACACCTTACGAATGGGCAAAAGAACACCATACCGAAACTACTTGTCCAGAATGTCAGAAACATCTTGACGAAATGATCAAACAACATATGGAAGAAACAGCCAGGAGAAAGAATTGGGAAGCGAATAATTACAGTTGAATAGACAAGAAATAGAAAAATATCTTGATTTGTTATTTAATCCACAGCCGCTTTGTCCTGTGTGCATTTACTATGTGTCCGATAAGATAAAATATTATTGTATGAATAACAACATAAGACATGATCTGAGAAACGGAATTCCAACAATTTGTAGAAGCTTCAGTAATGTTTTGCCCAAGGAAATAAAACAAATCAGAACAATGGAGGTCGGAACAGATGTCAACTAAAATTTACAATGGTTATGTACTTCCCAAGATGACGATGGACCGTTTCTATAGGTTTACTCAACGGGCAAGGGCTTCGATCAGAAAAGTCATGTTTGATGAATACTACAAGATCGTGGCCAATATTCTCTCTAACTGTATGGATCGTCAGCAATTAGGTCTTGAGATAGAAGAGGAATACCGTAGGGATGATAACATGGTTCCGAGCGAGAACAAGTTCTCTTACGGAAAGATAATTTTGTTTGTTAGGGATGAAATAAAAAAATCCCAACAATCAATGACAAGGGATACTCTTCTCCCTGATTTCAAATGTGAAATATGCTTTTTCCCAAGGAAGAACAAGACACTTGCCATATTGTTTACTGAAAGCAAAGAAGCAACCAAGGCATGGGAAGCTTTGAGAGAAGTTCGACCGTATCCTTATTGGGATAATTCTGATGAACCAGAAGATATGACTTGGGCACAATGGAAACGCAGAGGGAAGGAATGGGATATGGCGCTAGGTAATGACGGAGATAACTGTCCCTCTCTTAATTCGCTTATGGTTGATTGTATGGCAGGTTATCTTAATCTTCCATTCCCAATGCGAAGAGAACAGTTGGGAGAATTCGTTATTCCAAGAATTAAGCCAGTTAAGGAAAGGGCCAAGTTGTTGGCAGGAGATCATCTATATGAAGATTGGTCTGCTACGGAAGGTAAGCAGTATGTGGAAGAATCTGTTGAGAAGAACGATTGGTATATTCCGTGGAGACATTATTATCGTTATTGCGATACTGAGGAAGGTAAAGCAGCTAGACAGAAGAAGGCAGATGAGATCGCTCCTCTTCTTCGACAAACCATAACGGTTGAGGATGTATATGGCAAACAAGATGACAAAACATAATATCCAATACTACGTGAAAAATCTATTTAGAGAGAAATCGGACTCTTGTGCTCTATGTAGATTTTTACAATATAGTAGTGGTGCGAGCAAAACTATTTCTGATTTTTGTTCTATGAAAAATAGTTATAAATTTAAGTATGGCACAATATGTAAAGAATTTCAAAGGTATGACGATGCAAAAGAAACAGATTAAACAATATATCAAAGAACTTCTAGATTGCATGAAAGATGAAGCAGCATGTTATTCTTGTCAACATTTGGAAAAAGAAGAAGGTCATCTTTTTTGCATGAGGCATAAGGAATTCGCATTGGATGCTTTTGATTGTCTGGATTTTGAAAATCAAACATATTGTCTATGGTATGTTCGAAAATGAACAAGGAAGAGATACTCGAATACATAGACAAACTTTTCAATGGCCCTTCTTTGTGCCATAATTGTTATCATCATAGAACGAGGATATATGGCAAAAACGGGAAGATGTATAAGAGGATCAGACATTTCTGTACAGCAGAGAATAGGATTGATCAGCCGGAAGAAATAAATAGAAAGATATGGTCTTGTGAATACCATGAAAACGAAATACCTTTCTAAAACCAAATTGGAGATACTTCGATATATTGAATATCTATTTGATGAGAGACCACTTTGTCATTTTTGTGCATGGTTCAGAAAGAACGAGAAAATAAAATCATATTGCACGATGGGAGTAAATGCTAAAAGATTTGCCAAAATAAAAAGTTGTGTGAAATATGAGAGAAAAAATCCATACTAATGCGACCTAAACAACTACAAGACTATCTCAGTGGATTATTTACTCCACAATATACTTGTATTCACTGTACACATTCTTCAATTTCTGGCGAGAATAGTATTGTGTATAGGTGTTCGAAAACTGGTTATGATGTTTATTCTGGAACTCCGATATGTAGCTCTTTTGATCACCAATATGACACATATAAAAATACCGTTTCTACCCGGATACATTACAAACAACATAGTGATAACGACGTTGTTCTAAACACAGATTGTGGTATTTACGCACCAGAGACAAAGGGCATTGCTCATACTCACCAAAAAGATTTTGTGAATTGTCCTGAGTGTATAGATATGATAAAGATTTTTGAAGGTGATGATTGGGAGCCAAATTTGAATGGAAGAGTACCATTCTATCGAAATGGAAAAACTCATATATATGTACATAACATAGTTAATACTTTATGCGGAAAATCAATTACAAGTATTGATACAAGAGCTGAAAACCAGATAGATCAAGTTACATGCGATAGATGTTTAGATTTATGGAGCTCTGGTTTGAGACCACCAGTATAACTGAAAATGAAACCAAAACAACTACAAGAATATCTTGATGGTCTTTTCAATCCAAAATATAATTGCCGTAATTGCCAATACATATCAGATGGAGTAGAAATTTGCAGCAATATGGATAACAATTATACTATGTGTAAGGATTTTATTTTATACTCGCCAGATAAAGATGTCAAAGATGTTGTTGAAACACATTTCATATTGTTGTCGGGTAATTCTGAATTTACTTTATGCGGAAAAAATAAACATGATATATCCTATTCGATAACCGATCTAAGTGAAAAGAGTAGGATTACTTGCCAAAAATGTAGGGACATGGTGCATTGGATAGATAAAAAATGAAAGCAGAACAATTACACCGATACCTTAAAAGCTTATTTGACCCTGATTTCAGATGTAATCAGTGCCGACATATTATTCCGTATGGTATGGAAATGCACCGTTGCGATACTAAATCTATTGCGGTGGAACCAGACCAAAAAAAATGTCAATTATTTGAAACTAATTTTAATTTTAGAAATGCCAAAATTATTCATTATAAGGAGTTTGAGGCAAGCATATCTACTGCTTGTTCGGAGTCAATTCACGATATTACTGTTGGCTACACAATGAAGTTCAGAGAAGTAAACTGTCTTGTATGCATAGAAAATATAAGGACCAACAGAGTTCATTTCAAGGAAAACAAGGCTGGAGGAAGTGCCACTACTTTATGTGGATTGTCAGTTTATGGCAAAACAATAACATTTGATGATGGAATGATTATAATGGGTGCAGATACCCTATACTCTGCTCAATCGTCTGAAGTTACATGTGTGGAATGTATTTGTCAATTAGCTATTCAGTCACATGAAAAAATCAGTGGTGGCAAGATATGAAAAAACGACAAATAGAAAAGTATGTAAGGGAACTTTTTAAGCCGACATATGAGTGCCAGCATTGTCAGAATATTATCCGAAAGAGACAAGGAAGTGGCAAACCTCCTGTGTTCTGGTGTCAAAGACATGAACTTGAAATAAGTTCAAAGGCTAAACAATGTAACGATTTTAGTGTTAATGGAAATTTTGTAATAAGTGATGATATGGATAGTAATTTAGTTCATTATATTCCAAATGGAGCGACGAGCCATGCTATGAACCTTTCTCTCAATACAACGCTTTGCGGTATATATAATGAACATACTGCTTTTGGTTCAATCAGATGGGTAAGAAATAGATATAATACTAGTTGCCCAAAATGTAAAGAGTTTTTTGATGAATATTTATCGCCTAATGTAAATTTGGATAAAAAATTGGTTCATTATGTTAGTGGCATACCAGCACATGGTCCTATAAGATCTATATGTTCATTGTATCTTACGGCAATACTCCGTTTTGAATTTAGTGAAGAAAAAAATAAAATAACATGTCCCAGATGCAAAGAAAAAATAGAAGCATCTGATAATATTGAGAAGGCAATGGGAGGATAGTGGGATGCCAAGGGCATGTGATATTATGAAGCCAGAAGAGATAGAACATTACATTGATTTGTTATTCGGCCCAAAAACAAATCTTTGTGATAGTTGCCTTAATGCAGAGACAAGAGACACAGTACAGTATTGTACTTGTTATCCAGAGTATCCAGAATACTCAAGTGAGGATTTTATGAGGACAATAACGGTAGAAACACCTGGAGATATATACTGTTGTAAAAATTGGGAAGAGTCATACTGATGAAAAAAATAATATGGAAACCTTTGAATATAATAAATTATATAGATATGCTTTTTAACCCAAGATATAGATGCCAAGATTGTAAATACTTGTATTATAGCACCAATATAGATAATCCGGAAATAATCTATATTTGTAGTATTCATAATAATTCTTTGCCACCGAATGAAATAAATATTCATGAAGATGCGTGTAGCCATTTTGAAAAAAAGGAATTGCCAAAAAAAGATTTTTGGCTCAGATAGATATAATATAAAATGGGACCAAGACAAATACGTGACTATATTGACTTTTTGTTCGACAATCCGCCTTGGTGCCGTGATTGCATATACTACCTTAAAGCAAAAGATAAGAGATCTAAAGATAAATGTAAGGCTACTCGTTCATCTGGCGCAAAGATAATAAGTATGATTGAATATTGTGGACACTACAAAAACAATAGATATCAGGATGGATAATAAAATGAAACGACAAGAAATAAATCGTTATATAGGCACTCTTTTCAGTACAGAACATATATGCCTTTCTTGTGCGCACGTAATAGAAGATGAAGGCACATTAAGGTGTGTAAGAATTGTAGAGTCTGGCGGCAGAGGAGCGTTTGTGCCAAGCCGAATAGATAAGGATCTTACATGTTGTGTTCTACATAATAAAGATATAGAGCCATTTACATCTCCCGTAATTAAGTTGAAAAGATTAACATGACAGTTTTAAAAAAAATAAAATATATAAACTATATACGTAATCTTTTTAATCCAGAATACACTTGTGCAATGTGTAAAAATTGTAATATAGATCTTTATAAAGAACAATTTCCTCCAAATTTTCTTCTTGATAATATATCTTGTATTATACACAATAACAAAATAGATATAAATTCAATTAAATGCAATGAATTCATGCCAATTGAAAAATACTCTTACGGATACAATATCAATGAAAGCTGAACAAATACGAAACAATATACGTAATCTTTTCAAATCAGATCAGACATGTCGTGAGTGTCGATATATTGCCTACTCCAACAAGAAGCCAATTGAGCTAAATGGCATACTTCATTATCAATGTGACTATACTGATGAATATGTAGCCAATGAAATGCCAGCTTGTTGCCAAATATTTGTAGTTAGATCTGTACCGACAGGATCTATGTGGGATAAAAAACCATTCAAGGAAAAGATAGTTCACAAACTAACAATTGATCCTTGGATCAATTTTAATGTTGGAGATCTCAAAAGTGCAAAAACAAAAACACTTTGCGGAAAACCAATATCTGAACTTACAATTGACGAATTAGAATTTCCACAATCGGTATGTGTTCCAGTTCCTAATTGTCCAGATTGCCTCAGAATATACAATAAAGATAAAGTTCATTATAGGACAGATGACAAACAAACTTTTACTGTGTGCGGATGGGAGTATAATGATCCATCTATTAAAAATACTACAAACCTAGCAAATGTGACATGTACCCAATGCAAAGATTTTATCAAGGAAGCTCTTCAGATACCATGTATAAGTGCTAAAGATCCAAAATGAATAGCCAAAAAATAACACAATATATTGATTGCTTATTCAAACCTATTGGATTTGAATGCGAAAATTGTTGGTACATGGAAATTACAAAACACACTATAGATACAAATGTATTTCAAATTAAACTTTGTAAATTTTATGGCGACATAATAAAACAAAATATGTCTGGGTGTCTTCAATTCCTTGATATTCGATCCAAAGAATATGTTCATTTGTGCCGTGGCGGAACAATGGCATCTGATCCCACTGGAACTATAACAAATTATAAATCGGAAACTATGTGTGGCGTTACTCTAACTGATTTGTATCATCCAGATAATAAAAAAAAGTGGGATAATGACTTTAGTAATATAACTTGTCCAGAATGTATAAAGGCAGAGAATAGGAGTAAAATACATTTTCTTTCTAAAAGCGGCAAAACTACTCTTTGTGGTCTTGAGTGGAATACAACCAAGGAATGGAAAATAGAAGATAATCTAACGGCATCTATTGATGTCAAGCAAGTAAGTTGCATATCATGTAGGGAAATATTGAGGGGAAAATTTCCAGAAATAATTTATAAAACATGAAAAAAGAAACGTTATTGCAATATATTGACGATCTGTTTGACGAAGCATCACCATGTTTCAGTTGTGGGCATCTTTGTTTGGCCAGCAGGGGCATTTTCAAGAGGACAAAACACTACAAGTGTGATATTTTATTGTGCGGTGGAGGAGACAATGTTATTGATTACCAAGAAATAGATCCAACGAAAGTAACGAATGGATGCCATTATTACCGAAAGATAGAACAATGAAGCCAGAAGAAATATCATCATATGTCGATGATCTTTTTAATCCAAAATATCAATGTCAACATTGTGAACATTGTGTATATAGAGATAGAGAAGTACAAGCTATTGTTAGTTCAGCAACAAGCTACATAAATGCTGTTTCGGTTTCTTATTCGGTATGTGATATTACTGAAGAAGAAATAGAAAATACTAATCCAGTATGCTGTAATTCTAAAATAAAACTTCCTAAAAAACAGTTTTCTTTTATGACCCTTAAAGAAGGAACAAAATTAAACATGTATTTTTCCTATAAAGATACACCCGCTATTAAGTATATGAAGTGGAAATAATGAAATCAATAGAACTTAAAAACTATCTTGATAGTTTGTTTAATCCAAAATGGCAATGTTATAATTGCCAATATTGCACGTTTGAGAGATATGTATATCGTCCGTTGCAAGTAAAACTAAAGACAGCAAGATGCATTAAAAAAGACAAGAAGATTAATGCATTCAATAATATATGCAGTGAAACAAAACTGTATTTAAGGGATTATAAATGAAACCAAAACAAATAAAAAATTACGTAGATGGTCTTTTTAATCCCAAGTATACTTGTTTTGATTGTGAATTCTGTCAGTGCGGAGAAGTGAAGAACGCAAAAAAAGAAGTATTGCTGGATATGGGGTTATGCTCCAAAACAGGAGAGAAAGTAGAAACAAAAAACAAATCATGTTCGAAATTCAAGAAACATTGGCCTAAAAAGAAAAAAGAATATGGTGCTTTTGGTTCTGTTTGCCCAATGTGTCAGTCCAAAGATATTGTGATAAATGAAGCCCAATGCAAATGTAATAATTGTGGTACTAAATATGAAATAAAAATAGATACGTCTCCTAAATATACAAGTACGTCTTCGAAATACATAAGGGTAGCTGATCTTTCTCCAAGAGACAAGAAGGTAATGACTGATTACTGGAAAGAAATGTTTAAAAAATGAAACCTAAAGAAATTAAGAAACTAGTAGAAGATCTATTTCATCCCAAATATGAATGTAGGCACTGTTGTTATTGTAAAATTAGCTGTGAGCCACCAAGTTCGGAACTACAAGATTATTATGTATGTACCAAAAAGAGCATGGAAGTGGAGCTCACTCGTCCAGCATGTTCCAAAAAGAAACTTATCCGAATGGATCAACCAAGAGGCAGAGTCAAGCCCGGAACAAAATTTAGATCACCATTTTCACTAATAGAACCACTACAGAAAAATCCAACAAAACTAAAACTTAAGGTAATTAATCTGAAGGACTTGACAGAAAGCGATGAATAAGGAAGAATTACAAAATTACCTTGGTAGCCTTTTCCCAAAAAAATCGCTGTGCCTTACGTGCTATAAAAATCCTAATAGAGAAAATCCAATGCCAACTGGATGCAGTTATTTGTTTTGGACCTATGAGGGAATTGATGCCAATTATGAGAAAAAAATAATAAGATATTGCAAAGAATACGAAAGAGTATCGGGAAGCGAAAGAGACAAATAATGAAATCCAAACAAATAAAAAAGTATATTGCTAGTTTGTTTGAACCAAAATACAGTTGCGAGCATTGTCATTTCGAACAATACACGGTAAATGAAGGAGACGATAACAATCCAAAACAGGTGTGCATAGTATCAAACAAAGAGATATCGTCCAAGTCAACATCTTGCGATAAGTTTGTTTTGAAGGAACTTGGACCAGCAAAAGAAAGGGATTGGATACACCTTCTTCAAAGATGGGAGGCTAGCTCCATTACTGGAAAGATGACCGAGACTAAAAAGTCTGTTTGTGGTAGAGAATTTGATAAAGAGGCATTGGCCAAGTTAGGCACGAAACGGTTTACACAGCAAGAAAATCAAATTACTTGTCCGCATTGCCTCAAAGTAGTCAATGGTCCAAGAACTCATTATACAGAAATAGGATATGAATCCGAAGACGAGCCACACAAAATTTTTTGTGGAATTGGCATTCATGATCAACTTATTACAGATCATAGATGGAGCTTTTCAACCGATAGGAAAAGCGTAACATGTAAACTTTGTTTGGCCAAAATAAAGAAAATGGATGATGAAAAAGAAGACGATATAGTCAAAATTTTAAATTCTTGTTTTCGTAAAATCAATTACAAATCGTAGATTGTCACTCAAAACGATTATGGATCGCACAAAATCATTACAAAACGGGTCTTTCAATGAAAAACCATTACAATAAGCCAAAACATCACTGCGAAGGTGACACGTTCTCTGCGTTGAGAACGCAAACCAAATATGAGAGGTCATGATGCTATTGGCTCTTGACACAAGATATTTTTAATGATATGATGATATTGTTGGTTGGGTGGTGGTTAGTTGCCCGATGACCTCCCATTGTCGGGTGACAGGTGGCTCTCCCAAGCCACCTTGGGGGTCTGGCTCTTAGTTCCTTTCTGGCCAGACCCCCTCTTAATTATATGGCCAAATATAAAACGTGATGTTGGTGTTTGGCTATATTGACAAACGAGCCGATATGTGAGATCATATCTTAAGTACACGATGCAGACCAAATGAGCATTGTGTACATTTTATACTTCTTACGGAGGTATTATGAGTAGTGAAAAGGAGATAGTTAAAATGTCTAAGAATCCGAATGAGTATCAACGAAACCAGCAATATGGTCTAATAAAGCCTTACTTCGACATGATAAAAAGTTACGATCCAGAACAAAACGGCAGTATAGTAGAGTATTCTATGAGCGTGATAGCAAGGGCATTGGCAGCTCGATCAGAGTATGAAAAGATACCAGAGTATGTCAGGCAAATAGATAAGTATGTTGTTGGAACAGAGATCATGATAGTAGCCACAGTTTTCAAGGTTATTGTGCAGACTGTGCCGAAGGAATACTGGTCTCCAGAAGATATGCGTGAACTTTACAGAAGATGCGTTGAGTATGGTCGAAACCGTAGATGGCCAACACTAGTATTACAAAACAGAGTAATGACAGAACTTGGCATACCTTTCCTGCTTGATGATCCCTCTATAGAAGATAAAATGAAAGACTCAGACTACAATTGAATTGTCCAAGTGTATTGAAATAATAAATTAGGTGAGAATGCCTGTCTTGGAGACAGGCATTCTCTTTGCTTATTTGTCATCTGGTGTCTTTTTTGCCCATGGTTTTATCTTTGTTGGTCTGTATTCGTAACAAAAAGTCTTTTCAATTTCCTTTGGCCTTTTATTAAAATACACACAGTATTTGCCAAATCTTTCAACATGCCAATTGCAATCTTCACAAAGTATCTTGTTTTCAAATAACCTGTCTATATATTCTTTCAACTTTTCTTTCTTCATGGTTATTAGTTAATACTTTCTTTTTAATTATCACTTCAAGGCACAGCGCCAATAATTTAGAGTATCGAACCGTTTTTTTGGGTGCCGATAGGAAAATCTGGGATCTGACTTCTTGGTTCAAATCAAACAATCAGAACGGTTTGAAAGTCAAATCCGCCAGATCTGCGCCAGATCTGAAAATTGCTCAGATCACATAAATTTAGATGTCATCGCAGATGTCAATTTTTGACAGGTCTGTCGGATATTTGACATCACATTTACCCATACAGCATAATTTTGAAATTCATGTAGTATGAATAAGAAACTTAAATAAATTATTAAAATAAGTATTTATAATCTGGGTCAACCGTGGACAACCATAGACATCAGGGTACTTTTAGATATTTAATCCGAGATTAAAATTATAAAACCCATAAAAAACCTTATGATGGATTAAAAAACTGGAAAATTTATGTTGTATGAATAAAATAACTGGGAAGTTGACTGGGCTTCTTTTTCAGGTGCCGAATGTTGATTGGCTTATTCGGTATATTACGTGGCTTTGAAAAAACTCAATATAATAAAGGTATTGGATTGCTAATTATAGTATCGTATATAGTAAACTCACTATAAGGAGAAATGAAATGCGCTTCGGTGACTTTTTGCCAATTAACTCAAGCAACAATCAAGAAAACAAGTCATTAAAAGACTATGAAGGATTGTCAATTCCAACTAAAAGTGCCCATATCGTTCAAAAGGCCCAATATCGGACAGATACTTCTTCCTACCAAGAGTCTCAGGAGGGTCAAGGCTCCAATAAGATGGGTTTTGAACCGGAAGATACCACAAACGATCCTGCCTTGCTTGACCAAGAATTAGGCTCAAATAGATTGCAAGGATTAGGAGCTGGAGAAAATGGCCCCCGCATCCTTAGTATTATCGGTGGAGAGCTTAGAAGGGCAATACAGGAACGTGGGATTAAACCAGGTGAGTTATTGAATTTAATTGGAGATACGGGTAGATTGCTTCCAGCAGCTCAGGCATTTGTTGAGGAATTACTTGGTCCTGCCGAAATGCTTATGGACGATACAAGCATGACAGGTCAGGGTCCATCGGCAATGGGCGGTCAAAATGACGAAGGCGATATGGAATAACCAATATGAGAGTTACTATTATCGGCAGACCATTTACGCCAATCCACGAATTAGGAATGGAATTGGCCAGATATTATGATCTTGATTTTATTACACTGGAAAATTCTGACGCTCCAGCAACAGGTTATTTTGACGATAAAATAGATGAGGTTCGTTTTGATACCGGAGATATGACGAGCGGCAGCGGATCACAACAATATGTAAGAGATCCGATGGCAGAAGAAAAACAAAAAGCAATAAAAGAATACAACATTCCAGAAACATCGCAAGCTGATTTTACTCAAGAAGAAAAAGATCAAATTTCATTTGTTGAGGTTGGCATCTTATCTACCGAAGTGCCAGATTACTGCTTAATAAACTGGTCGGACATTATAATATTCCTAGAATCACCAGCTAAAGAAGCTAAAGAATGGCTATCTAATCGTAGAAGATGCCCAACCTGTTTGTCTACATTCCATTTGAAAGATAGTCCGCCAAAAGTCAGTGGATGTTGTGATAGATGTGGAACGGATTTAATCCGACAAGAGTGTGACACACCTAAAAACGTAAGACTTCTTTATGAAAATTGGGAACGAATATTTAGAAAATTTCTATTGGAAGTAAAAAAAAGCAATAAACTAGGCGTTATTAGCGTAACTAAAAGTAAAGATTTTGAAGATATAGTAAACAAAGCTCAAAGAATTTTGAAAAGCAACGGAATTAGGACACGAAATTCTTGGTATTATTAAATTCTATTGTTTTTCTAATCCTATGAAAAGTTGTTTTGGGTATTGATAACATTTCCTGTATTTTAGATGAGGTAATATTCCGCTCAAGTAGTTTTTCTACTTGAGCGGTTTTTGTTTCCAAATCAATATCTCTTTCGCATCTGTGCAAAACATCTATTTTGTCCCATTTTCTTTTCATTACAAAATCTTCTAATCCAATTTTTTTTATTTCGCATTTTATAGAGTTAATTAATTCTCTTTGGCATATTGTAAAAAACGAATATCCCTTTTTATTGATCCTAGATAAAATTTTATTAGGCGAAATATTGAAATATTCATATATAAATTTTTCCACATAGGAGAGTATAGGCAACCAATTTCTGTGCATTGTTATTCTGATTGAGTTGGCTGTTTTTTTGTTTTTTGGTTTTGATATATTTCCATCACCGTCAATCAATCCAATTATAAATGGTAACAAAAAATCTTGTTCTGGTAATTTTTTTGGCGGATTTATTGTTTTGTTTGTATTTATATCGAATTTATTACAAATCTGTAATATTGCTTTTTTGTTATTGATTGCTATTCTACACAATTTCCTTTTATAATCATATTTAATGTCACTTTCTTTTAGACCTATCCATTTAGCAAAACATATTAGATATGATTGATCTTCTATACTTATTTCTATTCTGAATGTTTTATTGCTGCTTATATTCCCGTCAGCAAAAAAGAAACCAATGTAATAATAAGAAATAACATTTTCTTCAAGCAACTTATTTAAGCAACAACTTTCTTGATTAATAGAAAAATTTGTTTTTAGTCCTAAATGTTTAATTTTCCATTTAATACTATCATAAGTTCTTTGTGGCAAAAGTTTTGTTAATTTTTCTAAAGCAGTTATTTCACAACTCTCTCTAAGGATATCTAATTCCTGTAGTGTCCATTTGGTATACATTGTTTAACTCCTTATTGTTTTATATTTATGTATTCAAAAAACAACACCCAACATCCTTTATGTTTGTGATTATTGTGGAACCGTTTTCTCACTACATTTCGAAATACTCACAAAATTCTAGCTGGATAACCTCATCGTCAAGCAAGTCTGATTGTATTTCGTTACAATTATAATTGTAACCATAGGTATTTTTTCCATTGTATTTTTCAAGATGAATGCAATTTAGGCATATTCTTTCTGTTTTTCTGGCAAAAAGATCTTCAATGTATTGTTTTAATTCTTGTGGTTTCATAATATCTTACCAATGTGAATTCAGTTCATCATTAGGATCATAATCATACTCATCGCCAGTTGTTTCGTCTTCGTATTCACTATCAGTTAGATATTCATCAGCTTCTTCAAACCTTCCACATGTGTTGATAAGATCTTTTTCCTTCAAATAAGACCCTTGTTTGTCACATCTATATACTTTTTTGCCACTCGTATTCTCTCCAATTTCAATATGAACGCAATCAAGACAAGTGAAAGTAACATCCGACTCGAATAAAAGTTTGATGTATTCGATTATTTCTTGAGGTTTCATGTTATCTATCTCTGTTTGAAACGAGTGCAAGTGTTTTTGGTATCTATTTTATCAATATGCCCATAATGTAGGCAATATCTTAATAGAGGATACAAGTTCTTCGTGGAAATGGCAATCAAGACAAGAAAAACGCTTTATCTTGAAAAGACATTCCACATATTTTGTTATTTGTTCTTTTGTCATTCTACGTACTTTCGATATTGGTCACAAGTTATTTCTTTATTTCCAAATGCTTCATTGCCATGATAGCAGTAATGATAACGGCATTCCCTATCAGGATATGGATGGTAATACTCACAATCGGGGCAACGCCTTTGTTTTGGGAACAATATATTAAGATAACGTTTTAGTTCTTCTGGCTTCATTGCACCACCACCACCACATTACATCCATCTAAAATCCATTCATAATCAAGACAAATATTCCTATTCATAGGTTCTATTGTAATAAAAGTATTTGATTTCGTACAAATATGCCGTTTTTCAATTGTTTTGTCTCGATGCAGAAAATATCGACAATTAATGCATTTTCGATAATCAGGTTTTTTGGCTTTTTCTGGTGGGCCAAATAACATTTTAGTGTATTCTTTTAGTTCTTTTGGTTTCATTGTAAAGTACACAGCAATCTAGGTCGCTCAGACCTATTGCCCAATAATTTTTTTTGCAGTCTTCACAGCCATCCCTATCTCTCTGGAAGTGACGACAAGTATAACACACCTTTTCTGGATTGAAAAGACGTTTCAGATAATTTTGCATCTCTTTTGGTTTCATAGATGCCGTCCAATCCAATCCCAAATGTGTTCTTTATATGCCGTACAACTATCTACTCTATTTCGAATACGTTTTCTGCCATCAACCCAACAACAGTTTTGATCTTTGGCATTACGGAACAGATAGTCACAGGAACGGCACTGGCCTAATCGATCAAACAGCATCTCAACGTATTCTTTTAGCATTGCTGGTTTCATTTTATTCTATTATCTTTTTCGGTTTGAATGCGCCACAAGTCTTTACATTCAGACAAGGGTATGTAGAATAAGTTATAGTGAAATTCCCTTTAAGTTTACATCTCCACCAACAAAATCTCTTTTTACGAATGTATGTAAATTCCATTCTATCGCAATCATTACATCTCGGTGGGAACAATTCTTTCAAGTATTCTTTTAGTTCTTGTGGTTTCATTTTATCACGTACACTGGTTTTTTCTTAAATGATGGACAATTTAGACTCGAATTCTTGAAAGATGGATCATCTTGTAAACAAATAAATGTCCTTCCTATTGGACCCAACATAACACAACAGTAGTCACAGTCGAAGCAGCACAAACCAGTTGTGCCGTTAAATAGATCATCAAGGTACTGTTTTATTTCTTGTTTGGTCATCTTGGTCATCTTAATGCCACGAAAGAGTTTCTACTTGAATAAATTTTTGACAGCAATGAAGTTCTGTTTCCATGTCTGTAACAAAATTCCTACTGTTCATGCGACATTCTAATTGTCCTACAAACCTTCCTCTTTCTCTGAATTGGTAATTTGTACAGCATTCGCATATCCGATAGGCATACGCCATGTCAAGGTCTTCTCTAAAGAGATTACCTTGGAGATATTGTTTGATTTCTTGAGATTTCATCAGTATGTTCCATGCCCACAACTATATCGCCTTACATTATGTTCTATTACTCTTCCCCAATAATCGCAACTGTGACTCATTTCCGGGTCATTATAATAATAGCAACAATGAATACAAATTGCCTTTTTCAATTCCATTTTTAATTCATCTTCTGTATCTTCTAGACAACTCTGAATATAATTCATATATGCCCTGAATTTTTTTGGAGCAAATGGAGATGGAATTGGATTACTCATAGTATTTATCTCCAGTATCGTACATCATGGGACCAGTTGCCGTACATGCCTCGCAGAACATATTGTCGTCTTCGAAAGCTGGTTCATTTCTGGAACAATAGGGTTCTCCATTCGTTCCTTGCTCGCAATGACCGCACTCCATGCACAAGCTATAGGAACTGAAGAAGTCTTTGAACGAGCTACATGACTCCTTCTCCTTCCAAAAAGCTGGCTCATATATACAACATACCTCACTTCCAATGCCATCTTTTTTCATATACATACAGGCAGAGCAAAAATATGATGCAGCCTTTTCCATTGGAAATAGGATACGTAGATACTCTATAATTTCTTCTGGTTTCATTTTTTGCCGTATCCTAAGAAAGACTCACAATAATAAATTGCATTAACTCTATCTTTTGGTATATTCTTACCATATCTTTCACATGTCCATTGATACTCGAATACAGTCAGATGCCTATCTAGATGTTTACAATCTATACATTTTTCAGCCCAGAAGAGTTTTTCTATGTATGTCTTAATGTCTCTTGGTTTCATATTTTTTTGTTTTCTGCAAAATAATCACAGCATCGTTTTTCGTATGTTTGATTTTTTGTTTTAACTCCACCAACTATAATGCATCCATATCCATGTCCATATGTGGTTGGAAATTCATCCATATATTTGCAGTCGATACACGAATGCATATCAAAAAGGTTCTCTATATAGATTTTAATGAGATATGGTCTCATAATCGTGTTTTCTTTACAAAATTTTCACATTTCTCTTGAGTCAGACTTATTTCTTTGTCAGTTTCGTGACCACATACAAAAATATTTCCATAAGAACGAATTGAAAAAATACAATCACCACAAGTGCTTCCCATATAGAAAAGATAACTAACATAGTTTTTTATTTTATCTGGCTTCATAGTTTTGGCCAAAGTGGCGATCCTATTTTTTGATACAATGCACAAAATTCTTTATCTTCATTGCCTCCAACGCAAACTAATTTAGTTTGGCCGTCTTTTACATCAAACCAATCACAAGTATTGCAAATCTTCTCCTTGGAGAATAGACTTTTAATATATTTTTTTAATTCTGATTTTGTCATAGTGGTTTTCTCACAGTCCAGTTTTGACAGTTATGGTTGAGTGGATCGATAATTGGGGTATTGACTCCACACTTGAACTTCTCAGGGAATACATGACAGAGAATCCAACTCAGTTCGTAGTACGTTGGATTGCCGAATTGCCTGACCCTTCTTTCGGCATACTCACAGTGATAACAACGGCGTGTATCTGAAAAGAGAACCGTAAGATAGTTATCCATTTTTTCTTTCTGTGTCATTTTACATCCACTCATGCCTGTAACAATCAACTGGCTTGTCTATTGATGATTTAGGAACATTATATGGACGAACTGCAACGCAATGCCAATCGCCATAAGTTCCGCCGTCTGATATTTTAAGATGCTTGCAGTTAAGGCATTTTTTAGTTTCTGTATCCTTTTTCTCTGTTTTTGGTGCTAAAATAAAATACTTGGATGATTTGCAAAATCTTATTTTCGTGGCATACGCATGGCCAAAACGTTTTTTTGTTGGCTCACAATGAAAACGAATGTCCGTTCTTGTGGACATATCTGTTGATGTCTCGCAGTGAATGCAATCTTGGCATTTTGTATATCCATTTTTGTCGAATAGATAGTAGATATATTTGGTAATGTCTTTTGGTTTCATTTCTTTTCTACATTACAGTTTTCGTATATCCATTGGTATCTATCACACCAGTTATGGGATTTTATGCTTATATTTATTTTGCTTTTACAACTAGGTGTTCCATTCTTATCGTATCCGACAGGATGTTTACAACACCATTTGTCATGATATCCCTCTTCATCCTCTTCCAATCTTATCCTATTCTTACAATCAAAACATCGTTGATGTTTTGGAAAAGTAACTCTCAAGGGTGTAAATAACCTTCTGATATTTTGTCTAATTTCTTTAGGTTTCATCTGTAATCCTCATCAACTAAATCTTCTTTCAACACCTTGTCCATGTCATAATACTCTGGACAAAAAATACTTGGATCGTCCCATGTCGGTTCGCCCATAGCACAAAAATCCATATCTATTCTTGGTCTTTCAAAAACAGCGTAGATACTTTGAGCACAAGTATCACACTGTAGTTTTGTCTTTTTGGGGTATCTAACCTTACTTCTGTTTCATCAAAAAGGCTGTGAACGTAGTCAGTAATTTCTTGAGGTTTCATTTCATTCGGTCTCTAAGCTGCCGGAATACTTTTCTATGGTCTTGATGAATATTTATTAGTTTGGTTTCTCGAAGCAGTTTTTTGAATGCTTTTTTTGGATATAGACACAAGTTATCTTGATCGACATATGGATGCCCTGCCTCTGCATATGGGCTTCCATGCTCCTTAACATTAATTAGACCGCAAGCAAGTTGTTTTTCAAACGGAGACCAATCTATGGGATTAAGAAGGTTTTCGGAAAAAAGTTTATCAATGTATCGTAGAAGTCGTTCTTTTTTCATAGTATAGGGGAACTCTCACATTTCTACATATTCACACACCTATATTAGTTGATCTTCATCATCACCAATAACGTGATATTCATCATTCAGCTCAATATAGGTAGGTATTTTATCTTCATTATACTCATAACCACTACAAAATCGTTTGCTAAACTTTTCTCCTGAAGATACAACTTTATGATATTTTGTGCATTCACAAATACTTCTACTGCCTATGTAAGATTCAGATAGATTGGTGCAAAACCAACATACCTGATCTCCAAAAAGAGTCTCAATATATTTTTCAATATCTCTCTTCTTCATTTTGGCTTCCTTACATGAAAATAACATTCGTGAATTTTATGTCGGCCCTGATTAACAAATGCTTGTTTGATATCGCATCCAAGAATGCCTACGTTATCATATCTATTATCTCGTTCTAATAATAGATGTTCGCAGGTATGGCAGGTTACCCTTGAGACTTGTCGTGGTTCCAGGGGGTTCCAGTCCTCAAGAAAGAGGTACTGGATGTAGGAGAGAAGTTCTGCGGGTCTCATCGTAGTGGCTCCTTCGCCCTAGCTCTGAGACAATATGACACGGCTCTATTTTTTTGGGTGCCGATCAGATCGGTAGCCCTACTTACGGGTACGATTCCACGATCTCTTTAGATCAACGTATGGCCAAACTAAAGCATCGAACAGAAGAAAGAAACAAAGCAATGTAACGCTAATCTTTGTTCTATATTCCTCATGATCTTCAGCGAGGTTACGATATACCGTTGTATATTCAGACAGTCGTTCAATCACTCGAAAGATATAGTATCCGATAAGTATGGCAAAAGCCATTTTTAATTCAATTGCCATTATTATCGTTCATTCTCCCACTTTGATTTCTTTTTTGGTGGATCAAAATCATATTTTTCTTTTAATTTCTTTTCTATATGAAGCATATCATCTTCTATATCTCTACTGGTGATTTCTTTTTTGCCACTTATATAAAGATCATTATCAAAGTATTTTGTGCTGAAAAAATCTTGTTTTTTGTTTTCTTTGAACAGAATATCGTTAAGATAGTTGTTTTTTAATACCACTCCTTCTTTCTTTTCGTATTTATGCTTGGTAAGTTCTTCTACTAATTCACGAACTTTTTCTGCACTATACGTAACGGGATCATTAAGACTGGAAAATATCTGTCCACCGCCACCATATGTTGGTTCATCTGTAGTAGTAGGAAACAGCAAAGCAATATACCGAAGAATTCTTTCTTTAATAGAAAGATCAGAGGGAAGTGCGGTTAATGTAGGAAGAAGATATTCCATTTCGATCTCCAACAAGAAAAGGGGGTGAGAAGGACTTGATGCCCAACTCACCCCCAACGTTATCACAAATGGCTTATCTTTACAAGACGATTCTACGGCTTTGCCGCTATACAGTGGCCATTTGTTCTGGTTTAGGTGTCTCGACCTTTTCTGTCATCTTGATTGACTTTGCCTCAGCTTTTTCTTTCAGATAAGATTCAAGCTTAAGAGACTGTTCTTCACTCAGACGACCTCTGGATGGAAGGTGAAGATGAAGACGAGCCTTGACCCTTGTGGCACGTTCCTCAAGGTCTTTGGCAACCTCTTCCTTGGGGCGATTGGCACTTCTGGCACGTTTGGGTTTCTCTGTCTTTTCCGGTTTCTCAACAGCGTCACTCAAAGCATCGGCATGAAGAAGAGCTTTGAACGAATTGAGACCAACCGTACTGAAGCCCTGTCTAATTGAGATGGGATTTGCCTTGGGGTAGAATGTCTTTGCAGCTTCTGTGAAAGACATATGCCCTCTTGCATGTTTGGGCAAGCTGATATGATGCAACACTTGTGCTTGTGTTTCATCCATAATGCCTAGCTTGACACATGCATGAAGAAGCATCTTGGGGTTGGAGATCATATTGGCAGTGAATGCGCTACTACCAAGCCTTTCAACCTTGAACCCTTTGGGTCTGCCTCTTTTTGCTACTTTTGTTTTCTCTGTCATGATCTATTCTCCTTTACTGTCTTTTGTTCTCTTTCGAGTTACCACAATTATCACAGAGAATAGTTAGATGTGTCAAGAACTATTTCAATACTCTCTTTATTTTTGCAGCAAGTTCTTTCTTCTCAGCAATCTGCCTAGCAAGCAACTTCTCTTGTTTTCTCATCGACATGGCTTTTCTGAGAACCATTTCTGCCTCAAGACAAGCTATTTCTCTTTGCATGGCATATGAAACTTCCCTAATCTGATAACCAGATGCTTCATATTTTGCCAACATAGACTCAACTGTCTTTCTTATGTAAAAAAGATCACATTCCAATTTGTTATCGCACATTGCACCATATCGGTTGTAAATGGTTTTCATAGCTTGTCCTTTCTTGAGACAAGGTAGGTTCCTCTCCAGAATAGTTACCAGTTATTCTGGAGAGGAATGTTGGTGAGACTTACTTGTTCCAACCAGTTAGAACCGGAAAATCTTCTTTTGCGTTTCCCTTACGCTGCCAGTTAATGGGGGCATTAACAATTGTCTTGCCCCTTTCAAGGTAATTCCATGCCTTGAAGCACCAAGCAATAAGGAATTGAGGCGCAAATTTCTTCTGTGCTTTGGAATTGGATTGAAGCCTTTCCCTTACATTGAATATGGGATCGCCAGGTTCCACACCAGACCAAGCCCCAACGATTAGTCTTTCCATTCTTTCATCAGCTTTTGATGGGTTGATTTGAGACCAAGCCCAATGAACAAACGCAGCAGGAGCGGCAGACATCAACCCTTTATTCTGCATTTTTTGTCCATACTTCATGCTTTCCAGGATTTGTTCCCTGTTTTCATTAAAAGTCTCCAGGACAGTAGTTTGTGAAAGATACTCAGGCGGACAACTAATCATCTTGTTCTTGTCTGCAAGACTATATTTCAAAATCCACATCGCCACAGCAGCAGCAATTTTGCCGTTGGAGACACCGGAACGAGCAAGATCGTGACAAACTCCTTTACTTACTCCTCTGTCAATGACGGAATAAGCTTCGTCTTCAACTCCAATGAAGATGGAGACTTGAATTGGAATGCCAGAAGAAATAACTGCAAAACATCTGTGCTGTCCGTCAATCATTTTGTTTTTCTTGCTGATCTGGATAGTGCTTCCAGTCATTTTCCATTTGCCTTCTGCGATGTCCCTAGCGTACTTGGCAACCATACTGCCACTAACATTCCTGTTTTTAGTGTTGATGCGAAGAAGCTGATGAGCCAACTGCGGAGTCAGAGTAAGAATGCCTTGAACATACCCCTTGCCTTTTGGATCGGCTTTACAGAGTTTCCTCAGCATAGCAACCGTGTCTTTATCGAATTGTTCTGAGGTACTTAGATTAACCGACTCAATGAGGTTTCTGAGCAACTTGGGCTGATTGGTTTTAGTCTCTTCAGACTTTTCTACTAGAATCATGTTCGTTCCCTTTCTTTATGTTTTGGGTCGGCGTTTCGACCACTTGTTCAAATGTTATTCTACTTGATTAATAAAGTCAAGTGTATTTAGCCAAAAACTGGCCAAAAATTCTACATAACAATCTATTCCCTTCTTCCTTGTTTGGATTTTCCTTTACTGTTGGGATGCCTCAATGAAATTATCAACAATGTTGATTAGATCATCGTAGGTTTTCAAATGATACCGTTTTTCGTCTGCATCAGCCCACTTTGCCTTTCGGCAAATGGTCTTAAGTTTCTTGAGATACATGAGAGTTTCTTTGGCAACCTCAACAAAGTCATCTTGGTAAAATCTCTGCTGAAGATCATCGGGCATCTGGATTATGAAATCACGAAAATACATGCCGACATTTATGATGCCACAAGTATTGTATTCGTTTTCCTGTACCCTGAGAAGCCTTTTGAATGTTTCGGCAATACTCGAAACGACACAGGCAAATCCATCGGCAGCCGTATCCGAATGCCCGAAATGTTCCAAATCCCAGAATCCCATTGTAGTATCCTTTGTTCTTTTTTCTATGGAGTTAAAACAATTTCCGAAGAACTAGAAAAGTGCTTGAAAATTTGAATCTTTACTATCCTTGGTGCCCATAGAGCCCAATGCTCCTGTGCTTTAGCTTCTTTTCTTGTATTATAACGAACCGAACTAAACCTTCTATTTCGATAAGGCAAGCCATTCATTCTGCGATATTCAATCAAATAGAAGGTATCGTCCGGTTTTCTTTTCATTACTCTTCATCCTCACTTTCTTCGCTATCATCCTTCTTGTCTTTGCCTACGCCGATATCAACCACAAGATATGGTTGCCCTTCATCAAGGATACCATCGGCTTCATCGCCTTCGCCAGCAAAACGAAGTCTAGCACTGACAATCTGAAAGAATTCGTCACCAAGACGATCATAGATTGCCACATCATCATTGAGTCGTTCGATGGGCATGTTTCGCAGCTGTTGCAACAGTTGTTTGTACGTCATTTATAGTTTCCTTTGTTAGTATGTTGCGACAAGTTTGAGAAACTCTTCAACAAGAATTGCAGTATCTTGTTCTTTCATTTGGGCCAAATGAAAATTAATAATAAACTTATCGTATTCGGCCCACATCCTCACGATTTGCTCATTAATTTTGTCAAAATACTTGCGTTCTTGCATTTGAGATAGATGAGAGAAGGACATTGTGGAGCTAATAGGACCAAGACATTGGCTGAAAAAACCATGATTACGATCCAGATCACCGTAACCATCTTTGTGAACAGAAAACTTTGTAGCAAGTTTTTTCTTGAAACTTTCGTACATGGTTTCAAAGACTTTACGTTCTTTTTCAATTTTCAGTCCTTCGAAATTTCTGTTCTTCATTTCGCTTGCTTTGCTTTGAACTCTACGTTCAATGACCTTTAGAATGTCATTCTCTTTTATTACGTTTACATCCAATCGTCTACGTCTCGGTGCCATTTCGTTTCTCCTTTGAATTGTTTTGATTTGAAAGAGTAAGGGGGAGGGAACCTCCCCCTACATAACTCCTGAACTGCAAAGCATGTTAGGCTTCAGCTTCAACCAGCTCAGGAACCGCAACGGGAACCGTCTCAGTGGCAACGGCTTCAGCGGAAACAGGGGCTTCATCAGCTTCCTCTTTCTCCACCGGAGGACGACCACGACGGATTAGGCAAAGCTGAGACAGAGGCGTACCCTTACGAACCTCGCCAGCCTTCTTGCCCTTACGGAGGAAGCTACGAAGCGAAACGGTACAGAAAGACTTCCCAGTGACTTCCTCCACCTTCGCCTGAAACTCCTTGATAGTCTTCACATCCCCAACCTTGTCGGCGAGAACCTGATAGACTTCCTTCTGGCCAAGAGCTTCGACCAGCTGCGACTTGACAGACTTACGACCACGCTTCATTTTACTGTTCCTTTCTTCTTTCCACTCTCCAAGGAGTGGGTTTTGGTTTTGTGTGGAGGATACTCCCTTCTCCACTACACTCTAACGGACTCATTTGATTTTTTTGGGTGCCGATAACTCGAATCGGGGTCAGTTCCTTCGGGTCTAATCTCCCTTTACCTTGTCTCGTATTCTGTTACTTCTGAAAACGGCGTAACCATTTTGCCGCCATCTCCATTTGTAATATTATCCATATCGCAAAAGGAAACATAAGCATTGAAAGAACAATCACCGGCTTCTGTACAAAAATGCAGAACAGATTCATCCGAGCAGGTAATTCGATATATTTCTCCAACTCTTTCTTCATCGCTGCAGTAATCATATTCTCCGACTTCAACCTTGGTAATTGTTTTTCCAACTAACCGATTGAGTGTTGGGGTTCGTTTCATTGTTCTTATTCTCCTATATCGAGATAATGTTAGTTTCTTTCATATCATACTCAACAATCTCAAGATCATCAATATTGGGATCAATGCCCTTGACAAATTTGTCAATGTGAGATTGAAGGTTGGCCCATGTCAACCATATTTTTCCATTCTTATTGTATGGTTGACGATACTTTCCACCACCAGAGTAAAGACCAGTTTTGGTATTTCTTATTTTATAGACCGTCATTAGACCAATCCCTTTATTTCGAAATACCAGTCCTCACAATTGAAAACTCCATTCGAAAAATCCCTTTCATCGTATTCTGCCGATACTTCAACATGAGGAACAATTGTTATGATTTCTCCACCCTTGCCCCACGAACCACTTTGTTGACGTTTAGGCAAAACCTCATTTGGAGCTCTACGTCTTACGTAGATTTTTCCTTCTTGCCAATCTTCCCAATCAACATCTTCTCTACCGGCTCGACCCAAACGAAAAGTAACTGTCATGTCGTTTTGAAGATCAGATAGTTGCATCGGCGTTGTCCTCTACTGTTTCAAGTTGGCTACGATCAACCAAAACATTGTCGTAATCCCAATCCTTAGTAACGAACAATTCGGTGTCCATCAGCTCAATCGTAATATCGTGATCGGCATAGAGAAATGATCTTACCAGAAGAGGAATTCCATTACTAGCAAGATCTCCGATATTCAAATCAAAAGCACTACCATCCCAAAGATCGAATGTATCTGGATCTTTCTTAAGGATTGCCTTTGTCAGAGAGTCCTTGAGAGCATGCATGACAAGTTGAGGAATTTTTTCTGCATCACATTCCCAAAATTCATTGATGCGTCTAGCACGAACCACGACAATGAGATCAGGATATTCTGCGCTTGAAACAATGAACTTAACATCCTCTATATGACCTAGTTTATTCATCCGATCCCTCACTTTCTTCATTGAGAACTTGTTCCGACTCTACCACTTCAGAGTCTTGATCGGTTTTTTTGGGTGCCGATTCCTCTTCGACTCCGACCGAAACCAGCTCCTCTTCATCCCGATCTTTGTTCCTAACGGTCTTCTGACGGTCACTAGACTTCTTCTGATCGTGATCGTGACCACGTTCAGCTTGATACCGTTCCTTCGCTTGACGATCCCTCTGAGCCTTTTTTAGAGTATATTCTTCTATGCCATTAAGTTCTCTTCGAGAAGCAGCGGTAAGAGGATTGTCAATCCGTTTCATTTCTTCATCTACGAATGACTCCAAATTGCATCGAAGAATAGGATACTCAACAACTGCCTTAATGATTGTAACGCCATCAATCGTTGTGGTTGCCTTCAATGTTCCCCACTTCTGACATTTGGGACAACGTTTGGCAATCAAGGCAAGACCAATATCTTCGCCAAAACAATCTTCTTTCAACAACTTTGACCGATATGAAGCGCCACACTCTCTACATGTATAGGTGAAAGTATATCCTTCATCTTTGACGATAGAGGCTCCATCTTCCGTAACCTTCTTATCTCTTTTCTTAATCCAGGAAAAGAAATAATCTTCTGGCCTGACCTTGCCATCATCAATACCCTGCGAAACATACCTAAGTAACGTAGGGGCATTAATTTCGATATCAGAGAGCTCCTTGAGCTTCCAGATAACCCCCTCAGCACAAGAACCCTTGGGACATTCCTCTCTTACGATATCCCAAAAGGATCGACCAAGTTTCTTTTCAATAAGATCGAAAGAACTGACACGACCTTTAGTTCCACTTGATTCCTTGGCATTATACACAAAAGGGAAATCTTCTTTATTCTTTGGATTTTCCCGTTCAACCAGCTTCGTCATTGTCATTGGAGCTGGAGAAAACTTGCCACCAGTCATCTTGACAATACGCTCAACAGCTTCTTGAGGAGTTCTGGAACCATAGATGGAGCTCAGAACTTTGTCAATAGGATAACCGGCTTCTGAAAGCAATTCTTTGACAGACTTTCTACCCTTCATTTTCTTCTTCTCCATTCTCCCACTGGTCTCTTGTGATAATCTTGACGGTTGTTCGATACCACATTTCAGTATGTTGGTCGTTCTCGTTTTTGTAAATCCTATCTATCTTCCAATCACCTTCTCCATCTTCCAAGATGAATTCCTCCAATTGGTCTTCATTATTGAACGATTGAACAGTAATCTCATCATCATCTGTTACGGAAATAGCAGTAAATTGATTGGAAAAATAGTATTCAATTTCCGATGGATGCCGATACTCATTAATCAATAGTTGAATGGTATCTGTTGGAAGAAACGGATAAGCCTTTTTGAATTCGTCTATTTGTTCATCCATATCTTTTCTGGAAAGACAAAGATTATGTACTGGCTCTCCATTGTATATAATGGATGGTTCGTGCTGAATAAATTCTTCATTACAAATTGCACACTTCATTTTTAGTTCCTTTCAGAGTAGAGAACAAAATCTCTATATATTCGAGTATCTCTTCCTTTGTTTTGGGTGCTGATATCGGAGGACAGATAATACGCATCAATCTTTCTTTGTTTTTGACTCCCCAACGAACTTCTCTTTCCTCTACTTCAAACATATTGGCAATATGTCCGGCTGTACAACAATGGTCACGAAGACTAAATGGCCATCTTTCTTTAGGATGAGCAAGTTTTCGGCAACATTTTTGTTCTTCGTCTCTATCTGGCCACCATATTTTTCTGGTATCCAGTTTTCCTTTAGGTTTTTCCTTCCCTGTTTTTCTGTCCTGATACATCAAGACAGCCATCATTAACGATTCACCATAACCCTTACGCTTGCCCTCAATATCAAGAACGTATTTTGGCTGGTCATTCTTCATATACTTAGACCTTGGCGAACGAGTTTTTTGGGTGCCGAAAGAAGAGGGGATGGAGGACCGAACCTCCATCCCCTTGAATGTTCATTACTGCTTTTTTCGAATACGCCTAATGGTTCGTGTAACTTTCGGCATCAACTACTCCCTTCTTATTATGTAGTGGTTGTCAGTTCAAACGGATTCGATACCTTGTTTCCAGCCTCATCAATGAATGATTCAACTTGATAGGTTCCCTCTGGCAACATGGCTTTTCTTGCTTTGACTCCGTTCAATTCAAAGCAAACAACGGAATGTCCCCAAACATTACATTTGGGACATTGAATAGTTCTAAGGGCAAGAAGATGAGTTTCGGAACATTTTGTTTCTTTTTCGAAATCATGTCCGCAATCTTCACAATGACAATTGATATTAATGGTGGAAGAATGAAGTTCTGGAATGATTTCCATTTCTTCCAGTTCTTCTTCGTCGCCATCGTCTTCTTTCCCGTCAACATCCTGTATCTCATTATTTGGGATATTCATCAGGGTTTCGATTGGAACGACATTAGCACAGGTTTGTTCGGCTCCATCACGATCTTCCGACTGACATTCAAGCTCCTGAGATTCTGAAACCTTCTCTGTTGCTTCTTCGACTTCGATAATGTTTTTGGGTTTTGTGATTTTTTGTGGTCGTGGAGCTTTTGGTGCTTTGACCTGAGACTCATTTGCAATACGTGTTCGGAAATGAAAGTTTGTAATTGTTCCTTCTTCAATACCCTGATGTATCCAATTGAAGATAGAAGATGGTTTGATCTGAATTTTACCACAAGACAATTCAACTAGTTTTGCTGTAATATCTTGCCTGCTGGTTCCAGATTCAACATCTTCGTTAATGAATCGTTCAAACGTTTTCCCTATTGCTTGTTCAAGTTGCATCTTTTTGTTTGTAGATTTTTTTCCTTTAGGCATATATGGTGCCCCTTTCCATGAATTACCTAATCTTGCCACAAACGTTTGTCTGAGTCAAGCCATTTCGTATGGCCAGATAAAGAAAAAAGGGGCATAGACAACAGCCCCTTCACAATCTTTAGTTTGCGTATCTTTTGTTATTCAACGGAATAATCATCAGATACTTCTTGAGCAACCATAGGTTTCAGTGTCGGCATTGCCGTGAATTTCTGAAAGAAATCAATTGCTTCATCAGCCGTTACATTAACCAGTTTTCTAAATGCACGACGAACATTCGAAAGATCTCTATCAAGAAAATCAAAACAAGTATCTACCCTCAATCCAAGAGGATTGACTTGATAACCCATCAGCCAATTGAATGAATTGTGGAATACAAGACTAAATTCTTTCATTCCGTATTGGTGTCTCATCCAAACATATTTCTCGAACGCCAGAGATTGCTTAAGAATAGAGATAACACCTTTGAGACAATCTTTAGAATCTGGTTTGCCTTTACAGAAATTCAAGCTGCATGGGCATTCATGTGTTTCAAGGCTTTCAACAATTCCTTGTAAATTCTTTCTCTTTCCAGTTCTCTCAGGAAGAGAAAGATCACGAATAATTTTTGCTGCTTTTTGAATAGGGGTTTTTTCCATGATACAATAAAGGAAGGCATTGTTGATGCTCTCATCAACAACCTCTTTTACTATATCGAATGGATTGACTTCAAACCTAACCTCTTTTGAAGTAGCAAGAACTTTGAGAGACCACAGATTTTCCTCTAGAATTTCCTCTAGAAGATGTTTCTCTTCTTCATCATGGTAATCACCACTAGCAAGACGTTGGGTGAGTTCTCTGTGTTCCCTGTTTAACAATTCGATTTGTTCAACTTCGGTAACTGGCATCGAAATACACCTTTCTTGAAAGGACCATTGTTAGGGGGCGAGGTCTTTCTATTACTTAGATATACTGACACGGATTTTTTGGGTGCCGATTGCCTCCGATCTGTATCCAGATTTGTTAATGAATTGCAGAACCTTCTCCATCTGGACATTCCCAATTAAACTTATAATTTCATTGCAATCGAATTCTTCATTAGGATGAGCTGTTGTAACAAATTGCTTAAGAAAAGAGAGCAAAGTAGCTTTCTTGTGCTTAGATACCCTTGGACCTGTTTTTCTTTTCTTTTCAGTCAAGACCATACAAGATCCTGTTTCCTGTTCTGTCGATTCTTCCACCAGATCAGTTTGCGATTCTCTCTCAGCGACCTTCTCTGACATTGCATCAACGAATCCAGATATTGATTCGATTTGGCCACTGATATGGCTCACGACTCTTGATGGTATCTTGTTTTTCCGACATGGTTCATTGCCGACAAGACGTTGAAACATACCGATGATATCAGCAGCAGACATTTTAATACAACTATTTTCCGAAAGAAATACCGTGAGAGTTCCACCTTCATCCATATTAGATGGTTTGTCTGAAAACCTAATAAGTTCCATGATTTTGGTTGCCTTTCTTCCCTATGAGTCCTATCAATAATCTCCACTGAAAAAATGTTGTTGGAAAATAAAAAAATGAACTGCTACTTCTACTACTTACGGGAGATTAATCGAATTACGATGTACTGTCAAGAAAAAAAGAAGGGGGCTGGAAGATTTTTTTCGAGCATCCCCTGATACCCGAAATATCGCTTCCAAGCCCCTGTTGGTGGGCTATCGCCTTCACATGTCATTTGCAAAAAGGAATTGCTCCAATCTTTTGAGAATCGTATATAGAGACAGGAGAAATAATATGAGAAAAACACCATACGTTTGGACACCAGAAAAAACAAACCTTTTAAGAGAGTTGTATCCAACTACGCCAAAAGAAGAACTAGTCAAGATATTTGGACTTCCTTGGAACAGGATAAATGATAAATCCCATAGAGAAGGCTTTAGGCAATATGTCCCTTCTGCCGACTTCTCCAAGTTGCTTGAGTTCAAGGAGCCAAGAGCTGCAATGTATCTTGGAATGCTTCTTGCTGATGGACATTTTAGTAAAAGAAATGGCATAATGATAACTCTTCACAAAAAAGATAGGTCATATCTTGAGAAAATGCAAGAGTATTTTTCCTATGAAACCGAAATAAAAGAAGCTAAAAATAGACATGATTGTTATTTGTTAGCGACTAATCACAATACTGTTCCTAAGATTAGAGAAAAATTTAATCTTAGTGTTAAGAAAACATGGAACCCGCCACTCTCTTCCGATATTGGGATCAACGGCAATCCTGATTTATTTTTCTCCCTAATCGTAGGATATATAGATGGGGATGGCAGTATCGGTATTGATCCAAGGTCTGGAAAACCAAACGTTCGTTTCCGATGCCACTCTTCTTGGTTCGAAATTATTTCTCATATACAAAATTTCCTTTACTGTTATTTTGGCATAAAGAAAGGAAATGACAAGGGCGATGCAACTGTAAAAAATAGATGCGCCACCCTTGCCATATATGATCCATTGCTTCTATTCCGAATGAAAGAGAAAACTAATGAATTAGGTTTGTCTCCATATGTTCTTGATAGAAAGTGGTCTCGTATTACATACGAAAATACTGTCCTGAGAACAGCAGAGCTACGAGGTCTACATCGCTCATCCACAGGACAATATGTTCCGTATTTGCAATAGATTTATCTCATCCATGCCAGAATGTTTGCGCTAAGAGTTTAAGAGCTTCTGAATTAAGATCGTTCAAGTTTTGGAGAACGATACATTTTTTATAGAAATTCTTAACCCCCTCGCAACACATTCCGAATGCCAGCTGCTCCATACCGGCTGCAATAATTCGTTGGTTAGCTTTTAACAACTCAGTATCAAGCAAACCACCGTAGTTACCACCGTTGCAACCACTTGGTAGACCATCGGCAAGAACAATCTGTATCCTTCTCTTCTCTTGACGTTTGGCCAATCGTGCAGCTCCCCACAAGATAACCTCATGGTCTACGTTACAACCACCGACCACACCCAAATTGGGATCAAGGGGATTGTCTTCATAATATGGCATATGAAGAGAACACGAACCCATGCGATACTTCACGGCATGGAAATCCTCATTAAACGCCTTGAATACCCAGCGATTGACAATATCTGAATGCCTGGTAAATCCAGATTTCTTTGCAAAATCCTTGTCTTCAATCTTGGGATCAGAGGCATTGTAACCAATGATCTCAAACGGAACATGCAGTGCATTCAGAACCTCGCCAAAGAGGATAGAACACTGAGCTGCCAACTGAGCCCTTGTCATCGAATGACCATTCTCATAGCTGCCACAAGACTGCATTGAACCACTAAGGTCAATGACAATCTGAACAGCACTCGATAGGCTCTTGCCAACAAACTTCTTGGAGAACAAACGTTCAGAACCAAGAGCTAGTTTGTAGAAAGAACGACTGTGAAGCTTACCCCTCTTCAAATTCGATTCAAGCCGTGACTGAGACTCAGCCTGAAGGAATTGAGTCAGTTGAGCCCTTACCCATGCGATCCTTGCACTGATCTCGTTGTAGATCACCGTGTACTCATTTTGGTGCATAGGGGCTATAAGAGTACGATCATGGGCATTAAAGGGAATATATGTGTCACAATCAGGAACATGAGACATACGAAATTTAGGATTTCTTTCGTTTTCGATCTGCTTAAAGAATTCTTTGATGAACTCCATAAGAGTATCGACTGCCATCATTTGAGCTTCATCGCCCGAATTTTGGGCAGTCTCATATTCCTCTTGCACGGTTTTGCTAGGATCAAAGTTTTTGGGAGGAGTTTTGGGACTCTTATCGGCATCACCATCACCGTCTTCGTCTTTGTCTCCACCTTCACCGTCACCATCTTCCTTGTCTTCTTCTTCATCCTTGCCTTTACCGTCACCTTCACCCTCATCTTCTTTATCGCCTTGGCTTTCTTCGCTATCATCCTTCTTGTCTTTGCCTTGGCCTTTACCCTTCTGATCTTTCTTATCTTTCGGATCATCACCCTTGGAACCACCATCGGAATCTTCATCATCAGAACCATCATCGTTCTTTTTTTCAGATTCCCCCTTGCCGCTATTCTTTTCTTTCTTTTCTTCCTTATCTGGCTTATCCTTGGATTTTTTCCCCTTACCTTTGCCCTTGCCGCTTTTTCTTTCTTTGTCTTTATCGTCGGAGTCCTCATTTTCGGACTCACCTTCACCATCGCCTTCACCTTCTTCTTTTTCATCAGACTTGTCGTTTTTCTTGTCTTGGTTCCACTTGGCAAGGATTTCTTTGGCTAGCTGAAGAGTAACCTTATGCCCCTGCCGTCTTTGTTTGGTTGCTGCTTCGAAACGACCATCTTGAAGAATTTCCCATGCAGAGTCATGGTAGGGTTGAAGCTGATCGCTCATCGGGGCAACACCATACCCAAGAAGCTCAAACAACAAGCTATGCATGAGGTATCCCCAAGGATTCATCGTGCCATTAAGCATCCACTCATCACAATGTTTGTGGAATTCCTTGATACGATACCAGCGTTGATCTTCATCATCACCAATAACGTGATATTCATCATTCAGCTCAATACGGGCATCTTCAAGAATGTTGCAAAAATCACGCAACGTTTGACCGTAAGTTGGGTTTCCCTTGCAAACCTCAACGTCCGAAAGAGCATGATGTTTCCGTTCATGGTAATCGAAACAATGATATTTGCGGGCTTCATCCTCATTCATCGCACCTGGATTAACCTTCGGAAGAATAAGAATGTTGTTGACAGGATCGTATCCAGCATCAGCACCTTTTGGCAAATTAGTGGTGAAGACATACTTGAGCTTGATATCACCAGCCAAGGCACGACCAGTAATCTGAATGTCACCTGCGAATGTCCTGAAATCTCTTGCCATCTCGTTTCCTTTCGTCCCGTAGTCGGGCAGTCCTTCTACAGATAGACTGGCAGGTTCGGTTTTTTTGGGTGCCGATTCGTCGTGCCGATTAGGTCAGAGCCACGGTTTTAGGACTTGATATACAGCTTCGTCCAAAGTTATTTCTTCGTATATTCCGCTTGTTAGGAAGCCAGCAACATCTTGGAATGCCCACAGATCATCCTGCTGTTTCTTTGGGAGAGTATTCTTAACCTTCAACGCTTCTTTGTAGGCAGTCAGGACTTTTTTTGAATTGTATCTGCGCTCAATCATTTCTTCACCTTTTCTACCAATGGAGCCAATTCTCTATCCCAATAACCCAAGGTAAATACGCTGTCTCCATCATAACGAACTTCGTAATCGAATGGCTGTTTCGGTCCTTTCTCAAGTATACTAACAATAGTTATCTTGAGTTTCAAGCCCTTTTCGCCATACTTGATACTTGTTACTCTGTCTCCAGGTTTGAATCTTAACATTATTCTACCTCGTATGTCAAAACCATAGATTTTGTTTCTGATTTAGTCTTTGTAGCAAATTTTTCATTATATAGACTAACGGCCTCTTTGATGCCATGAATAAAATCACGACGAACACCAAACCAGTTCATTCCCACTTGAGATAGGTATAGGGTTGCATTTTCTACAATATATTCGGACCTGCCACTATTTTTTTCTTGTATCCAAATACGATCAAAAATATATTTTTTACATTCGGTTCTAGTGGGTTTGGTGAACTCTAAAACTCGCATCAGAACGAAATCGTCTACTTCGTCATACATTGGAGGATCAAGCACTTGCAGTTTGATATGCCGATAATCAGTTTCGGTATCTTGTTTCTTCTCAGGAAGAGGATGTTCTTTTCTATAATTCAGTATTGTAAGGCATTTGGGACAGGTCACATTTTCATCAATAACGGTTGAGTGTCCGCTAAATGGGCTTATAATCAATCCACATTCCATTTTATCGTAGCAACTGACTCTTCGGGCATGAATGAACGGTTTTTCTTTTTTCAATTTGGCAATATCCCTAAGACAATCTGGACAAGTCACTTCTTCTTCTTTTCTGGTATATTCCAATCCTTGTGGGAAAAACTTATTATTTCCATAACAGCAAAGAGAAAGTCCAGCATATTCGTAATGTACATAAATTGTTTTTTCAGTTTCAGGAGCAATCTTCTTTTTCATCATTTCGAGACAATCTGAACAAGTTACCCATTTCGGATTTGTAGTGGTCTTGGAACGGAAATGAGTCTTGAAAAACACAGTTGAATTAGGACAGCAAAGAATATCTCCAATGCCATTTTTAGTGGCCATGTGGGTGAAATGTTGTTTATCTTTAATATCGTAGGCAACGGTCTGATGCACTTCGTCTATCCTCTCCTTGGTGCAATGAGGATTGTTGTGAAATTGTATTTTTGCTTGTTGCCTCAAATAAGCAACAATTAGTTGAGAAAGCAACGGCACTTCTTTTTCAGTCCTGGACAAAGACAACATTTCTTTTACATAATCTTTATTCAGAACAGGTTCCTGCAATCCATTCAGATAACATCTGTCCATTGGGATTTGCAGTATAACTCTTGATGGATAACCATACAAGGTGAATTGATACACATTCCCATCTAAGTTAATATCTTGGCTAGACAAGGCATTGCCAGTCAAATCCCGATACTGATCTCTAAGAAAAGTTATCTTAATATTGGCAGCTATTCCATAACTAAGAATGCTCTCAAATTCTTTCATTTCCTTATCGGTTGGAGGAATGAATTTAGATTTAACCTTTTCTTTTTCAGAACCGAGATCAATATCTTTATGCTGAAGGTTGATATCCTTATTGGGAAGATGGTTTTCTTTTGTCCAAAGATAATCTTTACCTAATTCCTTCATCATCTTTGCAATTACTCGAAGACAATGCTGACAAGTTACTTTCTTACGGTCTTTGCTATAATGCAAAGAATCACGGTATTGATGACTTGCGCTAAGATTGCAAAGTGGATTGCCACTAACTTTATGTGGGAAATGAATTTTATTTTCTTTCATGATTATCTCCCTATACGAAAATGTCAGCCTGAATTTTGTGAATAACAGAAGTCCACTTCATTTCCATTTTTACTTCTGTCGAGTTACCACCCTCCATTGCAAGATCAATTCGGAATTGCCTATATCGTTCTACAGCTTCATTAACTATGTCGCCTTCAAATGGATAATCGTTTGTGGCAACCCGAAACTCTTCCGTACAATCTGAAAAGGTCTCTACCTTGCCATTGGGCCTGGTCCTTGAGTGCTTGGTAATCCTAACCTCTATGGCATAGATATATGTTGTTGAGGTTTTCATGATTTTTTAGTCTTTTTTTCGGTAAGACTATGACTGAGTTTAATGCCATGATCGAATTTAATTTTGGAGTATTCCGAAGGCATCATATCTACCATTGTGAGATAAAATTCAATCAAATGTGACATTGCCTCTTGTCTATCTATCCCTTGAATTCGTTCTAGCTCAGATAGTTTTTCATCTATTTCTGAGGATACCTTAACGGTGAATTCTACTGTATTGTCCATTTTGTAATTCCTTTCCTAAGAAAAGAAACTAAGAGGGGTCAAGCCCCTCTTAGAATCCAGCGGCTGCCAACGTTGCCTTGTGGGAGTTAATGAAATCGGTGTCCTCAGTGGGCATGTAGGCCCCACCCCAACGCTGTGTTACGATATCCCGAACCGCAGACCAGAATTGGGGCGGGAAATCATGCACGATGCAGTACATCGCTGCCTTGTGCCATCCGTAGACATCATACAATTCGGCAAACCGAAGAATAGACCTTAGACCGAATTGATGGTCTATGTTACCAGTGCCAGCCGTACATGCCTTACGGATAAGGAGAACGATACCATCCTTTTCGGGATGATCCTTCTCATGGTGGTAAAGTGCATCCAACACAGCGGGCTTCACCAACGGTTTGATAAGCTGTTTCTCAACCTCAGGCTGATAATCCAGATGGAACTTAGGACCAAGACGATTGAGAAACGACCGATCCTGGCTTTGTGCATTCGGGAAAAATCCCGTATCATCACCAAACCCCCAAGTGTTGCTGGTGAAAACCATTCTGAAATCAGGATGAGGAGTAATGACTTTGAACCCATCTTCCGTATCCAGAACAATCTTTCCATTGTCCTCAGAAATTTGCTGGAATGCAGTATTGGCAGCACTGGTCATACGGTCGAATTCATCGAAGATGAGCATCCAACCTTCCCGTGCTGCTCTTGCCATGATACCTTCAGTAAAGGACGTAACCGAAACACCCTCTACATTCTTAATTTGCATTGATCCAAGAAGATCGCCAGCTTCATAGACCAGAGACAGAGAACGACGAAGAGTGGTTTGCCCCTTAAAAGCTCCAATCTCTTCAAACAAACGAGACTTGCCAGAACCAGTAGGACCAACAAGAAGAACTTTGTAGCCACGTTCCACGGCAATCCTAATGTCCTTGAAGTTATCAGGAGCAATATACGGATACTTGAATGCCGTAAAAGTCTTGGTATTCTTTACAGGAACATCCATAACGGGAACCTCTTCGGTTTTTCTTTCAGTAACGTCGAAAGAATCGGGAAGGGCGAATGTATATCCTTCCGCTCCGTAGCTTGCCGCAATGTTGTGGCCATCTTCCAAACCCATGATGCCAGAATTGGGTTTTTCCTGTTTCATTTGCCACCGAATACGGTTCATATCGGCAACAGCAAGAACCTGATACAAATCCTGATGACTAATTGTAACAGTATGCGAACAAATCTTTCTTGCTCTTTCCTCGATAAGAGCTACCAAACGAGCAACCTCTTCAGAAGTTACTCCCATTGGGTTTCTGCGAACTGAAGGAGCCATTTCCCTTTCCTTTCATTTACTTCTGTATTGAACTTCGATGGACTTCATTTCCGACCCTGTTAGGTCTCGTCCCTCTGATATCTAAGATACTGTTTCCGTTTTTTTGGGTGCCGATACTGACGGGAGAGACAAGCCGGGCAGTGATAAGAAGTAAATAGTCAATTCACATACCCGGCTTGTTTGCTACATTCGATTACTCAAAAGGACCACGATCATTGTGGATGTTTCCAATGATACGACCACCGGCCTTAAGAGCTGCGGTTTGCACCGTAACTGTAATATACATCACCATGATTGGCATCAAAACAAACGAACTCCATGCAATCAATCCGATTAGCCATGCACAGAATACGGCTGTATCCGGGTCCATTCCATCCTTGATTGAAGATGCAACCACACCCTTGCCAATCATAATAATGAACTTTGTTCCCCACCACAAAAGAAGAATGGCAGGTACGCCACAAATAATACTGGCACAACCCATGCCATCGTTTGCGCCACGTTTCTTTATGGATTTTCTAAACATTTTGTTTATCCTTTCTGGCAAAACTTATCCAGTAAAGTTCCTGCCGCATTTGTGGCAAGTAACCACTTTTGTTTGTTTCTCTGTCTCGACCGTTGCCCCACACATGGGACATTCAATAATCTTGAAATCCGGCGAAATCACAGTATATTCGGCATTCATATCCTTCAGGTCTTTGACAAGATCGCCACTGGCAAAGCCAGGAATGGAAATAACAGCAAATGCAACCGAATAACGTTCAAAAATCTTCATCATCTTGGCAGGTTCTTCCTTGCCAGTTTCCATCAGATACCACTTCTGGAAGAATTGACGATATTTGCCGAACAGTTCATTGGAATCTCTGTTAGTACGAATATCACCAAGCTGAGGAATTTTGAACATAACCGTAAATGGTTTGGATTCAAATGACATTTTATCATAAATCCACATGCCACCACGGTGCTTGTGAGCCGATACCAATCCAAAGCATTCAAGCAATGGATCAGTAGCTTTAGGCAGCGAAACCGTTACGAGAGGACTTCCTTCTTTCTCGTACTTGGCGAATGCCTTCTTAGCTTCAGCCGAAAATTCGGCTGTTTCGAAATCAGGAAATGTTTTGAATTGTGACGTTGCTTTCGACATTGTTTTCGGCATCGTTTTAGTCCTCATCAGTAGGTTCGAAACACATGGTACTGTCATCGCTGGCCAAAACCATGATGGCATTATCCATTGACTTGGCTCCATTGCACTTTAGATACTGGAGCTGCATACTGTTTTTGGTCGGAGCACGAAGAATGAAACAAACCGTTTTGCCTTCCTGAAGAAGATCAACAGTTTCTTTATCCTTGGACATTCCCGCAATGAATGCTCCCTCAATCTTACTGCCAACAAGCTCAGCAGATTGAACAACAGCTTTCATGGCCATTGCCTTCTCTTCCATATTGCCACATTCAAAACCAAGAGATTCGTGAACGTGACCATCCCAAAAGAACAGGAGAGTTGACTGAAGCTCCGTTGGGGTAATGCGATGAATTGCTCCAACAAGAGGTCCATGAATGACCTTCAAGTATCCTGAATTCTCAAGACTTACCTTGGGATCACCTGTTTCTTGCTGAATTGGGAATTTGTTATCCATTTTCTTTGCGTTTTCCTTTCTGTGTCCTATGAACCGTATCCGGTCTATTACTCCTACGTTCTTAATTCTACTACAAATTTTTTTGGGTGCCAATTCGAACCTATGGGGAGAGGGTCCGACGTAACCCTCTCCCCGCTGCCCCCAGCCTCTCTCTAAATCACATCATTCTGAAGGATTTCAAGGGCATTCGCCTTGATCTTTGCCGCCGTGCCGAACCAGATTCCCTCAAGACGAAGCTCAGTGGGATTCGATCCATCGGGAGTACGACCTTTACGGCTATGATCCGCCCAATCGGCAACCGATGTAAAAGCTGCCCACTTGGTTTCAGATACATCCGATGGCTCACAAAAGATATCCATGATTTCGGCACGTTTGGATTCGTTGGAATTCTTACGTTGAGAGCCATCCTTGTTCTCAACCAATTCCTTATCGGGGAAAAGCATTTGAAGGTAACGACCCATCAATTCCTTGCCGAAAGGCTCATCAACCATACGCTGAAACACTTCAGAAGCTTCGGCGAAATAGTTGTATGCCTTCTTGAGCATCTTGCTGGATTCGTTAATTCGTTCCTTGTTGTTCTTCGTGTGTTTGATTGCAACCGACATTGGCATTCCCTTGACAGGAGCCGTAAGCGCAACGTGACGACGACGAAGATAAGGGACGAATGCAGCGGTCAGGGCAAGAGAGCCATCGTGAGACCAGTTAATGATGATATGCCGATCAATCTCGTCTGGTCCAATCTTGAGCTCTTGAGGAAGACGAGAGACCATCCAAAGACGACGACCTTCATCAAATTCCCCACCCTGTTCAAGAGTGATTTCATTTGTGTCAAGAACATCTTGAAACATCTGAAGCGCATCTTTGTTTTGAATTGTGGTATAACCACGACCCAAGACACCAAGAACTACCTTGGTATCTTCACGAATGATCGGGAAATGACGAGTGAGCTGAAGACCATCAAGTTCGGGATTGGTTGATACAGTTTTCAGCTCATGCTTGGAAATCTGCCAATCCATTCCAGCTTCTGTGATTGCATCCTCCACATTGGTTGCGTGGATAGGTTTCCCAAGACCATGCCACTTCTGAACAGATGCTTGATAATTCCTTTCGGTTGCCAGTGCCATTTTGCTTTCCTTTCTTCCTTTCAGTTTCGTTCCTTCTACCAAGGAAGATACTGTTTCCGTTTTTTTGGGTGCCGATTCGTTCGGGGTTGCCGATAGGGACGTTACTTCTTGACCTTCTTCTCTTCGGTTCCCTTTTCCTTAGCGCCCTTGACCTCAAACGTCTTCTCACAAACCGAACAACGGTACTGTCCTGGCTTGCCCTTGAGAGGACTGCCAGACCTCATACCAGGACCATATTTCTTGTCCTGAAAATCATGCTTGCAGCTACACTTTCCAATTGCCATTTCGATCTCCTTTGATCTTTTGTTTTGTCTTGGGGTCTTGCCCCGATACTACCTATCTTGTTGTTTCCGTTTTTTTGGGTGCCGATTCGAGGCGATGCCCAAGGCATCAGTGCCGATTCGGATCAACCTGCCGTTCAGACTTGATGCTTTCAGCAATCAATTCATTTGCTTCTTTTTCGCTAATTTGATAAACCCTTCCATCTTCTTTGGACTGGATTAGTTCTTTGTTTGTGGTTACAGCTTTCTGCCATTCTCTCTTTACTGAATTCCATCTAGAGACAGATAGGTTATCTTCGACTTTCCAAACAATATCCTGAAATCGCATTGTGTAGAATATCATTTTTATTCCCTTCCTTTTGTCTACTGGTAATATTTTGTTCCGCAATTATTACATTTCATTTCGCTATAATGCAGCCTTTCGTCACAACGTGGGCAAACCTTATCTGATTTTTCGCTCATATTACAAGAAGGAATTGGGTCATTGCTGTTTGGAAGATGTTCCTCTTGAAAATCGTGCAGAATGTTAATGATATTCTTTTCTGCTTTAGATAGATCATCTTGGTCTATTCCCTTTAGATGAGAATAGATATCAAGAACAAGCTCTGCCACAACAGATTCCTTAATAGTCAGTGCCATAGCTTCTCTCCTATCGAAAAATTGTCTCACAAAAACCTTGGCCAGTCAAGCTCAAAACGCAGAACTACGTTTTTTTTTTGGCTAAACCATAGCCATAGGTGGAGTTTTCCTACCTCTGTTCCGACGAGAGTTCTGTTTGATAAATTCATTTGTCATGGTGATGATTGTATCGGTATCTTTCTCTACCTCAAACTCACCAATCAAATCAGTTATCGGGATTATCCTATAATCCTGTATGCATTCAAAACTATGCCCAACAGTTGCATGAAATCGCAATAGTTCTTTTTGCTTTTCTGTAAGAGATTTGTAAAATACCAAACGAACTATCTTTACGTTGTCTATGCTACTGATAGTTACTTCAAGCATCTTGTTCTCCATTCGGCAAACAAAGCATTTTTCTCCAATTTTCTACCGTTGTAGACCCATCCAAACTCCAGCCATATTCAGTTAAATCAAATACTTTAATAGGATCAAATACTTTAGTGTAAGCAATGCCAGATTTGCGAAGAACCAAACCATACCTTTTATTGTCTGTTTTGTTCTCTATCAAAACTTGTCCTCTATCATCAGGCTCAGACACCAAACATCCAATTTTCTTACAATAATCAATAAAATCATATTGATTCATTGTTAAAGGCACACCAATTTCAAACAAATTATTGATGTAATGTTTTATTTGATGGGGTTTCATCGTATGCGGTTCCATCGTCTTTCCCTCTGTCGATGGAGAGAAACGAGCCGTTTTTTTGGGTGCCGATAGGTTTCAATGTTCGGAAATATTTTTAGCTATAAAGCCAATATGACAGACAGGACAAAAAACAATTTCGCCCAAATATCCGCTTGCCTCTGAATCGCAATTCACACAAATAAAATAAACAAGACCATTTGGTTCTTTGCATCTAACCCACTCAGACAATCCTTGTGCTTTGTTCGTATTGCCTTGGTGCAGAGCAGCTCTTAGTTTTCTTTTGGATTTTCTTGTGGGATGAATTGTTTCGTCAACAGCAATACCAGTTATGATTCTTCTTCCAGAACTAGCTTTCTGAATTCGTGTTTTTTTATGATTGATATTGAATTCATATTCCTCGGCAATTTTTGGTATTTCTTTTCCTAAACATTTAATTGACTCTATACTATCTGTTGAGAATGTCAAATCATCTACATATCTGGTGTACTGTACTTGTTTGAAATTCCTATAAAGCAATTCCACTACAGCTTCATCGAATGAGGATGCTGCTATATTGGATACGGCTGGACTTGTTGGAAGACCTTGTTGTGGAGCTCCATCAAAAAGAACTTGTGATATTATGTCTTCTGGTAGTTTGCCACGAAGATGTTTTTCTGTAATGGAACCAAAAAAATCTTTGAAGTCAAATGAAATTGTATATTGATAGTTAGAGTGAGCCAATGCATTTGTGACTGATGACTTCCTGTGTGCGAAGCCATGTTGAACATGATAATGATCTGCTGTTTCTTGATATCGAATAATTTCTGGAATTAGTTTTTTTAATATTTTTTTTTCTTGTCGGTTAGGAATGTATAATTTTCTTAATTTTCCGTGGATGTTTTTTGTCTGTATTCTCATCTTTATATGTATTTAGAAGGGAGATTTACTGATATTGCAAAAGAGAGTTTTAGGATTGCTCTGGTGAGAGATTTAGCGAGTGGGGAATTCCCCATGGAATTCCGGCTTCAAATGAGCTAAATATCGAGCAAGAGAAATACTAAAATGATCTTGTCTTTGATAAATTCAAGTATTACTTCAGCTTGGCGAAACGCACAAGTCTAACCTGAATCGGAGGCCAATATATAAAATCTCCCTTCTAAATACCTATTGAGGTAAGTTCGGATCAAACGAAAACGAATCAATATACTCCCGACGATGCGGTTCTTTATGCTTTGTCGCAAGCTTGGCTAATGAGTCGGCAGTTTCATTGTGTATGTTCTTGCAATGTCCCTTAATCCATTGAAACTCAACAGATTTGAATTTCTTTATGAGATTTTTTATTTCATTAACCAACTCAACATTCTTTTTGATTGTCCAAGTTGGATTTGAAACTGCATTGATAGCCCATTGACTATCTGAATGAACAATAACTTCGGCAATCTCAGGATTTCGTATTTCCAGCAATGCCTTGAGAATGGCAGTCAATTCCATTTGGTTGTTTGTTGTTGTCGGATCGGGAACAAAGCCGGATATGTGTTTATGTAGAGGTTTGCCGTTCTTAGTACCAATAATAATTGCTCCCCATCCTCCCGGACCTGGGTTTTTTTCCAAATTCGATCCATCGGTATAGATAGTAATTGGTGGCATTATTTAACTTTCTTTTGCCTAAGTTCGTATTGGCAAAATGGGCAATCATTCTGTATTGTATAGATATACACGCTAATAATTTCATTGCATCGTGGACAACGAATGTTGTTATCGAATTTCTTTTCTCTTTTTTTAATTACAATAGCGCCAACAATACCAATGATAAATATAGTGGCCATTATTGCAAGAAAAATTAGAACATCAGTCCTATCGAATTCAGCTAACATGATCCACTACCTCAAATCTTTCTATCAGACTTACTGGAACCTCATAGAGTTTGCCTTTATCCTTAACTCTTCCATTAATCGGATGAATGGTCTCCAGTATTACCGATTCTAAATTACATCCTGGCTTAAACCAAACCTTTACATATTCGTTAGGTTGTTTGGACAAAAATGCTGTCTTTAATGAAGTGGATAATTCTTTCTTTATCTTGCGATCAGCCAAAAGAACCGATCTCCATTCTTCATTGACTCCAGACCTCGCATATTCAAGATACGATTTTGGGCAAAGAAGAAACTTCTCATCTTTTGGAAAATCCACTTCATCATAAATATTAACTCGCCACTCTCCACCTATGTTGACAAGTTCAAGACAACGAAGGAAAAATCTGCCATCATTGATAGAACAAAGAACCCAAAGAACAGTACCCCTCATAACCTTTCGGAAGACTTGGAAATATTCCGATTCCATGTCCTCAAGAGCCAGGTTAATAGCACTTAATTTCTTATGTATGTTCCTTGTTCTATCAGATGGCTTCTTTTTCATCCCTTGCCAAACAATCCCTCAATATAGCTTTTGATCGCCTCAGGGGAGTCCAAGGTTCCGAACTGTACCGTAGCCGGTTCTCTCGAAGGAGCTACGCCAGGAGCTTTGAATGGAGCACGATAACCACCGGGATTTGCCATTGCATTACTAACGTCTGAATAGCCACGTTTGTAAAGCTTTTCATCACGCTTAGACCAATATCCCCGTTCTCCAACTTTCGGATATATCTTTTTCTGAGGATAGGCATTAATGGCACCCCAATGAACCTCTAGATCATCATTATCGTAAAGGAACATGAAGTAGAATTTATTGTGCCCATCTTTTGTGTTCTGTAGAGCACATTGTTTTCGAACATTAGACGGCATTACCATTACTCCTTATCCTCATTCTTTGAGGAATTGAACAAATCCGACACATAGGACCGTATGCTATCTGCGCTTCGCATCCTATCGGAATTATCATTATCTTCATCGTCTTCGTCTTCATCGTTTTCGTAGTTATCTTCGTATTCTTCTTCCTCTTCCTCATTTTCTTCTTTATCGTCTTCATCGGTCAGAAGAGATACATCCCCTACAACAGCATTGCCATTACTTGGCATTGTGAATAGACCATCTAGTTCAACGAATACTCCAAGGGAATTGATATCACATTCATCTTCTTCATCCCTCTTAACCGCCTTGATTGTTTCTTCGTCAATGTCCAGAAACGAAAGAAGTCCTGCATCAACTCCACATTCACCCAATAGAGTTCCATTCTTGTAGATGGGATAACAACCATCCCCATATGCGGTAGAGAAAATAACGCAAGTACGTCCATTGATATCGCAACATTTTCCTGTACGACGAAAATCTTCAAGATAGTCACTTTTCATCTTAATCTCGCCATCCGAATCCTTATACGGATGGCCCATTGGAGAACCGCCAGGTACAAGCTCCAGCTTGGTATGCTCATCACAAAAAGCATCCCAAAGTTTATCTGGAACAACATAGCAGGGGTCAATGGCAAGATACCTACCCTTGAGCTGAAGATCTTTTGGAGCTATTCGCCAGTTTGTTATCTTGAAGTTAGACATATCGGTTCCCTACCGTTCCTTGGGATGACAATTTAGAGCTTCATTTTGTTCAAAAGGCTCAGGAGGATTGTCTTTGAAATGCTCATATGCAGCTTGAAGAGTTCGGTATGCTTCAGAACGTTTCTTATGAGCCGAACGAACCCAAACCGAAAACATTCGTGGACGACGCTTGTGAACCGCAGCAACCCGAACCTCTTCCTTCTCAACCATATATCGGGCATGGTCGATAAATTCATCCATAGTAAGAAGATCGGGATGCGTATGGACACCCTCTTGGGTTGAACTTTCCATTGCTTGTTCACGACCATCTTTACGGCAAAAGTTCGTCTTTGGAGAACAAATAGAAACACCATAAAAATGCTTAGGACGTTCCTCATTCTCTACTGGACGATAAACAACGGTAGCTCCACCCCTTGGCTTGGGAACCATATTGTTGCCTTTGTCTAATTGCATTTCACGAAAATGAACAAATTGAACTTTCTTCATCAGATTACTTCCCATTCTTCTTTTCCTTTCTTTTTTCTATTGCTAGACATTTCATAAGATCGGAAATGTCTTTCATTACTGCTACAGTAATATCACCATTTGACGGGTCAAATCTTGAACCTTTTCTCCACCGAACATATCCTAACCACATATTGTCACGTTTTCGGATGACTTCATAGTCGCCATTTTTACATTGGTTGATACGGATGTTTTTTGTTTCGAAGATCATCGTCTTACTTCTTAACTTTCTTCGCAGCACGATTGATTGCGTCGGAACGAGTATCTTTCATCCAATTAGTTCGATTAACAAGTTCTTCGGCGACATAATGATCTTTACACAAAGCCTCGATTACTTCGCTGGAAATATCTTTGAAGTTTTCATCAGAGTAGTTGTAAAGATTTTCATTCGCATTGTCAGTGAATTTACCTTGATCTGCATAATCTCCAGTAATGACAATTTGATCTCCAGCCCAACTTCCAACTATATCGGATTCCTCAATATCACCACCACCCCTACCGTTCCCATCGGCAAGAAGAATGGCCAATCCAGTCATCACGCCACTTGAGCTGTTGCCAAATTCCATCAACTTGGCTCCGTCACCAAATGACCAAGGTGAGATAAACTGTTTCTTTGTGAGGTTCACTATCTTGTAATACTGTCCCATTTCGTTTTCCTTTCTTTCTGTCTTCTTACCGAGATAGATGCACCACTGATTTTTTTGGGTGCCGATTGGGAATGTCTACTTGTCGATCTTGTCCCATTCGCTAATTAGAGAAGAAATGTCTTCCATTGCACGTTTCGGCATCCGGTATGACTCACCTTCCAATACTGCAAAATCTTGTATCAAACCCAAAAGAACGAATGCCCTTCTTGCAATGCTCCACTTCTCACCCATCCACGAATGATAAGCCATGTTTTTGTTAATCTTACTAATGAAACGATGTTGACGCTCAGCAAGTCTTTTGGCTTTATCGGAGGGGGAATGAACCACGCACCACCAACTACCTTCTTCCTCAACCGTAGCTGGTCTTTTGCAGTTGTGGAAGTAAGAGCTTTGTCGGCCTTGAATTCTATGCTGGCATTTATGTTTTTCTGTCATACCGTTCCTCTACCATCTAAGACTCTTGCTCTGTTTTTTTGGGTGCCGATACCGACCTAATTGGTGTCAACAAAACTCTAATGAATTTCATTAGCAATAAAATGAAAATCATATAAAATACCATTCCAACCCAAGATACATGATTATCACCATCTGCCATTAACATCAGAAACAACGTAATGGCACTTGGCGCAAAAACAACATACAGTATTACTTCCCACCATCCATTTATCTTTTTTATGCGAATGGACATTAGAATTATGTTTATTAGAGACATCATAGAGAATAGATAGATTAGGTAAGGAATGTCAAGAGTCATAGTGGCGGTAACGTTCTTTCTTTTTTCCAATTAGGAATAGATTTATCATTCAGTCTGCTGTTGTTCCATGCCATCATTCTTTTGGCGTGAGGAATATCTATGAACTTTGGGTTGAGATATTCGGAAAATTCAACTTTATTCCCAAATCCCATTTTACCTTTAATTTTCACAATCCATTTGAACATCTGACTCTCCCTTCGTTCTTTGTCTTCACTATACACCAAATGAAGAGTTTTGCAATGGCCAAAAAAGAAGTGGCAGAACCTTGAACCGTGTCCGGTCTCGATCCTACCACTTAATCCCCCCGATATTATTTTCGGTAAAGGCTATAGAAGAAACATAAATGAAGCACGACCCATTTTATCAAAACACACAAGAACACGATCTCCCTTATCAATTGTTTGACACAATTCATCAATGTGCTGAACAACTTTTTTTGGAGTTTTCTTTGTAACGCAAGTATCTTCTTTACTGCCATAATAATCCAAAGCTTTATCTCTTTGAGCCTTTATCATTGTGGCATGAATAATCCTTGCTAGGTCTTGTTGTGAGCCTGGATTCATTTGTTTCTCCTTCCTTGTTTGTTAAGAGTTTCAATTCGCATCCTTTTACGGATGAACTAAGAGAACCTGTCTCTTTTCCTCATTTCATCCTTAAAGCAATAAAAGACATGCTCTCCGATCATTCCCAATACCACTACATTCTTTTTGTGAAAGAATGGTGGGTTTCTCGATAGTCCTCTTTTTCTTCTAATTCGAGGACTATGAAAGTATGTTGCATATCGGTATATCCTCTGTTCTACCGCTGTTGTTCTGATATCCTTTTCTGTCAAATTCCTGATGTTTTGGTCAAATGAACGAATTGAACGGTTCATTCTAACCTTACTTGGATTTTTATTCTTCCAAGGATCAAAAACTTCAGGATCAGTTGCGATCTTTTTTTCACTCTTTCCACTAACTAATGATCTATTCTTTATTACACAATAAACGGCATATTGCCCTTTTATCGGTTGACCATTAGCTTCGTAGTAGATTGTAAGCATAACCTCTTTCGGTATAGACTTCAAAGGTTTGCTTGTCTCTTCTGATACGGCAGCTTTGAAAGCCGCATTTGTTTGCACAGTAGGCAAAGCTAATTGCCTCTTGACCTCAGTAACTCTAACAGTTTCAACCTTTCGAGGGGCTTGGACTGGTATTGATAGAACTACTTTAGATTGAACATACTCCTTCTGAACATTCTCTTGAGGCCAAATCGTACAAGTAGTGAAGAGGGCTAATGCAATAATAGCAAAGATAATCTTCATACCTCTTTTTCTCCTTATATGTTTGGTTTTGGGGGGATGTTTATTACTTCTCCTTTCTTTTGGCTTATCCCTCTTTTTCGGACGTAAAAAGCCAATCGACATATTTCTTGACTTCAATGGGATGAAAATGTATCTTGATGCCCTTGAATATAGCTTGAAGATACTGTTCCTTGTTATCCCTAACCCAACAATACGACATTTTTCTGCGTGATTTCCTAAGTATAGCCAAAACTGTCCGATGGTCGAACATATTGGTCACGCCACTCAACCGTATCTTATCAATATCCAGATAAACAGTCAAGGGCATTTCTACTCCAATGTGCTTTTTTTCGTCATTATCGTCATGGAGTTCCATTTTTGATCTCCCTAAAATAACTCTCAATACTCACTTCATTGGCATCCACAAAATCCTTGGATTCCTTCAAGCCAGGAGTTTCTTTATGAAAAGTCAAGGCACGATAAGCCTTAATGGCTTGAATTTTATTAAAAGCACCACCTGAGTAATATCCTGTTCCGCCACCAGGCAATTCTTTCATTTCTGACATTTTTTTGGCAACAGCTCGACATATGCCAGTAAGTGTCTGTGTATTTGGTTCATCAATTCCAGTAAGCCAACCAATGAGCTCCTCAACAGGAACAAAATGGCTAAGATTTGCCACAAGAAGACGAGCAAGTTCCTTGGCATCTATTGTCAAGCTGGGAGGACCATCAGGAATGTTATCTTGGAATTCTTTTGCGCAATAAGGACACTCATGAATTGACATTGTTATCTTCCTTCGGCGGAATATAAGTTAATGTATGGATAATTGGCGGATCAGTATCTTCTACATTAAGAGCTAGAAGTGTTCTGTCCCAATGCGGTTCTGTCATTACTTTGCCACGATATTCGCTGTCATTATTACAGATACATTGGTTGCCTTTTGTAACTAGGCAACGTGGACAATCAAATTGATTCACGGCAATGTCCATATCTTTTTTGGTTGCAAAGTTTCTCATTTTATTTCCTATTAGTTGTTGAATTCTTTCTTATTTGTTTGAGCTTTTCAAGGCACTCAGGGCAATCTACTTGATCCACTATGCCTTGATCTGAGTTAATAAGCATCCCACCATTTTTGTGAATTTCAGTAAAGCTTAATCCACAAAAAGATATTCGGGCATCAGGGTAACGGACAAGGTGTTTCATTTCTTTTTGCCACTCCTCAAGTGTTCTGTCTTTAATATGCGTCACCACCATTTCCTCTATTTGATCCCAAGTCAACATGGTATCGCCGATGCTATCACTAATCCTGACGCATTTATCGTCTTCAACGATTATGACAAATCCAAAGTAAAGACCGATTGAATCAAAAAAATCATTATCCAACATTGACTTGAAGAATTCCAATGGCGGCAAATCAAATGTGGAAACTGGTACTCCTGCGGGTTTGTAATGAAAACCTATGCCATCTACTTCCCAATCGACTGTGCCGTTATCAAATTTCTTTATAGTGGGTGGTTTGTTTTGCATTTTATCTCTTATTCTGCCATTTGTTTGGCTACAAAACTGATACCACAAACCGGACAACGAACAACTTCACCTTTATGTCCAGATACCATTGAGTCACAATTGACACAAACAAATGGGATCGGAATAGAAGGAAATTCCAATTGATTAAGCCGTTCGAATGGTTTAGTTCTTTCCTCTTGAACCGTACTAACAAACTTTGTCCTCATTTTTGCCAAAAAATATCTTCGTTCTTGTTTCGGATGAAGAATGGTGTCCATTTTATTCTCAACTACTCTACTGGAAAGGCATCCCTCTTCAACCATCTTATCAAGGAAAAGAGCTGCAATAGGACCACAGCCAGGTAGAAGAAGAAATCCGCAATCAGTAAGAAGAACTTTAAGCCATGCAGACTGAGCATTGAACTCTAGATTCAACGAACCTTTATCTTTTCTCTCAAGATGATTAAGCACAAGTTTTTTGGCTTTTTGATAATTCACCTTGGGGATAGTGCAAGTTTGAAGAGCATGTTTCGGACTGAAACAACCATCTGGAAGGATATGTTCTGGTTTCGTCTTGATGGGCATCTTGGCTCCCTCTGTTAAGAAAATTGGGGAGTAGACCGTCGCCTACTCCCCGTTCTGTACTATCAATTTGTGTTTTTCTTTTTTTGGGTGCCGATTAGATCGACTACGATTCGGTGGCCCCCTCAATCATAGTGAGGGGAACCACCATTTTTTACCATTCTTTAATTGAGAGCCCCGAACCTTTTTATATTATATTATATTTCGATGGTTCTTAAAAGGACTCTCTTAGTCTATTTTTTTACATTAATTTTTTCTATTAGAGAGTTTCGATGGGGTGATCCAAGAAAAAGTTCACATCGGTGCGCCTCCCGGCTTGTTTATATCGCTGTGTTGAATTGACCCTGTTGCATCTGCCACATTGGCGGATTGAAATCTTACAGGTCTGTGCGATGCCTCCTACTTCCTTACTACAGTCATAAATAAAACCAATCACAATATCATCCAAAATTCTATATCTTCTGTCTGGACACCAAATCCAATTCGAAGATTAAATATCCTATGGGGTGCTCCAATGGTTTCGTTTACATATCGTACCGGCCTTTCTAGGAGGTGCAAATGAAAACTTATTAAGTGTTGTTAGGCACGACCTACACTGTTCCAGAAGGTCAGATTTGGCGGGTTTTGTTTGGAACCGTTTATCCCGCTATCCAATGGGTCTCTCTCAAATGACATACCAAGTATGCTGACTTGAACGACTTACCATTTACATGCCTTTCGTTTCAATCCACGCACCAGTTACGATGCGACTGTCATCAGCCATCACTATACGATACTCTAACCGTGTTTGTCAAACTGATTTTTTGGCCAAAGACTCATTCTCTTCTTTTTTCTTTGGCTTAGGGTCACGAGCTGCCGTGAATAGAGCAAAACACATGAACAATATAGACACAAAGCTGATCTGTATTAATGTTCCAAATACATTCATTATTCGTTCTAGTATCTGCATTGCTCCGACCACCCTAGACCATTTCAGGAATACTAACGAGAGGATTCAAGGTAGCCTTCATGCCGTAACGAACTTGATCCACAGAAAAGATGTAGACCTTGCCAGTATGCGTTTTCCCCTGAACAGGATTTTTTGGCCTATTGGGAAGAATTCCACAAATGATAACTGGCTTATCTCGGAAAAAGAATGTTTTCCCAAAATGTTCCGGCTTGAGACCAAATGAATTGGCGTAAATATCCCATTTCTCTTTGGCACTCTCAACCGCTGACTTACCATCGGTAACTCTGACCTTAATCTTCATTACCATTTCAGTAGGGCCATTAAGAGAACCACCATCTACCTGAAATGAGATACCCTGCTCCTTGCCAAGCTCATCAAGTTCCTCAATCATTTTGCTTGAGAGCTCACGGAATGTCTGTCGGTTAAGTTCGGTAATAGGCATTATACGGTTTTCTCCTTCTTGAGAGTTTTCTTGATAAAGGCATCAAATGAAATGCCCTTGGGAAGAACAGCCGGAAGACGACGATCTTCAAGAGCGTTCTCTTCGACCTTATGAATAGTTTTCTTGTCTGTATTGACAACCAAAATGGTATGTTCGTTATCACCCATTCGAGTCCCGATACCCCAACTGGTTTCCTCATTATGGTACTTCTCAGGAAGCATCTGGCAAAAGATAATACGAGTAAGATAAGGTGCGTCATCCCACCTAGCTTTGCCAAACTTGTTCAGAGCCTTGGCCAAATCACTGGCAATGTTCGATCCATTCCAATGAGTATAAAGCCATACTGCATCTTTCGGGTCTTCACTCTGCATCACAACAACGTTTCCACGATCTCCCATGATTCGTTTCCTTCTTTCTTTTGATCGACTACGATTTTCTATCCTTCTCACAAGGATAGATGGGACTAAACAGTTTTTTTGGGTGCCGATTCCTCTCAATCCTCGCCTTCGGTTTCCTCAACAATATCACGGCAAAGATCAATCAATTCTTTCCTTGCTTGTTTCTCTTCTTCGCTTAGATCGGTATCGTGTATAGCTTCGGCACAATCCTGAAGATCGCCAAGAGTATTCTGGAACCTACAGTAAGACATGTTAGACATTTCAGCCCTCCATTGGTTTGGGATTGCCAACTATATTTAGATCAAATGGAGTATCATCAGTCTCCATTGTTTCACCATACCAATCAAATTCTCGTGCTTGATTGAAAGCCTCAGCTCTTGCATCGGACATTGAAAGCTCTTCGACTTCAAAGGTATGGTATTTTGTTACGGTCATTGCTACTATAACTTCATATGTCTTGAGTTTCTTTGCCATCAGCTAATCCTCCACAATTTCAAACCTTGGAACATCGGGAATGTCTTGAAGCATTCTCTTCAAAGTATTAATTACATTGATAATAGTATCTCCTTGCTCAATAAGGTTAAGGATACTCTGAAGATCATCCTTACTGTAGACTTTATTGCCATCGGTATCCGTTACCTCAGTCAAGGGACAATCCATCGAATCAGTAAGGTAGGAAACTTCTGGCATCAATTCATCGCCACCTTCAGATTGACGAAGAAAGGGAATTTGGTTTTTGGTCAAAAAGAATTCAAGATCACTAAATTCTCCCCAACGAGCTTCTTCATCACAAAACTCAAGAGTAAGGTTTGGACCAAGATACCGGAGAAGCTCTTCTTCGTTCTCGATGTTAAGGGTAGCATCGCCATATTCTGCGGCAACTTCTTGTTCGTTAATCTTATCAATAAGATCGGACACAATAGATCGTTTGATAGTCCCACCAATCCAGATTTTTGCAGAAAGTCTCTCGGCCATTTTGTTTCTCCTTATTTATGCGGTTTTTTCTTCTTCGAATCTCCGAAGATATTGCTTGGTATCACTTTGATCCCAAAGTTCCAATTTCTTATCTCTTGTAAGAGAATTGCCAAGACGAGTCTGATTCAGTCCTTCATTGAAAGCATCGTAAACCAGGTTGTGAATATCAAACAAATCACTTTTGTCTATTTTTGGCATTTTAGTATCCCTATACAAACCGAAGATGCCAAGGATATCCAACCTCATCCTCATCTTCAACACAACGAACTATTTGATTAGCTAGTCGGCACGAATCCTCATTCCTCAAATCCATATCTTTGGATTTATATTGATCGGCTGCTTGATGAAGAATGGGGATAACAACTTCCCTGAAGAAGCTTTGCTGCAATGTCCTATGTTCACGACTAAACACTTCCCGTACAGCTTTGATACGCTCTTCTTCGCCAGACATACAATTTACTGCATGGAAAAGAGCTTCCATTGCCGTCTTAATCTCTTCTGCATCGTGAGTCATCGGTCTTCCCCTTCCATTTGGTCTACCGTTAGAGGATACAGAACCGTTTTTTTGGGTGCCGATTAGGGCTTTGCCTCTGCTCTACAGTTGATTAACATCTATCAACTTAGCATCCTGCAAAGCCTTGACTTCAATTCCACCAACACCAGCTCCATCACCCTCTTGAATAAATAACTTCAAAGCCTTGGAAGCAATTTCTTTCATTTCTTCATGGGTTGGTTGATGATCCTGCCATTCATAGGAAACTTCGATGTTGGCCTTTATGTTGTAAATAGTTTTCATGTCGTTTCTATTCTCCCTTATTGGTCAATTCGCCGCAACGGGCATCCGTTCTATTCTTCGAATCTTCCTCTTCGTTTTCTTCCTCGAAATCTTCATCAGAATAGACCAACAATGACATTGCGAATTCACGACTATTCTCGTTCTCTTTATTCGAGATAACGCCATTCCGAATAGAGTATTCACCACAATTGTTCCCAATATCTTCATCGGCATACTGGATATAAAATGTGGCTTCAGAAAAGACACGGCTTAGTTCGTGGATGATTGGAAATGGATGAGACCAAGCAGTCTGGAATTGAATTGAATTGTCTTCTCGCAATTCATAGTCATAGGAGTTCCACTTGGTTCCCCAATTCGCACAATTCCAATCATACCAATTCCGATCACCGTAAATCTTCCGTTCCTTGTCTCCCAAAGCACCAGTAAAGATATCTTTGGGCATAGGGATAATCTTGGCGAAATCAAAACAATCGGTTCCCTTGTGTATGCCCTCTTCCTCATCCTCGCACACAACAAGCTCAATAACATCTTGTAGCGTTTGTTCGTCTGTACTAATTCTAGTAATTACATGATTGGGCATCTTCGGTTCCTTTCGTTCTTGTTCTCTCTACAGACAAAAAGACACAACCCGTTTTTTTGGGTGCCGATAGACAGATTAGCTTGAATAGACACGAATACCTAATTTATCGCCTAAAGCAAAAAGCAATTGCTTGGTATCCATCTTGAATGAAAGTTCGTAATTCTTAGAATTATTGCCAGAAAGAGTTACGCAGTTATCTTTCATAACAATGTTTAGATTTGCCTCTCCTTCTTCTTTCAGGCACTTAAGAATGTCATCAAAGTATTCAAGGACAGTAAGTTGTCTTGTTCGCATTTTTATTTTCCTTTATGTTATGTGAATACGAAATCCCAACTGGTCTGCCAATGTGATTAGAAGACAATCTGAATCAATTGTGAAATTGAGTTCATAATTGTCAGAATGCTTGCCGGAAAGACATACATTTTATCCATCATTTTCCACAACAAGATATAGGTCTTCTCTCAACTCTTTCTTGAGCATTTCAAGAAGCTCACTGAAATTCTCAAGGATTGTGATTTCTCTTTTCAACATTATACCGTTCCCTTTCTTGCCTTATTTAAGATACTGGCGAAGATTTCAAACAAACCATCTTTCGTTCCAGCAAAATACCAAGTGCCTTCTTCATCCTCATTATAACGAAATACTTCCAATCCATTTCGTGCAGCTTCAAACCCCAATTCGATTGCCCGTTCGACCTCCATTATTTGATCGTCAAAATCAACTGGATTCGATATGCTGACAAAAGCATGAGGAACCGATTCTTCATCAAAAAGAAGATCACTATTGCACAATGCAATAGAGACGACCAATTCACACAACTCTTCTGGAAGGTCTTGAAATCTTACTGTTTCCATTGTTATGACTTCTTTCCAAAGATTTTCTTTATGGTGTCTTCATATTGAATTATACGTTTGATATTGGCAATAGGGAAACGACCACCAACACCGTAATGAGGGTCAACCCACCTATCACCCTGAAAAGCCCGCCAAACCATTCCTACGGTCTTTCCAGACACTTCTACGACCTCATAGAATGCCTTGCCATCGGCAACATTGGTGGCGAATATCTTGCCTACCCCAATACCCTCAATAGCATCGGAAATAGCCATTGCCTTTCGGTATTCCTCTTCAACATACTGGTCATACTCACCACCAAAATCACAAGGCAATGGAGTTACGTTCTCAAGAGGAACGGTAAAGAATTCGTTATGAGTGGAATCTTCTATGAGCAAATTGCCTTTGGCAAATTCCTCAAGAGCATCTTCATCGAAGCTAACGGCCACTCCATACCGGGTATTGCCCTGTTCGTCTTCAAAACGAACCTGGTAGTAATCAGACAGCTTATCGTACTTCTTTTCGTAAATCTCGGTCATTTCGTTTCCTTTCTATTCACTTGATAATTGTCTCGAAAAAAACAAACAAAAGATGCAATCAAAACCAATATTCCAACGAACAATTCCGATAATGAAGTTAAAGCCGATGGGTCTCTACGCAACATAAAAGAATCAATTAAGCAACAATACGAAAAGCCCAAAAAGAAATAAGCTGCCTTCATTGTAATTCCTTTCAGTTGACGTATTTGATGCTATAGATAATTCGATCCTTGAAACTTTGATCGGTATCCATCTTGTCAATATACCTGACAAGCTTCTCTCTTGCCTCGATACGTTTCTTTACCTTTGTCTTGTATTCTGGATCAACAGTACACTCACCAGTAGTTTCTTCCCTGTCAAAATTGGGAGAAAAATGAATAGTGAGACCACAACGGAACTTTCTCTCTTCATTCCACATTCCACAAGTATGTTTGGAATAAGAGCTTTCTGCAACCACTTCGGTACAGCCACAGAAAGGACATTTTTTTGTTTTAATTTCCTTGAGTTCCATTGGTATGTTCCATTTCATTGTAGAGTCTAAGACAAACCTTACAAGTAATCATTTCCTCGCAAGGTGTTAATCTCATTTGAGGTCTTGCGACTTTGCCTTGTTTGTCACATTTCTTTCTTCCACACAATGCAATTCCTCTGAATGATGTTCCGTATCCTGTGAAATAATGAACCTTGTTTCTATTCATTTCTTTTCCTAAGCCAAGAATTCGGCAATCTTTTCACGAAGATACTTTTGAACAGCACGTTCCACATCACAGAATGTAAATTCAGGAAGACCCATAGGCTGATGCGTCAGGGTAATATCCATGAAACGTCGTTTGTCTTTATTATACTTGAAGAATTCTTCCCAAAATCCCCATCGGTCGTAATGAGCGATATGACCAAAAGTTTGGCTTAGCCTATTATAGAACCACTGAAGAAACATCTTCTCAGGATAGTCGGCTTCGATAAACCGGATAAGATGATTGGCAAACTTGGCTTTGTCTACCGCCGTACTCCATTTGGTCGGAGTGAATTGATTGGCATCAAAAATCTGTTTCATTTCAGTTCTCCCTTTGCCCGTCTACGGGTTCGTTTCTCTTCTGGTACTGGAGAGGACAGGACGGATTTTTTGGGTGCCGATAGGCAAGGCAACAGGGATTAGATGGAAGGATTATTTTGGCCCAAAAGAACTCATGCCAAATAAAGATACGGCTGAAGTACCTCACCGATCTTTTCACAAGCACTTGGCAAGACCTTTGACTTATCCTTCAAAGCATCATTAAGAGTCATGTCAATATCGGCAATGTAGGTTATCTGAAAGATTTGGCCAATATCTTCCTCAGACATTTGCAAAGCTTTCCTCATACGGCGATAACGTGGAACTACTCCATACAATTCCTTTGATGTTGGTTTGGTTAGACTGACAAAATATATAACCCGAAGAAACAACATCATTTCTTTTATTTTGCCATTACGAATGAACTCTTCAACGAATTGTTGATACATCAGCATCTCCCTTTTGACAGTCTGGATCATTCTGGAATTTTTCTTTAGCTACCATCCAATCACAATCATCTTTATGCCCAAAACGAGCACGACAAAATCCACAAAAGCCAACGGAATCCTCTGCGTCATAATAACACGTAGGAGAATCATTCGTAAATAGTTTTTTGAGAGCAAGAATTGTTTCTTTGTTCATTATGATTTCCTTTTGAAATAACGTTCGTACAGCATCTTGAATGAAGTCGAAAGACTAATTCGGATGCCAAGACAATCCTGTACCCGTTCAAGAAATGATCTACGAGTCAAAGAACGTTGTCCGGTCATTAGGAAACCAACCCACCTTCAAACACCTTGCCCCGAAAAGTCTCTAGCGCCGAATTCCGTATCACCATTCTTTGGAGCTTCTGGCAAACTAACCGTTAGCTCATCCTTAGAGGCAAAAAGATGTACTGTTTCGGGATCATAACCCTTGACCGTATCTTCTGTCCCATCTACAGTATAGGTCAACATGATATCATAATCCTTCTGGAGCATCTTCAAGAGTTTTGCTTCCAATGCCTGTTGGTTGATATCGCCAGTTACATTTGAACTTACATGAACACTCTTGATCGTTAGACCCTTTGTGGTAAGATGCCAAGACCCTCTTGTGATTTTGAAATCCATTTCGGTTCCTTTCATTCGTTCATCTTCTACGGGATAAGGGTATCGTGTGGTTTTTTTGGGTGCCGATTCGGGGCAAAGCCCTCCGTTCCCTACAAAGCTTCCATCAAGACCGCTTTTAATAATTCACAAAATTGCTGAAGATGTTGGGGGGAATGAAATCTTATCCAATACCTTTTCACTCCCTGAAAATCATTCTTTACAGCCCAAGCAAAAGTCCTTATAGTTCTATTGATTTCTACTATGTGACTTCTACCATCATACACGTAAACCAAATATGGCTCTACTAAAGTCCCCTCACCATGACAACAAGCAATAGTCCTTAATCCATCAAACGAATTGATCCATCTGACTACCGGAACAATGCCTACATCTATATCACACTCTTTCCCACCAACGAGTATCTTTTCTGTATTGTGAAATGGCTTCGCAGCAACAAAATAGTAAAGCTCCATACCTTTTGTTTCTAATTGATTTTTTAGATCGTTCAACAACTTCGTTTTATGCTCTTCTGAACGAATCCACCGATGCTGCATTCCAACATCCAAGAACATTGCAGCAAAATCAGAATAAGAACGATATCCCCTATAGTTCTTTATTTTGGCAACTCTATGGAGAATATCAAGAAGTTTCTGGTTCATTAGTTCGTCCTAAAAATTGGTACACCCGGAAGGATTTGAACCTTCGACCCACGGATTAAGTATTTATTTAACTCCCCATTGAAATTTCCTGATAATATCCTTGACTCTATTTTCTCTTTCAAATCTATCCGAATGGGCTAAAATTTTGTCACTATATTCATGCATCGGGCGAGGATAATGCGACCACTTACTATCTGGAAACTTAACAACATATTCCGCCGCATAGAGCAGAACAAGAAACCATATTAGATATTAGTATCAAAAGCAACATAAACCAAATTGCTCCATCACCAACATGTAAAAAAGAAATAAATGTCTCTCCGCACTGAGGACAGGTTTTAGCCGATTTTGATATTGATGCTCCACAAGTGTCACATGCTGCCAATTTGTTCATATTTGTTGCCTTTCTTTGCTGCTCTGCCAGACTGAGCTACGGGTGCATTATGCTACAAATCCAATTACTTATTTTGGCCCACAAACTAGTTTTTTTTTAATTTGTAGCCAACTAAACTTCACATGGCAAAGAGTACAATGCCCCGGTGAAAACGATACCGCTTCCTCAATTGCCTTCCTGATAAACTCTGGAACATCCTTATCCAAAGTCACATTAGATGGAACAATACTATAATCACCCCCACCCAATGTCAAGCCAGGACTAGCATGAAAAGACAAATTAGTCGTTCTGAGCCAAGAAATAACATCTGCCTTTTTATCATCGGACAAATCGGCAAGCTCAAGAGCAACAAAGTAAAGAGGAACAGTTTCTTGAAGTATTCGTATCATCGTCGGTAATCCCTAACCCCACCATTAAGCGGAAAATCTTTTCGGCGCAAAGTCCTAACATCATCATAC